>Ga0302278_10003107_pt1 | contig 18435 bp, 13 predicted proteins | sample III_Bog_N3_2_FD_194543 | JGI IMG/M metagenome (GOLD analysis project Ga0302278, IMG submission 194543) | Peat permafrost microbial communities from Stordalen Mire near Abisko, Sweden - III_Bog_N3_2 | ecosystem: Environmental > Terrestrial > Soil > Wetlands > Peat | place: Sweden: Abisko...
CGATGTGCAGAGTCCGGCGTCGGAGGCCTTCCGTCTGCTGGGAGTGCGGCTGCGCCATTTGCGCCGAAACCGCACCCTGAAGCGGGTGCTGATTTCGAGCACCATCCCCAAAGAGGGGAAGAGCACAGTTTCCGTGAACCTGGCGTGTACGCTTTCTTCGCGGAAGGAGCAGAAGGTCTTGCTGCTGGAGGGCGACGTGCGGCGGCCTTCCTTGTCGCAGACCTTTGGGCTCAGGGGAAGAGCGGGGCTGTGTGAATACCTGGAGGGCGATCGCAGCCTGAAGCGATGCCTCTACCACCTGGAAGGGCAGGGGTTATGGATTCTGCCTGCCGGCAGCTCGCCGAGCAATCCGCTGAAGCTTCTTCAGTCGGCACGGCTCGGGGCCCTGATGGACCAATTGAACGAAATCTTCGATTGGGTCATTATCGATTCTCCGCCGCTGCTGCCGCTGGCCGATACCAGCGTCTGGATGCGGCTGGCCGACGGCGTGCTCTTGGTGACCCGCCAGGGAACGACCGTCAAGCGGCAACTGCTGCGCGGACTTGAGGCGCTGGAACCGAAAAAACTGATTGGCGCGGTTCTGAATGCGTCACGGAATACAGAAAACAGCGACTACTACTATAGCCAGCCGACTGCCTCCCCTGGGAATTCCAGTTCGCCGACCGAAGCCTAGGCCGATCAGCCTCCGTGGCCGTTGACCTGGAACCAATTGTGTACGTTCAGTGCCCCAAATGGTGGAGAGACTTCCGCCGGGGCGAGCCAGAAACTGTCTCCAGTTAACAAAGAAAAGAAGCTCCGAGAGAGGAACTCACCATGACTGTCGTTCCCATGGACAAAACACTGAATTCGTCAGACCCCCTGTTTGAATCGTTGCCGGCGGGTACGCACGAAGTTTTGCGCGAAGATGCGCTTAAGCGGAGGATCGCTCTTGAGCGGAAGCGATCGGAACGCTCCCAGGAACCGTTCCTCCTGATGCTTTTGGAGGCCGGCGATCTGCAAGGCTCGGAAAAAAACAAGCGCGCACTCGACGCGATGATGGCCGCGCTCCTTTTCTGCACCCGGGAGACGGACGTCATCGGGTGGTACACCGAGTGGACGACGGTCGGCGTCATCTTCACCGGGCATCGGGGCAATGACAAGAACCAGATCCTGAGCACCATCCTGAGCCGGGTAAGCGGGACGCTGCGCAGCCAACTGACCTCGGAGCAGTTCAGCCAGGTGAGCATCTCGTTTCACTTCTTCCCCGACGACTGGGACCACGACAACACGGGCCGGCCCAGCGATCCGACACTGTATCCGGACCTGTCGAAGCTCGATGACGGGCGCCAATCCCTGCTTGGCATCAAGCGTCTGATGGATGTCGTCGGCAGCGCTATGCTGCTCCTGCTGAGTTCACCCGTGCTGCTGATCATTGCGATTGCCGTCAAGCTTACGTCCAAAGGGCCCATCCTCTTCCGGCAGCAGCGAGTCGGGCGGCATGGTCAGGTTTTCACGTTTCTTAAGTTCCGCTCCATGTACATCAACAATGACCACAGTGTGCATAAGGATTTTGTCCGCCAACTGATCGCCAGCGAGAAGCAGGGCAAGGGCCCGCACGGGAATGGAGAGCCAGTCTACAAGTTGACCAACGACAAGCGAATCACCCGCATCGGGAAGTTTCTGCGCAGGACAAGCCTGGACGAGCTGCCGCAGTTTCTCAATGTTCTCAAGGGCGATATGTCGCTGGTCGGCCCGCGCCCCCCGATCCCTTATGAGCTTGAGGCCTATCAGACCTGGCATCGGCGCCGTGTGCTGGAAGTGAAGCCGGGGATCACCGGCCTGTGGCAGGTGACGGGCAGGAGCCGGGTCAAGTTCGACGACATGGTTCGCCTGGACCTGCGCTACGCGACTTCCTGGTCGCCATGGCTGGACTTCAAGATTCTGCTTCTCACCCCGATCGCCGTCATCAAGGGCGCGGGCGCGGTCTAAGGCATCCGGCGGCCGATGAGCAATTCTCCGGCTATCTCAAGGCCGGCTCTCCCGGTGAAACTTCCAGCTAAACCTTGCCAGGCGCGCCAAGCGTTTTTGCGCTGCGGACTTTCGTGCCATGGGCTGGCGCGAAAGTGGGATGGCTAGACCCAGGGGCGCTTGTCATCCTGATAGAGATGGCGGAGATTCTGGCCCCTTCCCGGGAAGCAAACGACTCAGTTCGCCCGGGACGGCGGATTCTGGAATTCGCCCTGTCTGGAACCGCGCGCAATCCCAATGATTCGGTCTCTTCTTGGTATTCGGTCACTTCCCCACGCGTTTCAGCCGATGAGGGACGGGCTTTGCCCGCCGTGAATTTTTCCGAAGAACAGCAGATTTGAGAAAGAGTGGAAACAAAGTGAATTTTGGGGTCATTGGTTACGGATACTGGGGGCCGAATGTCGTGAGGAATCTCGCGAACCTGGATGGTTCTCATGTGGTGGCGATCGCGGACTTGAGCGCCGCGGCGCGTAAACGCGCGCAGAAGGCGTACCCGAGTGTTCATGTAACGTCCGACGCGTCGGAGGTGATCAAGTCCCCGAAGATCGACGCCATCGCCGTCATCTCTCCGGTGTGGACGCACTATGAGCTGGCCAAGGCCGCTCTTGAGAACGGCAAGCACGTCTTTGTGGAGAAGCCTTTCACCAGCACCGCGGCGCAGGGAGAAGAGCTGATCAATCTGGCGGAGCAGAAGAATCTGCGCATCATGGTGGACCACACCTTTCTCTTCACCGGAGCGGTGCGGAAGATCAGCCAGCTTCTGGCCGAGGGGACTCTGGGCAATCTTTACTATTACGACTCGACGCGGGTCAATCTGGGGCTCTTCCAGCACGACATCAACGTGCTCTGGGACCTGGCCCCGCACGATCTCTCCATCATGGATTATCTGATCAAGACTCGGCCCGAGGCGGTCGTCGCCACAGGCCAGCGCCACCTGAATGGGCATGAGGACGTGGCGTTCATGACTGTCTATTTCCCGGACAAGGTCATCGCGCACATCAACGTCAACTGGCTCTCCCCCGTCAAGGTGCGGACGACGCTGATCGGCGGCGAGAAGCGGATGGTGGTCTGGAACGACCTGGAAGCCGACGAGAAGGTGAAGGTGTACGACCGGGGCGTGGAGATCAAGAACCGCGAAGGCATGTACGAGCTGCTGGTCAACTACCGCTCGGGTGACATGTGGGCCCCGCAACTGGAACAGGTCGAGGCGTTGCGTCAGGAACTGGCGTATTTTGTGGAGTGCATTTCGACCGGCCAGGAGCCCTTCAACGACGGACACGCCGGGCTGCGCGTGGTTAAGATGCTCGAGGCGGCCAACGAATCGATGAGCAAGAGAGGCTCTCTGGCGTATCTATGAACTCTTTCAATTGCATCGCCGACGATGTGGTCCTGGGCAAAGATGTACGGCTGGCAAAGTTCATCAATCTGTACGGGTGCACCGTCGGGGATCAGACCAAGATCGGGACCTTCGTCGAGATCCAGAAGAACGCCCGCGTGGGCAAGCGCTGCAAGATTTCCAGCCACACCTTTGTCTGCGAGGGTGTGGTGATCGAGGACAACGTCTTCATCGGGCACGGAGTGATGTTCATCAACGACACCCATCCGCGGGCCACAGCAGCCGATGGAAGCCTGCAGACGGAAGCCGACTGGAAGGTCGAGCCGACGATCGTCGGGCGGGGCGCGTCGATCGGTTCCGGGGCGACTATCCTTTGCAATGTCAAAATCGGTGAGAACGCGCTCGTTGGCGCCGGCAGCGTGGTCACCAAAGATGTCCCGCCGAACACGATTGTGGCGGGAAATCCAGCCAGGATTCTGCGCACCATTGAACGGGCCGCGGAGGAGAACAACTCAAATGTCTAATATCGTTCCTCAGAATGTTCCATTTCTCGACCTTGTCGCTCCTCATGCCGAGCTGGAGCAGGAACTCACGGCCGTCTTTCGCAAGGCGCTGTTGTCCGCCGGATTCATCGGCGGTCCGATGGTCGACGAGTTCGAAAAGTCCTTTGCCGCTTTTTGCGACAGCGCGCATTCGATCGCGGTCAGCAGCGGCACCGACGCCCTGCGCTTCGCGTTGATGGCCTGCGGCATCGAGCCCGGCTCGGTTGTGCTCACCGTCCCGCATACCTTCATCGCGACCACGGAGGCGATTTCGCAGGCGGGCGCAACTCCTGAGTTTGTCGATATCGACGAGAACACCTTCAACATGTCCGTGACCCTGCTGCGGGAGTATCTGGAAACCCAGTGCGCCCGCGACGCGGCCGGAAGGCCCGTCAGCCTGCGCAGCGGCCGGCCGGTGACAGCCATCGTGCCGGTGCATCTCTACGGCCAGATGGCGGACATGGACGGCATTCTCGCCTTGGCCGAGGAGTACGGTCTGGAAGTGATCGAAGACGCCTGCCAGGCGCACGGCGCCGAATACTACTCGAAGAAGAACGGCCGCTGGATGAAAGCCGGGTCGATGGGCCGCGCCTCCGCGTTCAGCTTCTATCCCGGCAAAAACCTCGGCGCATGCGGCGAGGCGGGCGCCGTTACCACCAACGACGCCGCGCTCGCGGCCAAAATTCGCATGTTGCGCGACCATGGCCAGGCAAAGAAATATCACCACGACGTTGAGGGCTACAACGGCCGGCTGGACGCAATCCAGGCCGGACTGTTGAGCGTAAAGCTGACCCATCTGGCCAAGTGGAACGCATTGCGCGCCGAGCGCGCCGCGGAATACAACCGGCAGTTAGCCGGCAACGAGGCCGTGACCACCCCCTACGAGCCATCCTGGTCGCGGGCGGTCTATCATCTGTTCGTAATCCGCACCGCCGACCGGGCGAGCCTGATGCGCCATCTGCAGGAGGCGGGCATCGGAACCGGGCTGCATTACCCGGTGCCGCTTCATCTGCAAAAGGCCTATGCCGCGATGGGCTACAAGGCCGGAGACTTCCCGGCTTCCGAGCGCGCGGCCGAGGAAATTCTCTCGCTGCCCATGTTCCCGCAACTGACCGTGGAGCAGCTGACCAGAGTCGTGGATCGGATCAATCTCTATACCGCGAAGCTGTCCGGAACCGGTGCCAACGCTGAAGAGCACTGGCTCGCTCCGGCGGAATTAACCGTCTAAGTTCTTGACCAAATGGTGCTGGATTGCAGACGCCTCTGCGACTCCCTCGATCGAAGGAGCGCCGAACGGGAACCGGGGCGCAATGGGAACTGGAGGAAGCAATGACCGAAGGCAAGGGCTTTTTGAAGAGTCTTGGCGCGTGGGTGAAGGGTGAGATTGTCCAGGACGTGCCGGAGGACAGCGCACTCTGCGAGTTTGACTGCCAGCGGGACCAGTGTACCCATGAGGAATGGGACAACTGCGACCGCCGGAAGCGCGCCGCCCGGGGCGAAATCATGCCCATGGGTGTCGATATCGAAATGCCTGAGAGAGAGAAGAATCCCTCCACGGAAAAGCGTGGTCTCCTCGCGTCATGAGCAAGGTTCCGAGCTACGTGATCGTCACTCCGGCGCGCAATGAAGCGGCCTACATCGAGCTGACGCTTCAATCGATGGTGGCGCAGACTCGGCCTCCGCTCAAGTGGGTCATCGTCAGCGACGGATCCACCGACGGCACCGACGAGCTGGTCAAGAAGTACGCGGCCAATCACTCCTGGATCGAGCTGGTCCGCATGCCGGAGCGCGCCGAGCGCCACTTTGCCGGCAAGGTGCTGGCGTTCAATGCCGGGTACGACCGGGTACGGGATCTGAAGCCGGATGTGGTGGTCAACCTGGACGGGGATGTCTCGATCGACCCGGACCACTTCGAGTTTCTGATGGGCAAGTACGCGGAGGACGACCGGCTCGGCGTCTGGGGCGCGCCCTTTCGCGAGGGTACGCAGCAGTACGACTACCGCTTCACCAACATCGAAAACGTCTGGGGCGGCTGCCAGGTCTTTCGCCGGGAGTGTTTCGAGGACATCGGTGGGTATATTCCACTCAAGGGCGGCAGTATCGACCACATCGCGGTGGTTACCGCGCGGATGAAGGGATGGAAGACCCGCACCTTCACCGATAAAGTCTGCATTCACCACCGGGTGATGGGCACAGCCGGGCAAAGCGCCCTGAAGGCCAAATTCCGGATGGGTGTTAAGGATTATTCGGTCGGGAATCATCCGGTGTGGGAGCTTTCCCGGATGCTCTACCAGATGTTGAATCCGCCGCTGGTTCTGGGTGGAATCGCCCTCGGCGCGGGATATTTTTCCTCGCTGCTCAAGGGCGCGGAGAGAATGGTTTCTCCCGAACTGGTCGCCTTTACGCGGCGCGAACAGATGCGGCGGCTGAAGAAGGTCTTCAAGCGCGCCTGAACAAGCTGGGGATCGTGGCCGGCGAAAAAAGAGAAAGCCGTACGTCCATCATTTTAGGCGGGGTCGTTTTTGCGCAGGACTCTGCCCCGCATGGACCGTGGCTGTGCAGAACAACGGGCGGCGCGCCCTCAACCAAACCAAGATCATACGGAGAGATAAAACAATGGGCATCGTGAGCCGAGGCACCCGAGCGTTGCGTGGATTCATCCTGAGCTACGGACCGACTTCCGTCAAGAAGCGTTTCTGGGATAAGGAATTCGCTTCCGGGAAGTGGAACTTCATCGACAACACGGTCGGCGACCCGGTGTATCCGGCTCTGGAGAAGTATGCTCGCAAAGGCAGCATCCTCGACCTCGGCTGCGGGCCGGGGAACACGGCCAACGAACTGGCCTTCGACGCTTACGCGAAGTATGTGGGCGTGGATATCTCGGAGTCGGCTCTGGCCAAGGCGGCCAAGCGGACCGAAGAGAACGGGCGCAGCGCCAAGAACAGCTTTGCGCAGTCGGATTTCCTCGGTTTCGAGCCCGGGCAGAAGTTCGACCTGATTCTCTTCCGCGAGTCGATGTATCACGTGCCGGTGGGCAAGGTTCTGCCCATTCTGGCTAAGTACTCCCAACACCTGGCCAAGGACGGGCTCTTTGTGGTGCGCCTGTATACCATGAGGAACGGAGCGCCGATCTACCGCCCGAGCAAGATGTTCAGCATCATTGCCGACAACTACGATGTGGTGGACAAGACGCAGGACATGAAGACCGGCGCGGCCGTGATCGTCTTCCGGCCCAAGGCATAACTGCGATCTTGTCAGCGCATCCATTCAAAGTGTTCCAGCATAGCGGGCAGGAAACTTCTTAAGGTGAGGCAGCATGTCGATCGAGATGGTTCAGCTCAGCGTAAAGGGCAAGTGGTACCGCGTTCCGGCGCTGCAAGTGGATGGGAAGAGCATTGTTCGGCGAGGCAAGTTTCTCAAGATCGCTTTTGTGAAAGACGAGCAATGGCTGGAAACGCCGGTGGCCGACCCCGCGCGCTGTGTGGATGCCTTGAAGGGGGAGAAGCTGCGGGACCTGCGCGCCGACATTTTCACCTTCGCCTCCAAATTGCCGTCGACTGAGCCCGAGTATCCCTATCCATTTGAGCTCGAGAACGTTGCGGCGATTCGCCTGAACACGTTCAAGGAGTGGTGGGAGGGGCTGCCCCAGGAGACCCGCAAGAATGTGCGCCGTTCCCAGAAACGTGGAGTCCGAGTCGAGGTCAAGAGCCTGGACCAGAAGCTTCTCGAAGACCTGGTCGAATTGAACAACGATTCGCCCGTGCGGCAGGGCAAGGTCTATACCCACTTTGGCAAGACGCTGGAGCAGGTGACCAAAGACCAGGAGGACTTCCTGGACCGCAGCGACTACATCTGCGCTTACCACGAGGAAGAGCTGGTGGGCGTGGTGAAGCTGGTGTACCGGGGCAACATCGCCGCCATTCTCACGTTTCTGCCCAAGGCCAGCCACGCCGACAAGCGGCCGGCCAACGCGCTGATGGCCAAGGTGGTTGAAATCTGCGACCAGAAGAAGATGCTCTTCATCACCTTTGGCCTGTTCAACTACCACAACAAGAAGGACACGCCCTTGCGCGACTTCAAGATTCGCAACGGCTTCGAGGGGATCGACGTGCCCCGGTACTATGTGGCGCTGACGCTGAAGGGCGCGCTGGGCATCAAGTTCAATCTGTATCACGGGCTGATGGGGGTGCTGCCGCACAGCGTCATCACCGCTTTGGTGAATGCGCGGGCCAAGTTGTATAGTCTGAAGTTGAAGCTGCGCGCTCCGGCGCCCTCCAGCGGAGGCCAGGCGAGTCACGCCGGTCCGCCAGCGGAGTCCAACTCCTAGAGATTACAGATGAGATGGAAGTAAGCAAGACGCCGGTGTAGCTCAATGCCAGAGCAGTCGAATTGTAATCGACAGACGGGGCGTTCAACTCCCCCCGCCGGCTCCAAATTTCGCGCAGTTTATTCACAAGCACCTGGATTTTCAACAAGCCGGTGTAGCTCAATGCCAGAGCAGCCGAATCGTAATCGACAGATGGGGCGTTCAACTCCCCCCGCCGGCTCCAGTTTCCCAGGCAAACTCATCGAACCGCGGAGGTGCTTTCCCTGGACCTCAGCGGCGGAACGAGGGCCAGTCCCCTCGCGGCGCGAGCTGCCTCTTGAGGTTTTCGCGATTGCAATCCGCTGGTTCGCCCTTCGGGGTGCGGCTCGCCAAACCCTTCATCGCCACCGAGGAACGAAATGCCAGGAATCGTCGGAGTCATTACCAGAAAGCCGCGCACACTGACCGAGCCGGACCTGGAGCGCATGCTGACCGCCATTCAGCACGAACGCTTTTACGCAAGCGGCACATGGGTGGATGAGTCCTTGGGGGTTTACGTCGGCTGGACGGCGCTGAAGGGTTCCTTCTCCGACGCCATGCCGCTCTTCAACGAGAAAAAAGATGTCTGCCTGATCTTTTCGGGCGAAGAGTATGGAGATCCCGAGGCGGCACACGAACTCCGGCGTGGCGGCCACTCCATTGGATCGGCCGAGTCGGCCTATCTGGTGCATCTGTATGAGGAAGACCCGGAGTTCATTCAGAATCTCAATGGGATGTTTCACGGCCTGATTGCGGATCGCACCCGGGGCGTTGTGACGCTCTTCAACGACCGCTACGGCATGCACCGGCTCTACTACTACCAGTCCCCGGATGCCTTCTACTTTGCTTCGGAAGCCAAGGCCATTCTGGCGGTCTGTCCCGAGCTGCGGGTTGTGGACCCGCGGTCGCTGGGCGAGTTCGCCGCCCTCAGCTGCGTGCTCGAAAACCGGACGATCTTCAAGGACATTCAGGTAATGCCTGGGGCCTCCGCGTGGACCTTCCGCAACGGCCAGCTCAGCGCCAAAGTGCAGTACTTCAATCCGCGCACCTGGGAAGAGCAGGAGACGCTCGCGCCGGACGCCTACTACCGGGAACTCAGCGCGACGCTGCTGACCGCGCTGCCCAAATACCTGGGCGGACGCCAGCAGACGGGCATCGCCATGACCGGCGGCCTCGACACCCGCCTCATCCTGGCCTGCCACTCGCTCTATCCGGGGCCGCTGCCCAGCTACACCATCGGCAGCCACTTCCGCGACTCGCAGGACGTGGTGGTTGGCCGGAAGATCGCGAAGATATGTGAGCAGCCGCATCAGGTCATCACCATTGGCGACGATTTTCTGGGGAAATTCGCCGAGTACGCCGAGCGCAGTATCTATCTGACCGAAGGCACCGTGGATGTCTACCGGGCTTCGGACCTGTATGTGAGCGAGCGGGTGCGGGAGATAGCCCCGGCCAAGGTGGTGGGGACCTACGGCAGCGAGATTCTGCGCCACGCGGTGATGTTCAAGCCCAACCAGCCGATGGCTGGGCTGTACACGGAGGATTTTGTCGCCCAGATTCAGCCCGCGCGCGACACCTACACGGCGCTGCGGAAGCAGAATCCGGTCACCTTCGCCGCCTTCACCCAGTCGCCCTGGTACCACCACGGCATTCTGGCCATCGAGCAGAGCCAGTTGACGGTCCGGTCGCCTTTCATGGACAACGACTTTGTGCGCACCGTCTATCGCGCGCCCAAATTCGAAGGCGTGGATGACGATGTGCGGTTGCGGCTGATTCAGGATTGGAGCCCGACGCTGGGGCGCGTCCCGTCGGACCGCGGCATCGGCGGCGTCAGCGGCGGTCTCGCGGGAGCCCTGAAACGGGCGTTTCACGAGTTCACTTTCAAGGCCGAGTACGCCTACGACTACGGAATGCCGCAGCCGGTGGCGCGCGTCGATCACGCGCTCTCCGCGCTCCATCTGGAACGGCTCTTTCTGGGACGGCACAAGATGCTGCACTTCCGCATCTGGTATCGGGACCAGCTTTCAAAGTACGTGTGCGCGATGCTGCTCGACCCGCGCACTCTCGCCCGGCCCTACGTGCACCGCAAGACGCTTGAAACTGTGGTCGCGGACCATGTGAGCGGACGGCGCAACTACACCACGGCCATTCACAAACTGATTACGCTCGAGCTGCTGCACCGGCGGTTCTTGGATGCGCAGTGACCCGGCGACCACGCGGCGCAAATCGCTCCGCCGATGGACCAGGCTGAAGGGAATAGATCATGGGAGGGACAGAATCGACCGCGATCCGGCCAGCGGCGCCTTCCGCGGCAGTGGCCCGTGTCAGCCGCATCTCCGCGCTCGACTTCACCAAGGGCGCGCTCGTCCTGATCATGGTCTACTACCACTGGCTCAACTACTTCATCGGCCTCTCCTGGGGACACTACATTTACCTCAGGTTCCTCACCCCGTCCTTCATCCTGGTGACAGGGTTTCTGATTTCAAATGTCTATCTCTCCGGCCGGCGTCCGGTGGATGGACGGCTGGCGCGCCGGCTGCTCACCAGGGGGTTCAAGCTGCTGGTGCTCTTTGTCTTGCTGAACGCCGGCAAGATCCTTGTCGGGTCGCATCTGCCCAGCGATGGAGGCTCAGCCGGCCTCTCGCGGTTTGGCGGCATTGAAGAAGCGTTTGGCCTGGGCAACATCTACATTCGCCAGGAAAAGCTGGTTGCGTTCTACATTCTGGTGCCGATCGGGTACCTGCTGATTCTGTCGGCGGCGCTCGTGCTGCCCTACCGGCGGTTCAAGTACATCTTTCACGCGGCGTTCGCGGGTTGCTTCCTCGGGCTGGTGGCGTTGCGGCTGGCCGGTTCCTGGAGCGACAATCTGGCGATGGTGTTTATTGGAATGCTCGGCGCAATGGTGGGCTTCGTGCCCATCGAGCGCGTCAACCGCTGGGTCAGCCACCCGTACCTCCTGGCTCTGGCCTACGCCGCCTACGTGGCCGCCATCACGCGCTGGAACGTGCCCTTCCGGCTTCTCGCGGCGGGCGCCTGCCTGAGCGTCGCCTGCGTCTATCTGGCCGGGCTGCGCTGGAAGAGCACTGGAGCGGTTCGCAGGCACATCGACGTACTCGGGCAATATTCCCTGCTGGGCTATGTGGGGCAGATCGCGATTCTGCAGGTGCTCAGCGCGGTATTTCATCGATTCGACCCGGGGCCGGCGACGCTTCCCGTTTCGTTCGTTGCGGCTTTTGCCCTGACCATGGCGCTGGTTGAGATCGTTGAGTATCTCCGGCCAAAGTCCAGGCTCTTCGACAGCGCCTACCGGTTTGTCTTTGCCTAACTGGCGCCAGAGCGCCTCACTGCGAACGCCGGATGATTCATAATGGAGGAATCCGGGCACAGCGGTCTCCGGATGTGTGGATGCGGCGGCAAGGCGTCGCCGGAGGGGAAATCGCTTGGGTTTTACCATTGCGTTCCTGATCTGGATTGCCGGGACGGCGTGCCTGATGTATCTGGACCGCGAGAAGGGCATTCGCGTCTCAAGGGCTCTCTGGCTGCCGGTTCTCTGGCTCTGGATCATTGGCTCGCGGCCGCTGTCGGCGTGGATGTCGATCTGGTTTGGCATCGGCCCCGGCGGCGCGATGCAGATGGGCCAGGCGACTCTCGACGCGCAGTTGGACGGCAGCCCCATGGACGCGGCTTTCTTTCTGCTTTTGCTCGTCGCTGGCATCGCCGTGCTCTTCAAGCGCAAGCCCAGAACCATGGCGCTTTTGAAGGCCAACGGGCCGATTTTGCTGTATTTTTCCTACACCATGCTCAGTTGCCTCTGGTCGCCTTTTCCAGATGTCGCGCTCAAGCGCTGGATCAAGGATTTGGGCGAGCTGGCGATGGTGCTGATCATCGTTACCGAAGCGGAGCCGCTGGCGGCCATGCGGCGCGTTTTCTCGCGCGTAGGCGTGATTTTGTTTTCGGCGTCGATTCTGTTGATTCGCTATTCATGGTGGGGCCGCGGATTCGAGCCCGGCGGCGATCCCATGAACACCGGCGTCACGACCAACAAGAATACGCTGGGGTTGACCATCTTCACCATCGCGCTCGGCGTGGTCTGGAGTTTGCTCCATGCACTGCGCGCCAAGCACCAGCCCGAGCGCACCAGGCAGATCGTCGCCCGGGCAGCCATGATGCTGCTGGCCCTGGTGGTTCTGGGCATGGCCCACTCAGCCACTTCGATCGCTTGTTTGATGCTTGGGACGATGCTGATTGTCCTGACGCAGTTGCCCTTCATCCGCGGCTTTCCGAGTCGAGTGCATGGGCTCATGTGTTTGCTCCTGCTGTGCGGGGCGGTGGCCATGATCTTTGGCGGCAGCGCCGGTGTCGCCGGGGCGCTGGGCCGGGATGCGACCTTTACCGGGCGCACGGAGATCTGGGCGGCGGTGATTCCGCTGTGTCCGAACCCATTGATTGGCGCGGGTTTTGAGAGTTTCTGGAACAGCTTTGGCCGGGATGTTCCCGGCCTGTCCGAAGTGCAGCGCGGCCTGAACTCGGCGCACGATGGCTATATCGAGGTCTACCTCAATCTGGGCGTTCTGGGGGTCTCCCTCATCGTGCTGCTGCTCGGGAGCGGATACCGCAAAGCCTGCGCCTCGTTTCGCAACTCGTCGGAGATTGGCGGTCTGGCGCTGGCCTACGTCGCAACTTCGCTGATCTACAGCGTCACCGAGGCCGGGTTCCGGATCATGACCCCGACCTGGTTCCTGCTTCTCCTCTCTGTAGTTTCGGCGCATGGTGCAACAGCCGGCCTGCTGGGGAGCGCAGCCCCCGCGCCCCCCGCGGTCCGCGTCCGCCGTCCCCGGCTATGGGTCGATTCGGAAGAGCCCGACCTCCCGGCCATCCCGGGCGATCGCTGAGCGGCTTTTGAACGAGATCCTTGCTGCGTGGGTCCCCGGCCCGCGTCTCCGCGCGGCGCGCCGAGCCGGGTGGGAAACACAAAACGAACGCCTTCGACGGCTCGCTGTGCGTCTTCGCACCGAGCCGGCAAGCCACCGAATTCAGTAATCCAGGGAGTGCACACGCATGCAAGCGATCAAGCGCCGTATCCAGTCCATGCTCAAGCGGGCTGGCATCTATTACCGGTTGAAGAACTCGTTTCTCTACGACATGTACTGGGGATTCGCGGGCAGGGAAGTGATCGACGCGCGGGATCGGGAGATTGAGTTCTATCGCAGCTTTCTGGGTGGGCTTCGCAAGGACGATCTGATCTTCGATGTGGGGGCAAACCAGGGGGACAAGACCAATGTTTTCTTGCGGCTGGGCGCCCGCGTGGTCAGCGTCGACCCGGACGAAGTAAACCAGAACGTGCTGCGCGGCAGGTTCTTGCAGTTCCGGCTCAGCCCCATGAAGGTGGTGCCGGTCTGCAAGGCGGTCAGCGACAAGTGCGGGGCCGAGACCATGTGGATCGACGGGCCCGGATCGGCGGTCAACACCCTCAACCAGAAGTGGGTCGACACACTGAAGACCAAGAAGGACGAGTTCGAGCACGAACATTTCGGCCTGGATTTTTCACGCAGCAAGACGGTCGAGACAACCACACTGGAGGAGCTGATCCGCGCCCACGGAATGCCCTATTTTGTGAAGATCGACGTCGAGGGCTACGAAGCGAGCGTGATCCGCGGGCTGAAACAACCGGTTCCCTACCTGTCTTTCGAAGTCAACTTGCCGGAGTTCCGGAAAGAGGGGATCGAGTGCGTACGGATGCTGGGCGGCCTGGCCCCCGAAGGCAAGTTCAATTATGAAGCGGACCTCAAGAGTGGCACGCTTGGAACCTGGCTTGGTGCACAGGAGTTCACCGAAGTGATCGAGAAGTGCTCGGAAAAGACCATCGAGGTCTTCTGGAGGACTCCGCTGGCGCGCGTGAGCTGAAAGGGGGTCGATCACAGGCGATTTGCGGAGAAATGGGACGTTCCTTGTTCGGGAACGGTACCTTCCAGCAGAAGATACAGATGAATTTCGTCCAAAAATGTTACTTCCGTGCCTTGCGTGGTCAGAAAGCTGCCGATAATATCACTGAGAACGAAGCCCCGGGCCCATACTGATGGGAGGTTCCCGGTTCGCGACCCCAAAGGCCCGCGATGCGGCCCGCATCCGGGATCGGTTGACGATCGCTTCTTCATCTGAGTTCACTGAGGTACCAATGATCCGTAAAATCTCCTTGATCGCGCTGTTGTGCTGTATCTCCATCCCATCTTTTGGACAGCTTTGGAGCGGTATTCTCGATCCGAGCCGCGCGGTGGATTGGTCCCACGCGGGAGTGCCCGGAGGGATCCCCTCAAGCGGGGTCGCCTGGACGCAATGCGGGTCCACCATCGCCGCCGGAGCGACCGCGGCGACGATCAACGCGGCGATTGCGGCCTGTGGCGCGAATCAATATGTTCTTCTGGGAGCGGGCACATTCAACCTCACCACGGGCGTGGTTTTTAACAAGAAGAGCAATGTGGTGCTGCGCGGAATGGGGGCCAACCAGACTTTTCTGGTGTTCACCGGCGCCGCCGGCTGTATGGGGCTGAACGCCGATGTCTGTTTTGAAAGCGGGGATGTGAACTATTATGGCGCCCCTTCCAACGTCGGCAACTGGACTTCCGGATATGCCCCGGGCACCACTTCAATTACGCTGAGCAGCAAGGCCAGTCTGGCGGTTGGCGTGGCGATTACCCTGGATCAGCTGGACGATACAGCTTTGCTGCTCAACTCCGGATGGACCAATACTTCAGGCAACGTGTGGCAGGTGGCCGAGTCGACGATCACTCCGGTCTCGGTGGCTTTCAATGGGGTGACGGGCACGCAAGTGGCCTCGCTCGCAGCGGTGACCGCGCCGCACGATTGGTACTGGACTGGCGGAGTCCTCTACGTTTACAGCACCTCCAATCCCGCCTCGGCGTTCGGCAGCCCGGGAGTGGTTGCCTCGACTGACGACGGCGATATCTTTGTCTGCTATACACCGGCCAATGTCTGCTCGATTACCGGCGACAGCGGCGGGTCGCCGCGAACGGGCCGGAGCCAGCAGCAGATGGTCACGGTCACCAGTATAAGCGGCACCGGGCCTTACACTGTGGGCATTTCACCGGGAATCTATATGCCTAACTGGTCGGCGGGAAAGAGTCCGCAGGCCTGGTGGTCTTCCTCGCCCCTTTCCGCTTCGGGTGTGGAGAACCTGAGCGTTGACCACACGTCTTCAGGAGCGACGGTGGGCATCGGGATCTTCAATTGCAACGGATGCTGGGTCAAGGGAGTGCGCAGCATCGACCCGGTGCGGTCGCACGTGCAGATCTTTCAAAGCAACCACGTTACCGTGCAGGACAGCTATTTTTATATGACCGCGAATGCGCAGGCGGTCAGCTACGGTGTGGAGGCCATTCCGAGCAGCGATTCGCTGATTCAAAACAACATCTTCCAGCATATCTCCGGCCCCATTGTAATGTCTGGCGCCTGTTCCGGATGCGTCGTCGGATACAACTTCGACGTGGATGACATCTTCAACAATGGCTCCGGGGTCTACAACTGGCAGCAGCAAAGCGTCTTTCCGCATTCGGTGGGCGACGATCACATCTTGATTGAAGGGAACCAGGGCGCGGGCGTCTACAGCGACGACTTCCACGGGACGCACCACTTTCAGACCATCTTCCGCAACGCGTACAACGGGTACCAGCCGAACAATGGCACGCTTACCATCAGCGACACGCAGCCTTTGATCATCGACGCTTACTCGAGGTTCTACAATATCGTCGGCAACGTCTTGGGTAGTCAAACCACCTACACCAACAAATACGAAAACACCACCTCCGATCCAAATTCAGGCAACCCCGTTTATGTGATTGGGGTCGGTGATGTGATTCCGAACGACCCGAACACGACGCGGACTGTCATGCGCTGGGGCAACTACACGGTGATCCCTCAGTCTACGGACACGCCGGCCAACTCCGGCATCCGCTTTGTCCCGAGCGAGGTGCCAAGCGGAATCGTCAACTACAGCAACGCCGTGCCGTCTTCGACCACTCTGCCCGCTTCTTTCTACCTCAACGCCCAGCCCGCCTGGTGGCCACCCTCGAAGCCTTGGCCGCCGGTCGGTCCCGACGTGTCGGGCGGCAATCTCGCCGGATACGCCGGTCATGCCTATTCAATTCCCGCCGCCGACTGTTACGCCAATGTCATGGCCGGTCCGGCAAATGGAACGGGCCCGGTGTTGTCGTTCAATGCGTCGACCTGCTACTCGGTTGTGCCGCCCAACCCTCCAACAAATCTGGGCGGTGTCGTCGTTCAGTAAGAAATTCCTGAAGCCGGTGGTTTCACCGCTGCATGGTTCCATGTTCGATCGATTACCCGCTTGTGAATGTTGAATCGAGGCGGGGCCGCAGACGGCCCCGCCTCAATTCGCCGCTTGCCTTGGCACCTGCCATGTCGCATGGGGTGGCCGCTGTCGCACGCCACACAAACCGATCTATCCGCAATCCGCAAACCGTACGTTCAATCCTTCTTTCAGGCACGCGATCGGCCCGATTCTTCAGAATTCTAGTATCCTTTGAATGAGTGGCTATTTCTGACCGAATCGGTTTCGGGGATTGCGAACTCTCCTCACGGTACCGCGGCTTCCGCTGGCTGGAAGCTCTCTGTAGCTGGCGCGGGAATACGGGTTCGTGCGCCTCGGCAGTCGGTTCTCCACGAAGAGACGAGTTGGCGGCGTCCCTTTGGCGCGCGGTGCGGCAAGCGTTCGGCCGCTTTCGCCCGGTGCAATTCTCCGCATCACCTTCGCATCGCCTCAATTCCTTGCCGCGCGCGTTCTGTAATCAGTCGCCCGCTGGCCAGTCATGTGCTCGATCAAGAGCTGAATCGGTCGTTTCGTCATGAGCAATCTCATGGCGCGATGCGCCGCAAAGAAAGGATGAGCCTTGAGAATCAGCGTTTTCGGGTTGGGTTATGTGGGTACAGTATCGGCCGGATGCCTCGCGAACGACGGACACGAAGTCATTGGAGTCGATCCCGTCGACACAAAAGTGGATTTAATCAACAAGGGCCATTCTCCGATTATTGAGGCGGAGATCGGCGAGATCATTTCCGCCACGGTGCAATCCGGGCGTTTGCGCGCCATCAGCGACCCGGCCCAGGCCATTCGAGAAACCGACCTTTCCTTCATCTGCGTTGGAACTCCGAGTCAAACCAACGGCAACCTCGACCTCCATTACATCCGGCGCATCTGCGAGCAGATTGGCGCGGCGCTCAAAGAGAAGGCGGCGCGGCACACGGTCATCATCCGCAGCACGATACTGCCCGGAACGATGCGCAATGTAGTGATCCCAGTGCTGGAAGAGTATTCAGGCAAGACGGCGGGAGTCGGCTTTGGGGTCTGCAACAATCCCGAGTTTCTGCGCGAAGGCACCGCGGTCAAGGATTACAACGCGCCACCGAAGACGGTGATTGGCGAAATGGAGGAAGAGAGCGGTTCCCTCCTGGCCAGGCTCTATGAAAAGCTCGATGCGCCGCTGATTCGGACCAGCCTGGAGACGGCGGAGATGGTCAAGTATGTCGACAACAGCTGGCATGCGCTCAAGATCGGGTTTGCCAACGAGATCGGCAATTTGAGCAAGGCGCTGGGCATCGACTCGCATGAAGTGATGCGCATCTTCTGCCAGGACCGGAAGCTGAACATTTCTCCAGCCTATCTTCTTCCGGGTTTCGCGTTTGGCGGTTCGTGCCTGCCCAAGGATCTGCGCGCCCTGTCGTACAAAGCCAAGGCCCACGACCTGGATCTACCGATTATTACCTCCATTCTGCCCAGCAACGAATTGCAGGTGAGCCGCGGGCTTAAACTTATCATGGAGAAGGGCCACAGGCGGGTCGGCGTACTGGGTTTCAGCTTCAAGGCCGGCACGGACGATTTGCGGGAAAGCCCTGTGATTGAAGTCATCGAGCGCCTGCTGGGCAAAGGTTACGACCTGAAGATTTACGACAAGAACGTCAACATCGCCTGTCTGGTGGGTGCCAACCGCGACTTCATTCTCAATCGCATCCCACATATCTCACGCCTGATGGTGGATAGCATCGACAAGGTCCTGGAACACGCCGAGATCATTCTAATCGGGAACAAGGACCCGGAATTCCGGAATGTACCGAACCAGTTGCGTGAGGGTCAGTCTCTCGTTGACTTCGTGCGCATCACTGACCGCAGGAGC
>Ga0302278_10003113_pt1 | contig 18418 bp, 16 predicted proteins | sample III_Bog_N3_2_FD_194543 | JGI IMG/M metagenome (GOLD analysis project Ga0302278, IMG submission 194543) | Peat permafrost microbial communities from Stordalen Mire near Abisko, Sweden - III_Bog_N3_2 | ecosystem: Environmental > Terrestrial > Soil > Wetlands > Peat | place: Sweden: Abisko...
CCCATCACGACCTGTCAAAGCCGCTGCTGTTGCGGTCTTCGCCTGGGTGCGTGAGAGGTCACAGAAACGAAGTCTGTTTCGATGCCATTCTGACCCACCCCAGGCAAACGGCCGGGTGGGTTTTTTATTGCCGTAAAGCAAGAGCACCGATGGCGAAGTGGCTAACGCGCTGGTCTGCAAAACCAGTATTCATGGGTTCAAATCCCATTCGGTGCTCCATAAAATCAATAGCTTATGGCGATTCCGAGATTTCGGCCAACCCATAATAACCCATGATAAGGTAAAATGCCCTAAGAACGACCCTCGCAAAATGGAATCAAAATGGGTTGGAGATGGGTTGATGAAAATTCGTCGGGACAAGTACCAGCAGGGTTCGATTCGTCGTGTAAAGCGGTCCAACGGCTTCGCGTGGGAGTTCCGGTACTACGTTGAGGAGGATAAGAAGCGCGTCCTCCGTAGCCAATACTTCGACGGCGCAATCTACCGTACCGAAAAGGCCGTCCGGCAAAAGGTCGAATCCCAGCTCCTCAAGCTGAACGAAGATACCGAGTATGCACGGGCGAAGGATGTCACCTTCAATGCCCTTCTCGATCGCTACATCGCCGAAGAGATGCCCGCGCGAGCATCGACCCAAGGCTCCTACACCTCCATCATCAAGCGCCGCCTCCGGCCCCAATGGGGTACGCGGATCGTCTCTGAGATTCGCCCTGCAGAGCTTCACGCATGGTTCCAAAGTCTCGACCTCGCGCCCATCACAAAGGGCCATCTGCGTAGCCTCATGCACAAGCTCTTCGACCTCGCCACGCTGTGGGAATACCTCCCGCTGGAGCGCCGCAACCCCATCGAAATCGTCAAAATAAAGAACGTCACCATGCGGAGTAAAGAATCCGTCGTGCTCTCGCCCGAACAGTTTCGCGACGTGGTGAAGCGGTTACCGGAGAACGTCAATATGGTCGCCGTCACCATGGGATGCCTGGGCCTGCGTGTGAGCGAAGCGCTCGGCCTCAAGTGGGACGACATCGACTGGAAGCGGCAGACGGTCACCATTTGTCGCAGCGCCTACCGGGGTTCTATCGACGAGACAAAGACGGTTTCCTCCAAGGCCAAGCTGCCCCTGCATCCCGCGCTAGCGGACCTGCTGACTGTCTGGAAGATGAAGTGCGAAACAGAATGGATCTTCGCCAATCCAGTAACGGGGATGCCCTATCAGTCGCCCTCTATGCAGCAGCGTTGGATACGTCCCGCCGGCGAAGCCATCGGGATTGTGGGGCTGGGTTTCCACTCGCTGCGCCACTCGTACCGGTCGTGGCTGGACTCGGCGGGTATCGCTCCCGGCGTGACGAAAGACCTTATGCGGCACTCGGCTATTTCGACCACCTTCAACGTCTACGGCAAGGCGCTCTCGCCAGAGAAACGCGAAGCCAACCGGAAGGTTGTGGAGATGCTTTTGCCGGATATTTCGGCATGAATTGGGCGCCTTTTCTCTTCGTCTCCGGTGCCGCCAATCGTTCTGGATAGCTTCGCAGTTGCACTCCGGTTCTCTTTGAGAACGGAGGAGCAGACATGCTCCTCATGACTGGAAACACCCGTAGCGGAGTCGCCAGTCAAGGCCTCCCGCAGGGAGCCGCGCAGCGGTCGGAGCGCAGCGTAGAGCCTTTACGGACGGCGTAGCGGAGGGTACTTCATCACCACGGTTCAGGGCTTCGCGCTGGTCTTCTCGTACTCGCGCAGCTCCCTCTCCGCCGCCTCACGCTTCCGCTTCCGCGTCTCCTTCTGGAGCATCTCCCACTCTGTCTCCGGAATCAGCTCGCCCGTCACGACCTGCGCATGGAATAGGTTGATAATGAGCAACCGTATCGCCTCGATCTCCACCAGCTCCACGCTTGGCCCCCGCTCTTTACCCTCCGCCTCGATCTCCCGCAACACAAGTCCCCGAATCAGCTCCGAGTGCGTCTGCTGCCGCTTCTCCGCTAGCGCATCGAACGCCTGCAGCTCTGCCTCATTCAGCTTCGTTCCGACATGATTGATACGGTGCTTGGCCGCCCTCGCCATGCGCACCGCCAGGTTGTCTTTGTCGAGCAATGCCATCGCTCCACCCTCCTTATAAGCCGGGTTCACTAATAGAAACCCAAGTTTCCTCACGGAACCCGATTGGCTCTATCTCTTGGATGCGGCTCACGTTGCTAAATAGCGCCCTAGGTTTCCGTACAGTTCCCTATGAGGGGTGGAGTGTCAAAAATCACCCGGTGCGCAGCACCGCTTCCATATTGGCAAGATATTTGAGAGCGGCAACAGAAGCATTGCAGCCACATTAGCCCCGGTTTCTATCGTGATTCATTTCCCGTCTTCCGAAACGTTCCCCAAAAGTGGCTGGCATATAGGCGGTAGACCTTGGCGGTGTCCTGCGGGTCATAAGCCATCGCATTGACGACACCGAGGAGGATTTGAATTAGCTTTGCATTATCTTGGTAAAAATCCTCGATTTCTTCGTCAGTGGCGTTCGCTCCCGTTGCTGTGGCTGGGATTAACTGCCGGTGAGCTAGGCGCTCATGCCGCAAAGCTAACAGCTTCTTAAACACGGCGTGGCGTGCCCCACCTTTCATATATTTCTCTACTATTAGGCCTACCTCGGTTGCCCTCTTCTTGAGATCATTTCTCATTTCGTCGAAGTCTTCGGGCCAGCCCAGATGGTTGACACGGTCTAATGCTAAAGCCGCGATCACCTCTTTCTCGCCCACGGTGGCGGCGATGCACCGCATCCGAATGGCTTTCGTATTGCTGTCCCACAGGCGAATCAACGCTAGTAGCATTTCGCGCCGGAGCGCTGTTCGCGTGATGAGAAAAGCTTGCGTAGCATAGGATTTTCCCAAGCGACTATGGAGGTCCTGATCGTAGGCGGCAGGTTTCCAAACCTCATGGAACGTAACCGCCATATCGAACTCTTGCTGGGCGGCGGTCACCATCCTCCGCAAGTCAACAATCTTAGAATTGTCAATTTCCATTGCAAGTATTCTCGATTCCGCTGGAAAGTTCCTCCGACCTCAAAATTCCACCGATGGTGGGAGCTAAACATGCCGTGCGGGGCCTGCGCTCTGAAACTCTTGAGTTTCCCATAGTGTCATTCGATGTTGAACAACACGGCTGATTGTTTGTAAGTGCGTGATGGGCTATCGTCAAAATTCATGACACACGAAATTTTCATATAAGAGAGCTCACAGTAACTATCACGATTGACCTCTGACACACCCCCAGAAATCAAGGAAACATGGTCAACAATCAAAGCAGGTTTACCTCCAGATGCCTGCTTCTGCATGAAGTTAAAATCCCATTTCCGAATAGCTTCCGGGAGTCCATTCACACCACTTGTGCCAGAAAATCCAAGGCCTATAGACTTTCCCTCCATGAACTGAATCAGCAGATGATCGTTGACGAGTGAAATGACCACCGAATCGCAGTGGAATTGCGGGTAAGGCTTTGGCAAGCTGCTATCGTCCGGCCCTTCGGCGTAATAGCTGGAAGCGGTACATGATCCCTTGAAAGTTATCGGATTTTTTGGCGTGATCGTTACTGCGGGAGGCGGCTTATACAACTGGACGGGCACGCTAACTCCTTGGAAGATGACGGACACAGGACCACCAATAAAAGACCCATCCGGCTCTCGGTTATCCCATTGCAAGCCACTTACTGCATAATTTCGTCCTTCCAGACGCACGATGACACTTCCAGCAGGACTCGAAGCGAGGACTTCTACTGGTATTCTTGCTTTCAGGCACGGTTCTGCGTCAGGCACCTCTTGGCAAGCACTTATCAAATGGACAATTTCGTGTCCAACAAATTGACATTCACCTGACTGCGTACAGTATTCAGCTCCGACCGATAACGTTCCTGGTAGGCCAATCTTTATGCTCCACCCTTCTGGGATTGGGTCATAAGACTTTATCTCGGACGGCGTGGCTTGCGTCTGACCAGACGCAGCGTTGCCCGCATACGCCGGAATTGTGAATCCCACACCCGCCATCAAGACGGTGCTCAGAATCGCCATTCGGTATATCATCGCCATTCCTCCAGCCTAGCCATCCGGCAACGCCTCTCGCCCTTAGATTGCGTTTCAGTTCTTGTATTTTTCCTTTAGGAGAGCGACTCAAATTGTAGACGAGCAGCCCGATGAGTATGTAGGTGGTTTGACTAGCCGTTGGAAAATGACAAACAGAAAGACAAAGGTCACTTGACGGTGTATCGTTTTTGGTACATACTAAATAATGAGGCGCAATGAGCAAAGCATCACCTCCAGAAGTGCCGGTACGGTTTTATCGCTCTGAAACGGGCAAGGAGCCGGTGCGGGAGTGGTTGCGTGGCCTCAGTAGCGAGGATCGCCGCGCCATTGGACTCGACCTGATGCGGGTGCAGTTCGGATGGCCTATAGGTATGCCTCTGGTGCGAAGCCTGAAAGATGGACTCTGGGAGGTACGTTCTTCCCTGCCCAGCCAACGCATCGCACGGCTGGTGCTGTGCTTTCACGACAACACATTGGTTGTCCTGCATGGATTCATCAAGAAGACGCAGAAGACCCCAGCAGACGATCTATCGCTGGCGAGACGAAGGATGACAGAGGTGACGAGATGAAGAAACAGAATAAGCATGTGGGTTCCTCGCTCGACGACTTCCTGAAGGAGGAAGGCATTCTTGAGGAGACCCGTACCATTGCCATCAAGGAAGCGGTCGCATGGCAGGTGCAGCAGGCGATGGAGAAGGACAACATCACCAAGGTAGAGATGGCGCGGCGTATGCACACCAGCCGCGCGGCGCTCGACCGTTTACTCGACCCCGGCAATGCCGCCGTCACGCTGCAGACGCTCTCGCGCGCGGCCAATGCTATCGGGCGAGGCCTGCGCATCGAGTTGGTTTGATTTTTCTAAAGTGCCAGCTAGGAAACTTAAAGTCTGGAAGTGTATTCCGAGCTTCGAAAAATACGCTTCGGAGCTCTTGCGACCGCTAATACTGGTTGAGAATATCAAGGAAAATTTCCAACCCATTTTCAACCCATGATGAGCACTACCATGCGTACTTATCCGGGCTTTTGCGTACCCATCAGTTCCCGTAAGTGACTGAGAGCGCTGGATATTTCGACTCTGCAAAACCAGTATTCATGGGTTCAAATCCCATTCGGTGCTCCAATATTTCCCCTGCTCGTACGGCCCACGGCTTACATCGCAGATACTGCAGCTACCGGATTTCTCCATCGGTCCGTGTAGAAGTACAGCACCGGGATGGCAATGCGCGATAAGAGCGTTGACGCCACCTCGCCCGCCATCAGCGAGATCGCAAGCCCCTGAAAGATCGGGTCGCTCAGGATGACAGACGAGCCCAGAACCACCGCACCCGCAGTCAACAGCATGGGCCGGAACCGGACCGCGCCTGCGTCAATCACTGCATCCCGCAGATTCAGTCCATCCTTGCGCCGGACCTCGATGAAGTCGACCAGAATAATGGAATTCCTCACAATGATGCCCGCACCGGCGATGAAGCCGATCATGGACGTTGCGGTAAAGAATGCACCCAGAAGCGCATGGCCCGGCAGAATGCCCACCAGAGTCAATGGGATGGGAGCCATGATGACCAGCGGCGTCAGGAACGATCGGAACCACCCAACCACCAGGATGTAGATCAGCACCAGCACAACGGCAAACGCGAGCCCCAGATCGCGGAAGACCTCGTACGTGATCTGCCATTCCCCGTCCCACTTCAGCGTGTAGTGCTGCGTGTCACCCGGCAGTTGGGTGGAGTACTGCGTGATGGACATGCCGTCCGGTGCGGTCAGCTTTGCAACCTCACGCTGCATTGTCAGAATTGCATAGACGGGACTCTCCGCCGCGCCTGAGACATCGCCTACTACATAGACGACAGGCAGCAGGTTCTTATGCTGAATCTGCTGCTCCACCGTGCCGGTTGAAACCGTACCCAGGCTGCCTATGCTGACAGGTGCTCCATCCGCGGCAAGGAGCTGCATGTTGCTCACCGCATCCACACCTGTACGCAGCGGTCGCTCCAGTTCCATGTGGATAGGCACAGCCTCCCGCGAGCGCTCGTCGTGCAGCAGGCCGATATCGCGACCGTTGACGCCATCATTCACGTTCGCCACAATCTGCTGTGTCGACAGGCCAGCCAGAGCAGCACGGGCAGAGTCAATCTTCAGGTCGTACTGCTTTTCAGGCGCGGCGACGAACCAGTCCGTGTCCGCCACGCCATCGGTCTTCTCAAAGATGTGCTTCACCTCGGCCGCGAGCGCGATCTGCTTCTGATAGTCGGGTCCGTACACCTCCGCGACGAGTGTCTGCTGCACCGGCGGCCCGGGTGGCACCTCCGCCACGGCGATGCGCGCGCCTGCGGCATCCGCAATCTGTTTGAGTGATGGACGCAGCCGCTTGGCAATATCGTGGCTCTGCGCCTTGCGCTGGTCGCGCGACTTCAGGTTCACCTGGATGTCCGCTTGATTCGCGGCTCCGCGCAAATAGTAGTGGCGTACCAGCCCGTTGAAATTGAACGGAGCGGCTGTACCGGAGTAGATCTGGTAATCCGTCACATCCGGGTCAGCCGCAATGCGCCGGCCCATCTGTTGCGCCACGGCAGTCGTCTGCTCCAGCGTTGCGCCCTCCGGCATGTTGACGATGACCTGAAACTCGCTCTTGTTGTCGAACGGCAGCATCTTCACCTTCACCGCCTTCAACGGAACCAGCGCAATGGCCAGCAGAAGCAGCCCTACCACTAATCCAAGAAATGCGAGCGCGTGACGGTGGCTATCCAGCAAGCTTGCCATCAGTCTGCGATAGCGAAGCGTCAACTTGCCTTCCCTCTCATCGTGATGGCTTCGTGCACGTCCACGCAGAAGCCTGAGCGCCGCCCAGGGTGTCACAGTGAAGGCAACAATCAGTGAAAGAAGCATCGCGGAAGAAGCCCCAATCGGAATGGGACGCATGTACGGCCCCATCAGACCGCGCACGAATGCCATGGGAAGAATTGCGGCGATCACGGCAAACGTCGCCAGAATCGTGGGATTGCCCACTTCATCGACCGCATCAATCGCAACCTCACGAAAGCTGCGCTCGCGGTTTCTGCCCATGCGGAAGTGGCGCACAATATTCTCTACCACCACAATGGCGTCATCCACCAGAATGCCGATTGAAAAGATGAGCGCGAACAGCGTAATGCGATTCACGGTATAGCCGTAGAAATAAAACAGCGCTATCGTCAACGCCAATGTGACCGGAATGGCCACCAGCACCACTCCACCTTCACGCCAGCCCAGAGCAAATGCGATCAGCAGCGTCACAGAGAGTGTGGCGATGAATAGATGCAGCAGCAGCTCGTTCGCTTTGTCCTTCGCCGTCTTTCCATAATCCCGCGTGATGTTCACCTTGAGATCGTTCGGCAGCAGCGTGCCGTGCAGTTGAGCCAGCCGCTCCTTGACGCGGTCTGAAATGGTCGTCGCATTGGTGCCCGCGCGCTTTGAAATCGCAATCGTAACCGCGGACGTCTCCTCTGTGTCGCGATGGCCCAGGCCAACACCTGTGAGGACGTAGCTGCTCACATCGGAACCGCCGTCTTCCACCCGCGCAACATCGCGGAGGTATACCGGTGTCTGGTTGTGCACGCCGATCGCAGCGTTGGCCACGTCGTCGCTGGTCCCGTAAATACTGCCCACTTGCAGCATCGTGCTCTGCCCGTCCGCGGTGAAACTCACCGGCGCAGACCGGCTGTTCTCGCCCATCAGCCGCGTGGCAAGCGACTCCGGCGTCATGCCATAAGCCGCCAGCTTTGCTGAATCAAACCATACGTTGATCTTGCGCGGCTCGCCGCCGATGACCATAGTCTGTGCGACATCATCCACGCGCTTAATCTGCTGGTCCAGCTCGTCCGCAATCTTCCGGAGCTGCGCGACGCTGTAGTTCGGCCCCGACAGCGTGAGCGTCATCATCGGAACATCGTTAATGGAGCGCACCTCCAGCAGCGGACGCGAAGCCCCGGCAGGCAGCGCATCCATCGCGCCATCGATCTGTTTGTAGGTCTGGACAATCGCGTCGTCCTCTTTTTGGCCGACGCGAAAGCGCGCCGTCACCAGGCTCATGCCTGGCCGGCTGGTGGAGTAAAGATATTCCACGCCCGGATTGTTACGCAGTAGCCGTTCCAGCGGCGTACTGATGCGCTCTTCCACCTCTTTCGCTGATGCCCCCGGCATCCCCGTAAAAATGTCGATCATCGGCACGGCGATCTGCGGCTCTTCTTCGCGCGGAATCTCGGTAAGGCTCAGCCCGCCCAATGCCAACGCTGCAATGATGAGCAGAAGCGTCAGTTTCGATTCGATGAAGGCTGCCGCGATGCGCCCCGCGATGTTTCGCTCCTTCATGGCCGCACCTCAATCCTTTTGCCCGCGAAATTGACGCTCGCATTCACTATGAGCCGGTCTCCACCATGAACGCCTGTCACAATTTCTGTCATCTCTCCGTTCGTGCCGCCCAGGGCTACATATCGCACCGACGCGCGGCCCTCTGAATCAACAGCAAGTACCGCGTCCAGCCCGCCCTGTTGCACCACGGCGCTTGCAGGAACGAAGATGCGCGGCACGGCCACATGCGAAGGAAGAGCTACGTGCACCACCGTTCCCGAACTCCACGCTGCTGTAGATGGCAGCGTGGCCTTCACTAGAAAAGAATGCGAGCCCGCGTCACCGGAAGGGCTGATGGACGCCACGCGCGCGTTAAGAGTCTGCCCGCCGAGATTGATTGCAACCGCGCCACCCACGTGAAGCGAGTCCAGCAGCGACTCCGGCACCGAAAATTCGACATCGCGCGTTCCAGAGGATTCAACGTGCAGCAGCGGTACGCCCGGCGCCGCCATCGCTCCCGGATCGGCCAGCCGCCGCGTCACCACACCATCAAACGGCGCATACAGATTACTGTCTGCCGCATCCGCTCGCTGAATCGCCAGGGCAGACCGCGCCGCAGCCACTTGTGCCAAAGCACTCTTCTGCTGCGCCGCGGCCGCCGCGCTCTGTGCTTTCATCTGGTCCAGTTCATAAGAGGTAACCGAATGCCGTTCGCGCAGTTGCGCATACCGGCTCAGGTTGGCTGCGGCCAGTGCCGCCTGCGCTGCCGTCGCCTGCGCCTGTGCTTCCGCGCTCGCCAAGGCATCATTCGCCTGGGCAGCGCCCGCACCCAGAGCCGGAGCATGCAGACGGATCAGCAGCTCTCCCTTGCGGAAATGGTCTCCCCCTCGCTTGGTGATCGACGCAACCGGAGCGACGATCCGGGCCATGAGATCGGCGTCCAGCTCGGCCTTCACCGTGCCGGCCACTGAGACCGTGCCCTGGCTGACAGACGGATTCACCACAAATGTTTGCACCGCCAGCGCCGGATCAACCGGAGCGGCAGGAGCCGAACTCCGGCATCCAGCCAGCCCGAATGCTACCGTGATGATCGTAAGCGTGACTATCTGCTTCATCATTGACCTGCCTTCGAAGTTGCTTGTTGTCCGTCTGCCAATGCGAGATCGGCTTTCGCCATACAGAGTTGGTAAAACAGGCGGACGCGCTGGAACTCTGCTGCGGTCAGCTGGCTCTCACCGCTCAGTACCTCTGTAATTGAAACCAGCCCGCTGGCGTACCGGTCGCGCGTAGTCTGCAGCGCGTCCTGCTCAACGCGCACCGCGCTCTCCGCCGTAGTCAGGCGGCGATGCAGATCGACCATCTGTGCCTTCAGTGCCGCAATATTTGCATTGGCTTCCAGCAGTGTCGACCGCTCCTGCGCTGCAAGCCGGTGAAGATTCGCCGCTGCTTCCTGCTCGCGAGCCCTGCGCAATCCGCTATCAAAGACGCTCAGCTCGATCTTTGCGCCGACCGCCCAATTCCCGCTCCCGCCTGTTGCAAGATGCTCCGAATCATTCTCAACATGTCCGTAGGCAGAGATCGCAGGCCACGCGCTCGCTTTGATGGATGTCAGCTGCTGGCGCGCCGACTGCTGCTCCATACGCAGCGCCTGCAGATCAAAACGCTGTGCCAGAGCATCGCTCGCCGCGGCATCGCCGCTCGGAAGAGCCTTCACCTCCGGTCGCACCAACGGCTGATCACTGTTCGGCTCGCCTATCAGGTCAAAGAAATCAGTGCGCGCCAGTTGCACATGCTCGTGCGCGGCGGCCGCATCGTTCTGTGCATCCTGCAGAGCCAGACGGGCCCTTGCTCCATCTGACTCCAATGCAAGTCCCGCGTGAACGCGGTCCTCCACATCGGCGGCAATCTCCTGCGCTCGCTGCAATGCTGCGTTCGCCACTGCAATCTGCTCTTCCGCCATCAGCACGCGGTAGTAGAGCGTCGTTACACTCTCCGCCACCTGCTCTCCGGCGTACTGTGTCTCCAGCACAGCGGCCCACAGTGACGAGTTTGCGCTCGCCACCTTACTCCGCGTTGCGCCGCCGTCAAATGCCGTCCAGCTGACGTTGACTGAAGCATCGAAATTGCTGAGCGCGGCAGGATGATTCAGCGTGTTGAGATCGAAATCACTGCTCGCAAATCTTCCCTGCCGCAGCTTGCTGCCGAACGCAAACACAGGATCGTCTGAGTACACCGCCTCTTCACTCGCTGCGATCACCGGCAACCTGCCGGAAGCTGCGGCCCTGCGAGCTGACTGTGCCTGCTCTTCAGCTGCCTGCGCCTCGGCCATTCGTGGGTGGTGGGCACGCGCACCGGCAATCGCTTCATCCAGGGTGATCGGCGCTGCCGCCTGCCCGCTCGCCGTCCGCAGTCCGAAGACCAGAGCTAATGCCACCAGAAAACCGCGCAACCCTCGCCACAACCTGTTCATTGCCAGCACCTCAGTCACACTATATCACCACATAGTGATATAGTGTGACTGAGCCTGTATCTCTGAGTCATACAATGTCGCACGACTCAAAAATGCTGGGTTCCGCAACAACGCTTCATCACCAGATACCGCAGGAGGTACTCTATGACCGTTGCAACCGCAGTTCGCTTGCTGGCCGGTGTCATGATCCTGATCTCGCTTGGCCTCGCACACTGGGTGTCGCCCTACTGGCTGCTGCTCACCGCCTTCGTCGGCCTCAATCTTCTTCAATCGGCCTTCACCAACTGGTGCCCGGCGATGAGCATCTTTCGTTGGATGGGACTTCAGGATTCATAGCGGTAATACGTATCCTCAGACTGTCACGGCACCGGCTCGCATTCTGGTCTTGCCTTGCCGGTTGCGTTCGCCTCTCTGTATTCAGCGGCGGCTATCGGCCAGACGGTGCATCTCCGAGCCCGCCAGCAGAAATCCGCCCACACCATAGACATAGCTCGACGACGCCTTGAACTGTCCTGGCTGTGCCCCAATCGGCTGGATTGAGCCCAGCCTGCCATCGGCATAAATGTGTGCCAGCAGCCCCGCCCATGACCGCTGTACCACCGGCAGATACGTCTTGCGGTCCAGAATATGCTGGTTGATTCCATAGGCAAGGGCGTAGGTAAAGAACCCGGACCCGGAGTTCTCCGGCAGATCGTACGCTCCGGCATCCAGCATTCCCGATCGCCACAGCCCGTCAGTGCCCTGCGCCTTTGCAACCGCCGCCGCCATCTCGCGGAACTGCCGCATATAACGCGGGCGACTGGGATAATCCTCGGGCATGGATTGCAGCACCTGGACCAGCGCCCCCATCACCCAACCATTCCCCCGCCCCCAGAAAAGCTTCTTCCCATTCGCTTCCTTCTTCGCAAAGAAGCGGCTGTCTCTGAAATAAAGATGCTCTTGCGAGTCGTACAGGCTTGCGGCCGTCAACCACCATTCGTGATCCATGAAGTCCAGGTACTTCCGGTCCCCCGTAGCAAGGTACATGCGCGTAAGAACAGGTGGAGACATAAACAGAGCATCGCTCCACCACCACAACAGCTTCTCCGGGTCGTCGGCCCGCGCGATCAAACGATCCACGATCGCCTGCGTGTTGGCGATTCGCGCCGCCTGCCGCGATGATTTCGGAGTCTCAAGATACAGATCCAGATAGGCATGCGCCAGCGCCTCATCATCCGCATGAGGAAAACGCGTATCCAGCAGTTTCCAGTCAGAACGCTCGGCAAAACGCAGCACAGCATCGTGATACTTCGCATCGCCGGTCGTCTTTGAAGTTGCCAGCAGGCCGTCGTAGAGCGGCGCAAAGGTCCACTGCTGATTGAAGTTTGCTTCCGCATGCACAAGCTCCCAGTCCGCAACCTTCACCATCGCCGCATCCACCGCCTTCGGCTTCAGCGCACTGGACAGACCGGTCGCGAGCGGTCCTGGATCGTCCGGCGAATCGCCGGCTGCCTTCGCGTCCGTCACCATCACTCCAGTCACAGAGCCTGGGTTCAACGCCGTCTGCGCGGACGAAGCGCAGCAACCGCACAGCACCACCGGCAACAGGCTAAGCACCACGATGGAGGCGAGCAAAGCGACTCCGCTGCAGTGAGAGGCGGGAACACGGCGCTGGCTTTGGAACACTGGAAATCGAACGAACACTTTTAGAATCCTCTCTCTTCAGCGGCATGTCTTCCTGCAGATGCACAGAGCCCTGGCCGCTTGCACAGTGCTCCATTTCATGACTTCTTCCGCAGTGAAATGCAGCGCCCTACGCCTCCATGCGTATGCGAAGCTCTTCCCCTGGCACCATCACAATGGACAACACAACGCACTCGAATCCCGGAACCAGGTTGAACGTCCGTTCCTTCGCCAGCGTGAATCCAGCCGGCGCGCTGGTGCGAATCGTCAGGGTTCCCTTCGGCTTCACAACCTGAATTGTTTGCGCATCGGGTTGTTCCACGCGCTCCCCCGTGGGAGAAACGACCGGCAGAATGAACCGCGCGGGAGAGTGTCCGGGAAAACTGCCCAGCGCCGTCGCCGTCACTTCCACTGCCGATTCGCTGAGCTTATAGCCCAGGCAGTAGCCGAGGTCAGCACCCGCCAGCGGTGCGCGGCCCGCGGTCAGCAACCGTCCCTTGGCGGTGAAGTTCAGTTCCTCTCCCGCCTGCGCCACGCTCAGCGTGGCCTTCAGATCGTTCAGGCTGGTATACGTCTCAGCACCTGCATATTCAATCCTCGGCGTCAGCGGAAGGTGCGAGCCGCCGCGGTACTGCTGTTGATTCGATATCTCGATCAGGCGGTACTCGTTCATGCTCGCCACCAGCAACGTACCCAGCCGCTGATGAAACAGCATCGAGAGAGCGCCGCCGGTCACATGGCCGCCCGCTCCTCCTCCTCCCACCTGCACATCTTCGATATAGTCCCAGTCATACTCGGTCACAGTTGCGCGCCACGGCCCAATTGCAGCCAGATGGGTGCCAATCAGCGGAAAAGATTTGATGTGATACGCCTCATCGCGTGGCAGCGCCGGCCGCGTGGGCGCGTCAGCTTCAAAGGTGCCGCGGTCCAGCACCGTCGCCAATGATTTTGCATGCGTGAACGTGTGATGGATGCACGCCGGATCACCATGCGCGAAGTAATCCGGACCGCCGTAGAGCAGGCCTTCGTGCGTGCATTCGGCCATCAACTCCGCATTACGCCGCGCGGCCTCGCGGAATCTCGGGTCATGCTGCGACAGCAGTACCAGCCCCGGATGGCAACCATCGCTGGTGCGGCTTCCCCACCAGCTCCACTTGTAATTCCGGGTTCCCCAGCTATTGTCCCAGGCGCCGTTCGGCAGCATGAACTCCAGGTGCGTCTTCAGTGCTGACGCCACCAGTTCCTGCACCGGCTTGTCATTCGTGAGTAGCGCATACAATCCCAACGAGGGCAGCGACTCCTCCACGTTGTAGCCCAGGTCCACCGGCCTGCAGCCCTTCGCCGTCACGCCCTTCAGCGGATGCCCCTCGCCAAAGAGAAATCCCTCTGGCGAGAACTGCTGCAGCACCTCATGCGCCATCCGCTGTCCGCGCTCAATATAGTGCGCATCGCCCAGCACCCGCCCACACAGCACAAACGCCAGCGATGAGGTCACCGGGTAGTTGATGTTGCCGGTTTCAATGCTGATAAATCCGTCGAGAAACCTGGCCGCGCGCGCCAGCCGATCCGTCCATTGCTGCCGCACCGCACTGCTCAGCACAGCGCCGTGATGCTCCAGCGCCTCAGCCTGTGCAATCGCACGAAACACGGTAATCCCCTGCCAGCTGCTGAGCGATACGTCGTTCACCCAGCTCCCATCGGCGCGGCTCACAATGCGTTCTGACCAGTCATATACGCTCAGCGCGGCGCGCAGATATCTCTCGTCGCCGCTGGTATGAGCCATCCGCAGCAGCGGATAGATCGAGTCGGCGCAGCGACCGTGGATCAGGCCGCACGCCGAACACAGCAGCCCACCCTGCATATCCGAGTGCGCCATGCCCGTCACCTGCCGCGCGACCAGACCATCGCACCACGTCTGCAGCAGAGACAGATAAAGATTTTTCTCCGCCGAGCTCGTCACGGCGTGAGCTGTATTCGCTGCGCTCGCATAAGCCAGCTCCGGGAAGATTCGTCCGGCACCCAGCGCAACAGCGCCTGCGGTTGAGAGTTGCAGCAGCTTCCTGCGCGTGATTCCACTCGCCTCAGCCGGTGAATCAGTGGATGCGGTGCCAAGCCAGTTTTTCAAATCGTCTCCTCTGCCATACGCCGTAGCCTTTGGTTCTGGCTACGGCCTTGATCTGTGTGAATTAAAAATCAGTTCCACTGCGCGCCGCGCGATCCCCCAACAGCCGAAAACACATATTCGGTAATCGCATGAAATGCTTGCCCTGGCTTCAACTCGGTTGATGGAAACGCGGGCTGATTGGGCGAGTCCGGAAAATGCTGTGTCTCCAGGCAGAACGATGCATGACGCCAATAGACATGCCCATGCTTCCCGTGCACCGTCCCATCCAATGCATTGCCGGAATTAAACTGCACACCCGGCTGCGTCGTTTTCACCACCAGCACGCGGCCACTCGTCGGGTCCATCACACGCGCAGCCGTGTGCAGCCCCTGCTGGTCTGCATTGCCGGATACAACGAAGTTGTGGTCATAGCCTTTTGCAATCGTGAGCTGCTCGTTCGCTGCATCAATGCGTGCTCCAATCGCTGTGGGCTTGCGGAAATCAAAGGGCGTTCCCGTTACAGCAGCAATCTCTCCTGTAGGGATCATCTGCGAATTCACCGGCGTATAGCGGTCAGCGTGGATGGTAACGACATGCCGCAAGATATCGCCGCTCCCCTCGCCCGCAAGATTGAAATAGCTGTGACTGGTCAGATTCACGACCGTATCGGCATCGGTCACCGCAAAATACTCAATCTTCAGCGTGGAAAATTGCAGCGTGTATCGCACCCGCACCGTAAGCGTCCCAGGAAAACCCTGATCACCATCCTGGCTCACCAAGGTCAGCTCCACGCCGTGGGCAATACGCTGCGCAGTCCACACTCGCTTGTCGAATCCTTCCGTTCCGCCATGCAGCGAATTATTCCCGCTATTCTTCGCAACGTCGTACCGCTTTCCATCCATCAGAAAACTCCCCGCCGCGATGCGGTTGGCGAAACGGCCAATGATGCCTCCGAAGAATGTCTTATGATCCTCCAGGTACGGCGTCAGCGCATCATAACCCAACACCACGTCCGCAATATTCCCGTGCGCATCGGGCACATCCAGCGAGACCAGCCGCGCACCGTACGTCATGACGCGCGCCTGTATCGCCCCGTCCTGCAGCGTATATATTTTTATCGCAACGCCGTCGGGCGTCGTCCCAAACAACGACTCGGTCACCTGCGCATGCAGGCTACTGCCGCAGCAGAGATACACGCACACTACAAGGGTATACACGAATACCCTGCATCTCCGGCGAGCTACGGCCATCGGCAGCTCTCCGCTTCCGGGTTCGTCATCTCGCACCGCACTAAGCTGATTCTTTCCACATCATCTCCCTGGCTGCGACCGCTGCTTATCCAGGGCTTACATCGTACGGGTGGTTCGGATCGACCGCGCCCGCGGCCCGTCCGCGTGCCAGCGTCGTGGTGTTCAGGCAGACCCTCAGCTTCAGCTTGAGCGTCGCCTGCGAAGCGTCGTCCGCAAGATTCTTCAGCTCATGCGGATCAGTATTGTAGTCATACAGTTCCTCACCATGGCGGCCTTCGTCCCACATGGTGTAGCGGTACCGCTCGGTGCGGATGGAGTATCCCTCAATCGCAGGAAGCTCATCGGTCGCGGGCCGGTGCACCTGCGTGATGGCCGGCTTGCTCCATTCCGCCTCCACGTTGCGCAGTAGCGGCACCACGGATTCGCCATGCAGCGTCTGCGGAATGCCGGAGAGTTCGCAGATGGAAGCAATCGTCGGATAGAGATCGAGATGCTCAATCGTGCGCCGGCACACCGCGCCCTGCAGCGGAACGCCTGCGCCCGCCATGATGACCGGCACGCGCGTTGCCTCTTCAAACAGCGTCTCCTTCATCCATTGCCCATGCCTGCCCAGCTGCCAGCCGTGATCCGACCACAGCACCACCAGCGTATTCTCCGCCAGCCCTGAAACCTCCAGTTGCCGCAGCACCCGCCCGATCTGCGCGTCCGCAAAGGTCGTCGAAGCATAGTAAGCCTGGATCGCCAGCTTGCGCTGCTCCACATCCATGCCGAAGTTCACCGGCTTAGTCCAGTAGGCAGACGGTGGCGCAATATTCAACTCGCTTGCATCAAACTCGCACGGCTTAATCCCGCTCAGCGGATAGCGCTCGAAGTAGGCCTCCGGCACCACCCACGGCACATGCGGGCGATACAGCCCATAGGCGATGAAGAACGGTTCCGTGCGCGGCTGCTTCAGCAGGCGGATGACCTCCGTCGCGCCCAGCGCATCCGTCATCTCGCTGTCAGCCGCCTTGGAGCGGTGGAACGCAATCGCGCTGCCCAGCCCGCGTTTCGGCGTGAAGTTCGTGACCAGATCTTCTTCCTTGTAGTGATCCACTCCCGCCGGATTCGATGTCCAATCCCACGTCATCGGATCGTCCAGGCCATCCGTCCCCTCGCCGCCGGGATCAGAGGCGTGATAGATCTTGCCCACGCGCGCAGAGTAGTAACCATTCGCACGGAAGAGTTGCCCCAGCGTCACCACGTTGGGCAGTGCCTGGCGGAAGTGCGTCGTGAGATCTTGCACCCGCGTCGTATCCGGCGAGTAGCCCGTCATCAGCGAAGCGCGCGATGGCCCGCACCACGGATACTGGCAATATGCCGCATCAAAGCGGACGCCACGTGCAGCCAGCCGATCAATGTTTGGCGTATGCACCGGCTTGCCGTAGCAACCCAGCAGCGGAGCCAGATCGTCCAGACCGATGAACAGTACATTCTTGCGCGTATTGCGCTTCATCAGGGCAGGCGCAGCGATCGCTGTGCCCATTGCCGCGGTCACACTGCCTTGCACAAACGTACGACGTGAAATCTTCATTGATCCTGATCCTCTTGCTATTGCAGAAAGCCGGTAAAAGATAAATTCCTTACGTTGGAATCCAGAAAGCATCGTGCGTTTCGCGGCACCAGTCAGCCAGCATAGCTCGGTGCTCGGTGAGTATCTTGTGCGCCGCAGGCTCACCCGCGAGATTCACCATCTCGCCGGGATCGTTCTCCAGGTCGACCAGCGATTCCCGCCGTTCCCCTTCGCTGTACACGCAATACTTGTAGCGCTGTCCGCGCACCATACGTCCTGTAGGATTTGGCTTGCGCCCATCCAGCGGTGCACCTTCCAGCATCTTGTCTGACGCCACTACATACTGGCGTGGTTCATGCTCACCCTCTCTCACACTCAGTCCCGGCATCGTCGCCGGCTTCGCAATACTCGCGTAATCGCAGAGCGTCGGGATAAGATCCACACCCGTATTCACCAGCCGCTTCGCGGTTCCTGAGTGTGTCGCCCCCGGCTGGCTGATCACAAATTGCACCCTCGCCGACTCCTCATAGAAGACCGTCTTCTGATTCCAGCCATGCGCTCCCTGGCAGTCGCCATGGTCAGAGAGCATCACGATCAGCGTCTCTTTTTCCTTGCCCGAAGCCTGCAGCGCATCCAGCACCACGCCCAGCTGTGCATCCACTTTCTCAATCAGCCGGTAGTACGCCCACTGATACTGCCGCCACTTCGTCTCGTCGTATCCGCCCACAGGAAACATCGGCGCAGAGTGATACGAACGCCGCATCATCGTCATCGTATCCGGCTCATTCTTCTGCGGCGCATGATTCTTGCGCAGCGGCGGAAGCTCATCCACCGGGGGCGGCTGGCCTATATCGCCCAGCGGCAGCGCCTGCCCCCTTGACCACTCCGCGATATTGTGCGGATTCAAAAATGAAGCCACCAGCAAAAAAGGACTCTTGTGCTCTTCTTTCAGAAATGCAGCCGCATCCTTCGCCGTCTGCACATCATCACTCTTCTGGCC
>Ga0302278_10003114_pt1 | contig 18416 bp, 17 predicted proteins | sample III_Bog_N3_2_FD_194543 | JGI IMG/M metagenome (GOLD analysis project Ga0302278, IMG submission 194543) | Peat permafrost microbial communities from Stordalen Mire near Abisko, Sweden - III_Bog_N3_2 | ecosystem: Environmental > Terrestrial > Soil > Wetlands > Peat | place: Sweden: Abisko...
CCCCTGCGAAAGCCGACCCGGCCAAACCGTGACGACGATGCCGGAACCAAAAAAGAAAATCCTCGCGGTCATGACCGACCTGTTCTTCTCGGTGAAGATCATGGATGCCGCGAAGAAACTCGGCATGACGGTCGAGTTCCTGAAGGACAAGGACACGGTTCTCGACAAGGTGAAAGCGCATCCGGCAGTAGTAATCTTCGATCTGAACTGCGATGCCGCCGACCCCATCGATCTCATTCAGCGCATCAAGTCGGACCCCGCAACGAAGGCGGTGAGCACCATCGGCTTCATATCGCACGTGCAGATCGACCTGAAGCTCAGGGCGCAGCAAAGCGGCTGCGACGTCGTGGTGGCGCGGTCGGTGTTCGCGCAGACTCTGCCGGGCATTCTGAGTCGTTACGCCACGGCTGAGACGGCTGCCCGCAGTTGAGCGAGTTTCCCGCGAGCCGCACCGGAGTCGATCGATTCCGCTGCGCGTGCGACCCCTTCTTCGTAATCCGCGGCCTTTTCGGCTGCAACAAGTGCGAGCGCGGCATTGATGAGGACGATCTCGCGCGGCGCTCCCGGTGCTCCGGTCAGGATCGACTCGGCAATGGCACGGTTCTGTTCAGCGTTCCCGCCAAGGATCGAATCGATCGGACGCGGTGCGAAGCCGAAGTCTTCAGGCGTTACCGTGAGCTGCCGCACGTTGCCATCGCGGATGGAAAAGACTGTCGACGGGCCGGTGATTGTGACCTCGCCCAGGCCATCGGAACCATGGACCACGTAGCCGCGATGCAACCCGAGCAGCGCCAGCGCACCCGCGATCTTCTCCGCGGCCTCGTCGGACCACGTCCCGCAAACCTGCATCTCCGCGCCCGCCGGATTGGTCAGCGGGCCGAGAAAGTTAAACGCCGTCCGGAACTTCAGTTCCAGCCGGATGGGCTGCACATGGCGCGTAGCGCTATGAAATGTAGGCGCGAAAAGAAACCCGATGCCGGCCTCGCGGATGCTGGCCGCAACCACATCGGGCGGAACGCGTGTGTTTACGCCCAGAGCTTCGAGCACATCCGCACTGCCGCACTTGCTGGTAATGGAGCGGTTGCCGTGCTTGGCCACGCGGGCTCCCGCGCCCGCAACCACGAACGCCGCGACCGTCGAGATGTTGAAAGTCGAAGTCCCGTTGCCACCCGTCCCGCATGTATCGAGCAGAGGACGATAGGCCGCGCCGATAGGCATCGGCAGCGCCGCGGCTCGCATGGCGCGCGCAAATCCGGCAAGTTCGGCCACCGTTTCGCCGCGCACCCGCAGCGCCGTCAGGAACGACGCGGTGAGCACCGGTGTCGATTCTCCGGCGAGCAAAGACCGCATGGCGGATTCAGCCTGGGCCTCGGTAAGAATTCGGCCATCGACGACGGCGTGGAGCAGGTCAAGCGTCATGTTAGAGTTGAAAATCCGGGCTAGATTCCAGCATAGTAGCTGTCACGTTTCGAAATGAAAATACACGAATATCAGGCCAAGACCATACTGGCCAGGTACAACGTCCCTGTGCCTCGCGGGGAGGTGGCGTTCAGCGTCGCTGAAGCTGAGGCGGCTGCGAAAAAGATCGGCGGGAGCGTCGTGATTAAAGCGCAGATTCACGCGGGTGGCCGCGGGAAGGGTGGGGGCGTCAAAGTCGCAAAGACGGATGCCGAAGTTTCGGAGATCTCCGAACGAATCCTCGGGATGACGCTGATCACGCATCAGACAGGGCCGGAAGGCCGCCTTGTGCAGCGCGTGCTGGTGGAAGAAACGCTGCCCATCGACAAAGAACTGTATCTCGGCATTGTGCTGGACCGCGCGACGGGCAACATCATTTTCATGGCGTCCGCAGCGGGCGGCATGGAGATTGAGGAAGTGGCTGCACACACTCCGGAAGCGATTCTGAAGGAGCCGATCGCGCCGGGCATCGGGCTGCAGGCGTATCAGGCGCGCAAACTGGCGTTTGGGATCGGGATACCGGCGCCCGCCATCGCCGGTGCGGTGCAGGCCATGATGGCGCTCTCGAAGTGCTGCCTCGAAATGGATGCGTCGCTGGCGGAGATCAATCCGTTCATTCTGACGAAAGACAACAAGGTCTACGCGCTCGACGCGAAGATCAACTTCGACGACAATGCCATGTTCCGGCACAAGGATCTGCTCGAACTGCGCGACCTGGCCGAGGAAGATCCGCTGGAAGTGGAAGCTTCGAAGTTTGGCCTGAACTACATCAAGCTCGATGGCAACATCGCGTGCATGGTGAACGGCGCGGGCCTTGCCATGGGCACCATGGACATCATCAAGTACGCGGGCGGCAGTCCGGCAAACTTCCTTGATGTGGGCGGCGGCGCGAACGCCGAGCAGATCCGCAATGCGTTCCGGATTCTGCTCTCGGATGCGAGCGTGAAGGCCGTGCTGATCAATATCTTCGGCGGCATTCTGCGCTGCGACACGCTGGCGACCGGCGTGGTTTCGGCGGCGCGCGAACTGGGCATCAAGGTGCCGATCGTGATTCGCATGGAAGGCACAAACGTGGAGCAGGGCAGGCAGGTGCTGGCGGAATCGGGCTTTAACTTCACGGTGGCCGATGGCATGAAGGACGCGGCCGAAAAAGTTGTGGCGCTTGCCGGAGGTGCGAATTGAGCGTACTCGTCGATAAGAATACGCGCCTGCTGGTGCAGGGCTTCACGGGCAAGGAAGGTACGTTCCACGCGTCGCAGGCCATTGCCTATGGGACGACCGTTGTGGGCGGCGTTACGCCCGGCAAGGGCGGCAGCACGCATCTGGACCGGCCTGTGTTCAACACGGTTTCCGAAGCGGTGAACAAGACCGGCGCCAATGCCACCGTGATCTTTGTACCTCCGCCGTTCGCGGCCGATTCGATCATGGAAGCGGCGGATGCGGGCATCGATCTCATCGTTTGCATCACGGAAGGCATTCCCGTGATCGACATGGTGAAGGCGTGGAAGTTCCTGCAGACGAAGAGTTCGCGGCTGGTGGGTCCGAATTGTCCGGGCGTGATTTCGCCCGGCAAGTGTAAGATCGGAATCATGCCGGGCCACATTCATCTGGAAGGCCATGTGGGCGTAGTTTCGCGCTCGGGCACGCTGACGTATGAGGCGGTCGGTCAGTTGACGAAGCTGGGGATCGGGCAATCGACTTGTATTGGCATCGGCGGCGATCCGATCATTGGGACGACGTTCCTCGATGCCATTCAGATGTTCGATGCCGACCCGGATACGCACGCCATCGTGATGATCGGCGAAATCGGCGGGAATGCGGAAGAGACGGCGGCTGCTTACATCGGCGCGAACGTGAAGAAACCGGTGGTTGGGTTTATTGCGGGGCAGACCGCGCCTCCGGGACGGCGCATGGGTCATGCGGGCGCGATTATTTCGGGTGGCTCGGGCGCTGCTCCGGATAAGATCCGCGCCATGGAAGCGGCCGGGATTACCGTGTGCTCTTCGCCCGCGCAGATCGGCGAAAAAATTCAGGAACGACTTAAATAAATGCAAAAGACATTTTCGATTATTAAACCCGACGCCGTAGCTTCGGGCAAGGCGGGTAAGATCCTCTCATTGCTGGAGGAGAATGGCTTTCGGATTGTGGCGCTGCGCATGTTGAAGCTCAGCCAGGGTCAGGCGGAAGGCTTTTATGCGGTTCATAAGGAACGCCCGTTTTATAGCGGCCTTGTGAAGTTCATGACCGAAGGGCCGGTGATCGTGATGGCACTGGAGCGCGAAGACGCGGTGAAGAAGCTGCGTGAAGTGATGGGCGCGACGAATCCGGCCAACGCGGCGGAGGGCACAGTCCGCAAGCTGTATGCGGAGAGCATCGAGCGCAATGCGATCCATGGCTCGGATGCGCCGGAGACTGCGGCTCAGGAATTGCAGTTCTTCTTTAATTCGGTTGAATTGAATCAGCTGTAATCTTGTAGCGTAGGCCTTTGGCCTGCGAAGCTTGCGGGACAATTGAGCCGCAGGCGAATCGCCTACGCTACATAGCTAATTCCACGCTGGATTCTTACTCAGGCTCACAAGGTTCGCCAGCAGCCGAAACGCTCCCGGTACACCGGCCGGTAACTGCCGATACAACGCAAAGGCATCGTAGATGTAAAAGCCTTTGCCATAGCGCGCGAGCAGCAGGCCGCCTTTCTGCGGGTCCTGATCGGGGTCGTGCACTTCCACCAGCGGCGCATAGTGCGAATCCCACGTCGCCATGAAACCGTGGCCCCGCTCTTCAACCCAGCCGTTGAAATCGGTGGATGCGATCTTATTCGGCCAGCCAAATACAGGGCTTGCGGGATCGAGTAGCGTCACCTGGTCGTTCTCGTCCACAACCTTCTGCGGATTTGGTCCGAGGCTGAAGGGATAAGGCCCGTAGTTGCCATCAAAACCCTGTAGATTGTATTGCACGATCATCACGCCGCCATTCCTCACGTAGTCCATCAGACGCCCATTGGCAGCCTTGAGATCGGCACGGACCGCATAAGCGCGCACACCAAGAAGAATGGCATCGTAGGCACTAAGGTCGCCCTGGGTGATATCGGCTTCGCTCAGCACACGCACACTTTGACCCAGGTTCTCAAGCGCTTTGGGAACGTCGTCGCCGGTGCCCGGGATAAAGCCGATGCGCAGACCGTCGGCCGTCTTAACATCCACACCGACAGCCTGATAGCGCGAAGGTCTGTAGAGCGGGTAAGGTCGAACAGCCGGATAGCCAGTCATCTTATAACCTTCGCGATAGGTCTGACCGGCGTACTCGGCTACGGCTGAGATGTCGTATTCCGCGGGCCTGATGTCATTAGGATGGATGGTGAAGGCGATCGGCTGATCTTCCCCATCCCGGGCCAGCGAGAAAGCGGCTTCAGAGGGTTGCGAGGTCCAGCCGCGCGGCAGTTCAAGACGCAGTTTGCCCTGCGCCGGTCCTTTCACATTGCTGTGCACCGTAGCTGTAAATGCGAACTGCTTCGCACTGAGCGGCACCGCGCCTGCGGAAGGCGAAACCGTTACGGATATCGCGGGCGCGACCAGCAATGGGTTGGGAATGGTTCCAATACCGGAGATGCGCTCGTAGGTCTGAACATTCCCGGCCAGCTCAAACGGCACGCCGTTGTAATCGAACTGCACGCGCACCTCAAGCGGATAAGGCGCGAGCGGCAGATTGCGATAGCGCTCATCGGTAATGTTGTAGTACGGCTGCTCTTCGTTGGGGCGGGTGAAATAGGGGCGTGTAAGCTGCGCGTCGGCCGGAACCTTTATGGTGAAGCGCCAGGCTTCATCCTTGCCGGGAGCTACCGTGCGGCTGTTCTGTCCTTCCGGCTTGATGCTCCAGTTCTTGCCATCGGAGGCAAGCAGTTCTACCGACGAGACCTTTAACCCCTCTGAATTCTGGTTGTAGATACGCGATTCGATTGCGAAGGACTGGCCGGGAATCGCGATGGTGAACGAAGGCGAGGGACCGCCTCGCCCTCCCATAGGTCCGTTTGTGGGTGGAGGCGCGATTGCTACATCCAGCGACAGCGAGAACGCAACGGCAAGTGCCTTCCCGAACTGCTGTTCCTTCACGCCGAGTTCGAACAGGACATCGCTCTTACCTGGTTCCGCGAGTTGCGATGCGCGTACCTGAGCGATCAACGCGCGCGTGGTCTTCAACCCGTTGGCAAGGGCAGGCGCGATGGCCGACGGATGCACCGGTGAATAATCGCGCTGCGCAAGGGCAACGGTTGACGACAGGACGGCAAGCCCGGCTTTCAGAAACCCGGTATCGCCTTGCGCAAGGCCCGCAATACCGTTCAGAGTAACGTCGATTCCATCGAACAGCGATTGCTCGTTCTCCTGCGACGGCACGCGCGAACCATACCGGTGATATCCGCTCGATTGCGGCGCTGCGGGAGGAGTCAGAGCTCCGCCATTCTGCGTCTTCTGCAATCCCAGGCCCTCGCGCGCTAACTGCAGGAACGTCAGCCCAAGGCCCGGCGCGGGGATACCTTCCTGAATTTCCAGCGTGGCGGCGGGCTCCTTGTCGCTCGACTTCTGAGTCACGTAATCGAAGAACCGCACCGGGACGTATTTATCGGTGGCATAGTCGTACATGCCTTTGTCGGAAGCGGTGAAGAAAGGCAGATGGGCGTAGACCTTGAGCGGAGTCCACGGGCGCAGCCCCTCGCGGAGCTGATCCGGGAACTTAGTGGGATCGCCGGCCGCAAGGTAGACTTCCTGCGCGGTCTCGCCTGCCACCTGGTGCTGTCCATGGCCGTCGGTTGCGCCACCTACGAACACCGAGGTGATCACAAGCGGGCGCGTCATGCGGACCACGCGCACGGCGTCGGCAAGGATGCGGTCGTGTCCCCACTTTTCGAGCGCTTCTTCGCGTGTCTTTGAAAAGCCGAAATCAATGGCGCTCGTGAAGTACTGGTCAAGTCCCAGATACCGGTCGGCCGCAAGCAATTCCTGCGTGCGCACCAGACCGAGCGCGTCGTTCATGTCGGAGGACATCACGTCCTGGCCGCCTTCGCCGCGGTTAAGCGTCAGCATGGAAACGCGCGCGCCCAGACCGCGGCTCACGTAGGCCAGCATGCCGCCGTCCTCATCGTCGGGATGCGCGGTGACCATCAGGAGGCTGGCGCGTGTCTGCAGCGCTTTCAGCCAGCGTTCCATGCCGGGAGTGCCACGGTCGGCCGCGATATCCATCGCGTCTGGTGAAGGCTTTTGAGCGAGCAGGGAGGCCGTGACGACTAAGACCACGCAGATCGGAAATCTGCCCCACGTTTTATTGAATATCGCCATAGAATTTCCATTGCGATGTGTAATCGCGTGTCAGCTTCTGTTTCGTAAGACTGGCCCGCACCAGCTCAATAGGGATGCGGTTCTCCTTGAGCACCGCATCGTTGAACTGGCGATTCGTCATCTTACCCGGACCTACCATCGAATCGTGAAGCGACTTCAGTTGCATGCCGCCTAACAGATAAGCAGCCTGATAGAGCGGGCTATACCCGCCGCCGAAGGAACGCCGCACTTCGCCGACCGCATTCTCGCGCTCGAAACCAACACGCTCCACCAGCATGTTGACACACTCCACCGGCGTCATCTTGCTGAGGTGAAAGCTGAGCGAGAAGATAATCCGTGCGCAGCGATGCATATGCCAGAAGAGAGCGCCTACGCGGTCTTCCGGGGTCTTCTGAAACTTGAGGTCCCACATGAGAAGTTCCCAATAGAGCGACCAGCCTTCCGTAACGAATGGCGTCCCGCCCGCGACGGATCGATAGGATTTGAAGCGCGCCGCATAGTAGCCCTGCAAATTGTGCCCGGGGATCAACTCATGAAAAACAGTGGCGCGCGACATCGGGATGTTGTTTCCCCGCATGGTGGTCATTTTCTGCTCGTAGGTCATCGAGTTGACCGGGTAGGAAACCTGGATCACTTCACCGCCCAGGAAGAACGGGGCCACGAGCTGGCGTTCGGGCGTCATCATATCCATGCGCCAGGATTCGCGCGCAATGGGCGGAACAGTAACCAGGTCGTGATCGTCGAGGAATTTCTCTGCTTCGAGCGCAAGGTCGCGGATCATCTGGGGCTGCTTACCCGGCTCCACGTACATGGTCTTGACCTTTTCGAGAGCGGCATGCCAGTCGTCGCCAAAACCCATTTCGCGCGAAGCTTTTTTCATTTCCCCTTCGCACCAGGCGAATTCCTTGTTGGCGATTGTGATGAGCTGCTCCGGCGTGTAGGGAATCATCTCATTGGCGAGTTCGCTCACCAGGCCGCCGCGGCCAATGGGATCGCCAACGATATCGTCTGTGGAGCCGGCGCGGGCGCCGCTGGCGGCGGCATCGAAAGCTCCCCCACCTCCACCACCCCTGCCTCCGCGACCTCCTGCAGGAGCACTTTCGGGCGCGCCGGAGCGCAGGCCGGCAACTCTTTCGCGCAGATAGGTGGTGTAGTTCTGAAGCGAGGTATCGACGGTGCGATACGCCTCCTCATCCCACCACGTGAACATGGGGTCGTAGCCGTTGTAAAACGTGAACCATGTACGAAGCGAACCGCGCAGAGACACTGCCTCATTGGCGGCGCGATTACCCACGATCCGACGCATCTGCGCAGACTGTAAGCCCGTTTCGCCGCGCAGTTTTGCGTCGACGGACAGGCGGGCAGCGTCGATATCCTTGTTCAGCTTGCCCAGCGTCTGCGCAGCCTTGACCGGATCCAGCGGATTCATCTTCTGCCGTGATTCTTCAAGGCCGATGATGGTGGCCGAGAAGGGAAGATAAACGGCATTCTCGGCCTCCTCTTTCGCATCCAGATCGAGGCGCTGGAGTTCGTGATCGAGATGGTTCCGGAACAGGATGTAATCGACCTTGCCATCCTGACCCATCACGTCGAAGTTCTGCGCGGCGAGCGCGGCTTTTGTCTCCTCATAGAACTTGCGCAGACGGGCGCGGCGCTCGGGCGACGAGGAAATGTTATAGAAGCGGATAAGGTTGCCCCGGTCCGCCGAGTAGCGTTCGATCAACGGCTTCAACTCGCTGGCTGAGGTGTCGAGATCGGCATAGTTCGAAGGAACGGTGGCGGGCGCCGCGTTCTGAGACGAGAACGCGACCATCAGAACAATGGCGGCACAGGCGCGGTGTTTCGGATGCATAGTTGAGGATAACCGGGTAGCTTTAAGCCCCGCTGAGGAGCGCGCGGTATTTGCGAAGCAGTTCATAGAAAACAACACCTCCGGCAGTGGCTACGTTCAATGAGTGTTTGAGGCCCAGCATCGGGATGCGGACATGCGTGTCGGCGAGCGCAGCCACGGCAGGCGTCAGGCCGTCGGTCTCATGGCCGAACAGCACGCAGACAGGGAAGCGCGGTTGCCAGTCGAACAGATCCACCGCATGCACGCTGGTCTCGATGGCGGCGATCTCGAAGTTCGCTTCGCGCAGTTCGCGGATGGCGATCTCGGGTTTCCAGGTATGTTCCCAGGCGACCGTGTTCTCGGCTCCAAGCGCCGTCTTCGAGATCATGTTCTGCGGCGGATAGCCGGTGATTCCGGCCAGATGCAGCTTCTCAATTCCCGCGGAATCCGCCGTGCGAAAGAACGCGCCCACGTTGTAAAGGCTGCGGACGTTTTCAAGCAGAGCCCGCACGGGCAGGGGCCTGATGGCTTCGTAAGAAGCGGCGCCTGTGGTGGCGCGAAACGGAATCCTGCTGTCGCCCGATGACATCGTTAGAATGAGAGTACGGATGCTTTCGATCGTCGTTCCGATTCATAACGAAGAGCCCTCGATTCTGCCCCTCTACGACCGGCTGACATCCGTATTGTTCCAGATCCGGCGCCCTTATGAAATTATTTTCGTGGACGACGCGTCGGGCGACCGCAGCTATGAGCTGCTGGCCAATCTGGTGCAGACCGACCAGCGCCTGAAGGTGATCCGTTTGCGGCGGAATTTCGGGCAGACCGCCGCGTTGTCGGCGGGCTTCGATGAGGCTCGCGGCAAAATCATCATCGCGATGGATGGCGATCTGCAGCACGCGCCCGAAGACATTCCCGCTCTGCTGAAGAAGATCGACGAAGGCTTCGACATCGCGAGCGGCTGGCGCAAGGAGCGCGTCGACAATCCCATCACGCGCAAGATTCCTTCGCGGGTGGCGAACTGCTGATGTCCAAGGCTTCGGGCATCGACCTGCGCGACTTCGGAACGACCTTCAAAGCCTATCGCGCCGAGGTTCTGAAAGACGTTCACCTCTACGGCGAACTGCATCGCTTCATCCCCGCGCTGGCCAGCTTTTATGGTGCCCGCGTGGCCGAGGTTCCGATTCAGAATACGCCGCGGGCGGCGGGCGCTTCGCATTACGGACTGGGCCGGACCTTTCGGGTGTTGTTCGACATTCTGACCATCCGGTTTCTGCTGAAATACTTCACGCGGCCCATGCATTTCTTCGGCGCGATCGGCCTGGCTGGCACGGTGGCCGGCGGCGCGATGCTGGGTTATTGCGCCGTGGTGAAGCTGTTCTGGCAACTGGATATTATCCAGGAGCACGGGCCCTTGATGATTGCGGGAGCGCTGTTGTTGCTGGCCGGCCTGATGATGTTCAGCACCGGGCTTATCGGCGAACTTCTGATACGGACTTACTTTGAGACGCAGAACCGGCGGATCTATGCGATTCGCGATATTCTGACGCAGAAGCGGCGTGAGAAGGTGGACGAACGACGCTGAGGATCGACGCGAGCGCGTCCGCCGCAATGGCGTCCCAGCTAAACCGGCGTTCTGCCGTATGGCGCGCAGCAGCGGCGATTGATTCGCGGCGTTCCGGGCTGCGAAGCAATGCGAGCAGGCCTTCGGCAAAGTCCGGACCAATCTCGCGAATCAGAAGGTCTTCACCATCCAACAAATCCAGACCCTGACATCCAACGGGCGTGCTGACAATCGCGCGTCCGCATGCCATGGCCTCCATGACTTTGATGTTGGTTCCGGCCGATACAGGCAGCGGGATCGCGACCACGTCGCATTCGCGATAGGCGGGCCGGACATCTTCCACGAAGCCCTGGATTGAAATGCGGGGATCGGCGGTGAGCAGGGACGATTTCTGCGCCAGCAGCGCGGCGCGTTCGTGGTTGGGGCCGGCGATCACGTTGACGTGACAGTTCGGGAATTCGCGCCACACCGCGGGCATGATGGTTTGGCGAAGCGCTTCAAAGGCCAGCAGGTTCGGCAGGTGCCGGAAGGACCCAACGAAGAGAATGGTGGGTACTTTTGTTTCGCGCGGTTCCGGCTGGAAGCGTGCGAGATCCACACCGTTGGGCACCACCACGGTCGATCGGCGCCCGGCGCCATGTTCCAGCGCGATCGCCCTGTCCTCTTCGGACATGGTCCAGACGGCATTCGAGCATTGCAGGGCTTCGCGCTCGAACTCTTCCCAGAGTCCGGCCGTGGGGTCCTTGAGTTGACGATAAAGCGTGAAGGTGATGTCGTGCTCTACGAGCAGCACTGCAACCTTGCCGGTGGAGTTGCGGTACTCCGCCATCTGCGTGTATTCCAGTTGCACCAGATCGATTGCGCCTTCGCCGCAGAGGGTGCGGATGAGGTGGTCCATCGCCGAGTTGCGGTATTCTGCCACCTGCTTCGGGACGGTTGGATCGGGGTTCTTCTCGTCGATATCTACCGCGTAGACTTCGCGGAAGACTTCGTGAAGTTCCGGGTAACGGATGGCTTCGCCCGATTCATGGAAGCACGCGAGGATGAAATCGATCCGGCCGCAGAGCGCGCGGCAGAGATTGTAAATGCGCACCGCGCCTCCGTGCGACAGCGGGAATGGCAGGTAGGGCGAGACGATCAGGATGCGCGGCAGACCCCGGAACGGTCGTGCGTGGGTGGGAGAGAACGCTACGTTGCCACGGGCCTGGAAGCGGCGCTGCGGGGCGGATGGTACGCGCAGGGCGAATTCGCGGTCTTCGAGCGGCATGGCCGGTTCCTGCGTGAGCGCCTCGTTGCCGCCGACGACCAGCGATTTCCATCCGGCGGCCGCGGCTTTCCAGAAGAGGAGCATGAGCGCCGCGCCAGTGGTTGCAGCGACGGGGACGCCGAGTTGTTCGAAGAGGTCCCGCCGAATGACGATCAGCGACGACCAGGGAGCGAACACTTCGGCGGCTTCATCGGGCTGGAGGCGGCGGAAGGGATGCTTGTTGAGGACCTGGGCCCGCCAGCCGGTGTAGGCGATCTGGCGGGCGACTGCGAAGGCGTTCGATTCGACGGCTTCGCAGATCAGCGACGCGGGGTCCTGCGTGTCTTCCTGGCTTTGGAAGACTATGAAATCCGTGTGCCGGTTGGCCACGGCTTCGCGGACCTTCCCGGCGGGCCAGGCTCTGCCGTGAAGAACGAGCCTCGTGTAGGTTGCTCCGGCGGCAGCGGGGATGGTGCGCGTAGGCAGGTCGGAAACCTGCGCCACAAGCTTCGGTTGCGGGAGGAATTGCGCGATGACCGCCATCCCCTCAAGCATTGAACTCCATGCCCTGTCGCCGCCTCGCAGGGCGAGCGAATACCCCAGCCGAACGGCGTCCCGGACGCGTTGACCGCCGCGGTAGAGCAGGGAATAGATGCCTTTCGCACGCCCGGCGATCCAGCGGCCAATCCATGCGCCCAGCGCAATAAACCACTGGGCCAGGGCCACGATCCATTCGACCGCCGTTTCGAAGGTGGCGATGCACCAGTCGCGGAGCCTCCATCTGGCGTGCGCCAGGAGCGCTCCCGACCTTGCGGGAGAGAAACCGTGCGCTTCGTTAAAGATGACGATGCGGAATGGCGGTACTGTGAACGCTAACACCTTGAAAGCGCTGCGACCTTTTTGGCCCGTCCACGCGACCACCATTAATGCGGGCCATAGCTGCCGGAGTTCGCGGCGCACCTGACTGGCGGTCACGCCGTCTTCGGCGCACCACGTCCGAATCGGCAGACCCGCCGCGCTGGTCCGGGCATGCGCAACTCCCGCTTCCACATCGGCGCGACTGAGCCCAATCACCGCGATGACTTTCGGTTTGTCCGCGCCGATAAGCCTTTTCAGCCGGGGCTTCATGGACGGAATTCGATCCCGGTCACTTCACCCATGAAACCCTTGTGTTCGGTCGTTGGTTTATAAGTGATCACCACGGCTCGCGACTTCTGGGCACCGCCGCAGGAAATCGTCCCATCGCCGCCGGTAATCTCGAGCATTGAGGGGTCGGCGACCAGCAGCCGCTGGACCTTCCCGAGATCGTCTTTCACGTCCAGCTGAAACTGGCGCGAGACGCACTGCACGCGCGTCAGCGTGCCCGCAAGCGTTGCACTGCCGTGGATTTCAGTCCAGTCCACGGTCTTCGCCAGTTCCTCCTTTGTGAGCGGCTTGGCGTTCGCGTGCGCTTCCAGATCCGCCAGTTCCCTCTTTGCCTGATTCTTAAGCCGGTCGATTTCGGCCTGCCGGGCCGCCGCTTCGCGACGACGCGTAGCTTCCTCGTCGTCGAGGCGCAACTGGTCGATCTGGCCGCGGGACGCGAGGTACTGCTCCTTATGCTGAATATCCGGTGCAGCCTGTGCGGCGGCGAGCCATGCGCGGCCTGCCTCGGCATATTGCTTCTGATCGATGCAGAGCTGCGCGTATTGCTCCCACCATTGATAGTTGCGGGGCGCGAGTGCCACGGCCTGTTTCCACTCCATCATGCGACGCGGCTTGTCGGAGATCTTCTCGCCGAGCGCCCAGTGCGCTTCCGCGTACTTCGGGTCGAGCGTCAGAGCTTCCTTGAGGATAGCGATGGCCCGTTCGGGATCGGTTTCGAGGCTTCCATAAGACGTAAGCGCGATGAAATTCTGGGTGCCGGCGCTGCGCGCGGCTTCCATGTAATGCCGGGCGTGCTCGGTATCGCCGGCGCGCATGGCCAGGATCGCGAGGCCCTCGTTGGCCTCGGAAACGTGCTTGCCGGACTGCAGCAGGGACTGGTAAATCGCGCCGGAGCCGACCATCAGCAGGTCGGCGCGCATGAGCTGGCCCTCGTCTGCCGTCAGCACCGTGGTGCTGAAATCGCGTTCGGTGTTGAGCGCGCGATTGGGGGCCGCAGTGCTTTTGAAGCCACCCGCGATGTAGTAGGCGTCCACGGCGGCATTGAACTTCGCGGGATCTTCGCTGAGGCTGCGGATGGCCCCGTTCGAATCCATGCCGTTGGCCAGGTTATGCAGGTAGATGTGGGCGCGGCCGGAGTATTCCGGCTGCGTGATGAGCATGTGGAGCAGCGCCCAGTCGCGCGTGCGTTCCTCGGCGGGCGGTGGCGCGCCCCAGGAAACATGGACCGAACTCGACTGCACCGTACCGAAGAACGACTCAAGGGCGCGCTCGGTAGCCGGCGGGAGGTTGGAGAAATTCTCTTCCAGCAGGCGGACGGTGAGTTGCCGAACCAGTTGCGGGGGCAACTGTTCGTCTTTGCCTTCGTTCTGATAAACGATGCAGGCCATCAGGTGGTCGCGACCGGTCAGCAGGCCGGTGCAGGCGGGCGGCATTTCCTGCGCGTTTTTGAAAACCACGATGCGAAGGGGAGGCTCAAGTTTGAGGTCGGGCTTGCCCATGGCCGCGCCGAGGGCGAAACGGAACTGCTCGAACTGGCTCAGTGCCTGAATGGCGGAGCGGCGACCGTTATCGCTGATGGTTTCGAACGACCCCAGGCGGGCTTTCACCCATTGGCTGTCGGCGGAGGCGGGAATCGGCAGAAAGGCGGCGGCCAGGATGACGGCGCAGACGGTGCACCGCGCTTCGCGAAGCATTTCAACCAATTATAGTACGCGATTCCAGGGGAGTTGGGAAATACCGGGAAACGGCCTCGCCAATGTCTAATCGCCTACCTGGAGCAAGGCTGAGCAAGGGAACCGGCGCTACGTGCCCCGCCGGTTCCCATACAGGTGCACGTGGAGCCGCGGGCTGAACCGGTACCCATGCCGTTTGCACAACTCCGCGATCCAAGCGCCGCGGGCATTCAGAACCTCGGCTGTGATGCCTTCCGGCATCAGAATCACCTTGCCCGCAGGCGCATTCAGGGCAGCAATTAATTCCTGCGCTTCGGCCAGATCCGGCTCGTTCGCGATCACAAATTTAAGTTGATAATCGTAATCCGCGATCAGGCCGCGCAGCACCTCGGGCTGTATCCGCAGGCGCTCATGCTGCGCGCGGAACACGTCCTCCGGCGTGGAATTCGAGAGCTTGGGGCTGATGCTCATCAGGTCGCATGCCACCGGCAAATACACTGTTCCGGCGGTCTCGAACGTGATGTGCATACCGCGCTCCCGCAGCCGGTGCGACAGTTCCGCGATCCCCGGCGCAAGCATCGGTTCGCCCCCCGTAAGCACCACATGGCGCGCGGCCGTGAATTCCGCCGCACGCTCCAGAATGCGGTCGAGCGAAAGTTCCTCGCCTTCCGGATGCCACGACGTGTACGGCGTATCGCACCACGAGCATCGCAGATTGCAGCCGCTCGTGCGGATGAAGACCGACGGCACGCCCACAAGCCCGCCTTCGCCCTGCACCGAATAAAAAATCTCAGCGATCCGCATCTATCGGTCGACAACACCCGCCTCGCGGAAACCCCTGGCGCGCAGCAGGCACGAATCGCATTCGCCGCACGGACGCCCCGAAGCATCCGGATCGTAGCAACTGTGCGTCAGCCCGAACGGCACGCCCAGTTCGGCGGCCAGGCGCACGATATCCGCCTTCGAAAGATCGATCAAAGGCGTGTGAATTTTGACCCGCGTGCGCCCTTCGACACCGGTCTTGGTCGCGAGGTTGGCCATAGTCTCGAAGGCGGCGATAAATTCCGGGCGGCAGTCGGGATATCCGGAATAATCGAGCGCGTTCACGCCGATGACGATATCGTTCGCCTCCAGCACCTCGGCCCACGCCAGCGCGAACGACAGAAAAATCGTGTTGCGCGCGGGCACATAGGTGATCGGAATGCCTTCCCCCATCTGCGCTTCGTCGCGGCCCTTCGGCACGTCAATATCGTCGGTGAGCGCGGAGTGGCCGAAGACGCGCAGGTCGATCTTCGCAGTGCGATGCGCTGCCGCGCCGAACGCTTCCGCCACCTTGCGTGCCGCTTCCAGTTCGACGCGGTGCCGCTGTCCGTAATCGAACGAAAGCGCATAGGGCTCATAGCCGTGGCGCAGCGCCCATGCCAGGCACGTAGTGGAATCGAGACCGCCGCTCAGCAGACAAACAGCTTTCATGTGGACTTTGTTCCATGATATCGGGCACCCCGGCCATGCCGGGCAACCGTCGCGTTACCCGCCGAAAAATCGCTCCCGAAAAGAGGTAGAATCTCTGCATATGAGGTACGCTTTCGGGATCGCTCTCACGTTCTGCGCTGTGGCCTTCGGCCAGAGTTCGCCCAACCATTTTCAACTGCCGGACAAGCTGACCGACCCGCACGCAGAGATGGCTACCCAACCCAGGTTGCTGGTTGGCCCGAAACTGCTGGTGGGGCCATCGAATGGCGCCCCGCCGATTTTGACCCTGCGGGGAATTCAGGTCACTCCGAATGCGAAGGAATGCGCGATTCCGCTGCTGAACGCGCTCCCCGCCAAAGGCAACGTGGACTACAAGATCCGGGTGACCACGCCGCCAGCCGATCCGGTGGATCATATGCCGATTGCCAGGGGCCTTCCCGCCTGCAGCCCGCAACGCTGACGATTGGCAGCCGCCTACCTGCATTCCAGAGCGCCGGCGGCGGCGAAGAAGGGTCCATCGTCCTCGACGACGACGATCAGGGTCCCGTCCTGACCGATCGCAATTCCCGTCGGATAGCTGGGCAGCCATGTGGGTCCCCCGCCGCACATTTTTCCACTTGCGTATTGAAACTGAGAATCGTACTTCCGATTGGCTTCTTACCGGCATCCACGGAGGGCACAGAGAAACGTCCTGAGGCCCCGCGTTGTCGACAATCGACCGGATCTGCGGCTACGTACCCGTGTAATTTTTCACGGCGGATACCTGATATTTCCCGAGCATTCCGAACGTTACCGGTGCGCTTATTCGAGAATTCCGGGACACAGCAGGCGCATTCTGCGCTCCGGCGCGGGACTTGCGGAATCGCCTGTTCCACACCTCAAGAGCGGCGGCGCAGGCCGCTCCAGTCTTCGCAGAGCACGATTGAGTTCGCGGGGTTGCGGGGGTCGAATTTCACCAGAGCGGGGCCGATCATCGACATCTGGTCTTCGGGCAGCAGGGCTTCCAGCGTCATGACGTCCTGCGCGGCAGTGTAGCCCACGCCGGCCACGCTGTAGGAATAGACAATCGATGCGCCTTCGAAGTCGATGATCTCGCCGTCGCCGAGCTTGCCTTTGCCGTTGATGGTGAGGCGGCGCCGGCGCTCCAGTTCTTCGGGCGCGACGCGCGGGCGCATGAAACGCCAGATGAGATATCCGCCGGCAAGAGCCACCAAAGCTAATGCGATTCCGACAACTTCCCTCGCGAATGGCATGTCGTTTCGAAAACTCAGGGGATCGCCGCTTCCACGGGCGCGGAGCGGGCGCTTTCATTGCCGGCCGCATCGAGCGACGAAACCTGGTAACTGTATTTCACGCCGGGCTTGATGTCCCGGTCGCTGTACGACGGCGTGACCAGACCGTCGGCGATGCGGGTTCCGTCGCGGTAGACGCGGTAGGCCGAAAGATCCTTCTCGACGTTGCGCTCCCAGGCCAGTTCGATGCTGCGCGCGCCGGACACCGCCGTGAGCCCTGTGGGAACGGCGGGCGGAAATTTGTCTTCGGGCCGGACTGAGACGGGTTGCGAGACTTCGCTCTCGGCAGACTTATCGCCGGACTTCTCGACAGACTGGACCTCATATTGATAGGTCTTCCCGTATTCGATCGTCGAGTCGACGTAGGAGGGCTTGTCGGCGGTTCCGATCTGCTTCCATTCCGGAGCATCCAGGCTTTGCCGGTAAACCCGGAACTGCGAGGCTGCCGCATGCCATTCGACGCGCACGGCGTCGGGAGCGTTGGTGGCCGCAAGCCCTTGCGGAACCGGCAGCGGCGGCACGATGGTCAACTGCTGAGCGTTCGACCATCCGACGTTGCGGCCATGCGGGCCGAGCACGCGGGCGAAGACGAGTTCGGTCTTGCCCGTAAGCTTCGAGGCGTCGATGGTCACGGTGGCGACATGATTATTGTCGACCTTGATATCGGCGGCGGGCACGCGCGCGGCTGTCTTTTCCCAGGTGGCGAGCGCGAAAGTACCCTCGGGCAGTTCGCCAACGCGCACTTCGATTTCGGGAGTGCCGGGGATGGGAAAGCCTTCCGTGGTGACGCGCGGGACCGTGAAGTTCGCGACGATCTTCGAGCCCTGCTGAACTGCGCTGAGGTCCGCCACGCGCAGTGGGCGATTCAGGGCCGGCGGCAATGGTTCGCCGGGAAATCCGCACCCGGCGAGCATGGAGGCAGCAAGCGCTGTGGCGGCCCGGCGCATCACAGAATGTAGCGGCTCAGGTCCTGATCTTTCACGATATCGGCCAGTTGTTTGCGCACGTAGGCTGCATCCACTTTGACCGTTTTCTTGCGCAGGTCGGGGCCTTCGAAGGAGATCTCTTCGAGCAGTTTCTCCATGATGGTGTGGAGGCGGCGCGCGCCGATATTTTCGGACGATTCGTTGACCTGGGCGGCGAATTTCGCTACTTCGAGCAGGGCATCGTCGGTCAGATTGAGCTTGATGCCTTCGGTCTCCATGAGCGCCGTGTACTGCTTGGCGAGCGCGTTCTTGGGTTCCTTGAGGATGCGCACGAAATCGTCCACGGTGAGCGATTTCAGCTCCACGCGGATGGGGAAACGGCCCTGGAGCTCGGGAATGAGGTCGCTGGGTTTCGAGACGTGGAACGCGCCCGCCGCGATGAAGAGGATGTGATCGGTGCGCACGAAGCCGTATTTGGTATTG
>Ga0302278_10003115_pt1 | contig 18410 bp, 10 predicted proteins | sample III_Bog_N3_2_FD_194543 | JGI IMG/M metagenome (GOLD analysis project Ga0302278, IMG submission 194543) | Peat permafrost microbial communities from Stordalen Mire near Abisko, Sweden - III_Bog_N3_2 | ecosystem: Environmental > Terrestrial > Soil > Wetlands > Peat | place: Sweden: Abisko...
ACGCTTCGCTCGCCACCCTGCAGGCAGCGGTAACCGCCAATCCCGGTAATGCCCTCGCGCAGTCGGAGTATGGCCGCTCGCTGGAAGCCGCGGGTCAGGATGAAGCAGCAATCCCTCCCCTGCAGCAGGCCGTTGCGCTCGATCCCACGCTTACCGGCAGCCAGGGCGAGCTTGCCATGGCCTTGCAGCGCCAGGGCCGGCAGCAGGAAGCCATCCCCTGGTTTCAGAAAGCCATCGACCGCGACCCTAAGAACGTCAGCAGCCTGACCAACCTGGCGCTTGCGCTCACGCTGACCGGCAAAGCGAAAGACGCGCTTGGCTGGTTTCAACAGGCTCTTGCTTTGTCGCCCAGCGACGCCAACATCCTCAAGGACCAGGGCGTCGCGCATGTGCAGCTTTCCGCATTCGCTGAGGCCATTCAGGACTTTCAGGCCGCTCTCGCGCTCGATCCAAACGATCCCCAGCTCCACTACGACCTGGGAATGGCCTACAAATTCAAAGACCGTGTCGAAGACGCCATCGCCGAGCTCACGCGCGCGGGCCAAATGGATCCGACGCTCCAGGACCCGCCCTACACCCTCGGCATCCTCTATATGCAGATCGGCAAACTCGACGAAGCTGTGACAGAGCTGAAAAAGGCCGTTGCTCTACGTCCGGAGAATGGCGATGCATGGGCCATCCTGGGCAGCACACTCAAACAGGATTCACGGCTGGATGAAGCCAGGGATGCACTCGAGAAGGCTATTCCCCTTTTGCCCGGCCAACCCGGTCCCCGCGTCACGCTTGCGGGCGTCCTCGCGGACCAGGCAGGCGCCGCGGTTGCTTCAGCCGACGCAGCCGAAGCCGCCGGAGATCAGCCAAAAGCCGACCAGCTCCGCTCGCAGGCCAAAGAGCTGCGCGCCCAGGCCGCCGAGTATCGCCGTCAGGGCGCCGACCTTGCCCGCAGCGCCGTAAGCCGGCAGAAGGCGTCCTTCGCACTGAACGCCGGCAACCAACTGCTTTTGCGCGGACAGATCGCCGATGCCGTCGCTCGCTATCAGGAATCCATCGCTGCCGATCCCACTTTCGCGGAACCCCACTCCCAACTCGCGATCGCCTATGAACGGCAGGGACGCTCTGCCGACGCCGCCGCTGAACGGGCACGCGCGACGGAACTCGCGCCGGCCAAGTAGAATTTCTCTTCTCCACCTTTCAAGGAGTCCTATGCGTCTCTGCCTGAACAAGTCTCACCGCCCGCTTCTTGCGCTCGCCCTCCTGCTCGCATTCGTTACCTCGATTCATGCCCAGCAGCGCTGGACGGAAGCACAGGCCAATGCGTGGTACGCCCAGCAGCCGTGGCCGGTCGGCGCGGATTTTCTTCCGTCCACCGCCATCAACCAACTTGAAATGTGGCAGGCCGACTCCTTTGACCCCGTCACGATCGACCGCGAACTTGGCTGGGCTGAAGGCATCGGCATGAACACCATGCGCGTCTTCCTGCATAGCCTGCTCTGGCAGCAGGACCCGAAAGGCTTCCAGCAGCGCATTGACGCCTTCCTAACTATTGCCGCACGCCATCACATTCGGCCCGTCTTTGTCCTCTTCGATTCGTGCTGGGACCCCAATCCAAAGCTCGGTCCGCAGCATCCGCCGATCCCAGGCGTCCACAACTCGGGATGGGTGCAGGACCCAGGGACTGCGGTCCTCAATGATCCCGCGCAATATCCGCGCCTCGAAGCGTACGTCAAAGGTCTGCTGGGCGCATTCGCCAACGATCCCCGCATCCTGGCATGGGATTTATGGAACGAACCGGACAACGGCAACGATGATTCCTACGCCAAGGGCGACCCCAAGAACAAGAACACAATCATCATTGGGCTTCTTCCCCAGGTTTACGCCTGGGCGCGCACAGCTCATCCTACGCAGCCGCTGACCAGCGGTCTGTGGCACGGCGATTGGACCTCGCTCGAAACCATGCCTCCGCTTGCCCGCATCCAGATCGAGCAGTCTGACGTCATCAGCTTTCACAACTACGGCTGGCCTGAAGACTTCGAGCGCAGCGTCAAGCTCCTGCAGCAGTTTCATCGACCGCTCATCTGCACTGAGTACATGGCCCGCAACATCGGCAGCACGTTTGACACGATCCTTCCCATCGCGCATAAGGACCATGTTGGCGCCATCAATTGGGGCCTGGTTGCAGGCAAAAGCCAAACCTGGATCCCCTGGGACTCCTGGCAGCGCCCCTATGTGACTGAGCAGCCGGCGGTCTGGCAGCACGATGTATTCCACCCCGACGGCACCCCTTACAGGCAGCGTGAAGTGGAAATCATCCGCAGCTTGACAAGCGAGAAATGAGCCGGCAGTCAGGCGAAATGGAGTTATTTTCCGATGCAGAAAGTCGAGAAGATCAGATTCAAGATGTCGTCGGAAGTCGTCTGGCCGGTCAGCGAATCCAGCGCCCAGAGCGCACGGTAAAGGTCGAGCAGGATCATCTCGTGCGGAATGCCACCGGCGTTCGCTTGCGACGCGTCCCTCAAGGCTTCCAATGTGGAGAGAATCGCGCGGTGGTGCCGCAGGCTGGTCAGCATCCCGGGTTCCTCCGCGGCTCCCCCGGTTGCCAGCGCGAGAATTCGATCGCGCAGTGCCGGAATCCCCTCGCCCGTGAGGGCCGAGGTGCGCACCACATCAAGATCCGCCGCTGCCGATCCAAGCCCGGTCATGGCATCGGCCAGATCGCATTTGTTCAGCACCACCACCGCTGGCCGCCCTCTCACCGCTTCCAGCAGCCGCCGCTCTTCCTCATTCACCACCTCGGTTCCATCCAGCACAACCAACACCAATCCCGCATCCGCCAGCGCTTCGCGGCTGCGCGCAATGCCCAGCCGTTCGGCCTCTTCACTACCCTCGCGCAGGCCCGCAGTGTCCACCAACTCCAGAGGAATTCCGTCTAGGGAGATTCGTTCGGTAACCGTGTCACGCGTGGTTCCCGGTGTCGCGGTCACAATCGCCCGGTCGCGCTCCACAAGCCGGTTGAACAGCGAGCTCTTTCCGGCGTTTGGCCGCCCCACAATCGCCAGCGTCAGGCCGTCATGCACAATGCGTCCGCGCGCAAAGGAGGCTTCCAGGGATTCAAGTCCCGGCATAAGCTCTCTAATCCGGCGCGCAATCTCCGGCGCCGAAGTTACATCCACATCGTCTTCGGCGAAATCGATCCCCGCCTCCAGCAGGGCAATCAACTCCACTAGAGCATGCTTGGCCGGAGCGACGCGCCGGCTCAGCGCACCTCCAAGCTGGCTGGCTGCCTGGCGAGCCTGCGTCAGGGTCTGCGCCTCAATCAGATCGCGCACCGCCTCGGCCTGGGTCAGGTCCAGCCGTCCCGCGAGAAAGGCGCGCTGGGTAAACTCGCCCGGCTCGGCCAGTCGCGCACCCAACTCGAGCGTCCGCCGCATCAGCAGTTCCAGCACAACAGGGGAACCATGCGCCGCAATCTCCACCACGTCTTCAGCGGTGTATGAGTTTGGCGCCTGGAACCACGTCACCAGCGCTTCATCAATCCGCCCGCCATCAATCTGAGCCGCTTCGTCAAGGCTCCCATCCAGCACATCGGCCAGGCGAGCCCGCGCGTGCTCCAGCGGCTGGCGCAGTCTTACCAATTGTGCCGCGATGGAGGCAGAATCGGGCCCGCTCAGCCGCACAATGCCAATACCCCCTCGTCCCGGTGGCGTTGAGATGGCGGCGATTGTATCCGTGCCTGGTTTCAAATCCGTCATGCGCTCTTGCTAGTGTAGAGGCTCGCCAATCTGGTTCCTATTCGGCGTCGTGCTGGTCTATCAGGCCATCGACATTTCGCCCGCGATGCAGGCTCGATCCGCCGCCCGGGCTTGGACAATTGAGGAAAGAGTCAAACACCGAGGGGTCGGAGGATTTTCCCTGCCCCACTTCAACTATTCCTCTGGAGAAACCAGCCCGACAACCAGGGGGTGTTGACGGAGCGTCCTTAGAGGAGATGCCGCGCACCATGCGTCACGGATGCGCATCGAAGGCGCCTCAACCGCGTAGTACATAACAGCGCCGACTGCGACGGAGAGCGCCAACCCGGAGACCGTAGCCATAAGAGGCGTGAAAGCAAAGTGAACCCTGGCAACGGTGGGCCACACAAATGTGAAAGGTTGCTGCCAAATATAAATGGAGTAGGAGAATACCCCTACGGCAGCCAACCAGCGCATCGGCGCCCAAGTCCAGAAGGCGCTGCCATCATGGTGATAGCACCACGCCACAAGGCAGGCGCAACCGAAGTCGATCCATGTATATAGGCAGGTCTTCACCATCCCCGTATGGGGGAACAATAAAAGCACAGCCGGAACCCAGCAAAGTAGACCGGGAACCAAAGAGAACTTGACTAATCGCTTGAACCACTCCGGTCTGAAGTCAACCAGATACCGGAGCATCACGCCAGCGAACAAGTTGTCCATGCGAAGTTGGAACTGTCTAGGTTCGATGGGATGAGGTATACGTAACACAAACGCAATCACCATGACGCCGATGAACAACCACGGCACGGAGGACAGAGATTTGTTCCGGCGCGCCAGCACCACCAGCAGCAGGGGCAAGCATAGGTAGAACTGCTCCTCTAAAGAGAGAGACCAAGTGTGAGCAAGGATCGGCGGCATATCGAAAACGTTAGAGACAAAAAGAAAAACTTTGTAAAGGTCATCCACCGCCACGGCTCTCAAAAAGACAAACAACACAATCATGTAAAGACAAATCGGGGGGAGAATCTTGAATGCCCTGCGGGTCCAGAACCTCCCGAGCCGGATGGTGCCATAGATACGGTAGTCGCTGAATAGAACTCCAGAGATGAAGAACCCGCTGAGAACGAGGAACAAATCTACACCGAAACCCGCGGATGAGAGACTCCCAAACCACCCCAGGTGACCACCAATGACCACCAGGATTGCCAGGGCTCGTAGAACGTCGAGAGATGTGTTCCGCGTTTTCACCGTTAAGCCTCTGGCTCCGAAAGCGCCTTCATAACCCCTCAGCGCTGGAATCTGCGGGGAAATTCAAGTCTATAAATTCCATTTTAGTCGGACCACTATAATTGTTGGTGCGCATTGGATTCATATTCTCTCTGCCGACAAGCGGACGGATTGGTCCGCGTTCATTTTCAAAGGCCTCATTCACTTGAATAACATATTCTGTTCCGGACTGGCCGCTATCATGCCAAAAGGCAGGGGAAGAGGATTCCAGCCTCTGATCCTCTTCGCAGTTTTCCTTTGCGCCGTCACGCTTTGGACGCAAACTCCCGCGCAACCTGGTTGGCAGGGCGTGCTCCGCGATACCTCCAGTGCTCCGATTCCCGCGGCAAAGATTCACCTCAGCGGAAACGGCGTCACGGTGAGCGCAACGACCGCCGCAGACGGCCATTTCCGCATCGCGGCTCTTCCAGCCGGCCAGTATCACCTGACCCTTGAGACCAAAAACCGAAAGATCGAGTTCGCTCAGCCGATCGACGTGAGCGCAGCCTCGGCTGCCGTATCGCTCACCCTGTCGAGCCGCGGCGAGCTCACGGTAGGGGTTCTTGCCGGCCAGGCTACTACAGGCGGCGAAGAGCTTTCCAGCCAGGCTGTGAGCGAGCTGCCGCTCAATGGCCGCGACTTCGGCACGCTTCTTCTGCTTGCCGCAGGTACCATGACCGATGCCAACGGAGCCACCAACTTTACCGCGCAATTCGCCATCAACGGCCAGCGTGGCGTGGAAGCTACCTTTGCCATGGATGGCGCCGACATCAGCGATCCCGAGATGGGCGGTTCCACGTTCGCAAACTTCAATGTGGATGCGGTGGAGGGAATCGATTCCAGCTCCGGGTGGATGCCGGCCAGCATTGGGCGCGGCGCTGCGGGCTTTACCAACATCATCACCCGCTCCGGCGCCAGCGGATTCCACGGATCGTTCTTCGAGTTTGTGCGCAACTCCGCATTCGATGCGCGCAACTACTTTGACCACGCCACGCCCGCATACCCCGGCCGTAATCCGCCTTTTCGGCGCAATGAATTCGGGTTCACCAATGGCGGCCCGGTCTACATCCCGCATGTCTACGATGGCCGCAACCGCACCTTCTACTTCGTGCAGTCGCAGGCATTCCGCCAGGTGCTGGGAACCACGCAGGTAATGCCCTTGCCGACCGCGCTTGAGCGCACCGGAATCGACGCCATAACGTATCCCGACGGTTCCACTGACACGCTCACAGTTCCCGTCGATCCGGGCATCGCCGCTGTTCTCGCACGCTATCCGCTGCCCAACTACGCAGCAGGAGCGTTTCAGGCTCACACCTACGCCACCGCGTCCAAAGTTGCTACTGACGCCGCCCAGTTTTCCATCCGCATCGATCACAAATTCTCCGCCAAAGATCAGTTCGTGGCGCGCTTCAATCTCGACAATCTCGCTGGGCCCACCACCAATCCCGATCAGACGGCCATCGATCCCGCCTTCGGCATTCAATACGACGACCACCAGCGCAACGTCGTGGGAACCTATACCCGTACCGTCTCGCCGCGCCTTGTGCTTGAGTCCTCCATCAGCATCAACCGCTCCACGCCGGGCTTTCCAACCACGGACTACACGGATCCCGCGGTCAAATTCAACGATGGCCTGTTTGAAGCATTCAATTCGGATGCCGGCTCGGTGATGCAGGCTTATGGCAATCTCTTCCAGGGCCGTCAAAACGTATTCTTCACAACCAGGTCGCATGCATGGAAGACCGGCGTCGAAGTCCGCATGAATCGCGACACCACATATTTCGGCATCAGCCCCAACGGCGAGTACGACTTTGGCGGCGGAACCGCCTATGCTACCAAATTCATCCCTTCGCAGACCGGAACGCATAACATCAACCCCGGCGACCCGCTGCCCGATACGCTTTCCAGTTTTCTTTCAGGAAGCCCCTTTATCTATACGGTGGCCATTGCGCCTCCCTACTTTTCCAACGGACCTCACATTGGTCCTGCCGCCATCAGCCGCAACAACGTGAACGCATACGTGCAGGACACCTGGAAGGTGACGCCGCGATTCACCCTCGACTATGGAGTTCGCTGGGAGCTTTACACGCCCATTACGGAGCGCGCTCACCGCACCGGCGGCTTTCTCACTCAGAATGGTGTGCAGGAGTATGTCATCAACCCGCAGCCCGGCTACAAGACGGACTGGAATGCATGGGGTCCGCGTATTCAGGCGTCCTGGCAAGTTACAAATAAACTAACTGCCCATGCCGGCGCCGGGATTACTACGATACAGCCCAATATCTGGCAGGATAACTTTCTCACCGGCTCGACCCCCTTCGCGGTTTATCCGCGCCTGCAGTCCGCCGCCGATGCGCCCATTCGATACGGATTTCAGATCACTCCGGCCGAGCTCCCCGCAACCTATACCCCGCAAGGCGTGAATATCTTTGCCAATGGAAACCCCAAGTCGGTAGCTCCCAACACCGTGATGGATGTGAACCGCTATGAGCAGGATGTGGCTGCGCTGACTCCCAACGGAGTCGTCAGCGCGCTGAATCTAAGCGGCATCGACCGCTCCTTCGGGAACGGCACGCTCTATACATGGACCGCGGGCCTTGAGCGCAAACTCGGCAACCTTACCGCGGATGCGGGCTATGTTGGCACCGCGTCCGTAAAACTCCCCCGCACCAGTTTTCCCAACGCATATCCCGGTGCCACTGCTGCCTTCGCTCCGTATACCACTTTCGACAGCGCCGGCAATGTAAGCGGCGGATTCGGAGTGGAGAACGTGATTACCGGCACCGCTCACTCCACCTATCATGCGCTGCAGACGTCTCTCTCAGGCACGGCGGGGCACGGCGGCCCGGGCCTGCAGGCAAGTTATACCTGGAGTAAGTCAATCGATGATACGAGCCAGGTGATCGGCGGCACGGGATCCACGGGCGCAGTTGCACAAGGCTTTCCCCAGGATCCATTCAACACGCACCCTGAGAAAGGGCCGTCTTCGTTCGATGTAACTAACTCGTTCGGACTGAGCGTTGCCCAGGACCTCCATCTCGATGGTGCGCAGTTACTCCGCGCCTTGTCAAAGAAAGCTACTGCCGGGTGGGAGTTACTCTCGATCTCAAGTATCAGCTCCGGTTCGCCCTTCACGGTCTTTTCCGGAATCCAGCAAACCGGCGCAGGCTCGAATGGAGTCGATCGGCCGGATCAGATTGCCACGCCGCATCTTTCCACCGCACGAGCGGACCGCGAAGACTACTTCGGCGAAGGCGCAAACAACGCTGCGGACTTCTTCTCCATCCCCATCCATGTTCCCGGCGGGACCGGCCCCAACCAGGGTGTCTTCGGCACGCTGGGGCGCAACACCTTCCGCGGACCTGCTTACTATGATTACGATTTCGCTTTCATCAAGAGCACGCCATTCGGCAGGCGCAGGAGCGGAGCCGAGCGGATGGATCTGCAGTTCCGATCGGAGTTCTTCAATCTGTTCAACATCGTGAACATGGGCCTGCCAGCGAATATTCTGAATGGTTCCGGCTTCGGCGAAATCAGCAAGACCGCGGGGACGTCACGGCAGATTCAGTTCTCGCTCAAACTTATTTATTGAGCGACAGGAGCAGAACAATCAGCCAGCTCTTCGACTTCCTGCGCGCTCAGCCTGAGCCATGCCAGCAAAGCGAGCGGCATCATCACCAGCAGAGAGACCAGGACGGAGGCGACGAGAATGTCTTTCGCCATCCATAGCCTTCCTGTGGCATCGGTTGCGGAGACGGGAAACAGTCCGGGCCGGAACACCAGGAAGTTGCCGCCGGCACAGACCCCGTAGAAGAGAATGGCAACCCGCCAAAGGCCGCTTCCTGTGGGCTGCATCCGGGGCGGCTGTTCCCTGCAGTAGATGGCAAATGCCAGGTAGAACAGAAAAGCGGTGAAGTACCAGCCAACGAAGTTGCTCAGGGGAACGCCGAAGAATATTCCCCCATCGCGCCATACCCATGCCCGGTCAAGGGTTGACCAGATCGCATCCATCGATAGGTCCCACGCCATCATGATAAAGCCGGCAACGCAGGCAAGAGCGAACATCCCCGGCACTGTTGGAGGCTTGCTCCGGTACCCGAGGAGAACAACACCCAGCACCCAGGAGCAGTATCCGATTCCCAGATATGCCAGCACCAACAGGATCGGCACTTGAAGGATCTTTGGCCCCATCAAATCCGTGAAGAAGTAGTGTCCGAAAGGAAAGCCGGTGCGCAGACTCAAGCATTCGCAAATGCCTCCTATCCCCATGCAGAAGCCGGAAAACACCAGCATGCCTCGTACGCGATAGAGGATGCTGCTGTGGACGAGCGCAAATGCGGCGGCGCCGAGAACCTGCAGAGCGACGATTGTGAGCACGCCAATCTTGTCAGGGTATTGCTGACCGATGCGGCCCGCAACATACAGTGCGAATGCCGACCACAGGACGATTCTGTTGTCTTTGCTCAGGCTGGAGCTTGTTGCCATCAGTCCTCCCCGCATTTGTCAATCCCATGCTACAGGGTGAGGTAAAGGGCAACATCCCAATCAGGCCATCGCCGGGGGGTGAATCCGGATGCTATAAAGGGAGTTTCTTACCGGGATGCCTAATCGGCACTCCACACACCGAGGGAAGAGCATGAGAATCCAACAAAACGCACATCCTGCACTGACTGTGCTCGGCGCGATCATCCTGTCGTCGAGCCTCTGGTCTGCGCACTCCCAGCCAGCCCCGGTTCCGAAGGCAGCCCACCATGTGCTCGACCTCACCGTGAACAAGCCGGAGTCGGTTGGCTTTTCATCGGAGCGGCTGGAGCGGCTTCACACTCTGATGCAACAGGCCGTGGACCAGAAGCAGATTGCCGGCATTGTCACCATCCTCGCGCGGCACGGCAAGGTGGTGGATTACCGCACTTACGGGGAGCGCGATATGGCCGCCGGCGCGCCGATGACGAAGGATGTGATTTTCCGTGACTACTCCATGACCAAGCCGGTGACTGGAGTGGCCATGATGATTCTGTATGAGCAGGGCAAGTGGGAGCCGTCGGACCCCATCTCGAAATACGTCCCGGAGTTTGCGCATCTGAAGGTCTATTCGGGTGTCGATGCCGACGGGAAGCCGATTCTGGTCGATCCCATTCACGCGCCAACCATGCGCGAACTGATGAGCCATACCGCCGGCTTCACGTATGGCTACTTCGGCGATACTCCGGTCGACAAGATGTACCGCGACATTCAGCCGTTGAACTCCGCAAATCTGCAGGAGTTCATTAGCAAGATGGCCAAGCTGCCGCTGCTTTATCAGCCCGGCAAAGGGTGGACCTATTCGATGTCCATGGATATCGAAGGCTACATCGTGGAGAAACTTTCCGGCCAGTCGCTGCCCAACTTCATGCGCGACAACATCTTCAAGCCTCTCGGCATGAAGGATGCGGGGTTCTTCGTCCCTGAAGACAAACGAAGCCGCTTTGCCGCTGTCTATACCACCGGTCCCAATGGCGAGTTGCAACTTGTCGGGGCAGGCCCATCGGGCCGCTCAACGGCGTACGCCGCGCAGCCGACCTTGCCCTCCGGCGGCGGCGGCATGGTGTCGACCGCGGAAGACTATTACCGCTTCGCGCAGATGCTGCTGAATGGCGGCGAACTAGAAGGGAAACGGATTCTGGCGCCCGCGACTGTGAAGCTGATGACCAGCAATCATGTGCCTGCGGAGCTGCTCACGGGCCAGTTCGGCATCGGCCAAATGGTCATGCGGCCGGGCTTTGGGTATGGCTATAACTGCGCAGTGGTGTTTGACCCGCCGGAAGCTAACCTTCCCGAAGGCAAGGGGACGTTCTTCTGGGACGGCGCTGCGGGAACATGGTTCTGGGTTGACCCGACGAACGATGTTGTGTTCATCGGCATGATTCAGCGGATGCTTGGACCGGCCAGTCCGAATCTTGAATTCGAGAGCCGGAACGCCGTTTACGGAGCACTCGTGGATCCGGTGAAATAATCCGCCGGGGCTGGCGTGCTAGTGGAGCAAATCCAGAGCCATCGCAGTCATTGCTGTCACGCCAGTTGTAATCGCTGGCGCATAAACAGGCGCAAACAGCGCCGAATGTAGCCCTGGTAGCGGCACACCTGACTTCTTGCTCTCTTCCAACTTTCCCGGATCAGATGCTCCCAATCGGAACATCACCGCCGGAATCTTCCCTTGAAGAGAAAACAGCCCCACGTCTTCCGATCCCATCACCGGATCGCCGCCGTCCACGCGGTCCGCGCCCAGCACGCGAACCGCAACCGCGTGCAATCGGTCCGCAAGCGCAGCATCGTTGAATGTGGCGGGAGTGCTTTCGCCCAGGGTCACGGTGGGCATCCGGTCCGCGGGGATACCATAAGCCTCCGCAAGTCCATTGGCAGTGCGCCGCACATCGGCAACAATCTGATCGCGAAGCGCAGGCGAAAACGTCCGAAGCGTCAGCCCCAGCGTCACCTCGTCCGGGATAATGTTGTTTTTTGTCCCTCCGTGAATCGTTCCGACGGTCAGAACCGCCGGCTCTTGCGGATCGATCTGCCGGCTCACAATGGTCTGTGCCACCAGCACAAACTCAGCCGCCAGCACAATTGGATCTTTACCCGCCTGCGGAGCGGACCCGTGCCCGCCAATTCCCCGGATCGTCATGTTGAGCGTTGTAGCGCTGGCCAGCAGCGGTCCGCCCTTCACGGCGATCGTGCCTGCCGCATGCGCCGGATCGTCGTGCTCCGAAAGCACAAAGTCCGGCCTGCCGAACCGGTCGTAAAGATGATCGGCCATCATCGCCGCCGCGCCCTGTATCACCTCTTCAGCGGGCTGCCCAATCAACATCAACGTCCCGTGCCATTGGCTCCTGCGCGCAGCCATCTCCTTTGCCGCCCCCAGCAGAACCGTCATGTGCAGGTCGTGTCCGCAAGCGTGCATCACGCCCACCGCCTGTCCCTGCGCATTGGTCGCCGTCACGCGACTTGCGTAGTCCAGGCCAGTCTTCTCCTCCACGGGCAGTCCGTCCATGTCGGTGCGGATCAGCAGCCGCGGCCCAACGCCGTTTTCCATCACCGCAACTACGCCCTCCGCCTGCGTTCCGTCTTCGTATTTGCCCACGTGCTCCGTCACTGCATATCCCAGCTTCCGCAACTCCCCGGACACAAACGCGGCGGTCTGTACTTCGTGCTTTGAAAGCTCAGGGTTTTCATGCAGATGCATATAGGTGTCCGTCAGCGCGGGCAACTGCCGCTCAGCTGCGATTTTCAAGTCTGCGGCCGACGAAGAACTCTGAGCAGCCAGCGAAAGAGTCGCTGTAGCTAACGTGAAAAGAGCGGAAATTCGAAGCATCATGGCCAGCCTCCACGTCCAAATCATTCAGGGAATCTACGCGCCAGCGTACCATAACCCATCCGCGACGCGTCCCGCATGGAACTACGAGTGAAAATCTTTCGTATTGCTTTCCCATAGAAGTTGTTATACAGTCCACCTATTGGTTGGCAATAGAAGTCAGAAGGAGAACGGAATGGGCGATAAAACCGATGTTTGGCAGGGGACACTTGCCCTCATGGTGTTGCGCACCCTTGAATCCATGGGCCCGCAGCACGGCTACGGCCTGGCGCGCCGCATTGAGCAGACCAGCGGCGACCTGCTTCAGTTGAACTACGGCACGCTCTACCCCGCACTTCTGAAGCTGGAACAGGAGGGCTTCATCAGCTCGTCCTGGGGAACGTCTGAAAATAATCGCAAGGCCAAGTTTTACGAGCTCACCAAAGCCGGCCATCGCCAATTGAAGAAGGCCGCAGCTGAGTGGAATCAGACCACCGCCATCCTTGCCCGCTTCCTTACCCCGGCCCACGAAGCCTAAGGAGTCGCCATGCGCCAGCTCAATGCATTTGTCGCCCGTCTCCGCGGCCTCTTCCAACCGCAGCGCCTCGATGGTGACTTCGCCGCCGAACTCGAATCGCATCTCGCAATGCACATAGACGAGAACATCCGAGCGGGCCTGAGTCCAGCAGAAGCCCGCCGCCAGGCACTCATCCGCCTGGGTGGCGCGGAGCAAACCCGCCAATCGCATCGCGATCGCCGCACGCTTCCGTGGATTGAGTCGCTCGTGCAGGACATTCGCTTCGGCTTCCGCATGCTGCTTCGCAATCGCGCCTACACCGCGGTCGCCGTGCTTACGCTGGCCATCGGCATTGGTGTAAGCGCCACGGCCTTTACGTGGATCAACGGCGTCCTGTTGCAGCCGCTCGGCGGTGTTGCTGATCCCAGCCGCCTGGTTACAGTGGAGTCGGTAACTCCAGGCGGCGCCTGGGTGCCCAATTCCTATCCGGACTTTGTCGACTTTCGCGACCACCTCAAGCTCTTCGACGGAGTCGCTGTCACCCGGCCCGTGGCGCTCAGTGTTGGCAGGGAAGATCACGCGGATCGCGTGTGGGGCGAGTTGGTCAGCGGGAATTTCTTTTCCGTGCTCGGCGTGATGCCCCAACAAGGTCGCATGTTTCTTTCTTCCGAATACGGCGATACGCCCGGCGCATTTCCGATCGTCGTTATCAGCGACCGCTATTGGCGCGCGCACTTGAATGCGGACCCCGCGGTAGTGGGCAGGACACTTCGCATCAATCAGCACGAACTCACCATCGTCGGCGTGGCTCCGCCTGCATTCCATGGATCCATGCCCGTTACCGCATTCGATCTATGGATCCCCTATATGCAGCAGCCGGTGCTGAACGGCGTGGGTACATGGATGCTGCGCGACCGGCATAACCGGAACATGCTTGGCATTGCCAGGGTCAAGCAAGGCGTAACCTTCGACCAGGCACAGCAGGAATTAAGAGTGCTGGCGGAACGCATGGCTCAAGCCAACGCCGATGTTAGCGAAGGCATGAGCGCTACGATCATGCCCTTGTGGAAGTCTCCGCATGGCCCGCAGGGGCTGCTGGTGGGTCCTTTGCGCATCCTCATGGGTGTTTGCATTCTGGTGCTACTGATTGTGTGCGCCAACGTGGCCAACCTGCAACTGGCGCGCGCCACTGTGCGTGAAAAGGAATTCAGTGCGCGTCTTGCGCTCGGTGCTGGCCGCATAAGGCTGTGTCGACAAGTGCTGACGGAAAGCCTCCTGCTTGCGTTCGCCGGCGCTCTGCTAGGCGTGGCTGCCACGCCTTTCATGAGCCGTGCTTTGCGGTATCTGATGCCTCCGGGACCCATGCAGCAACTGGTAGCAATGGATACCCGCCCCAATCTCACCGTGCTCGCATTCACCGTTGGACTATGCGTGTTCGCGGCGCTGGCTGCGGGCATTGCGCCTGCGCTTCAGGTCTCGCGCACCAGCCTGAGCGCGCGCCTGAATGAAGGCGGCCGCACAGGCAGTGCGGGCCGCCGTAATCGCCTGCGCTCTGTACTTGTGGCTGCTGAGGTAGCACTGGCGCTTGTTGCGCTTGTGGGCGCAGGGCTCTTCGCGCGCGGGTTCCAGAGCACCATGCGCATCGATCCCGGCTTCGAGCCCAACAGTGTTCTGCTCAGCCAGTTCTATCTGAACACCAGCGGATACACGCTCGAGCAGCGCAAGGAATTCTGCCGCCGTCTTTCCGAGCGTATGCTGGGCGCGCCCGGCGTTACAGACATCGCCTACTCCGATGGCGTACCGCTGGGCTTTGAACCAAGCTGGTGGGAGGAGCTGAAGATCGAGGGCTACGCGCCACGCCCCAACGAGAACATGAACATCTTCCGCAATGTCATCTCGCCGGGCTATCTGCCGCTGATGCACATTCCCATTGTCGAAGGCCGCAACTTCAACGAGCAGGACAACGAGTCTGACGATTCGCCCGCGGTGATGATTGTGAATGAATCCTTCGCGCGCCACTTCTTCCCCAACAGCGATCCCATTGGCCACAAAGTGCATGGATGGGGCTCCTGGTTCCGCATCGTCGGCGTCGCCAAAGACTCGAAGTATCACTATCTCGGCGAATCCAAAGTACCCTACTTTTACGTGCCATTCCGCCAGCTTTTCCGCACCGATATGAGCCTTGCATTCTACGTGCGCACGCAGGGCAATCCGGAGAGCGTGTTGTCAACCTTGCGCGCGCAGACTCGCGCAATCGATCCCAATGTCACGGTCTATGACGCGGTGCCGCTGAAGGAGTTTATCGGCGCGTCGCTTTATCCGCAAAAGCTTGCTGCGAGCCTGATGGGTATTCTCGGCAGCGTGGCCGTGCTGCTTGCCGCGGTAGGTTTGTACAGTGTGATGGCCTACTGGGTCGCGCAGCGCACACAGGAGATCGGGGTACGCATGGCACTGGGAGCTCAGCCTGGTCACGTCCTGCGCATGGTGGTGATGCAAGGGCTCAAGCTCACCACAGGCGGCCTGGTTGCAGGCGCACTGCTGGCCTTGGCCATGTCGCGAGTTGTTGGTGCAGTTTCGTTCACCAACTCAGGTATGGGCGCCACAGCAAAGCTGATGGGCGATGGAGGCGGAGAACCGCTGATCTTTGCCGCGGCCGCAGTGTTCCTTTGCGCGCTGGCCGCATTCGCCGCATGGCTCCCCGCGCGCCGCGCCGCATCCATCGATCCCATGCAAGCACTGCGCACCGAATAGGAGAAATGCGATGCACAAACTGAGAGCCTTCGCCCTTCGTCTCCGCGGCCTGTTCCGCTCGCGGCCTTCCGACGCCGATTTTGCGGCCGAGCTAGAGAGCCACGTTGCCTTGCATACGGACGACGGCATTCGCAGCGGGCTCAGCGCGGAGGAAGCGCGGCGACGGGCGCTTATTCGCCTCGGCGGTGCGGAGCAGACCCGGCAAGCCCGTCGCGAAGGCCGCACCCTACCATGGTTTGAATCACTCCTGCAGGACATTCGATTCGGGCTGCGGATGCTCTTGAGGAATCCCGGCTATACTTCCGTCGCGGTCTTGACGCTTGGGCTCGGGATTGGAGCGAACTCGGCGGTGTTCACGGTCGCCGAGGCGGCACTGCTGCGTTCATGGCCGGCACGGGAGCCGGAGAGACTGGTTAAGCTGACCTCCACAACGCCGCAAGGAAGGAGCGAAAACTTCTCGTATCCCGATTACGTGGATTTGTCCGAGCAGGGCCGATCGCTGGAAGGAATTCTCGCCTACTCGCGGCATGGAAAGCTGCTCCGCATTGGGACGGAATCGCAAATGGTGTTGGACGATGTTGTCTCACCCAACTATTTCTCCGTCCTGGGCCTCGATGCCGAACTCGGGCACAGGTTCTTCGCCGAGTCGCGGACAGGCAGCGCACCGGGCGTCGTGTTGAGCGAATCTCTCTGGCGGCGGGTCTTCAACGCCGACACGGCTCTTGTTGGAAAGCAGATTACGCTTACCGGGAAGAGTTATACGGTTCTGGGCATTGCGCCACTGCGCTTTCATGGCCTGGGGCGCGGCGTCCCGACGGACCTCTGGATCCCCATCACGACTGAATACAACGAAGGGCAAGAGATGGCGGCCCGGGATTTCCGTGATTTTGAACTCCTTGGGCGATTGCGCACCGAAGCAACCGAGGCAGAGGCCCAGGTTGAGCTGGATACGATCGGACGCCGTCTGGCGCAGGCGTATCCGGCCACGGACAAGGCACAAGCCATTGCCTTCATCTCTGAGCGTGCTCGTCTGCGCGAGGCTCTGGTTCCCACGCTGCTGCTGTTGACGGCGGTTGGCCTGGTGCTTCTCATTTGCTGCGGCAATGTTGCCGGACTGGTTCTGGCGCATTCTGACGCACGGCAAAAGGAAGTTGCCATGCGCCTGGCGCTGGGCGCAAAACCCCTTCGCGTGGTGCGTCAACTGCTCACCGAGAGCTTCCTGTTGGCGACGCTCGGCGCATCGCTTGGTCTGCTTTTGGCGGCAGGATTGCTCAGGCTGCAACCGGCGTTGCTGCCTCCGGAGCAGGTAACTCTGGGGCTCGATCTGCACCTCGACGGACCTGTGATTGCTTTTACGATGGCTCTGGCCACAGCGGCTGTTCTGGTATTCGGACTTGCGCCTGCGATCCAGATCTCAAAGATAAGCTTCGCTGCGGCATTAAAGTGCGAAGAACGGGGAACTGGACGCGGCTTACGGCGATGGACGATGAGAAACGTGCTGGTGGTGGGCGAGATCGCCTTGTCGATGGTGCTGGTGACTGCTTCCTGGTTCGTCATGAGCAGCCTGATCTTCAGCCGCTCCATTCCACTGGGATTCGACCGCCAGAGGCACCTGGTCTTCTTCGATTTGAGTCCTGGAATCGGCGGATACGATCCAATGCGTAGTGCCATTTTCCTCCAGCAGGTTGAAGAAAAAGTGACGGCAATGCGTGGCGTAAGGCACGCGGCTCTGGCTCGACGCATGTTGCTTTCCGATTCCGGAGGAGGAGCCGCGCAGCGCGTTTCGATTCCGGGCGTGGAACTGCCGCAAGGGCAGTCCAGCATTTCCATTCTGTACAACGAGGTCGACGGCAGTTATTTTCAAACCGTCGGAACGACCCTGCTCAAGGGGCGCGAGTTTACCGCGGCCGACAACTCTTCAGGCGGCAGAGTCGCCATCGTCAGTCGAGCCATGGCGGAGCGTTATTGGCCCGGCAAGGATGCCCTTGGGCGTCAGATTCTTGTGGAAGGGAAACCGTGCCAGATCGTCGGGGTTGCGGAGGACGCAAAGATCAACAACGTGCATGAGTCGCCGGAACCCTACATGTATTTTCCGTTCGCCCAGGCGCCCAGACAATATGGGACGCTGATCGTTGACGTGGAGGGCGATACGCGTCCCATTGTGACCGATACGCTCAGCGCAATCCAGCGCATGGACCGGAATGTTCCGCTCGGTGTCCGCAGCTTGGATTATCTAATGCAGCAGGCGTTTTGGGCCGACCAGATAGCAGCGGGCTTCGTGGCTACGCTCGGTCTGCTGGGTATTTTTCTCGGGGCCATTGGACTCTATGGCGTCATCGCTTTTGTAGTGAACCGGCGCAGGCGCGAGATCGGCATTCGCATTGCCCTGGGCGCGGAGCGGCGGAATATATTGCGCCTGGTGCTTACCCAGGGGCTGACGCTTGCCGCGATTGGAACAGGCATTGGACTGATCGCTTCGGCTATCGCTGTGCGGCTGATGTCGAGCATGCTCTATGGCGTCCGGCCAACCGACCCCGTCGCTTTTGCCGTTAGCGCGGCCCTGGTCATTTTGGTAGCCCTTGCGGCCTGCTACTTCCCCGCGCGCCGCGCTGCTTCAGTCGATCCCATGCAGGCCCTGCGCTCGGAATAGCCTGGTAGACGCGCCTGCTTCACGAGTCTTTGCTCCCAAAGCCGGATGGTACACTCCGGCTTTGGGAACTCATTCATGAAGTTAAGTGCATTCTTATTCCGTTACCGCATGGTCATCAACATGGCCATTATCGTGCTGGGCTTTTGGGCGCCGTGGATTCAGTATGGC
>Ga0302278_10003123_pt1 | contig 18389 bp, 12 predicted proteins | sample III_Bog_N3_2_FD_194543 | JGI IMG/M metagenome (GOLD analysis project Ga0302278, IMG submission 194543) | Peat permafrost microbial communities from Stordalen Mire near Abisko, Sweden - III_Bog_N3_2 | ecosystem: Environmental > Terrestrial > Soil > Wetlands > Peat | place: Sweden: Abisko...
TACTGAAGAAAACATAGCCGAGGCCTTGCGCGAAATCCGCGTGGCCCTGCTGGAAGCCGACGTCAACCTCAACGTAGCCCGCGACCTCATCGAGAAAATCCGCGTCAAGGCCGTTGGGACTGAAGTGCTCACCGCGCTCTCGCCCTCCGAGCAGGTCATCAAGATTGTTCGCGACGAGCTGATCGAATTCCTCGGCAAGGACACGGCCCGCTTCAAATTCGCATCGCAGCCCCCCACGGTCATCCTCATGGCCGGCCTGCAGGGCTCGGGCAAAACCACCACCTCCGGCAAGCTGGCCGCCTGGCTCAAAAAGGGCGGTCATCGCCCCATGCTGGTCTCGGTCGACGTCTACCGTCCCGCTGCGCGCGAGCAGCTCAAGGTGGTTGCCAAGTCCATCGAGGCCAAACTCTACGAAGGCGACCAGAAGGGCGAAGCGGCAGGTTCGGCGCTCGTCGAGCGTCTTGCCAAGGAAGCTCTTCGCGAGGCCCGCATCATGGGCTGCGATACGCTCATTGTCGACACCGCCGGCCGCCTGCACATTGACGAAGACCTGATGGGCGAAATGGAGCGGCTGAAGAAGCTCCTCAACCCCAGCGAGATCCTGTTTATAGCTGACGCCATGACCGGCCAGGACGCCGTCAACTCCGCCCTCGACTTCCACAAGCGCCTCGGCCTCACCGGCGTCATCCTCACCAAGATGGACGGCGACGCACGCGGCGGCGCGGCGCTCTCCATTCGCCACGTCACCGGCCAACCCATCAAGTTCATCGGCGTGGGCGAAAAGCCAGACGCCTTTGAGCCCTTCCACCCCGACCGCATCGTCGGCCGCATCCTGGGCATGGGCGACATGATGTCGCTCATTGAGAAGGCCGAATCGACGCTCGACCGCAAGAAGTCAGAAGAGTTCGCCAAGAAAGCCCTGCTCGGCGACGGCTTCACCCTCGAAGACTTCCGCGACCAGCTCAAGCAGATCAGGAAACTCGGCTCCATGGAGAGCATTCTCAAAATGCTCCCTTCGGTTGGCCCATTCGCCGGCATGCAGCAAGCCGCCGGCAATGTGGACGAGAAGCAGTTTACGCGCCTCGAAGCCATCATCAACTCCATGACCCCGCTCGAGCGGCGCAACCACGAGATCATCAGCGGCAGCCGCCGCAAGCGCATTGCCAAGGGAAGCGGCACTGAAGTGCAGGACGTCAACAATCTCCTCCGCCAATACGCGCAGATGGCGAAAATGTTCAAGCAGATGGGCAAAGGCGGCCTGGGCGCAAAGATGATGCGCGGCGGGTTGGGCGCCATGGGCATGGGCGGCAAACAACGGTTCGGGCGATAATGCGTCTCACAACCAGATGAGATTCACTCAGCGGCAAGAACATCAATGACCACCACGACCCTGCAGGACCAACTCGACGAGATCACCCACAACACGCGGCAGCTTGTGCAGGCGGAGCGGCTTGCGATTGGCGAGCATGCCGTCGAAGAGTTGTTTGCCTCCGGCATCGAGGAGAAGATCTTGCCCGTCGGCGCCATCGCTCCCGAGTTTGCGCTCAAGGATGCGACGGGCCGCCTGGTTCGCTCGGTAGACCTGCTTGCCCTCGGCCCCCTGGTCATCAAGTTCTTCCGTGGCCGCTGGTGTTCTTATTGCGTTACGGAGCTCGAAGCCTGGCGCGACCTCTACGGCACCATCCGCGAACGCGAGGGACTGATGGTTGCCATCGGCCCGCAGATCCCACGCCAATCCGACTTCATGGCCGGCCAACATGGCTTGCCCTTCCCGGTGCTCCACGACCCCGCCTGCGCCCTCGCAGAAAAGTTCGGCCTGGTCTACACCGTCCCCGAGTACCACCAGCACTACTACCGCTCCATCCTCGTCAACATTCCCTTCGTCAACGGCGAGCCGAGCTGGCGGCTGCCGCTGCCTGCAACTTACGTCATCAATCGTGAAGGGCGAGTAGCCTTCGCCGAGGCCCACGCGGACTTCCGCGTCCGCCCCGAGCCTGAAGAGGCGCTCGCCGCCGCCTTCGCGCACCACGGCCGCTGAGAGAATTATCCCTCGGGACTATATCCATTCAGCGAGCTTCGATTGAGTCTGCTCCAGCGAAGCTCCTCGCAATAATAACACCTTGCTTCTTGATAACTCGCCGCTAACTATATCAACTTGGGTCTTAGTTATTCCGAATAACTCAGCAAGGAAGGAAGTTAGCGCTGAGTTAGCGCGGCCCTCCACCGCAGGAGCCTGCACGGCAATCTTCAGTTGCGCTGCGGGTCCTTCGCCATAAACTCCGGTTATCGCCGTCTTCTTCGCTCCCGGCTGCGCCCGCACCGCGAGAGTTACGCCGCCGCCCGCCGCCCGAACGAAGCCGGCACTCATTCCGGGTCTCCCGTCCACTTGGCCCGCTTGCCAAACAGCGCCGTCCCCACCCGAATGCGCGTCGCGCCCTCTTCAATCGCCAGCGCAAAATCCCCGCTCATCCCCATGGAAAGCACGTCCAGCTTCAGATGCGTATGCGCCGCAGCCCATCGGTCGCGCAGTTCGCGCAGACTGCGGAAGCAGCACCGCGTCACGTCCTCCGCCACGGCCCAGGGCGCAATCGTCATCAGCCCCCGCACGTGCAAATGCGCCAGCTCCGGCAGGCGCTCCAGCAATTGCGCAGCCTCGGCCAACTCCGGCTCCAACCCGGCTTTGGTCTCCTCCGGGCTCAGTTTCACCTCGATCAGCACAGGCAGCCGCTTGCGCAATTTTCCCGCCGCTTCGTTCAGCCGCTGCGCCAGCCGCAGCGAGTCCACCGAATCCACCGCGTCAAACAGTTCCACCGCGCGCGCCGCCTTGTTGCTCTGCAGGTGCCCAATCAGGTGGACAAGCATCGGCTCATCGGCCGCTGCATTGCTTCCCCCCGCCCGCCAGCCCTCCAGTTCCGCCGCCTTCGCCGCAAACTCCTGCACCCGGCTCTCGCCGAACATCCGCAGCCCCAGTTCCGCCGCTTCGATAATCGTCTCCGCAGGATAGGTCTTGGAAACGGCCATCAGCTCCACGTCGCCGCGCGGCCTCCCTGCCTTGCGGCATGCCGCCGCAATTGCTTCTTCAAGCCTCTCAAGATTCTCAGCCAACAAGGTCATCGTCTGCCCACCACACTACCGCGTGCCAAAGGGTTGCGCGGCGCCCACCGTGCTTTACAGTTTTCCGCCTGCATTCGATTCCGTATCCTTCGTTTGTCCAATGCGCGACCGCGCGCTATCCAGGCGTCCGGTCACGGGCTCGAACGGCGCCGCGTTGCCCAGGCCAAAGCGCGGCATGTTGACATAGATGCTCTCGTACTGGCCGGGCGCAACCGTGTACGTCTCATGCCAGATTCCCACCACTCCATTGCTGCCAATGCGCCGGTTGAACTCCGCCCATGCCGGAAGATGCTTCGCGTCGCGCGCGTGAGCATAGGCATGCAACTGATCAAAACTGCGCCAATACTGGATCATGCCCACCCCGCGCCAGTACATGAAGGTCTCCACGTGCAGCAGTCCCAGCGAAGGGTTGTGTTTCAGCTCGGCAATCATGGGACCCATGGCCGCTGCCACGCGCGTCCAACTGCGCAGCGCCATCCAACGATTCACACGAAAGCCGATCAGGAAGACGACAAAAGGTTCGTCACTGTGCGCCGTGTACCGACCCGGAAAGATCGAAGTCATGCCGCCCTCCCATTTCGACCCGTGGTCCGGCCCAAAACTACAGCTGATTGGTGCCTCTCCTTGCGCCTTCTTTCTGGCGCAAGGAAGTTAGTAACCAACACCGTGCGAGCCTCCCGGGAGCGGCTGCCGCACCGCAGGCGCCGAGCGACTGTCCCATCGCAGGTGGCTAGTGCCCGTGCTCTTCCAGGTATTTCTCCGCTTCCAGAGCCGCCATGCATCCTGATCCGGCGGCGGTAATCGCCTGCCGATACCGCCGGTCCTGCACATCGCCGCAGGCAAACACCCCCGGCAGCACGGTCCCTTGGTGTGTTGTCAGCACGTTCCCGGTGGTCTTGATGTATCCGTCCTCATCGAGATCCATCTGCCCGGAAAACATCTTTGCGTTCGGCTCGTGCCCAATTCCCAGAAACAGCCCGTGGATGGCCAGCTCGCTTCTCGTGCCATTGGTCACGTCGCGAAGCCGCAACCCCTTCACTTCTTTCTCTTCCACGCCCAGCACTTCGTCCACAACCGTGTTGGTCCGCAATTCGATATTGGGATGCGCAATGGCACGCTCCATCATGATTTTCGAAGCGCGGAAACTCTCCCGCCGGTGCAGCAGCGTCACCTTGCTGGCAAATCGGGTCAGGAACAGCGCCTCTTCCATGGCCGAGTCGCCGCCGCCAACCACCGCGATCTCCTTGCCGCGGAAAAAGAACCCGTCGCAGGTGGCGCAACTTGAAACGCCATGACCGATCAGCGCCTGCTCGCTGGGCAGACCAAGCCAGCGGGCGCTCGCGCCGCTGGCAATAATCAGCGTTCGCGTGTCAATCTCGCCCCCCGAAGTGAAGAGCCGCATGGGGTGCGCATTCAGGTCCACACGCGATAAATGCGCCATTTGGAAGGTTGCTCCAAACCGCTGGGCCTGCTTCTTCATGTTGTCAATCAGTTCCGGTCCCTGGATCCCCTCAGGCCAGCCGGGAAAGTTCTCCACCAGCGTGGTAATCGAGAGCTGGCCGCCCGGCTCGTGGCCCTCAAGAACCAGGGGTTTGAGTCCAGCGCGCGCGGTGTAAATGGCCGCCGTAAGCCCGGCGCAGCCGGAACCAAGAATAACGGTATCGCGAATTTCTGTCATAAAGTTTCCCGAGTCGATTCTAGACGCTCACCCCGGTCATTTGCCCCTTCGCAGGCCCGTTTGCGTCACTAAGATTAAGATGATCCTATGGCGAATTTGACTCTAGTCTACGGCCTTCGATTGCTTCCCGAAGGCGAGGTAACGGAAATCCAGGATGCCACCCTCAAGCTGGCGACCGGCCACGAGGCCCACGTGACCATGCACCTGATCGAGGGCTCGCGCGAGGAGATCGAGACCCAGCTGAAGCGCAGCCTGGACGCGTTTTTCAGCTTCTATCCCGAGATCTGACGTCATCAGATTTGTCCAATCAGGACAGTATTAGAAATCTCTAAGACCAGCCGATTCTTAATGGTCCCTCACATGCCGGGAGATTCCCGTATGGAGGGCTCCCGTGCCGATCGATCGCTCCAAACTGCGCGCCACAACCGTTTTGGCGTTCGCTATCCTCATTTTCGCCCTCGCATTTCTCGCCCCACGCGCCTTCGCTGGCGGCCCCAAATACGTGGCCGGAACAAGCTACTTTAATCCCTCGGTCCTCGGCCAGCCCATTCACTGGTCCGGCGGGCAGGTGAACTATTACGTGGACCAGGGTCCGCTTTCGGGTTCGGTGACCAACCAGCAGGCCACAGCCATGGTGGATGCGGCAGCCGCTCTCTGGTCAGCCGTTCCAACCGCGGGCGTGACGCTCACCAACGCTGGGGAACTGAACGAAGACGTCAACGGCGGCAATATTGCCGTTTCACCGACCGGCCAAATCTCGCAGCCCGCCGATATTACCCCTTCCGCAACCGGCTACCCGGTTGGAGTCATCTTTGACGCTGACGGTTCGGTTATTGACGCTGTGTTCGGCGCCGACGCCAGCCAGCCCATGAACTGCCAGAACCACAGCGTCTTTGTCTGGATGGACAGCATCCATCCCGACGCCACCATCGCCCACGCCATCATCCTGCTGAACGGTCTTTGCGCCACGGACGCCAACCTGCTGGCGATGATGAGTTTCGAAGTGGAGCGCGCTTTCGGCCGCATTCTCAACCTCGACTTCTCCCAGGTGAACCCCGGCGCGCAGCAGAGCGGCGAGGCAGGCGGCATGGAGGGATGGCCGGTGATGCAGCCCTTGAGCGGCCTTTGCGGTCCCACGGGCGGAGCATGTCTCCCCAACCCAGCTCAACTGGCATACGACGACATTGCCGCGCTCAACCGCATCTACCCCATCACCGCACAGAACCTGGCCAGTTTTGCCGGCAAACAACTCACCGCGGCCTCGACGATTTCGATCCAGGGCACCGTTACTTTCCGCTCTGGCCTGGGCATGCAGGGCGTCAATGTCGTTGCCCGCCCCCTCGATGCCAGCGGCAATCCTCTCTATCAGTACACCGTAACTTTTCCATCCGGTGCGTACTTCAGCGGCAACCATGGGAACCTGATCTCCGGCCTGAACGACTTGGACGGCAACCCGCTGGCCATGTGGGGATCGAATGATCCCGCTTTGCAGGGATTCTTCGACCTGAGAAGCATTCCGCTGCCTCCCGGCGTCACAAGCGCCAATTACCAGGTCACGCTTGAGCCCATTGACCCCGTCTATGCGCTCACCTCTTCGGTGGGGTCCTATGATTTGGGACAGGTCACACCATCCGGCGCCATGCCGGTTCTCTCTGTCCCCGGACTCTCGGCTGGAAGCGCCCAGACCCTCGCCGTCGACATTCCGGACTCGGCCGCCGGCGGATACCAGGATGCCATCGGGACCCAGTCCGCGCCGCGCCCGTTGCCCCCCAGCGGCTTCTGGTGCGGCCGTCTCAGCCAGATTGGCCAGGCGGACTGGTTCACCTTCCCGGTACGTGCCAACAGCACCTTCACCATCGTTACGCAGGCGTTGGACGAGACCGGCGCGCCCACGGCAACCAAAGCCATGCCGTCCATCGGCGCCTGGGATTCGATGGATGCGGTAGCCGCACCGCCGGCCAGGGCGACCCCTGGGTTGAACGGACTGGCCACCGGAGAGAGCTGGCTGCAGGTCAGTTCTGGAAACGGCGACATCGTCCGCATCGGCATTACCGACCGGCGCGGCGACGGCCGTCCCGACTACGCCTACTCGGGCTGGGTGCTTTACGCGGATACCGTAGCCCCATCGCGCCTGCCTGCCTCCGGTGGCCCCATCGTCATTCATGGCATGGGTTTTCGCCTTGCGGACACGGTCCTGGTCGGCGGCCAGCCCGCCGTGGTCACCAGCATTTCGCCCACTGAGATCATGGCCATTGCGCCAGCGGCTGCCAGCGGAGTTACCGGCTCGGTGAATGTTGAAGTGGACGACCTGCCCGGCTTCTTCGCATCCACTATTCTCTCCGGAGCCGTCAGTTACGACTCCGGAAGCGCGGATGCACTCACTCTCAACTCCGCTCCCACCAACACCGTCCCCATCGGCGTGCCGGTTCCCTTCACCGTTACCGCCCTGGGTTCGACTCTCGCTCCGGCCGGAGGCGTTACAGTGCTTTACACCGTCGCCAGCGGAACCGCCGTTCTTTCCTGCGGCCTGGCGGTCTGTACCGTCGCCACCACGGGGGACGGCCGCGCCAACCTGCAGGTTACGGCCGTCGACGGAACCTGGTCGGTCGTCACCGCTTCGCTTACCAACGGCTCCACGGTTCAGACGGAATTCGTGGGTGGAACTCCGCCCGTCCTGGCTTCGCTGACGCCGCAACTATCCCTTGCCGCCGGAGCCACCTTCAACTGGACCGTACAGGCGCTGGTGCTTGCGAGCGGCGAGCCGGCCGCCGGCCAGTCCGTCGCCTTTACACCCGCTGGTCCCGGCGTGGCGGCGCTGGCCAACCCCGCAGCCCTCACCAACGTCGCCGGCATCGCCACCACTCCGCTCACTGTCGGTCCGTTGTCTGAGGGCCAGACCGTCACCGTCAACGCATGCCTGAACGGCACCAGCCAGTGCGTTGCCTTCACCGCATTCGGCTCGCGACCGGAGTTTGCCACGCTTGTTGCCGTCTCCGGAACAACGCAGTCTATCTCCGTCCAATCGAATCCGTCGCAGATCATCGTTCGCCTTCTCGACATGGACGGCAATCCGATGGCCGGCGGGTTAGTCAGCTTTTACCAGGCCCTCTATGCCTGGTCTCCGCCTTGCGCCGCGCACGGGGTCTGTCCCCCAACGCCGCTCCTGGCCTCCCAGGCCGCGGCGGCCACTTCCGCGATTGACGGCACCGTCAGCTTTACGCCCGCAACGCTCCCCGGCATCGCGACAAATCTTCAGGGCGTCGCCGCATCCGGCAACACCGCAACTATCAGCGTCGCCATTGAGATGCATCCGTAGGGCGGCTGTCGCACCCGCCTGCCCTAAGCGTGGCTGGCCGTCACCTGGGGAGGCTCGACGGGATCTTTGAAGGCCGCGCGGTAATGGATCAGAACCGCTGCAATCGCAAGGATGATCAAAACTGAAAACCCAAACGATGCCTCGTTCATCGCGGTCTGAAATCCGGCCGGCAGCGGCGGTTGCGATTGAATGGGACGCATGATTCCACTCACCTCTTCCGTATAGCGCAGCACCAGCGACGGGCGCACCAGGTAAACAACGGACTGAATCAAGGCGAAGGCCATGAACCCCAGCGTCAGTTGGTATCCCCACTTCTTCATCCGCCACAGGCCAACTCCCACCGCCGCCTCCAGGGCAGCAAACACCAGGTAGAGTGCTGCCTTCTCCCAGCCATGAAGTAACCATCCGAAGATCACTCCGGGCATCGGAAGAAACACCAGCAGCAGACAACCGGGTGCCCCGACCAGGTTGAGTATGGACAGGACAGAAATCAGGAATGGACGCCGGCTGGTTACGAGCTCACCCGTCGCTCCCGCAAACGCCGCGCGCACCGGTCTCAGATTGAAGTACACCAGCCATGAAACTCCCACGGCGCAGAGGATCGCGTAAAAGAATGCGATCACTCCAAAAGCGACTCTTGCGAAGGTCTGCGCACTCTGGGCCTGGGATGCGTCCACGCCGGCCGCCACTGGCATAGGAACAAACAACATGAACAGCATGCTCAGTATGGAGCACAAGCCGAGAAGAGCCATCCCTCCGCCAATCACCAACACGGAGTATCGCGCCCAGCGGCGTAGGCGGAACAAACCCACCGCCGTCAGGATTCCCCACAGCGCGAGAGCGATGAAAATCGCGACCATCGCGAACTCGAAAATCGGCATCCAGCCGGGCATCGGCGTAGCCCCTGTCACAGCAGCGGGGCCGCCGGTAGCAATCTGCTTCTGCAGAAGGACCCCGCCAAGTGCCATCAGGGCTGCGAGCAGGAGTTGAAACAGCGATCCAAGCACCAGAAGAACAGCAGAAACGGTCACGCCAGACGGACGCTTCACGGCATCTTCCTCTTACGAATCATCGAGGGCGGCTCTCAAAACCGAGCCTTGGCCGGCACAGCCAGGCACCTCTCCGATTACGACGCAATAGTACACCCGATGCCCTGGATGGAGATTGAGTCTCACTGCGTCGAACGTGCTCTATACATTCCCCTGCCGCATCTGGTCCCCAAGATGCTCCGCGGCGCGCATGGCCAGTGCCAGAATCGTAATCGTCGGATTCTGCCATCCGCCACTGACAAAGCTCGCCCCATCCACGACGTACAGATTCTTGATATCGTGGCTCTGGTTCCACTTGTTCAGCACGCTGGTTTTTGGATCGTCGCCCATGCGGCAGGTGCCTAGCTCGTGAATGCTGTAACCCGGCGGGTTGGGATCGTAGTTCCTGGTCAGGACCTCGAAGCCCGCTTCCTCCGCCAAAGCAATGCTGGTCTCCACGGCGTCGCGCGCCATGTTGAATTCGTTGTCGGTGTAGCGCGTCTCAATGCGGAGCGCCGGAATATCCCATGCATCGACGGCAGTCTTGTCGATGCTCACATGATTCTCAAAACGCGCCAGCACCTCCCCCATCATCCCGGTGGTAAACCCGCTGCCATTGTAGCTTTCCAGCTTCTTCTCGAGGGCCTCACCATACTCGGCAAAGTTGCGCGGGTCCATGGGGTCGGTATGGCTGAAAACGTTCAGCGCATACCCACGGATGAAGTTCTTCGCCTTGCTGTCGATGTTGCGGAAGCGGGGAATGAGCGCCGCGCCGCCCGTCATCTGCGGATTGGCTTTGCCGTCACGCGCCTCGGGCACGGAAGCTACAATCCCCGGCCCGTAGACCTGGTCGATGAGGTAATGCCCCATCACGCCGCTTGAGTTCGCCAGCTTCGAATTCAGCAGCAGCCGCGTGCTTTCGAGCGTTCCCGCAGCCAGCACCACCACGCGCGCCTTCACAGACATTTCCCTGCGCGAGATGCGGTCCACAAAGTGCGCTTCATTCACCAGGCCGGTATTCTTGTCCACGCTCAGTGAGCGCACCACCACGTTGGGAATCGCCCGCAGCTTTCCGGTTGCAAACGCGTCGGGCAACAGGAGATTCACTGAGCTGGCCAGCCCGTTCACTCCAAGCGAACTGCGCGCCTTGCACACCGGCACGCCGAACTTCCTTCCCGCCGCAACAAACCGCTGCAGGCATTGCGGCCACGGCGAGTCGTCGGGAACGAAGTTGCCATCGGGATACTGCGGTATTCCATACGGCCGGCCCTGCACGCGAAAAATCGCTTCCACGCGCGCGTAGTACGGATCCATCTCCCTGAGGTCGATGGGCCAGTCGTCACCGTAGCCGTCGTGCGACTTGCTCTTGAATTCGTAATCGCTGAGCCGGAACGACTGCCGCGACCAGAACAGAGAACGCCCTCCAAAGAGCCGCACCCTGACCCAGTTGTAAGGATGCGCGGGATCGTAGGTGTAAGGAACTTCCTTCTCATCCACCCAGGTGTTCGCATTGAACTCGTTGGCCTGAAAAACGTGAGGCAGAATCCCCGGCTGTTTGAATCCCCGAAACGGCAGCGTGTAGGCCGGCTTGAGTTCCGTATCCTTGCGCGCATCGGCCACCGGTCCCGCGTTGAGCATCAGGCAGGAGATGCCTTTTTCCGTCAGGATTTTAGCGGCCATGCCGCCGGAATGGCCGGAGCCAATAATGAGTACGTCAACCGTTTCGTCGGCCATGATTCCTCAGATCTTGAAGTGTGTTGCGTGCGGAACGGAATGCCGACCACTCAGGAATGTCTCTTGTTCAATTCCGGCTTGGGCGTCGCCATCTCGCGGTGCAGATCGGGGTCCACCGGGTACCAGAACAGGCCTGTATCCGGTGGATGTTTTCCCTCCGAAATCGCTGCGGCGCTCCACGCCTGCGAGTTGATGGTTGCAGTGCGGATATCGCTGTGCGCCACGTTGATGAAGCGCGTGAACGGCTCTTTGGGTGGATTATCGGTAATCCACGTCCGCAGCCACGGCCTGATCACCTGGTCCGCCTGCCAGTTTCCCGTTTGGGCAAAGGGAATATCGAACAGGCGCTTTGCCTCGGCGTCCAGCTTCTCCAGGCCTGCCGTGTACAACTGCTGCCGGTCGCGCGGTGAGGTTCCGATCAGAAAATCAAGGAACTCGGGCGTTCCGGCCTCCAGCGCTCCGGGGTAGCCTTTAAGCGGCGGCATCAGCACCTCGGCGAATCGACGCAGCGTCGCAGTTTGCTCCGGGTTGAAGAAGTTCGCCTCACTCGCGGATACCGTATCTGCAACCAGCGGAGTCATGGGCAGCGGCTTCACATCCAGCAGCCCGCGCATCCAAGGCACCGGTCCGGGCGCTGTTGCCACTGGAGGCGGAGTGCCCGGCGCTACCGGGGCTGCCGCCGAAGCAGGCGCTTGTTGGCCCATCATGGACTTTGCGGCGGCCGATGCCGCCATGATCCCCTTTACAAAATCGCGTCTGCGCATGGTTTTTCTCTGCTGTGGAGGTTAAAAGCCACAAGGTGGATTTGTAAACAACTCTTCGAATCGCATCGCGAGAGCAAAGAAGCCCCCTGCCCCGTCGGGGTACCCTCTGGGTCGGCTTTTTTCTGACGCAAGGGCGGGAAACCACGACCCTCAACAATCCCGTTCATTGAGCGTCCCCATTTATGATTTCCCAATCCGGAAAATCAGCCTTCCGCGATCCCAGGTGAATCCATGCCCATCTCCGTGCCCCCGGTCGATTCCAAATCCCAACTGCGCAAGACCATGGGCTTCTGGGATGTGCTGCTGTTCAACATCGCAACCGTTCTCGGCCCTCGCTGGATCGCAGCCGCCGGGCACAACGGCACTTCTTCCATCAGCCTGTGGGTGCTTGCGGCGGTTTTCTTTTTTGTCCCCGGAGCACTGGTCATCAACGAGCTTTCTTCGCGCTTTCCTGAGGAAGGCGGCCTCTACGTCTGGTCCCGCGAGGCTTTCGGCCCGTTCCACGGGTTCGTTGCCGGATGGACGTACTGGTTCTACACCGTCTTCTACTTTCCCGGCCTTTTGCTTGCCAGCGCGTCCATGAGCGCCTACATCATTGCCGGGCGCGGCGCGCAGCTTGCGCAGGACCGCACCTTCCTCGTCTCCGTTTCGCTTGCCCTGCTGCTCGTCTCCGTGGTGCTCAACATCATCGGCCTCAACATCGGCAAGTGGCTGCAGAACGCGGGCGGCGTGGGAACCTACCTGCCACTCGTCATCCTCGTCGGGGTGGCATTGGTGGTCGGGTTGCGCTATGGCTCAGCCACCCACTTTACCGCCGCCAACATGATGCCCGCATGGAACTGGGACACGGTCAACTTCTGGTCGCAGATTGCCTTCGCCTTCACCGGCCTCGAACTGGTCTCCGCCATGAGCGAAGAGGTGCGCGATCCGCGCCGCACCCTGCCCAGGGCCGTGTTCGGCGCGGGCGCGCTTATCGCCCTCATGTACATTGCCGGAACCTTTGCGATTCTTGCGCTGGTTCCCGCCGCCGATCTGGACCCGCAGAGCGGCGTCTTCCATGCCATTACGATTGGTTCGATAGCCCTGCGCGTCGGCTTCCTCGGCGTCCTCGCCGCCATCCTCGTTACGGTGGGCAACGCCGGCGGTGTCGGCAGCACAGTGGCCGGCATTGCGCGTGTCCCCTTCGTCGTCGGCATCGACCGCTATCTCCCCGCGGCCTTCGGCAAAATCCATCCGCGTTGGAAGACTCCGTACATCTCCATCCTGGTCCAGGCCATCCTCTCGGGCGCCATTCTGCTCGGCAGCCAAATCAACGAAACCACACGCGGCGCCTACCAGTTCCTCATCGATGCGGCCATCATTCTCTACTTCATTCCGTTTCTCTACATGTTTGCCGCCGTCATCAAGCTCGCCGGCCGCAAGGACCGTGCCGCGAATCCACAAGCTATCCTCGTGCCCGGCGGCAAGCCGGGCGTCTGGATCTGCGGCGGCCTCGGCTTTGTTGTCGTCCTCATCGGCATTTTTGTCTCGCTTGTCCCTCCCGGCGACTCATCCGACAAGCTCGGCTTCGAGCTGAAGCTGGTTGCCGGAACGGCGGCTTCCATTCTCATCGGCCTCATTCTCTACTGGCGCGGCTCGCGTTCAAAGCAATCGAACGCATAACTGGAGCAGCGGCTCCGAGCCCCGTTCTTGAACGTCCCTTGTTCCGATATCTGGGACCATCCGCATCCCAATCCCATTCCCGCTGCCACTTCGCTCCCCGTTGTTGCATCTCTCTCTACAGAGGAGACACAGCTTGGGCGCTCTCACCAAACCTCTCGACCGCTCTCGTCCCCGCGTGGTCATCGTCGGCGGCGGCTTTGCCGGCATCAACGCGGCAAAGAGCCTGGCGAAGCTTCCCGTCGATGTCACCGTCATCGACCGCCGGAATCATTACACCTTCCAGCCGCTCCTCTACCAGGTCGCCCTCGCCGTGCTTTCTCCGGCAGACATTGCCCAGCCCATTCGCTCCATTCTCCGCAAGCATCCCAACACCCAGGTCCTGATGGATGAAGTTGTGGCCATGGATGTCTCCGCGCGCCAGGTTTCGCTCGGCTCGGGCTTCAGCCTCCCTTACGACTACCTGGTGCTCGCCACCGGCGCCACCCACTCTTACTTCGCGCACCCGGAGTGGGCGCCCATCGCCCCGGGGCTCAAAACCATCGAGGACGCCGTCGAAATTCGCCGTCGCGTGCTGCTGGCCTTTGAACTGGCCGAGCGCCAGATGGTCGAACACGGCTGGCACCCGCCCCTCAACTTCGTCGTCATCGGCGGCGGCCCGACGGGCGTTGAGCTCGCCGGCGCCATCTCGGACATCGCCCAGCTCTACATGCGCCGCGACTTCCGTCACATCGACCCCACAAAATCCCGCGTCGTCCTGCTGGATGGCGGTCCGCGCATCCTGGCCGCCTACCCTGCAGATCTATCCGCCAAGGCCGAAGCCTCCCTCAAGAGCCTCGGCGTCGAGGTCCACACCCACACCCAGGTTACCGGCGTGGGGCCGGGCTGGGTCGAAGCTGGAGGACAGAAATTCGAAGCCGTCGTCACCCTGTGGGCCGCCGGCGTCCAGGCCTCGCCGCTCGGCAAGCTCATCGGCTCACCTCTCGACAAGCGCGGCTGCGTGCTCGTCGACGACCGCCTCAACCCGCCGGGTCTGCCGGAAGTCTTCGTCCTCGGCGACCTCGCCCACTTCGAGCAGGACGGTCACCAGGTCCCCGGCGTCGCCCAGCCCGCCATGCAGATGGGCGACCACGTCGCCAAAATGATCGCCGCCGATCTCGCCGGCAAATCCCGCCCCGCCTTCCGCTACTTCGACAAGGGCGACATGGCCACCATTGGCCGCATGTCCGCCGTCGCCAAGGTCGAATGGCCCTTCAAAGCCCACCTCAGCGGCTTCCCCGCCTGGTTCACCTGGCTCACCGTGCACATCTTCTTCCTCATCGGATTTCGCAACCGTCTCGCCGTCTTCGCTGCCTGGATCTGGACCTATTTCACGTTCACGCGCGGCGCACGCCTCATCACCGGCGACCAGCGTCTCCCCGGCTGGCCCACCGAAATCGCAGACGGTCCCGGTCCGGAATCAGCCGAAGCCACTCCAACTCCATCCCCGAAGCCATGAGAACTCCCGTCGCAAATTGTCGTGGATCCCTCTATTTATTAGAAAAGCAATAGCCATGTGATCGTAATATTTCGCTTGCAGTTCTCTCAGGGCACCATGCACAATTGCAAAGCAACTTAATGATCCGCCTGGCAGGTGTTCTCAGAACCACTTGGGACCAAAAAAGTGGTCTATGTTCTTGCCGTCTGGACAATCGCGTGCGCTTGTTTCCTCAAATGCCCGACTCTTCCGGGCTAAACAGGCTCAGCTGTCAATTCCTTCGGATAAGGTCATCCGCGCCATGATTCTCCCACCCCTCAACCTGCGTGAAGTGAAAGGTCACAGTATGCGTTCCTTGCTGCACGGCTCCTCGTTCTCCGGCTTTCTCCAGTCAGCAGCCCGCTTGGGCCGCGTGTTCAGCATCATCCCGCTGCTCGCCGCCCTTTCTGGCGTTTGCACAGCGCAGGATGCGGAAATCGCCGACCGCGTTCTTCAATCGGTGGACACTACGCAGGTTCAAACCTTGGCCAATCACTTTCCCCAATGGGCCACCGCCGAAAACGATCGCGGCGCCCTCCCGGCGGACAAAGAGTTGAGCGGATTCACCATCGTGCTCGCGCGCTCCGCTCAGCAGGAGGCCGCCCTGGAAGCGCTGATTGAGGACCAGCAGAATCCCGCATCGCCGGAATATCACCAATGGCTGACGCCCGTGCAGGTGGGCGAGCGCTTCGGCCTCTCGCAATCGGACATTGCCGCTGTCACCGGCTGGCTGCAATCCCAGGGACTGCACGTCCAGTTCGTCTCCAACAGCCGCCTCTTCATCGGATTCAACGGGAATGCCGCCGATCTCGGCCGCGCCTTCCAAGCCGAATTTCACAACTACAGCGTCAACGGCTCTCCGCTCGTCTCTGTCTCCTCGGAGCCGAAGATTCCCCAGGCATTGTCGCCGGTCATCAAGGCTGTCCGCGGGCTGTTCACCGTGGACGATAAGCCGCAACATTTCGCCAGGGTTGAGCATAACGCTTCGCCGGAATTCACCTTGAGCTCAGGCGTCCAATACGCTGTTGTCCCCGCGGATTTCGCCACCATTTACGACCTTCCCGCGTCCGTTACCGGATCCGGCGTAACTATCGGCATCGTGGGTGAATCCAGAGTCGATGCCGCTGATCTTACTGAATTTCGTTCGCTTACCGGCTCTACAATGCAGACCCCGACCGAGATCGTGCCTACTGCTTACGGTGGAGTTGAACCGGGCCCAGCTGCCACGACGACACAGAACCCCGTCCCGGAAGCACAGGGCGAAGCCACCCTCGACGTGACGCGCTCAGGCAGCGTGGCGCCGGGGGCTGCCATCGACCTTGTGGTTTCCAGCACCGGCCTTGACCCCGATGCGCAGTACCTGGTCGACACCAATCCCGTCCCGGCGCAGGTTATGAGCATCAGCTTTGGAAGCTGCGAAACTAGCGCCCTGGCCTCTGGCGTCGACTTCTGGAATAATCTTTTTACAACTGCGGCCACTGAAGGCATTTCGGTCTTCGTGTCCTCCGGTGACGCCGGAGCCGCCGGCTGCGACCCACACAATGTCGCGCCGCCCGTGAACCCGGCGGCCATCAGCCCCAACTCCATCTGCTCCTCGGGCTACGCCACCTGCGTTGGCGGAACCGAGTTCAATGATGCCGGCGACTATACCGCCTACTGGGGTCCCAACTCCTCCCAACTCGGCTCGGCTCTCATGTATATCCCCGAGGGTGCGTGGAATGAGCCTTACAGCTCCGGTACCACCACGCAGGTGGCCGCATCTGGCGGCGGTGTAAGCAAGTACATTATTCCGTCGCCATCGTGGCAGACAGGCACCGGTGTGCCCAGCGCCTTGGCAGGCCGCTACACGCCTGATGTCTCCTTTTCCGCCTCAGGCCACGATGGCTACTTCGCGTGCTTCGCCGCAGGCGGCGGAAGCTGCGTGGGCGCCCAATACTACTTCGAGATCTTCAGCGGAACCTCCGCATCCGCCCCCGATATGGCAGGCGTAGCGGCCCTGCTCGACCAGAAACTGGCCGGCGCACAAGGCAATCTCAATCCCCGAATTTACGCCATGGCCGCGAGCGTCCCGGCCGCATTTCATGACGTTACCGTCGCCAGCAGCGGCGTCTCCGGCTGCGTGGTAACCACTCCCAGCATGTGCAACAACAGTATTCCGTCGCCCACCGCGCTCACCGGCGGCGAATCGGGATATTTGGTCAACGCCGGCTACGACGAGGTCACTGGCTGGGGCTCGCTGGACGTGACCCAGTTCCTCAACAATTACGCGACCGCGGCGTTGGCGCCCACGGTCACCACCACCACCGCCGGGCTGGTTACGACAACCACCGCTACAGTGGGCGGAACCGTCAACCCCAACGGAGCCGCGACCACTTACTGGTTCCTCTACGGGACCAGTAGTACGCTTGCAGGAGCGACCCAGTCAGCCACGCAATCTCTCGCTTCCGGAACCACTGCCATAGCCGTCTCCGCGCCACTCACCGGGCTCACCGCGGGCACAAAATATTACTTCCAGGTAGTAGCCCAGAGCGCCGGTGGAACAACGAACGGCGCCATCGCCTCATTCACCACCACCGCCGCCGCGCAGGCGCCCACCGCGACCACCGGCGCAGCCACTGGCATCGGTACTACCGCCGCAACTCTTGCCGGGACGGTAAATCCCAATGGGGCAGCCACTACCGTCTGGTTCCTTTACGGCACCAGCAGCACGCTCACCGGAGCAGCGCAAACGACCTCCCAGTCCCTCGCCGCCGGAACCACGGCCACTGCGGTCACGGCGAACCTCACCGGCCTGACCGCGAACACCAAGTACTACTTTGAGGCAGTCGCACAGAACGCTACCGGCACCACCGACGGCGCCATCGCCTCATTCACCACCACAGCCGCCGCGCAGGCGCCCACCGCGACCACCGGCGCAGCCACTGGCATCGGCTCTACCGCCGCAACCCTTGCCGGGACGGTCAACCCCAATGGAGCAGCCACTACCGTCTGGTTCCTCTACGGAACCAGCAGCACGCTGACCGGAGCAACCCAGACAACCTCCCAATCTCTCGCTTCCGGAACCACGGCCACCTCGGTAACCGCTAATCTCACCGGGCTGACGGCGAACACCAAATACTACTTCGAAACCGTAGCGCAAAACGCCACCGGAACTACGGACGGAGTCATCGCCTCATTCACTACCACGGCCTCCGGCCAGGCCCCGACCGCGACCACCGGCGCAGCCTCCGCCATCACTACGACCACGGCCACGCTCGGTGCTTCGATCAATCCCAACGGCGCAGCCACCACGGTGTGGTTCCTCTACGGCACCAGCAGCACACTGGCCGGGGCGACCCAGACGACTTCCCAATCCCTCGCCTCCGGAACCACGGCCACATCGGTCACCGCCAGCCTCACCGGCCTGACGGCGAATACAAAGTACTACTTTGAGCCGGTTGCCCAGAACGCCACCGGCACTACGGACGGCACCATCGCCACATTCACCACCACAGCCGCCGCTCCGACCGCGACCACCGGTTCAGCCTCGGCCATCGCCGCGACCACGGCCACGCTCGGCGCTTCGATCAACCCCAACGGC
>Ga0302278_10003127_pt1 | contig 18369 bp, 15 predicted proteins | sample III_Bog_N3_2_FD_194543 | JGI IMG/M metagenome (GOLD analysis project Ga0302278, IMG submission 194543) | Peat permafrost microbial communities from Stordalen Mire near Abisko, Sweden - III_Bog_N3_2 | ecosystem: Environmental > Terrestrial > Soil > Wetlands > Peat | place: Sweden: Abisko...
GCCCACTTATTCCGGTATCAGGAACTGTGCCCCGTGTATGACAGCCTCTTCTGCTGTCAAGCAAAAACTGCGCGCAGGCTCCCGTAGTGGTCGGGGCGGTGTCAAGGGCGCCGTACTTTGGCGTTCATCTTGACCCTTGACACCGACCCGGCCACTTCCACCATTGGCATGGGTTCGAATCTCGGACGTTCTTTCTGAGATTCGAACCATAGCTGGAAACCGGTCTTTCATCGCTAAACGACCCAAGCTCGCACCCTGATTCTCAATCACCTTCGATGGCAACCTTCAGGTTCCACCAACCATGTATTCGGCCCGGTAAAGCACCATGATTTCCTGTTCAGACTCTTCCCTCGCGGAAAGAGTCGAGGCGTCCAATCATTCAATCGGTCTCCTACTGCGACCAACGGGGCACTCGGACTGCCTCGCTTGCGAACCGCGCTCCCTGACGTGCTGATAATCTTCCCCGGAGCGCAACATCCAATACAACCGAACCGCCAGCTTGTGCGCAATGGCCACCTTGGCCACGCCGTGATGTTTATTCATCGACAGCCGCACATACTGCCGATGCCAACTCGCGTCGTACCTCTGCGCCGTGCTCGCCGCCTCCACCAGCAGCCAGCGCAACAGCGTGTTGCCCTGCTTGCTGATGTGTCCCAGACGGCGCTTGTCTCCGCTCGATTCCTCAGCGGGAATCAACCCCAGATAGCTGCCCACCTGCTTGCCGCGCGGAAAGCGCTGCCAGTTGCCGATCGTCAGCACATAGGCCAGCGACACTACCGGACCCACGCCCGGATGCGTCATCAGCAGGCAGGCCTCCGCGTTGTTGGCCGCAGCCTGGCTGACCGCCTTGTTCAACGGCGCAATCCGTTCCTCAAGCCGGTCCAGCAGACCCAGCAGATCCTTGCGACGCTCGCTATACCAGCCCGGCAGCGGTAATGCTTCGATGGCCTTGCGACGCTTCCCGCTCCACCCGCCAGGAATCAATAGCCCTTCGTTCTTGGCCATCCCATCCAACTGGTTGGTCACCCGCGTGCGCAACCTGACCAGGCGGCTGCGATGCAACAGCAGTTGCCGCAGCTGTTCGTTCTCCGCCGGCGGCTGCCAGATGGCGGGGAAACGATCCGCCACCAGCAAACCCAGAATATGCTCCGCATCCCGCTTGTCGGTCTTCTGCTTACGCGGGTTCGAGGCACGAATCTGGGTTGCATCGCCCACCAGAAGTTCATGGCCCAGTTCGCTCAGCAGGCGTCGAAACCAGCCATAGCTCCCCGTGGCCTCGATGCCAATGCGCACCCTGGTCCCGCGCAGCGAGCGGTAGTACTCGACCGCCTCCGCGGTGTGCATCAAACGCCGCTGCCCGCACTCGCCGTTCTCCTCCAGCAAAAAGGAGATCTGCTGAAACCGCGGATGAAAATCACAGCCTATAATCATCATGCTCGGCTCCTTTCCTCCCGAGCTACGTGGTCGTTTAGCCGCAACCAGTTTACTCAGGTCGAGGGAGCCGACGCTGTCATGCAATCATTCACCACAGCTTTATCGCGATGAGCGGGTCTTCGGAAAAGGTCGCTCTTAAGACCGGAAAACCTGGGGTCTCTCTTGCTCGGAGCCCAAAGCTGAAAGCTAAGAACCGACGGGTTCTTAACTGTCATCTATAGCCTGTCATCTGCCTTCCAACCAGCAAAAAGCGCCACCCAAAGGCGGCGCTTTTTAGAAACAATCCGGAAGACTGCCCTACAACGTCGATTCGATTTCAAAACCCCAGGCCTCCAGCAGCGCCTCGGGAATGTACTTGGAATTCTTGTTCCGGCGAGCCCACTCCCGTAGCCGGGTAGACCGGATGTACTGGTCCGGAGTAAGCTTGAACTCCTTGACGATAACCTCGAAGGAGGTCACTGTGGGCACTACCGGGCCGATGGGCTCCGGCTTGCCCCAATTCGGATTTCCACGACGCTTTGCCATATTGGTCTCGTGTCCTTAGAAGGGATGGTTTTACTCGTAACTCCTCGGGAGAGGCTGGGGGGCTTGTCCGTCCAGAGGTAACTCTAGAGTCCTATTTTACGGATATTTTCTTCAAAAATCAATAGCAAAATGACACAGGACCGCCGAATTCCCTAAAACGCGCTCACCGCCCTGGAATCTCCTTAAACAGCATCCTATCAATAGATTAGTCCCATTTTTCCAGCGTCAGGCAGCCAGTCGCCTGCCTCAAAATCGTAGCAGGGCCGGAAACATTAGGCCGCCTGGTGCCTCGGTACTTATATGACAACATTCCTGCGCTGACCCGCCGACCCGCTGACTTACTATTCCACCCATTCATCAAACCTCCCATTCCGCACCGCCGCTGCCATCGCCTCGATATCCGTCGACAGAACCCGATCCTGCTCCAGCCGCGTAACCACCGACCGCACAGCATGATAAGCCCGCTCAATCTCCGGACTGGACTTCAGCGGCCTCCTGAACTCCAACCCCTGCGCCGCGCACATCAGCTCAATCGCCACAATGCGCTCGGCATGATCCACAATCTGCCGCAGCTTCAGCGCTCCCGTCATGCCCATCGACACGTGATCTTCCTTCCCTCCGTCGGTGGGAATACTTCCAGTCGACGCAGGATGCGCCAAGACCTGGCACTCGTTGATCAGCGCCGCCGCCACAATCTGCGCAATCATGAACCCCGACGAAAGCCCCGCATCCGGTGACAGAAACGCCGGCAATCCCTCGTTGATATCCGGATTCAGCAGCCGGTCGATCCGCCTCTCCGTAATGCTCGCCAGGTCGGTCACCGCAATAGCCGCATAGTCGAACGCATACGCCAGCGGCGCACCATGGAAGTTCCCTCCCGAGATCACCGCGCCGCGCTTACCCAAACCTTCCGGAAACACCAGCGGGTTATCCGTCGCCGACCCAGCCTCAATCTCCAGCACGCCGCGCACATGCGCCAGCACATCGCGAACCGCGCCATGCACTTGCGGCATGCAGCGCAGGCAGTACGCATCCTGCACCCGCGTATCGCCTTCCCTATGCGCCTCGCGGATCTCAGACCCCTCCAGCAGCCCCATCAGGTGCGCCGCCGACGCAATCTGCCCCGCATGCGGCCGCGCCTCCTGAATCCGCGCATCGAATGCCGCCGGCGTCCCCATCAGCGCCTCCAATGACATCGCCCCCGCCAGGTCCGACAGCTCCGCCACCCGAGTCGCCCGCGCCACCGCCAGCGCCCCCACCGCCGTCATCGCCTGCGTCCCATTCAGCAGCGACAAGCCCTCCTTCGCCTCGAGCGCCAGCGGTGTCAATCCCGCCCGCCGCAACGCCTCCCCACCCGCCAAGCGCTCGCCCTTGTAGAAGGCCTCGCCCTCCCCGATCGCCACCAGCGCCAGGTGAGCCAGCGGCGCAAGATCCCCGCTCGCACCCACCGACCCCTTTTCCGGGATCACCGGCGCCACCCCCGCATTCAGCAGCGCCACCAGCATCTCCACCACCTTGACCCGGCAACCGCTGAACCCCTTGGCCAGCACGTTAGCCCGCAGCAACAGCATCGCCCGCGACTCCGCCTGAGAGAGCGGCTGCCCCACCCCACCCGCATGACTTCGCACCAGGTTCGTCTGCAACTGCGCCAGGCTCCCGGCCGCAATCCGCACGTCGGCCAGCTTGCCAAAGCCTGTGTTTACGCCATAAACCGTCTGCCCCTCGGCCAGAATCCCCTCAATCAGCTCCCGGCTCGACCCAATCCTGGCGAGTGCCGCCGGAGCAACTTCCACCCGGCATCCATGAAGCGAAACCGCCTCAATCTCCGCCAGAGTCAGCGCCTGTCCATCCAAAATCACAGAATCCATGAGCCCGATGCTATGCCACCGCTCCCGGTCCAGACAAATCAAACCGCGCCTTGGTCCGCCCACCCAACTCGACTATCCTTACACTCAATTGCGACACTCCACTTCCAGGGGATCCGCATCATGATGAGCTTCACTCGCAGAGACTTCGCCAAGCTTTCCGCCATGGGCTTAGCCGCCCACCTCGTCCCCACCCTCAATGCCAAGCCCATTGGCCGCAAGACCGGTTACGCCGTCATCGGCCTCGGACGCATCGCAGATCACTTCATGCGCGGCGTTCTCAATTCCACCAACTCGCAGATCACCGCACTCGTCAGCGGCCATCGCGACAAGGCCGACCGCATCGCCGCACAGTACAACGTCCCGGCTAACTCCATCTATAACTACGAAAACTTTGACCAGATCGCGAACAACCCCGCCGTCGATGCAGTCTATGTCGCGCTCCCAAACTCCATGCACGCCGAATACACCATCCGCGCCGCCAAGGCCGGCAAACACGTCCTCTGCGAAAAGCCCATGTGCCTCAACGTCGCCGAGGCCGAGCAGATGATCGCCGCCTGCAAGACCGCCAACGTCAAGCTCATGATCGCCTACCGCTGCCACTACGAACCCACCAACCTCCGTGCCATCCAGCTCATTCGCTCCGGTGCGCTCGGCCAGGTCCAAGCCATCGATAGCCCCTTCGGATTCAACATCTCCCCCGGCGAGTGGCGGCTCAGCAAGAAGATGGCCGGTGGCGGACCGCTCTTCGACGTAGGCATCTATTCCCTCAACGCCAGCCGCTACCTCACCGGCGAAGAGCCGGAACACATCTCCGCCTACGCCTCGGTCATCGACCACGACGGCCGCTTCAACGAGGTCGAAGAAAACGTGGCATGGACCATGCGCTTCCCCTCCGGCATTGTCGCCAGTTGCACCACCACCTACGGCGCCAACATGCCCGGCTATTTCCGCGTCTACGGCTCCAAAGGCTGGCTCCAGGTCGATGATGCCTTCGCCTACGAGGGACTCCGACTCACCGCCGACTACCAGGGCACCCAGATCGACGAGCTCAACCCCGCCCGCGATCCCTCCCACTTCGTCGCCGAAGCCGATCACTTCTCCCACTGCGTCCAGAACAACCTCGAACCGCAATCCCCCGGCGAAGAAGGCCTCCGCGACATGCGCTACATCACCCAGATCTATCGCTCCGCCGGAATCGCAATCTGATCCGTTTCGATCGCTCCCAATCATCGGTGCTTTACTGAGCGCCCCCTGCGTTATACTGCGGTCTCATCCTGTTCGTGAACTTGGAGGTCCTGCAGTTGAAATCACCCATTCGTATCCAACTTGCCTTTGCCGCCGCTCTGCTGGCTACACTCATCGCGTCGAACGCAGCCTTGGCGCAAGACAAATCCGAACCCAAAAGAGAAGCGGAAGTGAGGTCCTCCGCGCCCACGCCTGCGCCGGATTCCGTCACCGAAGGCACCGTCACGGTGGAAGGCCAATCCATCGCATACAAGGCTGTCGCCGGAACCCTCACCGTTGGTTCCAACGACGTGCAGGATGCAACCATCGGCCTCGATGGAAAATATCTTGCTGACGCCGGGGTCGATCTTCCCTCCAAGCCGGAAGACCAGCCCGCAACCGCACGCATCTTCTATGCCGCCTACTTCAAGAAAGGCGTGCCCAGCGGCTCGCGCCCCATCACGTTTCTCTATAACGGCGGTCCCGGCTCGGCCACAATGTACTTGCACATGGGCGCATTCGGTCCCAAGCGCATCTCCATCCCCGATGTGGAACATCCAGCAGCCGCGCCCTATCCGTTAATCGAAAACCAATACAGCCTGCTTGATGTCAGCGACCTGGTTTTCATCGACGCGCCCGGCACCGGGTTCAGCCGTGTCTACGGCAAGGACTACGCCAAGGCCTTCTGGGGCATCGACGAAGATGCGCATGCCTTCGATCGCTTCATTCGCCGCTTCCTCACCAAGTACGATCGGTGGAACTCGCCCAAGTACATCTTTGGCGAGAGCTACGGCACCACCCGCAGCGCCGCGCTCAGCAGCAAGCTGCAAGGGGTTGACCTCGATGGCATCATCCTGCTCTCGCAGATCCTCAGCTTTGACGACAGCGCCGACGGCCCCGAAGGCAATCCAGGCACCGATCAGCCCTACTACCTCGCGCTCCCGTCAATGGCCGCAACCGCCTGGTATCACCATCGGCTCGCCAACCCGGCTCCCGAGCTTGAGCCCTTCCTGCGCGAGGTGGAACAGTTCGCCCTTGGCGAATACGCAACCGCTCTTCTGCAAGGGTCGAATCTGAGCGAAGACCGCAAGCACGCGCTGGCCACCAAGCTCGAGGGCTACACCGGCCTGCCCGCTGCCTACTGGCTCAAAGCCAACCTCCGCGTCGGCGGCGGCGAGTTCTCAAAGGAACTGCAAGCCGCGTCCGGCATCACCACCGGCCGCCTCGATACGCGCTACGCCGGCCCCGACATGGACCCCTTGAGCAAGGACGCCGGATACGATCCCTTCGGCACGTCCACCACTCCGGCCTTTGTCAGCGCCATCAACCAGTACGCGCGCGACGACCTCAAGTACGGCGAGAACATGACCTACAAGCCCAGCGCGCGCGAGGCCAGCTTCCACTGGAACATGCAACACGTTCCTCCCGGTGGTCAGGGATGGGAGTCGAGCTCCAACGTGATGCCCGACCTGGCCGCGGCCATGAAGCACAACCCAAAAATGAAAGTGCTATTGATGGGCGGCTACTACGACCTCGGCTGCACCTACTTCGGCGCAACCTATGAGATGAAGCACCTGCCCATTCCGCAGAATCTCCAGGACAACATCAGCTACCACTTCTTCCAGACCGGCCACATGGTCTATGTCAATGAAGCGGCCCTGAAAGGACTCCACGACACCACCGCCGACTTCATCAAGACCACCGAAGCGGTCCACTAACGAGTCGTCTCTTCGCGGAAATCCAGGTGCCCCACCCTCGCGCTTTTTTCCAGCGCAAGGGTGGGAAGCGACGAAGCCCCGTGCCCATCCTTTCCGCTTTTTTCAGCGCAGAGTGGGAAGGCAACAAGCGAGTGCGAGCGAATAGCGAACGTCTGCCACACCGCAGGTGGTTGCAGATTATTCCCACACGCGAGCTATCATGAATATCCATGGCTACCCTCTACGACAAACTCCAACTCAAAGGACACCAGGAAATCATTGTGCTCCAGGCTCCCGAGAGCTTCGAGCGCGAACTCGCGCGCCTGCCCGTGACGCAAATTCTGCGCCAGGTTGAATCCGCGCCCGAGATCCACTTCTCGCTCGCCTTTGTGACGAAACAGAGCGAAGTGGACGCGCTGGCTACGCGGCTTACAAAGCGCGCCAAGGGCGACGCGGCGGTGTGGTTCGCTTATCCCAAAGGGACATCGAAGAAGTACAAGTGTGATTTCAATCGCGACACGGGCTGGGCTGTGATGCACGCCGCAGGTTTTGACACCGTCCGCTCCATCGCGATCGACGAGGACTGGACCGGCCTCCGCTTCCGCCGCAAGGAGTACATCAAGTCGAGCAAGCGCTAACTCCGCCAGTATGTTTGGTACTTTCCAGGTCTACATTGCTGCGCTCAGATTGCCCCGCGTATGTCGTCGAAGAACGGTGTGCCCCGCTGCAGCACGCACTCGGCAGCGTAGAGGTACATTGCGGCCGACCAGGTTTGCCAATCCCGCCCGCTTGGTTTACCGGTCTGGGCGTGAATCCACTCGTTGAAGCCCCACTCCGCCGCGTTTTCATGCCACGGCTTGACCAGTCCTGTCAGCGCCAATAACTTCCGCTCTGCCAGATCCATCTGCCCTGCGGCAACGCACGCCGAGACGTAGAAGCCACAAATGAATGGCCACACTCCCCCGTTGTGATAGTCTCCCGGCCGGTTATAGCGCTCGTATCGTGGCAGCCAATCCGCATGATGGGGCAGAATGTAAGGAAACAGGCAGGGCGGCAAATCCACGGCAAGTTCTCCGCGGCCCCGCATGGCTTCGCACTCGGCTTCAATCCACGTCAGCATGTTCGCTGCCCATTGAGGCGAAGCAATCCCGGTCAGAATCGCAAGACTGTTGCCAAGCAGGTCAAACCGGTCGCTGCTCATGACTTTGTATGAATAAAGTGCGTAATAGGGCGCCGTTGGCTCCACAAGAGCCTCGTGCTCATAGCTATTCTTCAGTTCGCCACTGACTTCCAGACGGCTCATCAATCCGCGCAGTTGCCCGGCAGACTCTTGTTCACCAAAAAGACGAAGATACGCATAGACAATCATGTTCACGTACAGCCCGTAACCCATCACATACTGTTCATCACGCCAATCGCTGGTGGGCAACTGTGCGACCATCACCCGATCATCCGGGCTCTGGTACTGCATCCAGCGCAGGGCCTTCTCTGCCGCCTCAAGAAGAAACTCCGGCTGATTCGTCGATACTCTGTAGAGAGCCAGCCCGAAGAGAAAGAGCGGCGTCGAATCGCTGGAGCCTCGGTTGGCTGGATCGTGCGCGAGAGATGGGATGTGACCGTGCACGGTCTGATTGTCGGCAAGCGCTACCAGTGTACGTTCCAGAGCGTCCGCAAGTTGCTCGTTGCCCGTGGCCAGAAAGCCGAGAGCTGAAATCATCAGGTCCCGGGTGTACGGTTCCGGGTATCCCCAACCAGCGGTTCGAGGCAGTCCTTGAAACGGTCCCCGTGCGTTATGCAGTAGGATTTGTAGAGCCGCCTCTTTAGCCTGCTCGATAACAATTCGCGACTTATCGTCGAAAGACATAAACACCTCGCTGGCGTGCTGGGTTGAGGGAGCGAACATTCGCGCATGATTACTTTTTACTGAATACCCAATCGGTCGGAAACGATCTCCACGAATTGCTTTGCAACCTGGCGATAGTCGAATAACTCGACCACGCGTTTTCGGCCCGCTTCTCCCATGCGCCGGCGCAAAGCGCTGTCCTGCATGAGAAGACGAAGGTACTTTGCGATGTCGGGTACGCTGGCTCTGTACTCGGCTGTCCGAGGATTTGGAAACACGATGCGATGACTTTTCTCATAGTTGTGCCCTTCGCCGTAAAGTGCCTCAGTGATTTTTCTTTCCTCTGCCACTTTCGCCAGAAATGCCGTCTCGCCATGGACCATCGTGTCGCGGAATGCCATGGCATCGATTGCGATCACTGGCTTTTCGCAGGCGTTCGCCTCCACCTGAATCATGCCAAACCCCTCCAGCCGCGAAGGCGCAGCATAGATATCGCAGGCAGACAATAAATAGGGCATGAAATTCTGCGAGACGACATTAGTCGAGAAAATAACCTTCTTGCCGATGCCCAGGTCTGCCGCCAGTTTGAGGTCGATCAGGTTTTGTTGGTCAGTGCGGGGTTGAGGCCATACCTTACAGACATATCTCCAGTCGGGGACCTCGCTATCAATCAGCGCCAATGCCTGCATAACCTCCTGAGCACCTTTGGAAGCACCATCGCCGCCTGCGGTCAGGATCATCAATTGGTTTCGCGAAATTCCCAAATCCTCGCGAATCGATTGGACCTTCAGGTCATCGCGGCTATGCGGCGCGTAGCGATCTGTGTCGCAACCTACGGGCAGTACCACAATGTTGTCTCCCTTGATGCCGTCTCGGATATAGACCTCCTTAACCCAGTTGGAGGTGACCAGAATCAGCGGCAGAGCATTCAGCACGTCACGGTGTTCCGCGATGTAACCATCGGCCACTAGCCAAGGCACTGCCTTCATTCCAAACTGCTGCGGGTGCAGAACTAGGTTCGGAACATGGCCCCAGAACCCCACGCCCACCACAATATCCGGTCGAAACCAGCGATAGTACCACTCCTTCTCTAAATCAGATTCCAGGTGGACTGGGTGGACGTCCACACCCATCTCGGACAGGCCCCTGCATAACAGCTCACCTTGCAGGGCCAAGCCTGCCGCCGGCGCCGGATATTCGCTCAATACGAGTACTTTCACGGTTGTTGCTCCCTGATTGCTGTACGCTTTGCCGCTGCCTGCGCTGAGTCGAAGCACCAGAATCCTTCTTCACGAGGAGCTGTTCTCGCTTCCCAACTGTCGATGCCATACCCGTAAACGTTCGTAATCAGCCGACGCTTTTCAAGCCAGACGTTCTCCGCCAACATGTCTCTCCGATCTGCATCTTCGCGAACCCGAGGCAAGTGCGCACGCCCTCCATCTTCGTAAGCAAAAAGCCATAGACGGTTTGTGGCGATGCCGCCCGATTGCCAAAGGTCAACAACGCTTCTGCAGCACTCCTCATGCCGTCGGTGACGTGTGTATTCGCCCTTTGGGCCATGGGTGAGAATCAGGCTGTAACTGTTTCCAGCCAATAGTCGTGCTATGGTTTCCCGAATCTGTTCGATTGGTAGCGGCACTTGGTCGGGCTCATCATCCAAGTCCGCCATCTCACCCACCGCCCCCAATTCCTCCAGGACCCGGCGGAACTTTGGAGCACGGTCCGGATCGGATGCTCTGCAAAGAGTCACTATCCGCCAATCAAATTCCGGATGGTCCAGAATGTAGCCGCCGCACCAGAGTGTCTCGTCGTCCGGGTGGGCGATGACAACAGCGACGCGCTGGCGAGGGCCAGGTATCACCTCATCGTGGCGGGATGGGGTCACTGTTCTCCACGGAAAACGCCAAAGGGGCGATTATCCCTTTCCTCGCTCATCCAGTTACACCTCGATCGTGAAGCCCTGCTTTTGGGCAACAGACTTGATCAATCGGGAAAACGTGCTGTAGTGCTGCGCCATATTTGCCGACCATGACAACCCGTCGGTACGCCCAATTCTTTGCCAGTACTCCTGAAGAGTCCGGTCGTAGGCGTCAATCGCCGGCTTTAGGACCTCCGGATGATACTTCTCGTCATGACGGAAGCTCTCGATCGACATGCGGGGCTTTTGCGGAGACTCTTCTGCAACATAGCCGAGTACAACCCCGTCTACTGGGAACGTGTTCGGCGGCAACCCAAGCAGATCGATCATTGCCTGCGGGTCGCGGCGAATTCCGCCTATGGGGACTAACCCGAGGCCAGAAGCGCGTGCCGCAATCATGAGCGTCGCCATCGCGATTCCCGCATCGCTGACCGCGGCCAGAATCCCTTCAAGACTGCGCTGAAATACCTGTACGCCACCGGCTTTCTCGACGCCCAGGCCAGTCTTATAAAGATCGACGACGACCGCGATGAACACCGGCGCCTGCGCAATCCATAGCTGGCCACCGGCAATTTCGGCTATGCGCGCGCGGCTGTCTGCATTGCGCACCACAACGAGCGAAATCTCATGGCTGTTGGTGGATGTGGGAGCACGACGTGCGGACTCAACAATGGCTTCAAGAATGTCTTCCGGGATTGGATCGGTCTTGTAGCTGCGGCTGCTGTGATGCGCCTGCAACAGGCGGACTGTTTCATTCATCGTGGCTCCTCATTCTTATCTACGACCACTTTCAACAGAGCCGCCAGACAAACTTGAGATGGACTGCATTGATTCTTTCCCTACACGCTCAGCGCCGGGTAGTCGGTATAGCCATGTGCCCCCGATGTAAAGAAGGTGCTTCCGTCCGGCACATTGAGCAGCGAATTGCTCGTAAACCGCGCCGGCAGATCGGGGTTCGCGATAAAGAGCTGGCCGAAGGCTACTGCATCCGCCTCACCGTCTTCGATGACCTGATTCGCTTGTGCCAGCGTGTATTTTTCATTCGCGATGTATACGCCTCCGAATTGCTTCTTGAGTTGCGGACCCAATCGGTCGGGTCCGAAGTACTCGCGCGCGAACAGGAAGCCCAGCCCGCGTCTGCCTAGCGCACGCGCCACATAGCCGAATGTTGCCGGCGGGTTTGAATCATGCATATCTTGGGAATCGCCGCGCGGCGCCAGATGCATACCCACGCGCTTTGCGCCCCAAACAGAGATCACCGTATCGGCCACTTCAAGCATGAGCCGGGCGCGGTTTTCAATCGATCCGCCATATGCGTCGGTACGATGATTGGATCCGTCCTGCAAGAACTGATCGAGGAGGTAACCATTGGCCCCATGGATTTCGACGCCGTCAAAACCAGCCTGTTTCGCGTTCTCGGCTCCTTTGCGGAAGGCTTCAACGATGCCCGGGATTTCGGATGTCTCAAGCGCGCGCGGCGTCACATATTCCGTTACTGGACGTACTAGGCTCACGTGGCCGGCAGGCCGGATCGCACTGGGAGCAACCGGAAGTTTACCTTCCAGAAAGCGTGGGTCCGAGATGCGCCCCACATGCCAGAGTTGTGCAAAAATCCGGCCCCTTGCCTGGTGAACCGCATTCGTCACGAGCTTCCAGGCTTCGATTTGGTCTGGCGACCAAATCCCCGGCACATTCGCATAGCCAACACCTTGCGGTACAACCGGGATGCCCTCGGAGATGATCAGGCCTGCCCCGGCACGCTGCGTATAGTATTCGGCCATAGGTTGTGTCGGAATGTGCTCTGGTGTGCCACGCAAGCGAGTAAGCGGAGCCATGATAATCCGGTTCGGCAGGTGGATCTCGCCGATCTGAATGGGGTCTAACAGAGAAATCATGAGAATAAGTCCTTCAGGAAAAGCGTTCTGTAACTTTGGATGTTTCCGACGGATGGAAGATGGCAAACTTGAATTTCCATGAGATATGCAAGGTGCGCAGGTTGGATGCAATTAGCCTGTAGTCGCTGAATCTCTGATTGAACTCGTCGCCGGGCGAATCATCTGCTCCCTTTTGCTCATTTCGCTTGTCTTCAGGGTCTGAGAACCGCAGCGATCAAGACTGCGAGTCCGTTCCATGCGATTTGCACCCCAATGCAGAGCAAAATGAACGCAACGACACGCAGAATGCCATGCGCAGTAGACGGAGGAATGATCTTGGTGATCTTTGGAGCATACGCATAGCAGAAATAGACGAGCACACTAAGAACGACTACAGCAAGAAACACCCCAATGTGCGCCAGAATGTCTGTTGAAACGACTCGAGTTGAAATGTGAGCGGTGAGTGTCAGCAGCGCGACAAGGGTCCCTGGGCCCGAGGTTACGGGAAAGGTGAACGGGTAGAATGCTCCCTGCTCAAGATATTGTTTCCGTGTTTCGTCTCGGACCTCGCTCTCCTCCTCCTTGTTCTTAATGATCGCGCGTGCATCCCTCTCGTTCAATACAGACCATCCCATCGCCGCTATCACAATGCCGCCGGAGAGTTGGACAATAGGCAAAGAAATTCCAAAGAAGTTGAGTATGGCTGCGCCCAGAAGTTCAATGATGGACAGAAAGATGATGTTATTGATTGCGATCTTGCGCGCAAGAGATCGATAGACGGCTGGTGGTGCTTCGCCGGCGAGCCCAAGAAACACGAGAGCCGACCCGAGCGGATTGATCAGCGGCAAAAGCACACTGAAGGCAATAAGAAACGACTTCCAAATGAGCAAGAATGGTCCCCTAACTTATGGCCTCAGTCCGTCGGCAGGCAGCGGGAGCTGATGTTGCCGGACTCGGCGACTGCTGCGCTGTCGGACCTGCACGCCGATTTCGTGCAAGGCTGGAAAAGCCTCCAACAAAACACGGGGATTGAATTGTCCCTTGTATACGGGCGGCGCCTTTCGGTCCAGACCAAACAACGAGTAGACCATCGTCTGCGCGGAGCGAATGGAATACTCAACTGTGAACACCGCATCGTCTGCGCCAAGGCACTCTACGCGCCACTGCTCCGAGCGCCCAATGCGATTTTCACTCTTAAATGCGGCAATGACTGTATCCAATTGAACAGATGCTCAGGTGCCCCAGAACAGAGAATCATGTTGAGCGCGCGAGCTCGGCTTCGGTAGTCGACGCGAGCCTTCAACGCTTCTTTATGACTTAAGCAATCAGAGGATCTTGCCTCAGTTCAGACCGCTCGGATACACCGTTGATCGAGTGATGGCGTCACCCACCACGCATCAGTTTGCAATAGCTTGCCCTGCTCAAGTGCTACCGGATCGGGAAACAACAAAGTGAATCCGCACCAGCAATTCAACCCGCAGTGCGGCCAACTCTCAGCTGCGCGAAATAGGCTGAACCACCCACGGCTTCATCCGAGTTTGAATATCAACGTCGGAAGTTTCGGTATCTGGTGGCAAGGGGTCTTTGCACACCACGCGGTCATGGCCGCGCAAGCGTCTAGACTGATGCGGGCGCATCGACAAATAGGCGCATCCAGTGAGTCTCGTGTCAATCAGGCGCATTGATCGGAAGTGTGGTGGAGTTGTGCATAATAGCCAGGTCAGCGGTACAGGGGGCCTACTGTGAGCCCAGGTAGTGTTGTCGGCCACGCATCGGACACTCAGGCGGTGCAACCGTCTCATGACATCGCCCCTAAAGGGCTATCAAGCGATGAAGCGCGCGCCCGTCTTGAAAAAGACGGTCCCAACGCAATGCCCGACACGTCTGCTCATCCGCTACGCAATGCATTGGCTAAATTCTGGGCGCCAGTACCATGGCTGCTTGAAGCGTCCATCGTGCTTGAGACCGTCCTCCATAAGTATTACGAAGCTGGTGTCATAGCAGCTCTGCTTTTTTTCAACGCGGCTCTCGCTTACTTCCAGGAAAGCCGCGCTCAGGCCACCCTTGCTGCTCTCAAAACCCGTCTGGCACTCAACGCCTCGGTCCAGCGAGACGGCGAATGGAAGACTGTACCGGCGGCGGAATTGGTATGCGGCGACCTGGTGAAGCTGTCGCTTGGCGGCGTGGTGGCCGCGGATGTGCACCTGACGGGTGGGTCGGTTGAGCTCGACCAGTCGATGCTTACGGGCGAATCCCTTCCCATTGACGCAGGTGCCGGCACAGACACATTTGCAGGGGCTCTGGTCCGGCGCGGCGAGGCCACCGCCATTGTAACGGCTACCGGTACTCGCACCAAATTCGGCCGCACAGCGGAACTTGTTCGGTCCGCACACGTAGTGAGTACACAGCAAAAGGCCGTCCTCAAGATCATCCGCAACCTGGCGCTCTTCAATTGCCTCATCATCGTTGCGATGGGAGCCTACGCCTATCACCATGCGATGCCGTCGAGCGAGATGATTCCGTTGTTGCTGACCTCGGTCCTTGCCATCATCCCAGTTGCATTACCGGCAACATTCACCCTCGCCGCTGCGATTGGAGCTCGTGCTCTCGCAAAGCAGGGCGTGTTGCCAACACGACTTTCCGCCGTGGACGAAGCTGCATCGATCGATGTATTGTGTTCAGACAAAACCGGGACTCTGACCCGCAACGAACTAACCGTCACAAGCGTTCGCCCACTGCCTGGATTCGACGAATCGCACGTTCTCGGGATGGCGGCGCTGGCGAGTTCTGAAGGGGGCCAGGACCCTGTCGATGCGGCCATTCGACTAGCCGCATCGCAAAAGACAGCCAACGACTTGCCAAAACTGACCGCTTTTGTTCCGTTCGATCCGGTTAAGAAAACCTCGGAAGCAACCGCGACAGATGCAAAAGGTAGTTCCGAGCGAATCATCAAAGGCGCGTTCACTGCGGTTGTCTCCCTCACTGCGCCTTCTCCCGCCGCGGCCGCTATCGCCGACGAACTCGAGAAGCAAGGTTTTAGAGTTTTGGCAGTTGCCGCGGGCCCGGCGACATCCAACCAGATCATTGGATTGATTGCCCTCAGCGATCCGCCGCGAACTGACTCGACCTCTCTTATCTCGGAGTTGAATGGTCTCGGCGTGCGCACAGTCATGGTGACGGGAGATGCTCCGGCCACAGCCGCAATCGTCGCTCAAGCGGTTGGATTGAAGGGAGCAGTCTGTCCGCCCGGCAAGCTGCCAGACGGCATTAAACCGGAAGACTTCTCGGTCTTTGCAGGTGTTCTCCCGGAAGGCAAGTTTGACCTCGTTAAAGCGTTCCAGAAGAGCGGACATACAGTGGGGATGTGTGGCGACGGCGCCAATGACGCGCCTGCGCTGCGCCAGGCTCAGATAGGCATTGCGGTCTCGACCGCAACCGACGTAGCTAAATCGGCCGCCGGCGTTGTTCTAACCGAGGCTGGGCTGGGCGGCATCGTTGCTGCAGTAAAAGAGGGTAGAGTCACGTTTCAGCGCATTCTCACTTATACACTCAACTCGGTAATGAAAAAGATTCTGCAGGTTCTTCTTTTGGCAGTCGGCCTGGTCATGACCGGGCATGCAGTCCTGACTCCGATGCTGATGGTCATTGTGATGATCACCGGTGACTTCCTTGCCATGTCGCTGACCACTGACAGGGTGCGGCCATCAAAGATGCCAAACTCCTGGCAGATCGACCGAATCACAAGTGCAGGAGTGATGCTCGGACTCTGCTTCCTTGCGTTCTCCACGGCAGTCCTGGCAGTGGGCAAATTTCAGTTGCATCTTGGCATCGAGGCACTTCAAACGCTGACCGTGGTCAGTATTGTGTTTGGCAGCCAGGCCACGACCTATATCATTCGCGGACGCCAGCATCTCTGGGGTCTGCGCCCCAGCATTTGGCTTGTACTTTCTTCAGTAGCCGATGTTCTTATCATTTCAACTCTCGCAACGTTTGGAATCGCAATGGCGCCATTGCCCATCGCGATCATAGCCACAGAGCTTGGCGCCGCGGTTGCCTTCGGTGCGATCCTGGACCTTGTCAAGATTCCAGTCTTTGTTCGCCTCGGTATTTCCTGAACACCCAAAATGCATCAAGCATCTACCGGCATTTGGCAAAAAGGCAAACGACAATTTTCCCTCAGACCGGGATAGCGGCGCCGCGAATGTGCTTTTTCGCAATCGCTTCGATCTCCGGCTCAGTCAGCGCGGAGAGATCCGCTGTCTCGGTGGCAATAATTCGCTGAAACGTCTCAGGATGATGGGTCTTCAGATATTCACTCAGGAAATCAACCGCGCTGCTCTTGCCCGTTGCGTGGCCGATGAGGATGATTGCTTCGGCATGGACAAGATCCGTGGCTATCTCCTCATAGTAGGATTCCTCCTCGGGAACATGATCACCCTTATAGTGGGCCTCTTTGCGATGGATCAAATGATGTTGGAATCCGAAAGGATCATACGGCTTGACGGTGACTTCATCTTCAGGACGGCGGTCGCCGAGATCGTGGTAAATGTGGGCGACATGATGGTCGATGACCACAACCATTCGTCCTATCTGGTGTGCTTTTGCGGGTTTCTCCAGTACCCCGGCTTCTTTTAGAAACCGACGCAGCCTGGAAATCTCTTCGACTTCGAGATTATGGGTGCTGGGTCGCTTGAATAAGCCCCTCTGCGAGCCCACCACAAATTCAAACTCGTCATTCCCATGCGGCTGGACCTCGCCAATCCGTCCAATCAGGTCAACTACAGCGCTCCAACTTAGATTACGCGGCAGTTTGCCGCCAACGAGACTTTCAAGAAGATCTTCATGGCCGTTACGAATGTGATCGTTCATCTTCAGAGCATTTCACCCCCCAAGGAGAGATGCTGTTCCAGTTTGCTCGTCGCATTCGGATGTTAAACATGCTGCTTGGTAGATGCTGTATCTAAAGGAGTAGGAAACTGAAACACGCCTGCCCGCATCGGTCTCCAATTTGAATCGGGGATCTCAAGGGCAAAGATAAGCCACAGACCAGCGCGGACGCAGCAGTCTGTGGCTTATTCGTTTCCAGAGCATATTCAACACAAAACTACTATAGCAACCTGTTGGAATTTATTCAGACGGCCATGAGTTCGTCCACCCAGTATCCTTCACGATTGTAGTGCCCATACAAGCCTGTTTCGTAATCCCGTGTGAGCAAAGACTCGTCGGTGTATTCAGGCGCGGCCTTGATATTCTCGCGAGATAAGCCAATTGCGACTTCCCTTTCTTCCCAACTCACGTTCTCGATCCACTTTGGCGAAATCAGAACCCTTTTCCCGGGCCACCAGTTTTTTGTCGCAACAACAAGGTAACGAATTGCCCAGGTCTCGTCATCGATGATGAAGTCATCAACATGGCCGATTTCGCCATCAAGCGCGACGAAATGGTAGCCCGTTACCTCGTCGGTGCTGCGAAGATGTCGGTCCCATTCCTTTGCTTCCGAGACAAGCCGCTTCCGTCTGGTGTGATTCAGCTCAAGATGCGCATAGCTCCCCCACATGTATGGCCCGCCCCAATAGTTTGGAAGGTCATAGTATCCGTTGTAGGAGGTCTCATATTGGCGGGACACCGGCTCGTCCGTGTCAATGGACGGACTTTCCTCGATTTGCTTCCTGTTTAATCGAACGAACACTTTCTCTTCAGCAGTATTGACACCGTACAGTGAGTAAGGCGAGATCAATACCTTCCTGCCGCTAAGCCAGCTTGCTGTGTTTGCGACGAGGTAACGAATTGCCCAATACTGGTCGTCGAAGAAGAACTCGCTGGCCGACCCTATGTCTCCATCGAGACTCTTGAGTGAGTAACCCTTCAGAGCCTTTGCTTTGATTAACATCTCATCTCCCTTGTATTTACTCTTCCGTTGAGTCGTTAACGGCAGCCTGCGCGATCCGCGCTGCGAAAGAACAGGTTCCGCACAATCCAATTGAGC
>Ga0302278_10003128_pt1 | contig 18368 bp, 11 predicted proteins | sample III_Bog_N3_2_FD_194543 | JGI IMG/M metagenome (GOLD analysis project Ga0302278, IMG submission 194543) | Peat permafrost microbial communities from Stordalen Mire near Abisko, Sweden - III_Bog_N3_2 | ecosystem: Environmental > Terrestrial > Soil > Wetlands > Peat | place: Sweden: Abisko...
GATGTAGAAGAACGGCGTCAGCATGGATGCGCCCGCCACCGTGGGAGTGGCGTTTGAGGTGATCCGCGCTTCGAGATCGCGCTCGGCGGGCGTGCCCGAAAGGACATCGAGCGACTTCGTTTCGCAGTAGCCGGTGCGTGCGCGAACCGTCTCGCCCTTGTCGACTTTGACTTTCAGACTGTGGCACGCGCCCGGTTCCGCCTCTTTGGAAGGCGTATAACCGAGGATGTAATATTCGTTCTGTTCTTTGCCGATTCTTTCAAGGCCGCCCAGCAAATCGTTGGTGTTCACGATGACAAAGCCGCCGGTTCCGTTGGCGAGCGCGTAGAGCACCTGCTGCATGCCCGTGGCGCTGGAATCGATAGGGGGCATGACGTTCCGCAGGCCGTTGGCGCGGTTCATCGGATTATTGGGATTATTCGGGTTGTTGATGTTGTTGGCGTTGGACCCGCCGCCGCTGTTGGTGGTGTTGGTGGTGGTTCGGGAAGTTGTCCCGGTAGTTGGCGTGGTTACGGGCCGGGAGCCTGTTGTGCTGATGCCGCCGGTGCTGGGTGAACGGCCGGTGGTACCACCACCCGAAGTTGTCCCGCCGCCGGAAGTGGTTCCGCCCGTGGTGCCGCCGCCTCTGCCCTGAAACGCGAGCGTTCCCACCAACGGCGAGGCCTGCAGCATCGCCATCTGCGCGAGCCGCTGGAAGTTTGTCAGCCCACCCACGGGTCCGAACGCCGGCGCGACCAGGCCGCGAATATCAATGGGATAAATCGCGACGTTCGAACGGTTGCAGGCATCGATAGTGGCCGTGACCTCGGTAAGAGTATCCTGCGTCATCGGGAAACCTCCCGAGAGGAATACCAGCGTCTTGCGGCCGGGCACGTCGGCCAGGCCTTTCGCCATGTTGCGAAGCGCGCCGAGAACACCGCGGATGGAATAATCGCCGAAAGCGGCGGCGGCCCGGCGCGCGCCCGGGCCGGAACCGAAGTCTCCTCCGGCAGCCGAACCAACGGAAGTGAACTTGACGCCGGACACGACCTGTTTCAGACGATCGGCGTCGTCGGTAAAGTTCTGCGACATCCGCAGCGCGCCACCGAATTCCGCGATAGCCATCAGGCGGTTCGGGCCGGCGTTCTTCTCGATGAATTTCGTGGCGGCCTGCCGGGCGTAAGTCTGCTCGGCGGGGCCGGCGGTGGAGTTATCGAAGAACAAAACGAGGTAGTGCTTGCGGGAATCGTTAGCGGAGGCGCCCGATTCGACCGAGAACGTGGTGACGTTCTGCTCCTTGTTGTCCTCGTAAACCTTGAAGTTCTTCTGGTTCAGATCGTGAACGTAGTTGCCCTTCTTATCGGTCACGACCGTGTCGACAAGAACAAGCCGCGTATCCGACCGGATGATGGCGTGGCTGTCCACCGGTTCGGACTGGTCGGGTGCCTGCGCATACAGCGGCGCGACCCAAAGGGCCGCCAGAAATGTGTAGAAAACAGCTTTTTTCATTTAGGGAATCTCCACGGCGCCGTTCTGGGCCGCCATCATCTGACCTTCGGCATCGCGTACCACGAGCCGCACTACATAACGACCGGGGGCAACCTTGAAATCGGAGCGGATGGAAATGCCCGAATTCAGTTTGTCCGAGAGCGTATCGTCTTTGAGACGCATCCTGATTGTCTTCGAAACCGCCTGCACGAAGTTGCCGTTGCGGTCGAACAGGCCGGAGACCACGAGCACATCGTCGCCATTGCGGCCATCGACCTTGCGGTAGTGCAGTTTGCGCACATCCAGCCGGGCCACCACGACCAGCCGGGCGTCGAACGCGCTGGCTTTAAAAAACTGCGTATGGAAATCGACGGGTATATCGCGCATTTCCTCGCGCGAGAAGAGCGCCTGGGAGATCTCCTCCTTGGCTTCCTCGTCGGCGTCGGTGAGGTGGCGAGGGGCATAGTAGCCGCGGCGGCCTTTTGCCGAGAGCCCCGCGGGATCGCGCAGCGTAATCTTCAGGTTGTGATAGCTGCCGTCGAGCTTCAGATTCTGGGGCGAGAACGCGAGGATGTAATAGACTGCGGGCACAGTCGACAGATCTTTCATGCCCTGCGTCAGGTCGTTGTTGTTCTGGAAGAACGTGCCGCCCGTGGCATCGGCGAGTTCCGCCATGATGTCGGAATTGGCGCGGGCCGCGTCACGTTCGTAGCGCTGCTTCATGAGCGTCGCCGAGAGAGAGACGGTTTGCTTCGTGATGTCGGTAGTGTCCGTATAAAGGCCGCGGGCGTCGAGACCGCTGATGGTGACGTTCGCTTTGATGGCGCGGTCGATCACGTCGGATTCGTCCTGCAGCAGTTCGTTAACGCGGAAAAAGCCGGGGGAGATCATCAGGATGAGGCGCGTTCCGGGCATGGCTCCCATGCGGCGGACGAGGTCTTTCAGGGTACCGAGCGCGATGCGCGATTCCTGTTCGCCGCCCGTGAGCGCCCGGTAGGCCGCCGATTGAGCCATGGGTTGAGCGTCCGCCAGCGTCTGCGGCGGCGACATATTCATGCAGACATAGGTTTCCTGTTCCGCCGCATTCAGCGCCATGGGGTCGTTCTTGTTCACGATCAGATCGGCCATGTAAAAGCTGACGTCGGGGCATTCCTGGCCGATGGCGCGCGCGACCGGATGCGGCCGCAGTTGCGCGAGGCCGTCTTTGAGCTGGTTCACGTTGTCGGTGAAATCGATCTGGGTCAGGCCGGAGGTAGTGTAAATGGCGGCGCGGTCGGTTTCCTTCAGGCCCTCAAGAAGGTATTTCTCGGCGGCCTGCCGCGCCTGAATCAGATCGGATGCGTTCAGGTGGATGTCGTCGAAAAACCACGCAACAAAGTGGGAGGGAACGATCATGGCCGGCGCGGCGGCATCGCCGGTCTTTTCGTCGGGGGATTTTTCGAGTTGGGGCGCGGGCGGAGGCGTTTTGGCGCCGGCCTTCTCGACCGAAAAGCGGGAGATCGTCTGGGACTTACCTTTATCGAAAAGGTTGAAATCTTCTTTGGTGAGTCCGTCCACCGGTTTGCCGGATTTATCGCGGACCACGACCGGGACCAGCACAAGATTGACCTTGGACTGAAAAGTGATCGGCGTATCGTTGGTGCCCACTTCGGGAGCGTTCGCCGCGGCCGCAGATGGGGCCGCCGGTGCGGCAGGTGCCGAGGCTGGCGCCGCGGCCGGTGCAGATGTTGCCGCCGGGGCCTGGGGCACGGCACCCGGAATTGCCAGAGGCGGCGGGGTTTGGGCGCTTGCGAGAGCAACCAGGAGCGCGGGAAGGGCGTAGGATAGCTGTCGCATTTTGGCGTTGTCTGATTGTATCGAAAACCGAAGGGGAGATTGTCGGCGTTTACCCGACCTCCTTCGCCACAGCGCGCAGTTCCGCCGCCAGTTCCTCCGCCAAGGCGCCCCGGGCCAGAGTCTGCGCGATGAGCCCGAGCAGACGGTCGCGGAATTCGTCGACCCAGACTTTGCGGCGCATCGGACGAACCGATCTCGCGAGCACTATCGCACCGCGGCCGTGCCGGAGATCGAGCCAGCCTTCCGTCGCCAGTTCCCGGTATGCTTCGGCAACCGTGCCGAAGTGAACGCCGAGTTCCATCGCCAGCCGGCGGGTGGACGGGAGCAAAGTACCAGGCGGAAATTTTCCCCCGACCAGGAAAATGCGGAGCTTATTCGTGATCTGACGCACCGCCGGGACGCCGGAATCCGGATCGAAACGAATGTAAAGAGCCTTTTCCATGCTGGGTTTCGAAGAACTGTTTAGTGTCTGTAAACAGTCTACAATGAAGTTACATATTTTACGCGTAAAATATGCGTTTCAGGCCTGTTTTCCGGTGTATACTCGCAACCATGGAAATTCGCCCGGGTGTTTATATCGTCCCCACGGACCGGTGGTACATCGAACGGACCGTCTGGCTGATCGCCGGAATCGTCCTTCTGGCCAGCACGATCATGGCGCTGCTCGTCGATCGCCGCTGGATATTGGGAGTTACGACGACGGGACTGGTCTCGATCAACGTTGCACTGACCGGCTTCTGCCCGGTGGGAAGCGTGCTCAGCAGGCTTGGCTTCAAACCTATGCTCGGCTCGGAGAAATTGTCGCGCTGGAAGCTTTATTTCATGAAGACCGACAAGTGGTATCTCGAACGCCGCATATACCTCGCGGTCGGGTTCAATATCTCCGTCGCGTCCCTGCTGACGCTTGCATACAGCGTATGGTTCACCGCGTTCACGCTATTCGTGGGCGGCGCGATGGTCTGGTTTGCCGCGACCGGCTTCTGCATCATGGCGAACGGCCTCTACTGGCTGGGCGCCGAACCGCGTCTGAATCCTCAGGCCGGGCCTTCGGGGCGTTGCGAAGAGTGCGCCATGTCGGAAGTGTGCGTGAGTGAGCATGCCAAACCGGCGCGTGAGCGGGAAGTCCACTTCATCCGGCCGGTCGCCGCGCCCTCGGCAAAAGCCTTATAGTCTGCGATAGTTAGGGCTGACTCCTGCCCTATGAAGAAGTTTACCTGCCTCGACACGGCCCCGATGCCTGACGGAGCGACGATCTCGCTCCATGAACACGACGGAAGCTATTCGGTAAGAGTCAGCGGCATCGAGCTTATGTCGACCCGCCACCACAGTTCGGAAGAGAAGCTCGCGGAACTGGCTTGCGCGCATGTCGGGAAAAGTCGTGGCGCGCGTATTCTGATCGGTGGCCTGGGGCTTGGGTTCACGCTGAGAGCCGCGCTCAAAGCGCTGGCTGGCGATGCGTCGGTGACTGTGGCCGAGATCTCGGACGCCATCATAAGGTGGAACCGGAACCCTTCGTACCCGCTGGCCTCAGACGTATTGGCGGACGCGCGTGTGACGCTGATCGAGAAGGATGTGGGCGAGGTCATCCGCGCAACTACGGGCGGGTTCGACAGTATCGCTCTTGATGTTGATAACGGCCCGGACGCGCTTTGCAGCGACGGCAACAGTCGCCTGTACGACGCCGAGGGACTGCGGCGGGCACGCGCCGCGCTGCGGAAGGGCGGATGCCTTGCCATCTGGTCGGCGTTGCCGGATCCCGCTTTCGAAAAGGCTCTGGCGCGCGCAGGATTCGCGGTCGAGGTGCAGCGCTGCCGGGCTCACGGTAACTCAGGCAGCCGGCACGCGATCTTTCTCGGCTTCCCCCGTTAGCGCCCGAAGCGAAGCTGCATCCAGCCGAGGAGGCCGAATCCGGCGGCGACGGCCAGCCGCAGCGCGACCACCCCCATCCGTTCGCCCCGCAGCAGGCGCACAATCGACAGGAGCAGAAAGCTCACGCCGATGCAGACATACCACCATCCCCAGTGCTTCGATTGAAAAGCGCGCACCAGCCCATTGTCAGCCCGACTCTCGTGCGGCCCCCCGGCGCGGGCTCAATCCAAATCCATTTCTGTAACTCTATTGTAATTTTTGCAATGAGATTGTAATGTCTAAGGCATGCTATCCGGCAGTGCGGTCCTCTGTTGTGCAATCGCGCTCTTCGCCGGCCCACTCTCCGGCGGCGTAAAGCTCACGGTGATCGAAGGCCGACCCGTCGTGGACGGTGTGTACGTGAACGGCCACGGGCCTTTTCGGTTCCTGGTGGATACGGCTACTACGCTAAACCATATGGAACCGAGGCTGGGGCAGTCCATCGGGCTGACCGCGAACTTCCGGACCGAACTGACGTCATCGGTCGGAACCATCCTGGCTTCAGGGCGGCGGGGAACAGAGATAGTCTTGGGCGCCGCACAGGCCGACAATCAGACCTTTCTCTTCGCGGGGATGGAGGCGGTCCATCAACTCTCTTCGGGTATTCAGGGCATACTCGGCCAGGAATTTCTCTCCCGCTTCGATTACCGGCTCGACCTGCACGGGAAGCAACTGGAGTTCGGCCACCAGGACGGGTCGGGAAAACACGCTCCGCTGCGCATGCTCGACGGCCGCGCGGCCGTATCCACAAATCTCGGCGACCTGATTCTCGACTCCGGCACAGCCGCGTTGATTCTCTTCGGCATCAAGGCCGACCGGGGCGAAACAAGCTATCTGCGGACCATCGCCGGCGGACAGATCGTTGGCATGGCGTACAGCAGACTGCTCATTGAAGGCAGCCGCATGTGGAGCGGTCAGGCGGTCGCGCTGCCGAACCGGACGGAACCCGGCGTTGCAGGGCTGATGCCAGTGAACCTCTTCCGATCAGTCTACATTTGTAATTCCGAAAGGTACGCGATCTTCGAATAGCGAAAAGGAAGAATCCTTTAGTCTCCTGCACTCATCTTTCATGACAAGAGGCGCAAATGTCTGTTCTTCCTGTCGTCCCCATCAAAAACACGGTACTATTCCCCAACCTTCTGATGCCGCTCTCGGTCGGCAGACCGAAATCTGTTGCAGCCATTCAGGCCGCTCTCGCGACTGAAGGCAAAGAGATCCTGGTAGTGACGCAGCGTGATTCGTCCGTTGAAGTGCCGGAACCCGGAGATCTCTTCCCCACAGCCACCAAAGCCGTGGTCAAAAGGTCCGGACGGAACGGCGATAAGTACGAGATTCTCGTACTCGGCGTTGAGCGCGGAACTCTCAGCGATTTCACGGGAGAAGAATTCCTCTGGGCGAACTTCCATCCGGTTCCTCTGCCCGAGGCGAGCGCAGAGGCCAACAGCGCGGAAATCGAGGCGCTGCACCGCGAAGTTGTGGGCCTGGCGACGGGGGTCCTGAAGCACGCCAATGTCGAATTGCCCGCCGAGTTCGCGCGCGCCATTCTCGGACAGGACGATCCCCTGCAACTCGCCTGGATGCTGGCGAGCGTTCTCAGTATGGACGTCAGCCTGGAGCATTCGCTGCTCGCCGCGGAATCCCGCGCCGATGCGCTGCGAATCATCCACGGGCATCTTTCGCACGAACTGCAGATTCTGGATATCCGCGGAAAAATTGCCACCAAAGCTCAGAACGAAATGGGCAAGGAGCAGCGCGAATACGTCCTGCGGCAGCAATTGCGCGCCATCCAGCAGGAACTGGGCGGCAAGGAAGGCGAATCCGAACTGGAACTGCTCCGCGAGCGCCTGAAGGCTGCGGACCTGCCGGAGGAAGTACGTAAGGAAGCCGACCGCGAGATGTCCCGGCTCGACCGGCTTTCGACCCAGGCGCCGGACTACAACGTCGGTCGGACCTGGCTCGAACTGATCCTCGAACTCCCGTGGACGAAAGCGAGCGAATCTACCATCGATATTGCCGGCGCGCGGCAGATCCTGGCCGAAGACCACTATGGCCTGAAAGACGTCAAAGAACGCATCCTCGAACATCTGGGCGTTCTGAAACTCAATCCGGGAGCCAAAGCGCCGATCCTCTGCTTTGTGGGGCCTCCCGGAGTCGGCAAAACGTCGCTCGGCCAGTCGATCGCCCGCGCTCTGGGCCGGAAATTCGAGCGGCTGAGCCTGGGCGGAATGCATGACGAGGCGGAACTGCGCGGGCATCGGCGTACGTATATCGGTGCAATGGCAGGCCGCATCATCCAAAGCGTGAGGCGCGCAGGCGTCAACAACCCGGTGCTGATGCTCGACGAAGTGGATAAGCTGGGCCGCGATTTCCGCGGAGATCCGGCGGCCGCGCTGCTCGAAGTGCTGGATCCGGAGCAGAACAAGACGTTCCGCGACAACTATCTCGACCTGCCGTTCGACATCTCGAAGATCTTCTTCGTGATGACGGCGAACACGCTCGATACCATTCCGCAGCCACTGCTCGACCGCATGGAAGTGGTCCGGCTGGCGGGCTATAGCGAGGAAGAAAAGCTGGAAATCGCGCGCCGCTATCAGATTCCGAAACAACTCAAAGAGGCTGGCCTTTCCACCGATCTCTGCGTGCTGAGCGACGAGGCGCTGCGCCAGGTGATTTCACGCTACACACGGGAGGCCGGAGTACGCCAACTGGAGCGCGCCATCGGACGCGTCATGCGCAAGGTGGCGCTGAAGGTGGCCGAAGGCAATCCGGGCGCGGTTGAAATCCGCAGGGAAGAACTGGCCGACCTGCTGGGTCCCGAGCGCTTTTCCCAGGAACAGGCGCGCAAGGACGTGCCCGCGGGTGTCGCAACCGGCCTCGCGTGGACGGAAGCGGGTGGAGACGTGCTCTACATCGAAGCCGCACTGCTGAAAGACGGAAAAGGCCTGTCGCTCACCGGTCAACTGGGCGAAGTGATGCAGGAATCGGCGCGCATCGCCCAGAGTTATATCTGGTCGCATGCGGGTGAATTCTCAATCGATCAGTCGATGCTGCGGCGCTACGGCGTCCACGTTCACGTGCCGGCCGGCGCAATTCCGAAGGATGGTCCGTCCGCCGGAGTGACGATGACCACCGCGCTCACGTCGGTTTACACCGGCCTGCCGGTCCGCAGTGACACGGCAATGACGGGTGAAGTCACGCTATCCGGTCTCGTGCTGCCGGTGGGCGGCATTAAAGAAAAGATGCTGGCCGCGCGCCGGCTGGGGATACGCCGGGTGATTATCCCGAAACAGAACGAAAAGGATCTGCGGGACCTGCCGGAAGACGCCCGCGCCGACATGGAGTTCATCCTGGCCGAACACGTGCACGAAGTTTTGCGAGCCGCCATACCAGGAATCAGCGAGCAGGGTCTGCTCCGGATGGTGGCGTAGCCGCAGGCAAACGAAAAAGGAAAATACCCATGGATATCAACCGCCTCACCGAGAAAACTCAGGAAGCGCTCCACGCGGCGCAAAGCGAGGCTCTCCGCCGCGGTAATCAGCAGGTGGATGTCGAACATCTGCTCTCCGCCCTTCTGTCGCAGGAGGGCGGTCTGGCCACATCGATTCTGAAACGCGCGGGAGCGAACGTCGAAGCGCTTGCCACCCGCCTGGACCAGGATCTGGACCGGCTCCCGAAGGTCAGCGGGCCAACGGGAACGCCCGAGCAGATCTATGTCACGGCGCGGCTGAACAAGCTGTTTACCCGAGCCGAGGACGAAGCCAAACACCTGAAGGACGACTTCATTTCCGTGGAGCATTTCCTTCTGGCCGCAGTGGACGACTCGAAAGCGCTTCGGGAAGCCGGTGTTACGCGCGACCGCCTCATGCAGGCTCTGCGCGAAGTACGCGGCAGTCAGCGCGTCACCAGCAAGAATCCCGAAGCGACCTACGAAGCGCTGGAAAAATACGGCCGCGACCTTACCAAAAGCGCGGAAGCCGGGAAACTCGACCCGGTCATCGGCCGCGATGAAGAGATCCGCCGCGTGATCCAGGTGCTTTCGCGCCGCACCAAGAACAATCCGGTGCTGATCGGCGAGCCCGGCGTAGGCAAAACGGCGATTGTCGAGGGCCTCGCCCAGCGCATCGTGCGCGGCGACGTGACCGAAGGTCTCAAAGAGAAGCGCATCGTGTCGCTCGATATGGGCGCTCTTATAGCGGGCGCCAAGTTCCGCGGCGAGTTTGAGGAACGCCTGAAAGCCGTGCTCAAGGAGGTGCTCGATTCGAATGGCGAGATCATTCTTTTCATCGACGAACTGCACACGGTGGTGGGCGCAGGCAAGGCAGAAGGGTCGATGGACGCAGGCAATCTGCTGAAACCCATGCTTGCGCGCGGGGAACTGCACTGCATCGGCGCCACGACGCTCGACGAATACCGCAAGTACATCGAAAAGGACGCGGCGCTCGAACGGCGTTTCCAGCCGGTTATGGTGAATCAGCCGACCGTGGAAGACACAATTTCCATCCTGCGCGGCCTGAAAGACCGGTACGAACTGCACCACGGCGTTCGCATTAAGGACGCGGCACTGGTGAGCGCGGCGATCCTTTCGGACCGCTACATTTCGGACCGTTTCCTGCCGGACAAAGCCATCGATCTGGTGGATGAGGCCAGTGCCAAGCTGCGCGTGGAAATCGATTCCATGCCCGCTGAACTCGACGAGATCCTGCGGCGCACCATGCAACTCGAAATCGAGCGGCAGGCGCTGAAAAAAGAGAAGGACGCGGCGTCGCGCGAGCGTCTGAGCAAGATCGAAACCGAAGTGGGTAATCTGCGCGCTGAAGGCGATGCCCTGAAGGCGCGGTGGCAGCTGGAGAAGGAATCGGTGCAGGGTCTGCGCACGCTCCGTGAGCAGATCGATCAGGTGAAAACCGAGATCGATCAGGCGGAACGCGCCTACGATCTGAACCGTGCGGCCGAACTGAAATACGGCAAGCTCCGTGAGTTGAACGCGAAGCTGGCGGCTGCGGAATCCGTCGCCGCGAGTCCCCGGAAGTTGTTGAAAGAAGAGGTGGGCGAGGAGGATATCGCCGCCGTGGTGAGCCGCTGGACCGGCGTCCCCGTGTCGCGATTGCTCGAAGGCGAGATGGAGAAGCTGACGCACCTCGAAGAAGAGTTACACAAGCGGGTCATCGGTCAGGATGAGGCCGTGGTCGCGGTAGCGGAGGCGGTGATCCGTGCGCGCGCCGGGCTGAAAGATCCGAACCGCCCGATCGGCAGCTTTATTTTCCTCGGGCCGACCGGCGTGGGTAAGACCGAACTGGCACGGGCGCTGGCGGAATACCTCTTCGACGATGAGCACAATCTGGTGCGCATCGACATGTCGGAGTATCAGGAGAAGCACACCGTGGCGCGGCTGCTCGGCGCGCCTCCCGGCTACGTCGGATTTGAAGAGGGTGGCCAGTTGACGGAGGCCATCCGGCGCAAGCCCTATTCGGTGATTCTATTCGACGAAATCGAGAAGGCGCACCCGGATATTTTCAACGTGATGCTGCAGATTCTGGACGATGGCCGGCTGACCGACGGTCAGGGACGGACCGTGAACTTCAAGAACACGATCCTGATCATGACGTCAAACGTCGGCAGCCACAGGATTCTGGAATATAAGGGCGCTTTCGCGGGACACGGCTACGACAACATGAAGGACGCGGTGATGAACGAACTGCGGGGCGGCTTCCGGCCCGAGTTCCTCAACCGTATCGACGAGATCATCGTGTTCCACGCGCTTGATGAGGCGCACCTGAAGCAGATCGTCGAAATCCAGCTTGCGAGTCTGCGGCTGCGGCTGGCGGATCGCCACATCCAGCTCATTCTGACCGACGCGGCACGCACGCATCTGGTGAAGACGGGCTATGACCCGATCTATGGCGCGCGCCCGCTGAAACGGGCGATCCAGAAACAGGTCGAAACGCGGCTGGGGCGGATGATTATCGGCGGTAAGGTCCATGACGGCGAAGAGGTCGTGGTGGATTATGACGAGGCGAGGAACGATCTTGTGTTCCAGCCCATGCCCGTACTGGCCTGACCGCGAATCATCGTTTACAGCCTGCCTGATAGTCGGAGGGCCTAATCTGAAAGCCCTCCGATCCTTTATTTATAATTAATTTTAATCCACTAATTCGATTTTCGAACTTTTGCACATATTCGCACTATAGCTTTGGGTCCCTCCGACCGATATGAATAGTGAGAGACAACTGTGCAAACGAACACTGAGAGCTTAGTACATGCGGAAGGCGATCTGGTCGCCGCAAAACTCCCATCCCTTCGATCCAGACTGCGCGAACTGGCCGCTTCAGGCGTTCAACATCTGACGATCGACCTCACGAATACCCAAATGGTCGATTCCGCGGGAATCGGTCTTTTGATTTCGGCGCACAACTCGATGAAAAAAGCCGGCGGGGAACTGACGCTGATTCACGCCTCCCGCGACATCCTGTCCCTGTTGCAGACGATGCGCATTCACCAGCACTTCAGCGTTTCCGGAAGCTGAGGAGCGAGAGGGAGACATGAGCGACTTCAGCGCTGACGACGAACTGATTCTCGAATACCTTGCGGAGTGCCGTGAGCATCTCGCCACTATTGAAACCGACCTGCTTGCCATGGAACAGGCGGGCGCTGCGATCGATGAGCAACTGGTAAACCGGGTGTTCCGGGCCGCGCACTCGATAAAAGGTGGGGCCGGATTTTTCGATCTCCTGCAGATCAAGGAACTGGCCCACCGGACCGAGAGCGTTCTGGACCTGATGCGTTCCGGCCAGATGACTCCCGATTCTGAAAACGTGAGTATCCTCCTGCTTGCGTTCGACAAACTACGCGCGCTGATGCTCGACTACGCCGAAAGCAACAACGCCGACATCTCGGATTTCACCGACGCGCTCAGCCGCCTGGCGGAGGAACACCTGACGCCGGCGCAAAAAAAATCCACCCACGAGAAGGTCGCGATATCGATTCCGGGCACAACGCGGACGATTGTCGGCTCGGCATTCGACCTTGAGCAGGCGCGACGGGGCGGAAAGAGCATCTACGTCATCGAGTACGACCTCTTACGGGATATTCAACGGCACGGTAAGACCCCGCTCGAGGTGATGAATCATCTCATGAAATGCGGCGTCATTCTGGAGACCGCGTGCGATCTCGACTCGGCGGGCACGCTGGATGACGAACCCTCGAACAATATTTTGTTCGACGTGCTCTACGCGACGGTGCTCGATGCCTACTCGATCACTCAGATCCTTGATGTCACGGCGGACAGAACACACCGAATCGAAGATAACGGCCGCGCGATTACCCTCACCGGGCCCGCGGCGGACGTCGAACCGGTTCCCCAGGAAGCGCCCCGCGAAACACAGCGGGCTCCCATTTCGGCGGAGCCGCACGAAGAACCGGCAAAAGCCGGCGTAATTGCATCGCAGGCGTCGGCGCAGGTGGAAACCACCATCCGGCTGAACGTGGCGCTGCTTGACTCGCTGATGACCCTCGCCGGAGAACTGGTGCTGGGCAGAAACCAGCTGAATGAAGCGGTCCGGAACTCGGACAAGCAGGGAATCGTCGCGGGAGCCCACCGAGTCAGCCTGGTGACATCGGAACTGCAGGAAGCTGTGTCGCTGACACGCATGCAGCCGGTCTCCAGCCTGTTCGCGAAATTCCCCCGGCTGGTGCGGGACCTCGCCAGTCAACTCGGCAAAGAGATCCAGCTCAAGCTCGAAGGCGGCGACGTCGAATTGGATAAGACCATCCTCGAGGGCCTGAGCGATCCCTTGACGCACATGGTGCGCAACTCAGTTGATCACGGAATAGAAGCGCCTGCCGCGCGTCTGGCATCCGGCAAACCCACGCTGGGCACCGTGATGCTTCGCGCGCGCCACCAGGCGGGCCAGGTTGTGATCGAGATTTCCGACGACGGCAAAGGTCTTTCGGGTGACAAAATCGCCGCGTCCGCGGTTGCAAAGGGCATGATCACCGCCGAACAGGCGCTGACCATGTCGGACTACGACAAACAGGCACTCATCTTCATGCCCGGAGTGTCCACTGCCGAAAAGCTCAGCAATGTGTCCGGGCGCGGCGTCGGCATGGATGTCGTCAAGACCAACCTCGACAAGCTGGGCGGAAAAGTGGAAATCGATTCCGTACCGGGCAAAGGATCGGCATTTCGCATCAAGCTGCCGCTTACCCTGGCAATCATCCCGTCGCTGCTGGTTTCGGATTCGGGGGAACGCTTCGCAATCCCACAGGTCAGCGTGGGAGAGTTGATCCGCATTCCGGCGCAGCAGATCGCAGAACGAATCGATCGGGCGGGCGATGCGGAAGTGGTTTTGCTGCGTGACCGGCTGGTGCCGTTGGTTTACCTTGCCGAAGCCCTCGGCAGTCCCCGCCGGGAGCGCGGATCAAAGGCGCTCAACATCGTGCTGGTCGACGCGGGTGCTTTCGAATATGGCCTGGTCGTCGAAAATCTGCACGACACCGTCGAAATTGTGGTCAAGCCCATGGGAAGGCACCTTCAGGGTCTGCGGGAATATGCGGGCGCAACGATTCTGGGTGATGGGCAGGTGGCGGTCATTCTCGATGTTGCGGGTCTGGCCCAGCGGGCCGGTCTGACACGTGCAACCACCGCAGCGTCCACGGAAGCGCAGGCGAGCGCTGAAGATTCTTCGGGAGAAGTGCATTCGCTGCTGTTGTTCCAGAATGCGCCCGGTGAAAACTGTGCCGTTCCGATCGAGCTCGTCACGCGCGTGGAGCAGGTTCGCGCAGACCAGGTCGAGCGCGTAGGCGGACGCCGCACCATGCAGTACGGAGGCGTAAGCCTGCCGCTGGTGACACTGCATGACGTCGCAGCTGTCGACGATCTTGTCGAGAGTCAGCAATGGGTTGTTGTAGTGTTCGACTGCGCCGGCCGAACGGTGGGCCTCCTGGTAGCCGAGCCTCTGGATATGCTCGAAACCCGGCTCGATATGGACACCGTAACGCTTCGTCAGAAGGGCGTGGCGGGTTCGGCACTCCTGAACGGGCGCACAACGCTGATGCTGGATATCTTCGAACTGGCAGATACGGTTCGGGGGCGAAGCTCCGAACCTTCGGCACGGGAAACAACTTACCTCCCGGAACCCGCGAATACGGCTACCGTTCTGGTTGCGGAAGATTCCGATTTTTTCCGCGGACAGATCAAGCGGCTGATCGAAGCCGTGGGTTACAAAGTCCTGGTTGCCGAAGACGGCCAGTCTGCATGGGAACTGCTGGACCGGCATGCCGGGGAGATCTCGGTGGTCACCACAGACGTCGAAATGCCACGTCTGGACGGACTGGGCCTGACGCGACGCATCCGTGCCGACGGGCGCTTTGCGGATTTGCCCATCATTGCGCTCTCTACCCTTGCGGGCGAGGAAGAGATGGCGCGAGGCATCGCCATGGGCGTCAGTGAATACCAGGTCAAGCTGGACCAGAGCCAGTTACTCGAAAGCATCGGCAAAGCGGTGCGGGAAACGAATTTGAGACAGTCGCCGGTGGCGGCCTGAAGGAAAAGATAAAAATGAAATCGCTCGCAAACATGAAAATCGGGACCAAAATCGCCGCTGTCCTCGGGGGAATGATTGTACTGCTGATGGGACTGACCGCTCTGTCGCTTTGGGGGATTCACGCCTACGAACAACAGGCTGCTCTCCTGGATCAGCGCCTCACGAAAGCCCGGATGGCTAGTGAGGTCAACAGCTCAACATGGGCGATTGCGGCCCATATCGAGCGAATGCTGCTGGAAAAAAACGCGTCGGATGAACTCATGAGCGCCGTCGCGGAACTCAAGAAAAACCGATTGGCCGCGTTGAATGAATTCAAGACGATGGCGGACACACCAACGAGCATCAAGCATGCCGCGGATATATCCGATCTGGTCGATTCGGTGAGCGCGGCGTCTAAGAAGACTATCGAACTGGCAAGCGCGGGAAAGTTCAGCGATGCGGCCAAGGCACTTCGCCCCTATCTGGCTATCTCCGTCGATCTGCGGGCCAAATCGAACGAAGCATCCGAGTTCCAGTTGGCCCAGGCGGCGGAAGTCGAACACAGCCTCAAGAGCACCTCATCCACTGTATGGACAGCTCTCATTCTGGGTTCACTGATCGCACTTGCCGGGGGGATTGTCGCCGGAGTCGTGCTTACACGCGGGATCGCGAAGCCTCTGGCCCGCACCGTTCATCATCTGGGCGAGATCTCCCGCGGAGATTTGTCCAAAGACGCTCCCCCCGAATTCCTGGCCCGGGAGGATGAAATCGGTACACTGGCCAAAGCCAAGCAGGCGATGATCGTCTCCATGCGGACTATGGTTCAGGAGATTTCGAGCGGAATTAAGGTGCTGTCCGCCTCTTCGACGGAACTCATGGCGAGTTCCAGCCAGATGACATCCGGTTCGCGCAACGCTTCCGACAAAGCCCATTCTGTCTCAGCCGCGGCCGAGGAGATGAGTTCCAACATCACGTCTGTCGCGGTCGGCATGGAACAGACCACGACCAATCTTGCCCATGTCGCTTCGGCAACGGAGCAGATGACCTCGACGATCGGCGAAATTGCCCAGAACTCCGAAAAAGCCCGAAGGATCACCGACGAAGCCAATCGCCAGGCCGCCCGCATCACTGAGCAGATCAACCAGTTGGGCGAGGCTGCCCGCGAAATCGGCAAGGTAACGGAAGCTATCACGGAGATTTCCTCGCAAACCAATCTGCTCGCGCTCAATGCCACAATCGAAGCCGCCAGGGCCGGAGCCGCAGGCAAGGGCTTCGCCGTTGTCGCCACAGAAATCAAAGCTCTGGCGCAGCAGACCGCAGCCGCGACCGAAGACATCAAGGGACGTGTTGCGGGCGTCCAGTCCGCCACCGCGGGTGGAATCACGGAAATCGGCAAAGTTTCGCAGATCATCCTGGAAGTCAGCGCTATCGTCGCATCGATCGCCGCTGCGATTGAGGAGCAGTCCACGGCGACAAAGGATATTGCCCGCAACATCGCGGAGGCCTCAGTGGGGGTCACCGACGCAAACACTCGTGTAGCGGAAACATCGCAGGTTTCCCGTGTAATCGCCAAAGACATTGTTGGCGTGAATCGGGCGGCCGAAGAAATGGCCAGCGGCAGCGATCACGTTCGCAACAGCGCCGGTGAACTCTCGACCATGGCCGAAAGCCTTCGCTCGACCATCGAGAGGTTCAATTCGGGCAACCTCGCAAAAGCAGCTTAGGAGAACAACAAAATGGTTGCGCAATTAACCCAGCAAACCGCTCATACCACGCTGCTGGCAACATTCTTCGTACACGATGCGCTCTGCGCCCTGGACGCAGCCGGCGTCCAGGAAGTAATTCGGGTCGAATCGGTAACTCCGGTTCGGCACGCCCCGGAGGGTGTGGTCGGCGTAATGAACCTGCGGGGAAAGATCGTGACTCTGATCGATCTGAGCATGATTCTCGGCACGGGCAAGAGCGCCATCACCCATGAGAGCCGGGTTTTCATCGTCGAAGATCGCAACGAATTCCTCGGAATACTGGTTGACAGGGCGGGCGAAGTGATCGAAGTCGAATCTGGACAGGGCGAACCGCTGCCGGTCAACCTGCCTGCCGCCCAGGCCCGCTTCTTCCGTGGCGTATGCCGTGCGGGGGGACACGTCATCGCTGTATTGAATGCTCCCGAGGTTCTGAACGAAGCCGTTACTTAAGCGCTTCGCGGAACAGTGCTAATATCGGGCTGTCTTCATGGCGCGCGATAACGCTCCCACGTCCACCATTTCGCCCGTCATTGGTCTCGTAATCGCCATCGCGGTGCTTTACTTCGCGCGCGATCTCCTGATTCCCCTGGCTTTCGCGCTGCTGCTTGCTTTCCTCCTCACGCCGATCGTGAAACGCCTCGAAGGGTGGAAGATCCCGCGCGCGCCGGCTTCGGTCCTGGTGCTGATCTTCGCGTCGGCGCTGGTAAGCGTCGTCGGCTATTTTGTCGCCACCCAACTGATCTCCATCGCGGAGAGCCTGCCCCAATACAGCGGCAAGCTCAGCGCCAAAATCCAGGCGCTCGAAGGCGGATCGAACGGCCTCCGGGACGTGCTCAGTCAACTTCAGGACATGGGCCGGCAAATCACCGAAAAGAAGCCGGAGCGCTCGTTTCCTGGCGTCGAAGGCAAGAACGCTCCGGCAAGCGGCACGCCCGCGCCCATACCCGTCGAAATCGTCGAAGAACACAGCGTCGTCCAGGCCATCCGGGATTATGCGGGTACCCTGCTGCGCCCGCTGGGTACCGCGGGCCTGATCGTCGTATTCAGCATCTTCATGCTGATCGACCGCGACAACCTGCGCTACCGCCTGTTGCGGCTGATGGGTCAGCAAAAACTACAGGCCACCACCAAAGCCATGGACGACGCGGGCCAGCGCGTCAGCCGTTACGTGCTCCTGCAGTTCTGCGTCAACGCCGGATTCGGCACGATCATCGCATTCGGTCTCTACCTCATCGGCGTGCAGTACTGGCTTTTGTGGGGGGTGCTCGGCATCTTCCTCCGTTTTCTGCCCTACATCGGCCCCGTGATCGCCGGTTTCCTGCCTTTCGCCGTGACCCTCGCCGTCTCAGATGGCTGGAGAACCCCGCTGCTGGTGGTGGGGCTGTTTCTGGTCACTGAGGCGATCATCGGCAACTTCGTCGAGCCGCTGCTTTACGGAGTACACACCGGCCTGTCGGCTGTCGCAATTCTCGTATCGGCGATCTTCTGGACAGTGGTCTGGGGACCGATCGGCCTCGTGCTCGCGACGCCGCTTACCGTCTGCATCACAGTGCTCGGCCGTTACACGCCCCAACTCGAATTTTTGAACATCCTGTTGGGCGACGAACCTGTACTGACGCCGTCCGTCATCTTCTACCAGCGCCTCCTCGCGCTCGATCAGCAGGATGCGCTCAACGTGCTGGAAAACCTTGGCAAAGACAAACCTCTGATCCAGGTGTTCGACGAAATCGTGATTCCCGCGCTCGCCATGGCGGAACGCGACCGGCATACCGGACAGCTGGATGCCCGGCGCGAAGAATTTCTCGTGGAAAGCATCAATGAATTTGTAACCGAGCTTGCCGAAGCCGAAGCCATTCCGATAACCGGCCGTCAACTTCAGAACACCCGTGTT
>Ga0302278_10003143_pt1 | contig 18328 bp, 16 predicted proteins | sample III_Bog_N3_2_FD_194543 | JGI IMG/M metagenome (GOLD analysis project Ga0302278, IMG submission 194543) | Peat permafrost microbial communities from Stordalen Mire near Abisko, Sweden - III_Bog_N3_2 | ecosystem: Environmental > Terrestrial > Soil > Wetlands > Peat | place: Sweden: Abisko...
CTATCATCCCATGCGGTATACCTGGGGCCCGGAGAAGGATGCCCTGAACCGTCGCAAGCATGGCTTATCTCTTGATGAAGGAGTTCCCGCGCTTGAGGATCCATACAGAGAATTCTGGATTGATGACCGTTTCGACTACGGTGAAGAGCGCTTTGCGACACTGGGCCTGGGCAGGAGGCGAGTTTTGTATGTGGTCTCCGCGATCCCACTGCACGACATTACCCGAATCATCTCGGTAAGAAAGGCGAACAGGAATGAAGTTAAACAATATGATCGTGTTCGATCATGAGCCGGGCGACCCCCTACCGGAGACCGATACGGACTGGGATGCCCTCGATGCGCTTACAGACGAACAACTGACCGCTGCGGCGCTGGCAGATCCCGATGCACAGCCGATCCCTGCCGGTACGGACGAGGAGCTGGCGAAGCTGGGTCTGCATCGTCAGGTCAATGTGAAGAAGTTGCGAGAGCGCCTCGGCCTTACGCAGGAAGCTTTTGCGGCTACTTATAGAATTCCGGTGGGCACGCTGCGGGATTGGGAGCAGTGCCGCAAGAATCCGGATGCGCCGGCGCGGGCTTATCTGATGGTGATTGCGCGGAATCCTGAGGCAGTCGCGGAGTGGTTAAAGCCAGCGGCTTGAACCCACTGCTATATCCACATCCAAACGCAGTTACCCGCGCAAAAAGTCCTTAGCCTTCTGAATCAGCACATCGCGGCTGATATCCGAGATCGCGCTGGTCAGCGGAATGCCCTTGGGGCAAATCTCCACGCAGTTCTGCGCGAATCCGCACTCCTGTATGCCGCCATCGCCGGCCAGGGCGCGCAGGCGTTCTTCCTTGAAAACTTTCCCCGTCGGGTGATCGTTGAAGAGTTTCACCTGGGCAATAGTGGCCGCGCCCACAAAGCCCGTATCGTCGTTGAACTGCGGGCACACTTCCATGCAGCAGCAGCAACTGATGCAGTTAGACAGTGGATAACTCGCTTCCTGCTGCTGCGGAAACACGCGTGGCCCCGAACCTAAGTCATAAGTCCCGTCCACCGGAACCCAGGCCTTCACAGCCTTCAGGTTTTCAAACAGAACGGAGCGATCGACCTGCAAGTCGCGCACCAGCGGAAACTTGCTCAGCGGCTCAATCTTGATCGGCTGCTCCAGGTTATCCACCAGCGACGAGCACGCCATGCGGGCTTTGCCGTTAATCCTCATCGCGCACGACCCGCAAATCTCCTCAAGGCAATTCGAGTCGTAGGTGATGGGCGTGGTCGCGCGGCCGTCGGCGGTTACCGGGTTCGCCGCAATCTCCATCATTGCGGAGATGACGTTCATGCCGGGCCGCCATTCAAGCTCGAAGCTCTCCCACACAGCGGGGGCATCGGGGCTGGCCTGGCGCTTGATTTCGAGTGCTACGGTCTTGGTTGCCACAAGTCAGTCTCCCTTTGCTTATTTGGTTGCGGTGTAGCTGCGCGGACGCGGCTTGATGTATTGCGTATCCACTTCCTCGTACTCGAACTTCGGACCCTCGGGCGCGCCGGTAAAGCTGGCCTTGGTCGTCTTCAGAAACTTCTCGTCGTTGCGGTCAGGAAAATCAGGCTTGTAGTGTGCCCCGCGGGACTCGTCGCGGAGCAGTGCGCCTAACGTGACGGTCCGCGAAAGCTCCAGCATGTTCTTCAATTGGCGCGCAAACGCGAAGCTGGTGTTGGCCCATTGGCTGCGGTCGGCCAGGTTCACCTTTTTGTAGCGTTCCAGCAGCTCCACAATCTTCTCATCGGCCTGCTTCAGTCCCTTGTTATAGCGAATCACGGTAGCGTGCTCGGTCATGGTTACCCCAAGTTCGCGCCATAGCTTGAAGGGATTCTCGGTTCCCTCGTTCTTCAGCAGCTTGGAATTGATTTCTGCTTGCCGCGCAAGCTCGGAGGCATTGCCGCAATCGCCGTCCGGGCATTCCAGGCCATGCGAATAGTGCAGCGCATTGGGTCCGGCGCGGAAGCCGCCAAAAATGCAACTCACCAGCGAGTTCGCGCCCAGGCGGTTTGCGCCGTGGTACTGGTACTCGCACTCGCCGGCGGCAAAAATGCCGGGAATATTCGTCATCTGATTGAAGTCCACCCACAGCCCGCCCATGGTGTAGTGCACGCCGGGAAAGATCTTCATGGGCACATCGCGCGGGTCGTCGCCGACAAACTTCTCGTAGATTTCCAGAATCCCTTCCAGCTTGCGGTTCAGCGTGGCGCGATCGATGTGCGTCAGGTCGAGATAGACCATTGGCTGACCGTCGAGACCGAGGCCGTACTCGTAAACCACCCTATGGATGGCGCGCGTGGCCACATCGCGCGGAACCAGGTTGCCATACTTGGGATACCACTCCTCAAGGAAGTACCAGCGATCGGACTCCGGAATTTGCTTGATCGGCCTGCTCTCGCCCTTTGTGCGCGGAACCCACACGCGCCCGCCCTCGCCGCGCGCCGACTCCGACATAAGCCGCAGCTTGTCTTCGCCGGGAATGCAGGTTGGGTGTACCTGTATGAACTCGCCATTGGCGTAATAGGCGCCCTGCTGAAAAATAGCGGATTGCGCCGAGCCGGTGCAGACCACTGAGTTGGTGCTCTTCCCGAACAAGGCCCCGTTGCCGCCCGTCGCCAGTATGATGGCTTCGGCAGGAAAGCTGCGCAGTTCCATTGTGCGAAGGTCCAGCGCGGTGATCCCGCGCGCCGCGCCCCTCGAGTCGAGCACGGCGGAGAGAAACTCCCAGCCTTCGTATTTCTTCACCAGGCCCGCGGACTCGTACCGCCGCACCTGCTCGTCGAGCGCATACAACAATTGCTGCCCGGTAGTCGCGCCCGCAAACGCCGTGCGATTGTAAAGCGTCCCTCCGAAGCGGCGGAAATCGAGCAACCCTTCAGGCGTACGGTTGAAGGGTACGCCCATCCGATCCAGCAGATCGATGATTCCGGGCGCAGCCTCGCACATCGCTTTCACCGGCGTCTGATTGGCCAGAAAGTCGCCGCCATAAATGGTGTCGTCGAAGTGCTTGTCGGTGGTGTCGCCCTCGCCCTTCAAATTCTTTGCGGCGTTAATGCCCCCCTGCGCGCACACTGAGTGAGAACGCTTTACCGGAACGATAGAAAACAAGTCAACGGTGCCGCCGGCTTCGGCTATCTTGATGACCGCGGCCAGTCCGGCCAACCCCCCGCCAACCACGATGATTCTGGGTGCTGCCATGAGACGAACTTCCTTTCGACTTGAGCTTCTGGCTGCTGGCCCTTAGATATTAGTTAAAGGCTGGAGGCTAGTCAGGTAAGAAGAGACGCCGGAGTAGGCCGGAGCGGCGAGGATCGAGACTGCCGGCGCGACGTCTTCAGGCACATTAGGATACTTCCCGCCCACAAACGCCCAGATGCTCCAGAGCCCCATCACCGCCAGCACAACGCCCAGCGCGGCGCAAACATAGCCGAACCGCTTGCGCGCGGTCACGCCCGGAGTGATGCCCCACTTGGCCGCGAACAGCCAGATGCCGTAGCTGAAGTGCCAACTGATCGCGATCATCGCCACAATGTAGACAGCCAGCATCCACGGGTTCGCCAGTTCCACCTGCACCTTGTGGAAGGCAGCGTAAGGATGTTCCGGAAGGTTCACGCCCGTGAATCGCTGCCTGTACAAGTGCTGCGCGATATAGAGGAATGCGATAAGACCGGTGTAACGCTGGGATACATACATCCAGTTGCCTGCCCAGGGGTAGTACACCACGTTGGATTGGCCGCGCAGCCAGATATAAACGCCATAAACGCCGTGATACAGGATGGGCAGAAAAATAAATACCCACTCCAGAACGCGCACCAGCGGCAGGCCATTCAGAAACTTGACTTGCGCTCCGTAGGCGATCGGCCCTTTAAGCGCCTCGAAGTTCGAGAGGATGTGCTCCAGCAGAAATGCGCCGATGGGGACGACGCCGAGCAGCGAGTGCAGCTTTCGCCACAGAAACGAGTTCCCCTGGCCGGCGCGCAGCGGCGGCACGCCGCCTCTGACAGTCGGAACCGCGGGGGGCGCGGCAGTTTGTTGAGCGGTGGCCATGGGCGTCGAGGCTCCTGAAGGCTGCAAGAATAGGCGATTTCAGATTGAGAGACGGAAATCCTCTATCTTCTTTCAGATGCATTATTGGTGGCTCACATCACACCCGTCAAGGCGCGGGATTGGACGGCCATGGCATCGTCTCCCGGCAGACCGCCGTTCGAGAGCAATAAGCGTTCTGATACGCTGCTACCATGCAAGCCCCGGTCCTGATCGTAATCGATATGTTGAATGACTTCCTTGCCAGTTGGGAACCGGGCCGCAGGCATGAGCTCACCCAGGCCATCAACCAACTGCTGCGCCTGATGCGAGATCGTTCCCACCCCGTTATCTGGGTTCGGCAAGAGTTCGAGCCCGACCTCAGCGACGCATTTCCTGAAATGATAGCCAAGGGGATTTCCATCAACATCAAAGGAACGTCCGGCTGCCAAATCGTTCCGGAACTGCTTCCAGCCTCCTCCGACACCGTTCTCGTCAAGAAGCGCTACAGCGCTTTCTTCGGCACGGGCCTCGATGAGTTATTGGCCCAGCTCAGCCCGGACTCCGTCATCCTCGCCGGCATCAACACCCACGCCTGCATCCGCGCCACGGCCATCGACGCTTACCAGCGCGACTGGCCGGTAGTGCTGGCCCTGGACTGCATCGATTCCTACGATCGGGAGCATCACCAAGTCTCGTTGAAGTACATGAAAGACAAAATCGCCGCCGTCATGACCAATCGAGAAATCGATTCCACGCTGACTGGCAATCTCAGACTTCCAGCATCGCCACCAGCGCCGCAAACGCCCGCCCGCGATGACTGAGCGAGTGCTTGGTCTTCAGATCCAGTTCAGCCATCGTGCTCTCAAGCGCGGGCAAATAGAACAGCGGGTCGTAGCCAAAACCTCCAGTCCCGCGAGGCGCGTCCAGAATCAGCCCTTCGACCGTGCCCTCGGCTGTATGCAAAGCCACGCCGTCGCGGGCGGCCACAAGCACGCAGCGGTAACGGGCCGTGCGTTCCCCCGCCGCAACAGCCGCCAGCCGCTGCAGCAAAATCATGTTGTTCCACACGTCGGTGTTATCGTTGGCATCGGGCGAGTCCACCAAGCCCGAGTCGGCCGCAAAACGCGCCGAGCGAACCCCCGGAGCGCCGTCAAGAGCGTCCACCTCAAGGCCGGAGTCGTCGGCCAGCACCAGGCTGCCGGGCGCAAATCGCGAGTAATACACTGCCTTCAATGTGGCGTTAGCCTTGAAGGTTGCGCCGTCTTCTTCCGGAGCGGGTATGGTCGCAAGCCCAGGCAGCGGCTCGATCTCCAGGTTGTGCGCCTCGCCGGCGATGCGGAAATCGCGAAGCTTTCCCTGGCTCGTAGTGGCTGCGTAAAGGCGTAGGGCCATGATGAAAGTGTAATGGCGGTGGGGCAGTGAAGAAGTAAAGAAGTGAATGAGTTGATCCGGTTTGGATGCGATGGGTGGGCTTGGGCGGAGGTCGATCGGACGCGGATGGCTTTGACAAGGCAAGCCGGCAGCGTTTAAGGTTCCCCCGCATGGAAACAATTTCATCCGAGGAACTGAGCGCTGAAAAGCGATGGAAGAAAGGGCAGGTCATGCCGTCTCCCATAAGAGAATTGGCGCCAATCCTGGGCGTGTTGCTTCTTGCCGCAAAGGTATCCTTGCCGGCTCAACAGGCTCCTGTTCAGGCAGTCGCCCCGGCTCCGTCTCTGCGCGAAGGTTTTCTCAATCCCCCGCCCAGCGCCCGCCCGCGAGTGTGGTGGCACTGGATGAACGGCAATATCTCCAAAGAGGGCATCAAGCTCGATCTGGAGTGGATGCATCGTGTAGGCATCGCGGGCTTTCAGAACTTCGATGCGGCGCTGGATACGCCGCAGGTGGTGAAGCAGCGGCTGGCCTACATGACGCCGGATTGGAAGGATGCCTTCCGCTACGCAACGGATTTGGCCGGCCAACTGGGCATGGAAGAGGCCATCGCTGGATCGCCGGGATGGAGCGAATCGGGCGGTCCGTGGGTCACTCCGGCAGACGGCATGAAGAAGTATGTTTGGAGCGAGACCCTGATCGAAGGAGGCAAACCGTTTGCCGGCAAGCTTTCGCCTCCGCCCTCGGTCACCGGGCCTTTCCAGTCCATTGCGCACAGCGAAGAACAGCCGGCGCCTCTGTTTTATGCCGATGCGGCCGTTGTGGCCTACCGGCGTCCGTCGAGTGACGTTTCAACCAGAGCGCTGCTCGCAAAAATGAGCGCAAGTGGCGGCGATCCGGACTACCCCCTCCTCAGCGATGGAGACCTCAACAAGACCACCGGGCTGCCGGTTCCGCCTCTAGGCCAGTCCTCATGGATTCAATGGGAGTTTGCCCAGCCGCAAACCATCCGGGCCATCGCGTTTGTTACCCAGGACCCTGACTGGACGGCGGCATTTACCGGGGTTGGCGTGCCGGAACGGACCCTCGAAGCAAGCGACGACGGAACCGCTTTCAGACCGGTGGCGAAACTTTCAGGAGGCAGCGCGCCCCAGCACACAATCGCGTTTCCGGCGGTCACGGCCCGGTTTTTCCGGGTCACCTTCATGCGCCTGCCTCCGCCTGCCGTTCCCGACTGGGCAAAGGGGTTCGATCCGGCTTCCTTCGCCGCCAAGGCGCCAACCGAGTACAAGATCGCCAAGTTGGAGTTGATTCCCGGCGCGCGCGTGAACCGATTCGAAGAGAAGGCCGCATTCACGCCGGAAGAGAATCTCTATCAATTTGCGACAGCGCCCATCGGCCCGGAAGACGCGATCCAAAAGTCCGATGTGGTGGATTTGACGGCGAAGATGCAGCCGGACGGGGAACTGGACTGGACGCCGCCGCCAGGAGAATGGGTGGTGGTGCGCCTCGGCTACTCGCTGCTTGGCATCACCAACCATCCGGCCACCCGCGAAGCCACCGGCCTTGAGGCGGACAAGCTCGATCGCGCCGCCGTGGCCCGCTACATGAACACCTACCTCGACAGCTACAAGGAAACGGTGGGAGCGGACTTGATGGGCGAGCGCGGCATCCGCTACGTAATCAACGACAGTTGGGAGGCGGGTTCGCTCAACTGGACACCGAAAATGCTGGCCCAATTTCGCGCCCTGCGCGGCTACGATGCCACCCCCTGGCTCCCGGTGCTAACAGGCCACGTGGTCGAGAGCAGCGAGGCCAGCGACCGTTTTCTGTGGGATTTCCGCAAGACCATTGCCGACTTGATTGCAACCGAGCACTACGGCCAACTGGAAGAGACGCTCCACCAGCGCGGCATGGGTCACTATGGCGAGTCGCACGAGGGCGGCCGGGCCTATGTGTGCGACGGCATGGAAGTGAAGAAGTACAACGAAGTGCCCATGAGCGCCATGTGGACGCAGCGTCCTGGCGTGAACCATGAGCAGTACGGATACAACGCCGACGACCGCGAATCCGCCTCGGTGGCGCATATTTACGGGCAGAACCTGGCGGCGGCGGAGTCCATGACGGCCTCGGAGGCGCCCTGGGGGTGGTCGCCGCAGACCCTCAAGCCGACCGCTGACCAGGAACTGCTGAACGGCATCAATCGCATCGTAATTCACGAGTCGGCGCACCAGCCGGTCACCGACAAGCTCCCCGGGTTGACGCTGGGACCATTCGGCCAGTGGTTCAACCGCAATGAAACCTGGGCCGAACAGGCGGGCCCGTGGATCGACTATCTGGCTCGGTCGAGCTTTCTCCTTCAGCAGGGCCGCTTTGCCGCGGATGTGGTCTACTTTTATGGCGAGGACTCGAATCTCACGGCGCTTTTCTCCCACAGCGCGCCGCCCGTTCCCCCCGGCTACGGTTTCGATTACATCAATGCGGATGCGCTCATCCACGAGTTGAGCGCGCAGAATGGCGAACTCATCACTCCCGGCGGCATGCGCTACAAAGTGCTCGCGCTCGATCCAAACAGCAGGCACATGTCTCTGCCGGTGCTGCGAGCCATTCATGCCCTGGTGACGGCCGGCGCCGTGGTGGCCGGACCCAAACCGGAGGACGATCCAAGCCAGGCCGACGACCAGCAGGAATTTCAAACCTTGACTCAACAGATGTTTGGCGATGGAACCGGCCAGCGTCAAGTCGGCAAGGGGACTGTGTACGCGGGCCAAAGCCTGAAACAGGTATTTGCCTCGCTCAAGCAGGCGCCCGACTTCGACTACACTCGCCCGGAACCGGATGCGCGCCTCGAGTTTGTCCATCGCAAGCTCGCCGATGGAGACATTTACTTTGTGGATAACCGAAGCGACCGCGGCGAGCAGGTCGAGGCGAGCTTCCGTGTGGCGGGCAGGGAAGCCGAGCTTTGGCGCGCGGAGACGGGCGCTGCGGAACCGGCTTCCTACAAGGTTGCCGATAGCCGCACAACCGTTCCGTTGACGCTGGAGCCTTGGGGCACGGTCTTCGTAGTCTTTCGCAAGCCGACCCACGCGGCCCAGCGGACGCTGCCCACTGTCGACGAGACGCAGGTCGGCGCCGCAACCGGCGCATGGACGGTTGCCTTCCAGCCAAACCGTGGAGCGCCGCCTTCGATTACGCTCGACAAGCTGGCTTCCTGGACCGAAAGCCCCGACCCAGGAGTAAAGTACTTCTCGGGCGAAGGAACCTACACAACCACCGTGAACGCCCCGGCAGCCTGGTTCCATGCCGGAGCCAAAGTGGGTATCGACCTGGGAGATGTGAAGAACGTTGCAGAGGTCACGGTAAACGGCGTTTCGCTTGGCGAAGTGTGGCATTCGCCGTTCCGCTTGGACGCAACGCGGGCGCTGCGCCCAGGGGCAAACCAGGTCACAGTGAAGGTGACCAATCTATGGCCCAACCGCATGATCGGCGACTTGCAGCCTGGCGTGACCACGACGTATACATGGGCGGATGTGAAGCCGTACAAGGCCGATTCGCCGCTGCTGCCATCGGGCCTTATCGGTCCCGTCACCATCTGGCGGTCGGAGACCGCGCATGCCGCACGTTAACGTGGTCACGTCTTGAAAGGGCACGACTTTAGTCGTGCCGAAACTGCCATAGAATCAACGTGGGCTTTAGCCCCTGCGGCATCATTTCGGCCGGCGTTTGAACCGACGTATACGCGTTAAGGAGAGAAGGAATGGGGTCGATATTCGCTGGCATCGGCTGGCACATGGTGGGCGCGGCATCGGCCGCGTCCTTCTATGCGCCCATTGGCAAGGTCAGGAAATGGTCGTGGGAAACCACATGGGCCGTCGCCGGCTTCTTCTCCTGGATACTGTTGCCTATCTCGGTGAGCTTCCTGCTGCTTCCTTCCTTCACGAGCTTTTATGGCTCCATCGATCCGCATATTCTCTTCAAAGTTGCTCTCTTCGGCGCCATGTGGGGCGTCGGCAATATCAGTTACGGCCTCACCATGCGCCACCTCGGCATCTCGCTCGGTGTCGGCGTGGCCATCGGCGTCGTCTTGGTGGTGGGCACATTGGTCCCTCCGCTGCTCGACGGCCAGGCTGCGGTGCTGTTTACCACCCGCAGCGGCCTGTTCACCATGGCAGGCGTGCTGGTAGCAGTTATAGGAGTGGCCATCGTCTCTTATGCCGGCCACCAGAAAGAGTTAGAGCTTCGCGGCGAATTAAAGGAATTCAACCTCAAGCTGGGACTAACTCTGGCCGTTCTGTGCGGAATATTCTCCTCCGGCATGTCGTTCGCCATCAATGCGGCAAAGCCCATGGAAGCGGCGGCGCTGCACCTTGGAGTAAATCCACTCTATGCCGCGCTGCCGAGTTATGTATTTATCATGGGCGGCGGCGCGGTTGTCAACATGAGTTACTGCTTCATCCGCCTGGCCGCGCTCAAACAAATCTCCCTCCGCGACGACTTATCGCACCCGACCCCAATGCTCCTTAAAAATGCAGCCCTGGCCGCAACCGGCGGAGTCATGTGGTATCTGCAATTCTTTTTTTATGCCTGGGGCGCGGCCAACATTCCCCAGAGCCTCTCCTACGTCAACTGGATGCTGCACATGAGCGGCTATGTCCTGTTCGCTGGCTTTGTAGGTCTGGCGCTGGGCGAGTGGCAGGGCATAAGCGGCAAGCCCATCCGCCTCCTCTGGGCCGGAATGATAATCATCATCCTGGCCGCCAACCTTGTAGGTCTGGGCCTGGCCTCCTGAGCAAAGCCGAAAGCCCGCTCCGAGCGAAGGCGAAGCGGCCCTGCGTTCCGAAAGCTCTCTACAACTCCGTAGCCCTGTACAACCATCTCGCTCTTTATAAATATCTGTCATCCCGAGTGTAGTCGAAGGACCTGCGTTACTACAGTTCTTTGCAAATATAGCTCGTTGCAAGTATCTGAGGTAGATTGAGATGTAGGCCACCTGCGCAGCACATTGGCCAATAATTGGCCGCAAAGGAATTCATGCTCCCGACGGAGTTTTTTAAGACAATCTATCTCGGTGACCGCGCGTGCAAGTCCATCACGATCGATGGGTCGGAGAATCGTGTGGTGATTCAAGTTGACGAGATCTCAAGGGTACGAAGTGCATCGGGACAGTGGGAATACTACAACGACGAGAATATTGTCGATGGTCTCTTGGTCTTTGCTGATGCTCGATCGATCCAATTCGACCCAGCCGGACCAATTCCGAATGACTGTATTGAGTTTCTTGAAGTTGAACCCATGTCGGACGACTATTACCGATTCAAGCTTTCGGTTGGCTCCGTAGACAGCTCAGCAAAATCGACCGAAATCCTTCTGAGCATCGAAGCCAAGCGCGTACATCTGGAAGATCCGGCAAAGCCGGGTAGATTGATCGAGAATTGATATCTGTTAGTCGCTGCCCTGGAGCCCTACCCGCAGCATGCCAACCCATAGTCCCAATTCAGCACACAGGTGCACAACGGGAACTCCATCCTCCGCACCCGCACCCTCCCCGCATTTTCCCGTTGAGCTTCCCTCCGCCACCAGCTACCGTTCAAGCCAGTGAATCGCCGGGACAAACATCCCAGCGGTGAGGCAAGCCCGTGATTGCCACTGCGCCGCCAATGCCGGCCAAAGAGAAAAGCCGTCCCAAATCTCTGACCGGCCATCTGTTTGATCTCGCCGCCGCCTATCAGCGAACCCTGCAACAGAATCCCCGCCACCCCGAAGCCCTGGTAGGCATCAGCCTGGTAGCCCTTGCCAGCCGTCAACCCGAGTCCGCCGTCAAAATGGCTTCGGCCGCCGTAACTGCCGCGCCGCAAATGGTTCCCGCATGGGTTGCGCTGGGCCAGGCCCTCAAAGCCGCCAGCCGCTTTACTGAAGCTGAAAGCGCCTACGCCCAAGCCATCCAGCTCGATGCCACAAGCGCGTTAGCCCGCATGGGCCTCGGCGAGCTCCATATCGCCACTGGCCGTCCTGAAGAAGCGATTCACGAGTTTGAGCGTGCTCTAGCCTGCCAGCCGGCACTGGTTCCCGCGCACCTCGGCCTGGGCAATGCGCTGGCCGTAATGGGCCGCAATGAGCAAGCGTTGGAGTGCTACCGGCAAGCGCTGGCGCTGCGCCCACGCCTGCCCGAAGCCGAGTTTGCCGCCGCCTTCGTCCTGGCCCGCATGGGCGACCTGAAGAAGGCCGAGACCCGCTACCGCCGCGCGCTGGTCGAGCGGCCCGATTTTGCCGCTGCCTGGATGAATCTCGGCAGTCTGCTCCGCGAACAGGGCCGCGAGACCCACGCCGAGGCCGCCCTGCAGCGCGCCGTCGAGCTGCGCCCCGACCTGGTCGCGGGATGGGTGAATCTGGCGCTGCTTGAGCGGGAACGCCGTCGTCCCGCCAGCGCGGAAGCGCACCTGCGCAAAGCCTTCGCGCTCAATCCGAATCAAGTGGAAACGCTAGTGGCCTGGTGCCAGTTCCGCGCCGCGGAGAAGGATCAGGCCGGCGCATGGCAGTGGCTTCGCTGGGCGCTCGCGGCAGATCCGGCCAACGCTGAAGCCATCAATATGCACGGTATTCTGCTCCACAACGAGCGGCGCTTTCACCAGGCCATCGAGGCTTTCCAGCGGGCCGAAGCTCTCGGCAGCCGCCCGGCAATCTCCAACCGCGGAAACTCCCTGCTCGACCTTGGCCACACCGCTGAGGCTCTCTGCGCCCACCAGGCCGCCGTCCAGCGCGATCCCTCCAGTCCCGGCGCGCTTTACAACCTCTCGCTCACCCAGCTCCGCCTGGGAGACTGGGAACGCGGCTGGCCGGCGTATGAGGCGCGCTGGCATTTTCGCGAGGTTCATCGCACCCCCCGGGTCTTTCGTCAGCCCCGCTGGCAGGGGGAGCCGCTCCAGGGCCAACGCGTGCTGCTTCACGCCGAGCAGGGCCTGGGAGACACCATTCAGTTCTGCCGCTACGCAACCCTGGTTGCCGCCCGCGGCGGCGTCCCAATCCTGCGCGTCCAGCCGCCCGTTGAGCGGCTCATGCGTTCGCTGGCTGTGGTGCGCGCGGGCCTCGCTCACACGGCCCTCCTTGACGCCATGCCGCCGGATTTCGATCTCGAATGCCCGCTGCAAAGCCTTCCCGCCATCTTCAGAACCACGGTGGAAACGGTCCCATGGCCGGGCGCATATCTCGCCGCCGACCGCGAGCTTGTAAGTCAAAAGCAAGCGGAATTCCCCTCCTGCATTCCCGATCGGCGGAATCAAACTCTGCCGCTCCGCGTCGGCCTCGCCTGGGCCGGCAATCCCCGCTACAAGGCCGACCACCAGCGGTCCATGCGTCTCGCAACGCTCCTTCCCTTGCTGCGCGCCCCCGGCGTCGCCTTCGTCTCCCTGCAAAAGGGCGCGCCCGCCGAGCAGTTGGCCAACCTGCCCGGCGAGATTCTGGTCCGCGACGGCGCAAGCCGCGACCGCGACCTGGCCGAGACCGCGGCGCTCATGGCCACGCTCGACCTGGTAATTACGACAGACACCTGCATCGCCCATCTGGCCGGCGCCATGGCCAAGCCGGTCTGGATTCTGCTCCCCCATCTGGGAGACTGGCGCTGGATGCAGCATCGCGAAACCACCCCGTGGTATCCAACCGCCCGCCTCTTTCGCCAACCCGCGCCCGGCGATTGGCCCGGCGTCCTAGACCGCATAATCCCGGAACTGAGCAAACTAACAGGCAGGTGGCCCACTCATTGGCCCTGAAGGATCACCTTGAGTCTTGAGATGGCGGGTGGCCCCGGTCTCACGGGAATCCTACGAAGTTGAGGGTGCCCCCGGTCCCTCGCTGTTGGGGACCGGGGAGGGTGGTGAGACGGACTGGGCGGGTGCCCCCGGTCCCTCGCTTTTGGGGACCGGGGAGGGTGGTGAGACGGACTGGGCGGGTGCCCCCGGTCCCCGTGAGAATTCCAAAACCACGTTGAGGGTGCCCCCGGTCCCTCGCTTTTGGGGACCGGGGAGGGTGGTGAGACGGACTGGCAATTGGGCATCCACTCCACCACGGCCACCTACGACGCGCTGGGCCGCATGGTCGAGAAAGGCTTGGGCGGCGTCTACACGCAATTCTCTTACCGGCCCGACGGAGTGCTGTTGGCTCTCTACAGCGGCGCTCCGGTCAAGACTACGATTCCGCTTCCCGGCGGCTCCACGGCCATCTATAATTCGAGCGGATTGAACTATATTCGCCACACCGATTGGCTCGGATCGAGCCGCTTTGCCACGACCTGGAATCATACCGTCTACTCGAAGGAGGCCTACGCGCCCTTCGGCGAGACATACAACGAGGCCGGCACGCCCGACCGCTCCTTCACCGGTCAGGACCAGGATGTTGTCACCGGTTCAGGCGGAACTGGTGTCTACGACTTCCTCTTCCGCAAGTACGATCCGTCGGCCGGACGGTGGCTCAGCCCGGACCCCTCAGGATGGCAGGCAGCAAGCCTGCGCCATCCGCAATCGCTGAACAGGTATGCATATGCGCAAAACAACCCGTTGAGCTTAGTCGATCCAAGTGGCCTGAATATCTGCTACTACGGGGACCCCAACGACGTATCTATAGATCACGATGCGGAAGACTGGAGCGACAGCTCGGCCGGTGACTGCGCTCAGGAGGGCGGCGAATCCCTCGATGGTTCGGAGACTATAACGGTCACCGCCGACGGCGGCTGTTCAGCGTCGGATCCGAACTCGGCTGATTGTTTGCAGCTCAACGTCGAAGCTGCGCCACTTATTGTGATGCTGATCCCAATTGTCGCCCCAAGTAACGATCCGTGCTCCAATAGCCAGTTGGCCTCAGTGGGTGTTGGCCCCGCGCAGTTAAGGCAGCGCATTGGAGCTGCAAACATAGCATCTAACCTCTTCGGCCTTCTTGGTTATGCGTCGCTTGTGCGTACTGGAGGCCCGCAAGACGATAAGAACCTTCCCCAAAACCACTCAGTTTTCGGGCCGCTTCCGAACGCGGTCGCTGCGGGCAACATAAGCTTTGGCGTCACCTGTCCTTTTGGAGCGGGCTTTTGCCAATTTGCGGCGGGCGCGGCTCAAACACTTGCTGGCCATCCAGATCCAAACGGCACTCTTGCGACTGGGTTCGATACACCTTCGGACAATGCGCAGATCAAACAAGGACAAGCGATGAGGGCCGCGGGGTGCCACAATTGACTCGCTTCTCTAGAATCTCATTGGCCGGAGTTGGGGTTGTCGTAATTGCGACGGCAGCCTTTTTGTATGGACTGTTTCACGGGTATTTCGATCATGGTCAGTTCGAGATTAAGCAGTCTCAATCGTCAATCACAAATCGGGTAGCCATGGTCGCGGAACGCTCAGATCGTGAGGCACTAGGTGGGCTTGAGTATTATGTGCTAATCGGCGATCATGTGTTCACTCCCGTCGAGCTTCGACATGCGTATTACAGTAGCGCGGTTGCCTTCAGTACTTCCAGTGACTGTTTAGCGCTTCGCTGGGATGGTCCGAATAGGTTGATTGTCAGATGCAACAATTCGACAGTAGACAAGGACCACATCAATGCTCAAAGACGACAGGTTGGCAACATTTCAATTGCATACGAGAACATCGAACTTAAGTAGTACGCCGACCATCGCCCCAAATAACGGAGCGCAACCACCATACAACCGTATCGGGCCATTTGATCCACGGTGGAAGCCGAACGGCGGGTATCCTGAGCCGCCGGGCGCGAAGAAAGCACAATGCGATTACCTTAAAACATCCGCACAGGACATAAAAAGCGCGGGGTGGTTCATGACTTTCACTTTGAATCCAGCAGGGCCTCTCACAACAGGCTTGGGGAATCTCTTGTCGTCCTACGGGAATCACACTGGATGCCTATAGGGGATATGGCATGAATATCAAAACTGACAATTCGAAGCAGACCAATGGAACGACACTGGAACTCTTGTCGTTCATGAATCGCTGGCTCTTTTGGCCAGTATTTGTGGTAGTTCTTCTGGAGTTTGCGAGCCTAGAAGACAGAGCGATCGTTAATCTGCTTGGGCACACCGTAACGCAATCCCGCTACGGATCATTGGCTAATTTTGTATTTGCGGCCATGCTCATGCCTCTGTTGACTTTGGCTGTCGCATTGTTCGCCTGTTGGAAAACCAATCAGGTCGTTTCCAAACTCACTAACGATCCTCTAATTCCGCGAATGATCGCCTATTCTGGTTTGATTGTGGTGGGGCTGGCCCTTTTCACGATGGACCTGATTTTCTAGCAATTACGATGATGAGCACACGACTATGACTCAATCCGCCGTTTGTGTATTCGACGTGGGGTCTCTTTATCCCGTTGTTGCCCCAAATAACGGGAAGACTGCATCCCAGATTGCCAAGTGCGCGTCAAAGCTGGCAAATCAATATAGTATCGCGGGGATACTCGGAATGACGGAGAGCGATAGTCTCGGCGCTACGGTTGGGACCGCCTTTCTGGGCAACACATTCTCGTTGATCACGGATGCGTATTTTCATGTGACAACTGGAAAAGTGGGCGCGGCAGCGGGTGACGTTGCTTTGGGCGGGATAGGCAGGTGGCCCGGTCATCGACTCCAGGGCATGGCCATGAGCCATGAAAAGCTGTGCCCCGTTCATCGCGTTCTTTGCGTTGAGCGGGCGTTGCGCCGGGTGGGTAAGCGAATGCTCACCACAGGAAGTGATCGACAAGGAACCTCGGAATGAGAAGGATGCTGAAAGTCTATGTTTATGGGGCATGCGTACTCGGCCTTTGCGCCATGGGAGCAGCTCAGCAGGCATCGCAAGTCCACCCGAAGACAGCGTCCGAGATTCTAGGCTATGCGGCCGATGCCCGTCTGCTTGTAATTCAAGCCGAAGACCTGGGCATGGCGCACTCCATTGACAAGGCCAGCTTTGAAGCCTTGGAAAAGGGCTGGGTAACAACGGCGGGCATTCTGGTGCCGGGCCCGTGGTTTCCCGAGGTTCTGCGATGGTCGCGCAGCCATCCCAATGCCGACCTGGGTATTCGGCTGGACCTGAACTCGGATTGGTCAAGCTACCGCTGGCGTCCCGTCTCCGGCTTAGAGAGAGGATCGGGGCTGACCGATCCGGGCGGGTACCTGTCGAGCAGCCAAGTCTCCGTTGCTCACCGCGCAACCCCGGCGGAAGTTGAGGGCGAGTTGCGCGCCCAGATCGACATGGCCAAGCGCGCCGGAATCCCGATCAGCCACCTGGACAACCACATGCGCGCCATGCTGGGGACGCCCGCCCTGTTTCAGTCCTATTGGAAGATGGGCCAGGAGTATAACTTGCCCATTGTCCTGCCCAATCAACAGGTGAAGCAGAGGGGCGTTCCGGGCCAAAAGCCAAGCGTCTTCAACTTTGGCGGCGTCGACGTGGACCTGGCCAGCCTGCCGGTGGATCGCGAGTTGGAGATCATGCCGGGCCTGGCCAGGCAGGACTGGCTCAGCGCCTACGAGAAAACCCTCGACGCACTGCCGCCGGGCGAGGAGCCGGGGCACCGGGGCGCCCTCCGGGGCGTCGGGTTTCCCTGCCATGGCTGAGAGCTGAAGGCTGACATCTGAAACTGCATGCAGTGCATGCAGTTTCCCACCCCAAACAGTCATTTTGGTGCGCAAAAACATACCAAAAATGCATCGAAAATGCTGTTTTTCGCGCTAAAACGGCCTTAAATCATGCTGTTTTGCACTATTTGTCACACTCTTGCCTTCGCATATACGCATACCCCGCGCGGTGATTGTCAACATCGCAGCGTGCGCATATAACCGCACCCGCGGCGAAGCGCCAGGCTCTCACAGGATCGCCCGCACCACACCGCCATCCACCCGCAGCGCCGCTCCATTCGTAGCTGAAGAAAGCTCGCCGGCCACATACGTCACCAGGGCTGCCACCTCGTCCACAGTTGCAAATCGTTTCAACAGCGACGAAGGTCGGGCATGCTCGAAGAACTCCTTCTCAACCTCCTCCTTCGACTTGTTCTGCTGCTTCGCCATTGCCTCCACAAAGCCGCCCACGCCTTCTGAAGCCGTCGGCCCTGCAAGTATGCTGTTTACAGTCACGCCGGTCCCGGCTACCGACTCCGCAAGCCCTCTCGCCACAGCAACTTGCGCCGTCTTGGTCATCCCGTAATGCACCATCTCGGCCGGAATCTGCACCGCGGACTCGCTCGAAATGAAAAGAATGCGCCCCCAATTCTTCTTCAACATCCCCGCCAGATAGTGTCGCGACAGGCGCACTCCGCTCATCACGTTCACCTCGAAAAACCGGTACCAGTCCGCATCGGAGATATCCGCAAACGGCTTCGGCTCGAAGATGCCCACGTTGTTCACCAGCACATCCACCTCGGGCAGTTTGTCAATCACCGCCGCGGCGCCTGCCGGTCCCGAAAAATCCGCAACAATCCCCTCCACCCTGCCCAAAGGAGCATTTGCCCGGATCGCGCCTGTTGCTAAATCCACACGCTCCTGCGTCCGCCCATTCACATAAACATGTGCGCCCTCCGCCGCAAGCAAACGCGCGATCGCAAATCCAATCCCCGCCGTAGACCCCGTCACCAGCGCAACTTTTCCCGTCAATTTCAGATCCACATCACCCTCCACGCAGCCAACACCTGTTCGATGCGCAGCCCAGGTCAAGGAATCAAAGCCTCCGCAACTCCCTCGAAATTAGCCCTTGACATTTGTAACTCTATAAAATAGAGTACTCCTTATTGAGGACAACTCTAAAGAGTTCTCCTCTTCAATTGGCGGTTCTCGCAAGTATTCAAAATCGGATTGGAGCGCTCAAAATGGCAACAATAGTTACCTCTCTCGTCTCTCCACCCCTTAACTCAGCATGGCTGAGAGGCCGCTTGATAGGCGCGTTGATCTGCGGC
>Ga0302278_10003150_pt1 | contig 18301 bp, 13 predicted proteins | sample III_Bog_N3_2_FD_194543 | JGI IMG/M metagenome (GOLD analysis project Ga0302278, IMG submission 194543) | Peat permafrost microbial communities from Stordalen Mire near Abisko, Sweden - III_Bog_N3_2 | ecosystem: Environmental > Terrestrial > Soil > Wetlands > Peat | place: Sweden: Abisko...
GGGTGCCTGAATGGTGATGCTGCCACCATTTGCCCCGCTGAGATAGGGAGCTTCGTAATGCTTTTGATTGGGATCAAGGATGCTGGAAAAAGTCTTTGTCACCCCCCACTTGGCATCGGTCTCCGTTTCAGTCCCGGTGTCAATCCCGCTGTAAACCTTGTCGGGAGTGGCTTGTGAAATATCAACGAAGTGCCCCTGGTAGAGCAGTTTGGTGGTCGAGAAATTTCCTCCCGAATACTGCGTCCACCCGCCAGAAACATTAATGGAAGAGCCTGCCTCGGTCGTCACGGAGCCTCCGGCATCCAGCGCCACCGAGCCCCCCTGCTCGGTGAGCTGTCCCACCGTTCTCTCAATCAGCGCCACATAGCCGCTGACATCGCCAAGAGGCGTGCCAATCCAGTAATACGTCTCCCCATCGTACGTATAGGTTCCGGTCATCCGCGTATCGATCATAATGCTCTGACCGCGCACATCGTTGTTTCCCTGTTGCAGGGGGCTGTCGGCCAACTCCGCTCCGCGCAACTGAAGGGTGATGAAATTCTGCGCGCTTTCCGTCTGGATATCCGTAGAGCCCGCCACGTTGATCTCCGCCCCCGATGCCAAGGAAATATTTCCCGTGTTGTAGATGAATTTCGAAGCCGCGTTGTGCAACTGCGGCCACCAAGTGCCGGCCTGAATCGTCACCCCACTGGTCAGAATTGACCCTGCCTCCGAAAGAGCGCCCGCGGTGACGGCCGCTCCTGGGGCATCAATGATGGCACCACTTCCGAGGGAAACATCGGAGCCGAGAATCGAGACCACGGAATTCAGCGCCAAAGAACTCCCCGTCACCGTCGTGTCACTGCTCCATTCCGGGAGAATGCTCATCACACTCCCAGAACCGAGAGTCACCACCCCCGTGGAATTATACAGAATCGGAACCCCTCCTTGAGAGGCGTATAAGTCATTAATCGTCGTGTTATAACTTGCATCGAGATCGATCCGCCCGTTCAGCGATACCGAGGTGCTGCTGTCAATCACCCCTAACTGATTCACCGTTTTACCGGCAATTGTGGCATCCCCCTCCGGCATAGAGATAGAGCCGCTGTTCTGAGCGATTCCCGTCACACTCGACACCGTCGCCACCGTGGGGTCGCTCACCTCACCGATAGAGACATCAAAACCTCTCAGACTCGGATCCGATGAGGGATGAGGGTACAGTCCCACCTGAAGTCCTGCGGCCAGAATGGTCTGCCCATTCGGAGTACTGATACTTCCGGCATTATAGACATTCGGTCCGATCAGGGCGACCAACCCTCCGGTGTGGCTGGCATTTGCCGGTGCGGTGATCGAGGCTCCCGACTCAACCACGACATTTCCGATGCCACCACTCGGGGCTGCGGGGGGAGTGAACGCTGCCGTCGGGCCCACTTTTCCTGCGGCTATGGGGAGCGCGGAAAAGAGAAATTGATAATCGGGATTGTTCGCTATCCCCTGACCAGCGATACCGTCAAGGGCATCACCTGCCAGATTCTCATTGATAGGCAGGGTCGAAGCGACGAGGGCGTGGGTATTCACCTGGGCACCATGGCCAAAGAGGATGCCATTCTGATTTAAGATATAGACCTGTCCCTGCGCCGTGATCGACCCGAGTATTTGGGTCGGATTCACACTCCCCATCACCTTGTTGAAGGCAATCCATTTCCCAACACTGCTCCCCCCGGCACTCTGATTGAAGTTGAGCGTCGTCTGCGGACCTACGCTGAAGTTATTCCAGTAGAGATAGGCATTCTGGGACTTTTGAGTGACTGTCACCGTATTCCCGCTTTGATTCAGCGAACTCACGCCACCCCAAGTCACCGGCACCGTCGGGTATTTGGAGTTCATGGCACCCGTGGGGTTGTAAGCATCCAACCAGCCCGGAGCCAGACCGTTCTTGACGCCAGCGGAGGAGATCATCGCGCGGGCTCTGGCTTGGAAATTCTTCATCGCAGCAATGGCGGTGGTAGTTTTCTGCTGCACAGCCAGCGCTTGGGCTGCGGTCAGGGAAGCCGAAGCTCCTCCGGCATTCTGCAGGTTCGCTGCTCCTCCCGCGCCTCCAGCATTTCCTCCACCACCGCTCATTGCCTGCCGAGCAGTCATGGCAAAGAGTGACGGCGACGCTGAGAAAAAGAGTGAAACGGAAAGCATTGCGGAAACGATGCGCACTGCAGGGTGAAATCTCACCCCGTGATCCTTTTTCTCCAACGCCGCATCTCCGACAAATCGACTCAGTCGACTGCCGGAGGCAACAGATGGTGGAGGATGAAAAAGACGGCGCATAAAAGGGCTGGTCAGAATAGCACAAAAAGAACGGTTTTCATTGTTACAATTTCGCCATAAAGGATTGTTTTCAGTTTAGCGCAACTTTCTCAAAAAGCACGGCATAATCAGTCGCTATTTGCAGGCATCCTATTATCATCCATCTCCACTCATCGTCTTGCAGGTATTCGTCGTTGGATCATTTTAAACTGAATTTTAGCCACAAGCGGCACAAGCCAGACCACAAGTGACAGAATAAACTAGGGGGAAGTTGAACTTGGGCGTACCCACGCCCCTCGTCTCACCCTCTTCGTGGCCACCTGAGGATGATCGATTCAAGCCGTACATACGGTTATGTAGTCGCCAATTGGAGCTTTCCCCTTGTGGCTGCTTGTGCATCTTGTGGCTACAGTTTTTCTGAAATCGCTCTATTTTCTGTTCTGTAACGTTTCAGCTTCAATCAAGAGTGCTCTCTCACAAAAGCCGTTTTGCTTTATCGTTAAATGTTTCCTTTTCACTTTTCTGATGTTTGGGAATTCTTCTATGATGAGCCGCATGAACCACTTTTTAATACGATCAACGGCATCGTCTTTATTCCTGCTGTTGCTGCTTGCGCATCCTTCCTTTCTTTCCGCTTCCGTTGAAACCTCCTCGCCCTCGCCGGTGCTTGGAAATTCCAGTACGAATACCATCACTGCCACAACACCTGTTCAGAACGCGGAGGATCAGTTCCGGCTCGGCAGAGCCTACGAACGGGGCGAGGGAGTACCACAATCAGATGTTATCGCCGGAGAATGGTATCTGAAAGCGGCCGACCAAGGCAATCTCAAGGCCATGCATAATCTGGGAGTGCTCTTCCTCACTGGAAGAGGAACTCCGAAAGATCCGGCGCAGGGTTACCGCTGGATCCGAAAAGCTGCGGACAAGGGGGATGCCGGCTCCGCCTATATTACCGGATTTCTGCTCATCAAGGGAGAGGGTGTTACGAAGAACACCGCCGAAGGAGTCGGATGGCTCAGAAAAGCCGCAGACGCCGGAGATGCCAACGCTCTCGCCCGACTGGGACAGGATACCTACTTCGGTGATGACGGGATCACTAAAGACCCCAAGGCCGCTCTCCCCCTCATCCAGGCCGCTGCAGAAAAAGGAAACCCCTGGGCCTGCGAGACGCTCGGCCTCTTTTATCTTCACGGCGAACTTGTCCCCAAAGATCAGCAGAAAGCAAGCCTATGGCTTAATAAAGGCCCGCATGGCTTATTTCCCACCGCACCAATCTCTCGAGCGACACAGCAGTAGAGAGTAACCGAGACTTCTAATATCCCCTCGCCATCTGCATGGCGTTGAAGGCCGGGATGCCAAACGTACCACGGAAGCGCTCATCAGCCTCATAAGCCGCTGTATCCCACGCCTGTTTATACTCGGGAGTATCCGATGCGGCACCGGACGACTGCACGGCAGTCGTAAACTCATTGGCGATCTGGGCAATGGCTTGCTGCTGATCAGGTGAAACGCTCTTTCCAAGTGCAGAGGGGTTATTAAATGCTACCGGGACGCTTACTCCCGCAGGAATTGATACTGATACTCCTCCATGATAACTCACGGCGGATGATCCGGAACCAGCCGAAGCAACCGATCCCGATATCGCCTGTGCGCCACTGCTAGTGGAATCGGAGGAGCTTCCCCCCGCTGAATGTGCCACTCCTGATCTGGTCGAAACTACCGAAGCCGAGCGGAAGCTTGTACCGGAAGAGGCAGGAGAGGCCGGAACTCCTGCAAGAGTGTAACCGGAATCAGAGGATGATGGAGCAAGAGGGACACTCAACTGATCTGATGAAGGCTTGGCAGCAACATCAGCCCGCTGATTCTGCTCCGTGGCCTGTGGGAGCGATAAAGAAGGTAAAGACTGTGAAAGAGAAGCCGTGGGCTGCTTCAACTCATGATCGAGCTGATGCCAAGTCATCCAGAGGCTGCTGCCTGCCAACAAGAGTGCGATGAGCAGGCAAATCACCACCACAGGATTCAAAATGGTTTTCATCGTTTTTCTGATAGAAGATCTGTTTTGTAGGTTAGCAAAAGTGAGACTTGATGGCTCTCTAAAAATGGAACGAGCCGATGACACTGCTGCCATCGGCCCGTCCATCTGTCTGACTAAGGTTTTATTCCCTTAAATCCGATGATTAATAATTCGGAACGATGTTGTCGCCATCATTGGCACGAGTGACCGTGAGGTTAGAGATCTCGGCATTACCGGCTCCAAGCGTCGAATCTGGCAAGCCCTGAATGGTCGTCTCGAGGGCTGTGGCAACAGCCTGGGAGGCCGTGGTCGCCGCGGTCAGGCTGTTGCCGATATTGGCAAAAGCCCAGGCACTGTAGGTCCCGTTCTCGATATTGGCCGAGGAAGGAACCACGCCATTATAATTCAGCAGCTTCACGCCAGCCGAACCGGTGGCATTGTGAATGGAGCTGTAGCCAACCAAGTAGTTGGTTCCAGAGTAGGGAAGATTAGCGCTCAGGTCGGCATTAGTTCCCTGCACGATCGTATTGGTGAAGATGCCACGCTCCGTTCCATCGGATCCGTAGCCGCTGTTCCCGACTTGCAGACTGTTCAGATTATCAATCGTCTCGATAGGGGCGAGTTGTACATAGTACTGGCCGGAACCATTCGTCGTGGTAATCTCATACTGTTTGACCACTGTTCTGACGCCAAGTCCGGTTTCATTGAACCACACCGTTCGTGTACCACCATCGATGTTGCGACCGATAGCAAGGATACTGTTGCTCTGATCGTTGGTATTGCTCGTCAAGAAAGCTAGCGGGAGATAGCCTGCCGTGTAGAGCTGACGGAACTGAGCCGAAGTCACGTTGCCGTAAGTCACGAGATTCGTGCTGACGCCAGCTGTGACCGTGGCATTGGTCGTGCCTGCAATGGGCCAGTTGGTATTCGCAATCAGCGCGTATCCCTCTGCTGCCACCGGCACAAAGGAGAGACTGCCATAGGTGCGATAATCCCCATAGGCCCCAGTGGTCGTGCCATTGAAGAAGGAGGTTTTCTGCTGGTTGTCAAAGAGGCCAGCCTGAGGAGCCTGTTGATTGGTGGCGAGTGAACTGGACTGGAGTCCCGTGCCGACACTCGGTGAGTAGAAGCCGAAGGTCACCGGATTGGTTGCCGGAGCGGCCAAGGACTGGATGATATTCTCCGATCCTGCCCAATGGACAATGATCTGGTAATTCGTTCCACCGGAAGAATAGGTAAAGATTTCGTTGGTTTCTTTACCGAGGGTGGCGTTGTCCCAAGTGACCCGTGTAGCAATATTTGTTAGGGCTGCATCGGTGGTCGCCTGGAAGGAGGTGGCGCCGCTGAAATAGACGACGCTTTGTGCCGAAGCACTGCCGAGACCGAGAGCAGCCAGTGCCGCCAGAAGGAGGTTTTTGTGAAGTTTCATTGTTTTTTTGGGTTGGTTTTTTATCTAGGGAGTTCTGAATCTGAGGAAGCCGCCTGTTTGGGCCGCGCTCAACGAACTCAGAACTCCCAAGAAGATTTTTTAGTATATGTTGTTCTTAGCTGTTGTAGGTTAGGTTTTTGCGACGATAGGCAACGATGAGCACCAAGGCCCCAAGTCCGAAAAGCACATACGTGGATGGCTCAGGTACTGCTGAGACACTCAGCAATCCACCGCCGCTGACACTGATATCGTAGGGAGTGGAGGAGAGCGTACTGGCTAACCTACTTGTGCTGGCTAGGTCATAAAGCCCCAGCGTGGAACCAATCGTGGTTTCTATGCCAGGAGCATAAGTGATTCCGAAATCACTATTATTCGCTCCAAAAGTACTCCAAGCACCATTGGCTGAGTATCCAGTGACAACACCGACGCCATTGGTACTCCAATGTCCCGATTGAGTTTGCAGCGATGCGTAGGAGGCTGTTCCGGTTTGTGCCAATGTCTGGTATGCCGTCAAACTCGTGGTCGTGCCATACCCAAAACTTGAAGGCAAAGGCGTCACAGAGGCCGTGGTCTCATAAATATTTTGCCAATTGCCATTGCCAGCATTCACAGCAAATCCGATGGCACCGTAGCTGACAGCGTTGCTCCATGTTGGGCCAAATACCGCGTTTAGATCACTCGAGAGATTGATGCTCGAGAAGCTGCCGAGATTTGAATACTGACCAAGATCAATTTCCAAGACACTTCCTGAAGTACTTCCTCCAGTTGATTCAAATCCAAGGATGATGTCACCTAGCTGATAGGTTACCGGGCTTGCATGGACACCGGGTACGATGGCCGCGCTTAGGAGCGCTAGCGCAGTGATAAGAAGTTTGTTTTTCATGGTTTGTGTTGGTTGAGGTTGGATTGAGTAGAGTTGGTGTTGGGTTGTTTCTTGATCGGCTCAGGCGGTGGTTTTTTTGTTCCAGGGAAATTTTTGGTTTTTTGAATTCTTGAAGTTTTTTTGTTTTTGGCCTCCAGAGGCTGATAAAATCTAGGGTTACGGCTGGTGGCGACTGGCTTTTTCTTTTCTTTTTTTTGATAAAACCATAATGACGACCTTTTTGGTAGTCTTTTTTTGGGAAAATTTACCGTTATGCTCCTGCCTGGTCTTACTTCTCTGATCGCCGCTCTCTAGCTCCTGTTCAGAACCCTCCCATTGGATTTAGTCCCTTGACCACGATCCAATAGCGACTTGATAAGGCGGTTATTGTGAGATTCTCCCCTCACTCGGCCTTTCCTGATATAACGAATTTGTCACATTGGGAGTTGTCTAATCAATTCACGGTAAGCCTTCCCTTTACTATTCTATCACGATGAACATCCCTAGCCGATTGATCCTGCGCTCCGCTCTCTCAACGCTGGCCCTACTATCCGCTCCCATGAACCCGGAACACTCTTGGGCAGCCCAGACACCAACCTCTGTCTCTGCACAAAACGCGGAAGATCAGTTCCGGCTTGGAAGAGCCTACGAACGTGGCGAGGGAGTACCACAATCAGATGCCATCGCTGGTGAATGGTATCTCAACGCGGCCGATCAGGGTAATCTCAAGGCCATGCATAATCTGGGAGTGCTCTTCCTCACTGGAAGGGGAACCCCGAAGGATCCGATCCAAGGCTATCGTTGGATCCGAAAGGCTGCTGACAGGGGGGATGCCGGCTCCGCCTATGCCACCGGCATCCTGCTCATCAAGGGAGAGGGGGTTGCGAAGAACACCGCAGAGGGAGTCGGGTGGCTCAGAAAAGCCGCAGACACAGGAGATGCCAACGCTCTCGCCCGACTGGGACAGGATACCTACTTCGGTGATGACGGGATCACTAAAGACCCCAAGGCCGCTCTCCCCTTCATCCAAGCTGCCGCGGAAAAAGGAAATCCCTGGGCCTGTGGTATCCTGGGTGAACTACTTGCCGAGGGGACAGTACTTCCAAAAGATACAGCCAGTGCCAACTCCCTTTTCCAAAAAGGGGCACAACTGGGTGACCCCGCATCACAGTTTGAGTATGCACGGATTCTCATGAATAGTGATCCCGTCAAAGCCTATCCCTGGATCAAACTTGCTCTACTCGGCCATGAGATCCGGGCCAATGGTCTGATGTTGGAATGCCGACCCGCCTTGACTCAGCAACAGATCACCGATGGGGATACTGAAGCGGAAAGGATCAAATTGGGATATCAACCTGGCGTCAACACGAAGTAGCCACAGGAATTTAGAGTTATCTCTATCCATTCTTGTTTTAGGAAAACAAGGGGAGATTTTCCCACAGGGCAGAGATGACACAAAAACTCTTTTTAAAAATACTCTGCGATCTCTGCTTCTCCGCGCCCAAATATTCAGCCCTTCGATGGAGTGTTGTCTGCATTGAAACAAAACCGCTCGAATGCTCCCGTAGGTTTTGTTTCCGGTACACAGAAACCCTCTCATTTCCTGTCTCCTCAGGAAAACCTTCGCACTACCCCCTGAAAGAAAACAGGCCGGTGAAGGAATCCACCGGCCTGTTTCAGAGATTCAAGAGAAGTGATCTTCTCCTAACGAGGTCTTAGTAATTATTGTAAACCGTCCCCCCATCCACGTTACGACTTACGTTGTTGGTGAGGTCAGTGTAGTTCACATTGGGAGTGAGTGTGGAGGTTGGTGTGGCAAGGATACCGTTTCCGAGTCCTGTGGCGACCGCTTTGGCAGCCGTATCGGCAGCGGGAGAGACATAAAGGTGCTCAAAACCCCAGAAGGTGTACTGACCTTGGATAATGGAATTTGTGGAAGCGGCCACGCCGTTATAGGTCAACTTCACAAGACCATTATTGGTCTGCCCGTTGGCATCGCTGGTTCCAGCATAACCGACTAGGTAGTTTGTACCAGTATAGGCGCTTGCAGTTCCATTCGTATCGACTAACAAGGACGAGCCAGGTGCCAGTGTGTTGGTGAAGAGGGCCGCCAAAGTGCCACCGGAGCTATAACCACTGTTGCCGAGATAACCGGAAGAAATGCCATCAATTGTTTCGATAGGGTAGAGTTGGATTTGGTTGGTGGCACTAAACTGATACTGGTTGACTGGATTGACTGTTCCATAACCGACTTCGGACAATGCGGAGAGCCGTGTTCCCGAATCTTTGTTCCGCCCGATGAGATAGACGCCGTTGGTGGAGTCTGCTGCGTTTCCGGTCAGCAGCGCCAAAGGGGCCGTGCCGTTAAGCAGGAGCAGGTTGGCGATCTGAGCCGTCAGATTGCCAGCAGGGATATTCTTGCTACCGATCCAGTTGAAGGAGACAACACCGACAATGCCACTAGATCCATTGAATCCGGTAAGAGTGGAATAGGTCACTCCCTGAACCGTCCCATTGAAGATGGAGGTGGACTGAAAGGTATCCGAAAAGGAGAGCTGCGCCACCTGATTGTTGGTATTCTGAGCCGAGGTAGAATTGCCTGCGGAGCTATTGGTACCCGTGGCATTGGTAGCAAAGAACCCGATCGTGGCTGCATTCGATCCCGTTGTGGGTCCAGCAATTGACTGGATGCCAGCCTCCGAGCCGCTCCAATGGACATCAATGAGATTGGTCACCGACCCAGTGACATAGTTGGCAAGGAGATTGCCGGCGCTTCCCAGGGTGGCATTGTCCTGGGCGAGAATATGACCACCATTGCCTGAGACATAGGTGCTGATGGCGGCGTTTGCACTGCTACGGAATGCCGTGGAACCGGTGACATAGATGACTTCCGTAGCGGAAGCCGATCCGATAGAGATGGCGGCCAAAGCTGCCATCAGGAGTGATGTGTTTTTCATGAGTTTGTTGGGTGATGCTTGGTTGACGTAGAAGAATGAGGTTAAACTAAGAGGTGATCAGGCGTTGTTGCGCCGTTGACGACGGTAGGTAATCATGAGCACCAAGGCAGCGAGCCCGAAGAGAGTGTAGGTGCTGGGCTCGGGAACTGCGGAGATGACACCGTTGGTAGAAATAGTGAGTCTTCCTAAGAGGGCCTGGGAGGAGCTGGTGATTCCGTAGATATCGAGGTTGCCGGCCACCCCATTCTCGATGGTCACATTGTAGGTGCCAAAAGGTTGCACCGATGGGCTATTTCCAGTCCAGGTCGTTGTCGTGGTATCAGGACGTGTGCCGACAAACTGTTCGACACCAACTGTCAGCCCTTGTCCGTTGGCAATGTCACCGTTATAGCCGGAGGCACCTCCCCCACCGGGCTTTCCACCCAAGGCCTCAAAATTCGCCAGAGCCTGGCCGAGTCCTCCCGTTCCAATTTCAGGCAGCGGATTACTGCCCGAGGGGACGGAAGAGAGAACCTCCGTCTTGGCACTCGTGATGCCAAAGAGCCCCCACTGGACATCGGCCGTGCTATTGGTGAACCACCCCGATCCAAAGACATTCGTCAAATCGGCATTGAGATTAACCGGAGAAAAGGTGTTCCCGGAGAGCTCGGCGGCCAGCGTGGCCAGCGGTCCCAGATCGACCAGATAATCGAGCTTGTCGGAGGTGGATTCAAATCCGATCAAGACATCACCGGCATTCCAAGTGACAGGAGAAGCGACGACGGTGTGCTGGTTGGCAAGCCCGAGGAGGGCAACGCCTATGAGGAAGAGTGATTTTTTCATCGAATTGGGTTTGTATTGGTTTATCGGGACTGAAGGTTTGCGGCGGAGTGAAGTGAGCTGATGACTCTTGCGATTGTTCTCAGAGTGAGTGTTTATCAGGGTTGATCGCTCGGGGCTTCCAAGCGAGGCGCACTATGCCCAAGCCGACCCGGGTCGTCATGACCTTTAATGTTACAATTTCGTCACAATTGAGCCCAAGGGTTGGGCGAGCCGCTTGGTCAAGCGCGAGTCAATACACCGGCTCTCTGATGACTCTGCCGAAGTGGGGGAAATTCCCTATTTTGGAGCGAGTGCCTATTTCCCGTGGCCTCTACCACTTCGCCTTCCAAACAGCTGGAGGCATGAAATCTGCTCTCCTTTAGACGGTGACAATCTCTTGCGATGATCCGATATGTTTCCCTAAAGAGTTGCACCCCGCCTCCTCTGCTCTAAATTCTCTGGGCGTCCACCTCATGCACCCACCTTTGAATTCACTCCGTTCCCTGGCTCTCCGCCTGCTCCCAATGCTGGCGGCTCTGCTGCTGCCCGGGTGTGCCCTGTTTCAACCGGGGGCCGATCTTTCCAATTTTCACACGGTCGTCATTGATCCAGGTCATGGCGGAATCGACCATGGAGCCCATGCCATCAGGGGGATGGATGAGAAGATGCTGACACTCGATGTCGCCCAGCGTCTGAAGCCTCTCCTGCAGGCAAGAGGATATCATGTCGTGATGACGCGCAACTCAGATGTCTTCATCCCGCTGGGCGTCCGCGCAGCCATCTCCAACGCCCACCCTGACGCGGTCTTTGTCAGCATTCACTGCAATTGGACTCCGAGCCGCTCGGTTACCGGCGTCGAGTCCTATTACTATAATCCGAGTTCCGCTCCCTTCGCCTCAAACATCTTGCACTCCATTTACAACTGCTACGGATCGCATAGCCGCGGCGTGAAGTCGTGCCACTACTTTGTCCTGCATCACAATCTCCGCCCCGCAACACTGGTGGAACTCGGCTTCATCTCCAACTATCAGGAGGATGCCAAACTACAGAATCCGGCCGTACGCCAACTTCTGGCGGAACGAATCGCGGAGGGAATCTCCAAACCGCAGGGGGGACACGCACCCACGTCACCGGGATCGTAGAGGATTTTAAGTTGGGTGCTGTCCGATTGATTCACCACCAAGACCCAGCAAAGGAAACAGCCAAGTTTGCCGAAAAGGTCTGAAATAGCCTCATCAGAATTCTTTCTCTGCGCCTGCTACCATGCCTTCTCTTTTACTTTTTCCTATGCTGGATGACCCTTGGATCCCCCTCTGTGGTAAAATTTAGGTAATCAGAATGTAGTAGAGAGACAGCATCTTTTCCAACTCTCACAAACAGGCCGGTTCGATCCAGCGGTTGTGCTCCCTAATAAGATCAACCAATCGCGCTACGGCTTCTCCTTCCGAGATGTTGAACTTCACCGCCTGCTTACCCACGTAGAGGTTCACCTTCCCGGGAGCACCCCCGACATAGCCGAAGTCGGCATCGGCCATTTCTCCTGGTCCGTTGACGATGCATCCCATCACAGCGATACGAACCCCCTTGAGATGGCTTGTCGCGGCCTTGATCCTGGCTGTCGTCTCCTGAAGATTAAAAAGCGTCCTGCCGCAAGAGGGACAGGCGACATAGTCTGTCTTGAAAATCCTGACTCCGGCCGCCTGGAGAATGTTATAGGCAAGCCGCAACGACTGACCCGGAGCCTCCTCGCTCCGCAACAAGATGGCATCTCCGATCCCGTCGCAGAGCAGTGAGCCGAACACCGTTGCGGAATGCAGCAGATGATCCAGAAAATTTCCATTTCCATCCGGTGACAACGTATCCCCGAGCGTAGCGAGTGTGTCTTTAAGCAGAATGGGATGTCGCGAAACAACCCTTGCCGCCAGCAAACGGAACGCCACGATCGGATCCAGAGTCACGCCGTCACATACCGTCACCAGATGAGGTTCTGAAAGCGCATTCACAGCAGCAACTTCCTCCTGCGATATCGGATCGATTTCCACAAGCGGGAGATCTTCCACAATCAGTTCCGGCTTATAATCACCGAGGGCCTGGCGCTTGTGCGCCACCGCTTCATCAACCCGGCGCGGAACAACGACGCGAACGGTCTCGGCACCACCCAGAGTTATCGTTTTGGTGATTCCTCTAAGCGCCATCGATTCAGAAGCTCTGCGCTTGTAGTCAAAAAAAGACCAGCTAGGCGCGATGCCACTTACTGGGGGGATCCCTGAATCCCTATCTGCAACGGTAGCAACCAAGGCACGCGCCACAGGAATCTCATGTTCGCTATCCTCGGTTAGGGAAACGCGGATGGTGTCACCGATGCCGTCCGAAAGCAGTGACCCGATACCGATGGCGCTCTTGATCCGCCCATCTTCGCCATCACCTGCCTCGGTCACTCCCAGATGTATCGGGTAATTCCAATCAGCTCCTTCCTGATGCAGCCGTGCCACCAGCAGCCGGTAGGCGGCGATCATCACCTTGGGATTGGAAGCCTTCATCGAAAAGATCATCTGATGAAAATCGAGATCCCGGGCAATGCGGACAAATTCCAACGCACTCTCGACCATGCCGAGTGGGGAGTCCCCGAAGCGGTTCATGATCCGGTCACTCAGTGAGCCGTGATTCGTCCCGATGCGCAGGGCAACACCTCGCTCTTTGCAGAGCACCACGAGCGGAGTGAAGCGTTCCCGAATGCGTTCCAACTCGGCTGCATACTCCTCATCGCTGTAGTCACGGATGTTGAACTTCTTGGAATCGGCAAAATTACCAGGATTAATCCGCACCTTTTCCACCCAATGGGCGGCCTCGAGTGCGGCATCCGGTTTGAAATGGATATCGGCAACAAGGGGGACGGTGCAGCCTCTTGCATTCAGTTCAGCCCGGATGTTTTTGAGATTGGCGGCATCCTTCACCGTCGGAGCAGTGATGCGGACGAGTTCGCATCCGACCTCGACGAGTCGGAGTGTTTCCCGGACACAGGCCTCAGTATCCATCGTGTCACTTGTGATCATCGACTGGATCCGGATCGGATTCACCCCTCCGAATCCAAGACCCCCAACCGTCACGACACGACTCTGGCGGCGGTGGTAAGAAAACAGATCCTCCACATATCCACCGGAGAAAACATCAGCGGTGCCAACCGCGCCACTCATGGATTGGTAGAAGCGTTGGCTGGCGTAGCCGTTGTGGCAGCGGGAGTTGAGAAAGTCATCGTCTCAGCCTTATCGGGAGTAAGAGCGGTTTTCTTGCCAAAAACAGCGTCGCCAATGTCAAAAAAGGAGATGTAGATCATGGTGCCGATGAGCAGCATGGCAAAGGCGCTTTGCACGATTTCGAGGGTCTTCTGATGAATGGGATGGCCAAGAAACCCCTCGATTAAAGCAAGCAGGACATGACCACCATCGAGCACAGGGAGGGGAAGCAGGTTCATGATGGCTAGGTTCACATTCAGCACCACGCTGAACCAGAGGGCCAGTTGCCATCCCAGCGGACTCTGGAACAGGAGATAGTAAATCCGCATGATGCCGACTGGACCGCTGAGCTGCTGAACGCTGATTTCAGAACGCGGCGCCGTAACCGCCGAGATGGTCTCCCACATCGTCAATAGGCTCGCCTTGATCTGGGAAAGGGGCCTTGGGTGCGAGAGGGTGACCAGTCCGCGCTGATCCCATTCAATGCCGATGCGTGGCACGGTCTGACCATCGGGAATCCGCGGGGTGATCGTGGAAGTGAAGTCGGCTCCTTTTTTCCCACCACGGCGGATCGTCAGGGTGACACTGGCTGCTGAAGAGCCGGGTGTATTCATGCCCTTCTTGGCGCTCAGAAGTTCGGCAAGCGGGATCGGACTGAAAAGTTTCTGCCCATCGGCCGCTACAACAAGATCCCCGCTTTTGAGCCCTGCTTCCTCCGCAGGACTGTTCGGAATGACTCTGGCAATCATCGGGGTCATTGCCGGTGCAACCTGAATCTGGCGGAGGTTTTTACGCCTCCATCCGCTGCTTGGTTCCACGTAGGGCTCCACCTCGACAGTCTGTTCCTTGCCGTGGCGTTCGAAACGGATCGGAATGACCGGGGCCTCACTCGTGGCAACATTCCACGCCAGGGTGTCACTCATGCGTCCCATGCCACTGATCCGGGTGATGCGATGTCCGTTGACCGAAAGGATCCTGTCTCCGGCTTGCAGTCCGGCCTTTGCCGCTGGGCCACCCTCAACAACATACCCGATGACGTTGGTGTTTTCAGATTCACTGACGGGACGTCCCACGACAAAGACAACGCAGGCAAAAACTAAGGCCAAGCCCATGCTTGCTGCAGGACCGGCAAGGGCAACGATGATCTTGTCGAGCGGTTTGGCCAAAGGAAGCTCGTCCGCCCTCTCGTCGCTCCCCCCTTCGATAGCATCCATCGGGGCAAGCTGTGGAATCGCGACGAACCCACCGGCCGGAATACTGCCCAATCGGTATTCTACCCCGCCGATGGTTTTCGACCAAAGCGGCTTGCCGAACCAGATCGCAAACTTCTCCACCTTCAAACCGCGCCAACGGGCCGCGGCAAAGTGCCCGAGTTCGTGAACGACTATAAGAAGATTGAAAAGAAGCACCACCTCGATGGCGATGCCGATGACTTTGAGAATTCCAAAAAGCATGAACTGAGAACCTTGCCCTGACCGGGATAAAAATCAACCTCTCAGGTGAAACGCCGCCTCTTATGAATCCTTACCCCAGCGCCAGCGCGGCTTTTGTCTGCCGATGCTCCCGCATCAGACATCCCCTTCGCTGCTGCTTCGGGGACTTCTCGCCCTGTCGCTCGAATGACTAAGCCGTGCTGCCCCGCACGGCTTTTCCCCCTTGAGCCAGCAAATTCCTATCAGAAGCAGGCTGAGGAGCACGCAAGCGAGAAAGAAATGCCTAGGATGTTGCGGCATCCAGTGGATTGCCGCGACGCCAAGCAGCAAATAAAAGATGATAAAGACAGCCCACCCCTGCCAGCACGAGGGAAATCCCCACCCCCATCCATAGCGTTTGGCAGGAAACCAGATTTTCTGTGCCGGTTTTTCCATCAGGCCTTAACCCCTCTTGGAGAGAACCGCCTGTTCGTAGGAACGGACTTCGGCCATCCAGTCGGCGGGAACACCGTGGCGTTGACAGAATTCTTCCCAGACTGCGCCTGCTGGAAGGGTTTTGGATTCTTCCAGGAGGGCAAGTCGTTCCCAAAGAGCGCCGGAATTCTCGGCGGCACGGAGTTTTGCGAGCGGTTGCAGGAGGGCGAGCAGAAGGGATTTTTGAGCGCTGCGGGTGCCAATGACCCAGGCTGCGATGCGGTTGATCGAGGCATCGAAGAAATCAAGACCGATGTGGGTGCGTCCAAGGAAATCACCCCGCACCAGTTCCTCCATGATGGCCATGGTCGCGTCATCCAGCAGGACGACATGGTCGCTGTCCCAACGGACGCCACGGCTGACATGAAGCAGAAGTTCCGGAACAAACTGGAGGACGGAGGAGATTTTGTCGGCCAGTTGCTCGGTCGGGTGGAAATGTCCCGCATCGAGACAGATCAGCTTCTGGTTTTTCACCGCATACCCGAGATAAAATTCATGGGATCCGACGACATAACTCTCGGAACCGATGCCAAAAAGTTTGCACTCCACCGCGTCGAGGTTGTGTTGCGGATTAATCTCATCAGCAAAGAGGGCATCAAGTGATGCCTCAAGACGCTCACGGGGCCCCTTGCGATCAACGGGGATGTCCTTGAAACCGTCGGGAATCCAGACATTCGTCACACAGGGGGAACCGAGTTGTTTGCCGATTTCAGCTCCGATTTCGCGGGAGGCTTTGCCGTGGGCGATCCAGTAATCACGAATGGCGGCGTCAGGACTCGACAGGGTGAATCCCGAGGCTGCCTTGGGATGGGCAAAGAAGCTGGGATTAAAATCCATGCCGAGTCCCTGGGACTTTGCCCAGTCAATCCAGCTTTGAAACTCCTTCACGCCATAGTCGCTACGTTCCTTTTTGCTGCCACCAAGATCGGCATAGCAGGCGTGGAGATTGATGCGGTGCGAACCGGGGATCAGGGAGAGTGTCTTCTCCAGATCGACACGCAGTTCTTCGATCGTGCGGGCCTTGCCAGGATAGTTTCCCGTAGCAGCGAGGCCACTTCCCGCGAGATCGGCTCCGGCATTTTCAAAACCGCCGACATCATCTCCCTGCCAGCAATGAAGCGAGATTGGAATGGTGGCAAGGTGCTTGAGGACCTCTTCGGTATCAACTCCGAGGGAGGCGTACTTTTCCTGGGCGAGCGTGTAGGTTGTCATCGAAAGCAGTGGATTGTTGAGGATGATTGGAGGGGGGTTAAAATGGATCAGGATTGCCCTTTCAGCCAAGTGCCGATGCCGATGATCACTGTGGAGAGAATCAGCAGGGCGATACCGAGGGAGATTAGGGTGTGGGTCTTCTTGCTCGAGCCCTTCCACTCATGGAAGATCCAGCCCCACATGGTGCTGAAGATAATGATGCTCGCCATATGGAGTGTCCAGCTTGCGAAGGAAAACTTGCCCATTTGTGTCTCCCCCATGGTGTAGAAGAAAAATTGCAGGTACCAGATTGTGCCCGCGAGGGCCGAAAAAAAGTAGTTTTTGAGTAATGGGACCTTCAGGTCTGAGGTTGTCTCGCCCTCAACGCGTCCGCCATGTTCCCCTCCCCCTGCTCCGGCGAGGGAAATGTGCTCCTTGCGCACCGTGCCACTCAGGTATTGGTAGCCTGTTTTATTTTTTAAGTTCAGAAGGACGCACCAGATGAAGTTCGTTGTAAAGCCGCCGATCAGCACAATGATAAGCACTGGCAAGCCCTGCCAAAGACCGTATTTATGATTCATGGCGACGATGTCCCCTCCGGCAATGGCGATGGTAACGGCGACTTCCTTTTGCGAAAAATCCTTTAACCCTTCCACCGTTGTCACCACTTCATGATTTCCCCGGATTTTTTCAAAACCGTTCACATAATCAGCCAGGCGTTTTGCGACCGGATTCGTGGATGAAGAGAGTGGTGGTGACAGATCGGTCGCAGTCAGAACCCCCTTTTCATAATTCTCAACAATTTTTCCGAACTTTGTGCCTCCCGGAGACAATCCGAGATCCTTTGCCAGCAAGTCGGAATCGGCATCATCAAGACGCCCCTTTTCTGAAACGGAGATGCCTTGTTCCCTCGCGCCCTGGATCAGTCCGGCCTTGAGAGAATCGATCTTTATCGGAGTGCCGGAAGTAAGACCGAAGGCAAAGCAGGCACTCATCACACCGGAAAAGGTGGCAACCAGGATCCCCTTGGGAAAATTGAACTCCTTGATGACAGAGGTCTTTTCAGACTCGCTCATCTCCTGTTCCTTGTTAAACCCCGCATAGGCTGCCAGGGCGATGCCCACAAGCGTGGTAAAAACCCCGAAAAGAGTGATCTGTCCGGGAAGGGTGGAAGCGATCTGAATGATCGTTTCATCCGCAGGAATAGCGGGGATGAAGAGTTTGGCAATGGGCGGGAGCAAGGTGCCGAAGGCCGCGCAATAGCCAAGAGCCACTCCCATGCCGAGAGACATCCCCAGATAACGCATCGTCAGACCGAAGGTCAGTCCCCCAAGCCCCCAGAGACACCCGAAGCCATAAGTCCAGAGCAGCGTGTTGGAGCTCTGACGTACGATGACGCCGTGGAGATCATGAGTTAAAAGTGACGCCAAGAGCGTCGGCATGATGATCCAGGAGAAGAAACCTCCGACCAGCCAGGCTGTTTCCCAGGCCCACTTTTTAACAAAGCGGTAGGGGACATAAAAACTTCCGGAGGCAAAACCGCCAAGCCAGTGAAAAAAGACGCCGAGAAATGGATTCATGGGGGAAAGGGAGGAACCCTACCAGAACTTACCAGGAATAGACACCG
>Ga0302278_10003154_pt1 | contig 18279 bp, 14 predicted proteins | sample III_Bog_N3_2_FD_194543 | JGI IMG/M metagenome (GOLD analysis project Ga0302278, IMG submission 194543) | Peat permafrost microbial communities from Stordalen Mire near Abisko, Sweden - III_Bog_N3_2 | ecosystem: Environmental > Terrestrial > Soil > Wetlands > Peat | place: Sweden: Abisko...
GCCCAGGCCGATGCCAATTTTAGCGCCCCCTCCACCTCCGCCGAGTTGCGTCCGCCGTCCGTGCCCGTCGAACCGACCCCGGAATCCGGCGATGACTCGCGCTTTGAACGCCGCGGCTACCAGCGCGACCGGATCGCCACCTCCATCAACATCGCCAAACTCCAGGCCATGAGCATGACCGAGCTCAACAACATGGCCAAGGAGTACAACGTGGAAAACTTCGGCACCATGCGCAAGCATGAGGTCATCTTCCACATCCTTGAGAAAAACGCCCAGCGCGCCGGTGTGCTCTTCTCTGAAGGCGTCATTGAAGTGCTCCCCGAAGGCTTCGGCTTTCTGCGCTCGCAAAGTTTCAATTACCTTCCCTGCCCCGAGGACATCTACGTTTCGCCCTCGCAAATCCGCCGGTTTGACCTGCAAACCGGCAACCTCATTGCCGGCCAGATCCGTCCGCCCAAGGAAAAGGAGAAGTTCTTCGCCCTCCTCAAAGTTGAAGCCGTCGATGGCGAGGAGCCCGACAAGGCCAAGGACAAGACCCATTTCGACAACCTGACGCCCCTCTTCCCCAACCGGCGTTTCATCCTCGAAACCGCGGCGGATGAACTCAGCACGCGCGTGCTGGACCTCGTCTGCCCCATCGGCAAAGGCACCCGCGGTCTGATCGTGGCCCCGCCCCGCACCGGCAAGACCGTCATGATGCAAAAAATCGCCAACGCGATTTTGAAGAACAACCCCGAATCCTACTTGTTCATCCTGCTCATTGACGAACGCCCCGAGGAAGTCACCGACATGGAGCGCTCCTGCAAAGGGGCCGAAGTCATCTCCTCCACCTTCGACGAACCGCCGGAGCGGCATGTGCAGGTCGCCGAAATGGTGATCGAAAAAGCCCGCCGCATGGTCGAACACAAGCGCGACGTCGTGATTCTGCTCGACTCCATCACCCGCCTGGCCCGCGCCTACAACACCGTGCAGCCGCACTCCGGCAAAATCCTTTCCGGCGGCGTGGATGCCAATGCCCTGCACAAACCCAAGCGCTTTTTCGGCGCCGCCCGCAACATTGAGGAAGGCGGCTCGCTCACCATCATGGCCACGGCCTTGGTGGACACCGGGTCGCGCATGGATGAAGTCATCTTTGAAGAGTTCAAAGGCACCGGCAACATGGAAGTCCACCTCGACCGCGCGCTCGTGGATCGCCGCATCTTCCCCTCCATCAACATTGAACGCTCCGGCACCCGCAAGGAGGAACTCCTGTATCATCCGGACGAGGGCTCGCGGGTGGTCATCCTGCGCCGGGCGCTGACCGGCGTGCCGCCGGTTGAAGCCATGGATTTGATGCTGGGCAAACTCAAGAAAACCCGGAGCAACATCGAATTCCTGCTCAACATGGGCGTGAGCTGAGCCGGCGGCGGATTCACCGCCGAGACGCAGAGGCGCTGCGGTGAAGGGTTGCGAGGCTAGGAATTGGGGAGGCGCTTCACCGTGAGGGATTTCACGGTGACGGTGGATCCATTGGCCGGGAAGATGGATACGGGGCGGTGGATCTCGGAATAGTCGCCTTCGTGCACAAAGCGAAGCCGGCCATCCACGAAAACCGCCTGCTGGGTCTTGGTGACCACCCAGCGCACGGTCACAAATTGATTCGCGGGGATTTGACCCGCGCCCTCCTTGTGCAGGCCATCCGCCGGGCCGCCATCCACGCGCAACTGCGATTTATCCAGCTCCCAATTGAAGATGATCTGGTCGGCGGCGTAGGCCAGGCGAAGATTGGTCGAGTCGGTCTTGGCCACCGCCGTGATCTCCACCGGCGGCTGGTATGCTTGCGGGGTGGTTAGCCGGGCATTGCCCTTGAGCACGGTGACCTTGGTGAAATGAAGGATCGCCAGCGCCAGGATTCCGGCCGCCAGCAACCCGCCCAGTCCCAGCATCGCGGCGGTCCGGAGCGTGGACACCTTGATCTGGATCACCCGTCCGCCAGCCGCGGCCGCGCTGGGTGGTGTGGCGGCAACGAGAATGGACTGCTGGCAGCCGGGGCATTGAATGCGCGCTCCGCGGTAACTGGCATCGCATTGGATGTGCTGCTGGCATTGCGGGCAGGTGAATTTGATCTCGGCCATTTGCGCTCCTGTTTCCTCGTTAGCTCGGTCTGATGATGCCCGGCACGGGCGGAAAAATCAAGGGAGGGGCGGGCCATTTTAAATTTGCGATGCGCACGCCTTTTAGCCCGAAATCCGAAATGGGTTTGGGGTCGTTTTGAAACAGTGCAGGCGACATCCCGCGCCCCTGATGCGGCATTCGGGCTGCGGATTTCTTTCGGATTTCAAGCTTCGGATTTCGGGTTTGGTGGGCCATTGATTCAGGCAATACCCATTCAAGTTTTATCAATTCACACCGTGGCGGCGGGGTAAAGTAGAGTGACCGCATGAACACGAATGTGGCGCATGTCAATCTTCTCTTTGCCTGGCTGTGGATTTTGCTGGGGTTTGGGTCGGGCTTGGTGCTCGGGCTGCGCTTTCATCAGGAAAACTGGCTGGGCGGGTATGGCAGCTTGCGGCGCCGGCTGTATCGGCTGGCGCACATTTCCTTTTTCGGTCTGGGCGCGGTGAACCTGTTGTTCTGGCTGACCGCGCAAAAGGCGTTGCCACCAACCGCACCCGGCGTGACGGTGGCGTCGTGGGCGTTCATCGCCGGGGGCGTAACCATGCCGCTGGGCTGTCTGCTCATGGCCCGCTGGCCGCAAATGCGGTTGCTGTTTGCCGTGCCCATTGTGTGCCTGCTGGTGGGCGGCGCGGTGACGCTCCGGCTGGCGGTCACGGGCACCGCGGCGGCGGCGCGGCCGGCACGCTTCGAGCTGAACCGATGGGGCGCTGGAGATGATACGCACGGCCAGGCTGCCCGGTCCACTCTGCTCCTGCCCACAAACCCGGCGACGCCGTCGTCGCCCCGGCCCCGCATGCTTTGGTGAACCTCCCTACGATTATGAAACGCATTGGATTCATTGCCATGAGCGGCGTGCGCGCCCACAACCCCGAACTCACCCGCCTCGGCCTGACTTTGCCCGGCTTTGTGGACCGCAACAAAATCATCGCCTCCCTGCCCAGCCTTGGCCTGCTGACGCTCGCCGGCCTGACGCCGGACGAGTTCGCCGTGGAATATCACGAGATCGCCGATTTGAAAACGCTGCCCGAGCTGCCGGTGAATTTCGATCTGGTCGCCATCAGCACCTTCACCGCGCAGTTTTTTGAGGCCTGCACGGTGGCGGATTATTATCGCGCCCGGCAGATTCCCGTCGTCATGGGCGGCATCACGGTGAGTGCCTTGCGCGCGGAGGCCAGGGCGCATTGCACCAGCGTGGTGGTGGGCGAGGGCGAACGGCTCTGGCCCGAACTGCTCGCCGACTTTGCGCGGGGCGCTTTAAAACCATTCTATGTGACCCACCGCCAGTTCAATCTGGCGGAGGCGCCCATGCCCCGGTTTGAGCTGCTGGATCCCAATAAGTACAACCGGCTCACCGTGCAGACCAGCCGGGGCTGCCCGCACCAATGCGAATTTTGCGCCAGCTCCATCTTGCTCACCCCGCGCTATCAGGTGAAGCCGGTGGCCAGGGTCATCGCCGAAATCCAGGCCATCAAACGGTTGTGGTCCAAGCCGTTCATTGAGTTCGCCGACGACAACAGTTTTGTCCATCGCGAACATTACAAGACGCTCCTCACGGAACTGGCCAAAGAGAACGTGCGCTGGTTCACCGAGGCGGATGTGCGCGTGGCGGAGGACGATGAGTTGCTCGCCCGCATTCGCGACGCCGGGTGCCAGCAAATCCTGATCGGCCTGGAAAGCCCCCGGCGCACGAGCCTGTACGGCGTGGAATTGAAACACAATTGGAAGCTGCGGCAGCAGGATTATTACCGCGAAGCCATTGACCGGATTCAATCCCACGGCATCACCGTCAACGGCTGTTTCATTCTCGGCCTCGACGGCGACACGCGCGATGTGTTTGACGACGTCCTCGCCTTCGTGCGCGACTCCGGGTTGTACGAGGTGCAGATCACGTTTCTGACGCCATTTCCGGGCACCCCGCTGTACGCGCGACTCCAGCGCGAAGGCCGCATTCTGCGCGCCGACGCCTGGGAGTTGTGCACGTTGTTTGACCTCAATTTTCAGCCCAAAAACATGAGCGCCGGGGAATTGCAAGCCGGCTTTTTGAAGCTGGCCGGGGAACTATACTCCGCCGACGAAACCCGCCAGCGCCGCGCCCGATTCCGCCGCCGGCTCAAGACCTCGCCGAACCTTGGCCGCGCCACGGCAATGGCAAATCCTTAAGATCCCACATGATGGCTCATCAAAGCCAACGGGCCTGGCAAATGCAAGTTTTTTGCCGCCCAGGCCCGACGAAACAGCCACCCGCTCCGCTACACATAGGTAGGTATTACGATTTTGTCCACGGTTTTCATTTCCATCCCCCTTTTGCTTTTTACTTTCGTGTGTTTTGTGGGTTTCGTGGTTAATCTGCTTCGGAGGTCGGGCGATAACGGATCATTCCCGGCCGCCCACGCCATGATTCGCCTTGCGACCCTCGATGATTTGCCGGCGATCGTCTCGATTTACAACGAGGCGGTCGCCATTGGCTTTGCCACCGCCGACACCACCCCCGTTTCCGTTGCTTCGCGACAGGGTTGGTTTCGCGAACACGACCCCGCGCAGCATCCCATCTATGTTTGGGCAGACGCCGGCAGCGTCCGGGCCTGGTGCTCGTTAAGCCCGTATCGTCCTGGCCGCCTGGCGCTCCGTTTCACCGCGGAAATCAGTTACTACGTCAAGGCGGACGCCCAACGACAAGGCATCGCGTCGCGATTAATCCGGCATGCGCTGGCGGAAGGTGAGACCTTGCAGATAAAACAACTGTTCGCCATCGTGCTTGAGCGGAACTCCCGGAGCTGTTCCTTGCTCGAAAAGCTGGGCTTTGAGCGGTGGGGATTTTTGCCGGGCGTGGCTGATTTTGCCGGGCAGGAATGCGGTCATGCCTACTATGGGCAGCGGCTTCCATGGGCCGGGAAAACGTTGTCCGGCAACGCCGCCCAGCTTTGCCCGCCCCCGGGATGATAAGAGATTTCCGCGGACCGCAGCCGCTTGGATGTCCCGATGATTCATGCCTTTTTGCGCTCCTCCTACCGGGCCCAAGACGTTCCCCTGACGGTCGTTGAGAATTCCATAAAGCATTCACTCAATTCTCGCGGCGGCGTCAAGTGCCGAGCAGTTCCCGGATTTTCGCCCCAATATCGCCTTGTTTGACCAGCGATTCGCCGACGAGCATCGCGCTTGCGCCGCATTGTTGCAGGCGCACCACATCCGCCCGGGTGTGGATGCCACTCTCGGCCACCAGCAGCGCCGAGGGCTGCGCCTGAAACAGCTTCTCTGCCAACTGCTCCGTGGTGGCCAGATCCACTTTGAAGGTTTTTAAGTTGCGGTTGTTCACCCCGACCAACGCGGGGGAAATTTTCAGCGCCCGGTCCAGCTCCTCCTCCTCATGCACCTCCACCAGCACCGTCAAGCCGGCCTCGGTGGCCAGGGCATGAAACGCGGCCAGTTGCTCATCCGTCAAAATGGCGGCAATGAGCAGAATGGCATCCGCGCCCCATTCAACCGCCTCCATGATTTGCCGTTCATCGATGATGAAATCCTTGCGCAGGAGCGGCAGTTTTACGGCGGCGCGAATCTGCCGGAGATAATCGAGCGAGCCTTGGAAGAATTTCTCATCCGTCAGCACCGACAGACAGCTTGCGCCCGCCGCTTCATATTCCCTGGCAATGCGCACCGGGTCAAAGTTCGGGCAGATGATCCCCATTGAAGGCGACGCCTTTTTCACCTCGGCAATCAAGGCCGGAGAATTGCCGATTGCCGATTGCCGATTGCCGATGGGGGGGCGGCGGAGCGCGGCGAGAAAATCGCGCCGCTCGCCGCGTTCCAGCATCGCATCGCGCAAATCACCGGCGGCGATGCGGCGGGCGGGCAGTTGCGCAACCTCCGCTTTTTTTTGGGCAACGATGGTGTCCAGAATGTTCATTGGTGCCATTGTAAACCGCCCGCTTCAAATCGCCAATGTGGGAATCGCATTTTCAAAAAGTTGCAAAGCTGCGATTGATGTTGAATACTGCTTCGTGAAATCACGGACGAACAACCAGCCGACGGGAGATCCATGCCGCTTCGCGCCATCGTAGACACCAACGTTTTCTTGAGTTTTGACACCGTCCGGTTTTTTGGCGAAGTTGAAGGCGGATATATGACGACCATCCATGCACAAGTGCCCGATCCGCTCGCCCGGCAGTTGGAGGAACTGGCGGCGCAGGAGGGGGTCAGCATTGACCAGCTTGTGAGCATCGCTCTCGCCTATCAAGTTTCTGCCTGGCGCACGCGCGATACGGTCGGGGTGCGGGCAAAGCGGGGGAGTTGGGAAAAATTTGACCGCGTCATGGCCAAAGTGCGCGACGTTGCGCCGCTGGCTGGCGATGAAAAAACTTGATGCCGGCGATGCGGCGCGCGGGCAGTCGCGCAACCTCCGCTTTTTTCTGGGCAACGATGGTGTCGAGGATGTTCATCTGAAGTCTATTCCTCCTCATCCTTCACCCCCTGCATGCGCTTGAGGGGACAGCCCGCGCGCAGCCAGGCGTTGATGAACGGATCCAGCGCGCCGTCCATCACGGCTTGCGTGTCGCTGGTTTGCTCGCCGGTGCGCAGGTCCTTGACCATGCGATAGGGTTGGAAGACGTAACTGCGAATCTGGTTGCCCCACGAAATGCTGCCTTTGTCGCCGTAAAAACGTTCCATTTCACTTTTGGCCTCGTCGAGCCTGAGGGCGAACAGTTTGGAAATCAGCATGGCCATGGCGGTGGCTTCGTTCTGCACCTGACTGCGCTGGGCCTGCGAGGCGGCCACCAGCCCCGTGGGCAAGTGCGTGAGCCGCACGGCGGTTTCCACCTTGTTCACGTTCTGGCCGCCCTTGCCGCCGGAACGGAACGTGTCGCGCAAGATCTCGCTCTTCGGGATCACGATGTCGCTCTCGTTCAAATCGCTCAACTCCGCGATGATGTCCACACTGGAAAAACTGGTGTGGCGGCGCTTGTTGGAGTCAAATGGCGAGATGCGCACCAACCGGTGTACGCCCCGCTCGGCTTTGCAAAAACCATAGGCGTTTTCGCCCTCCACGCGGAAAGTCACGCTTTTCAGACCGGCGGAATCGCCCTCCAAGGCATCGGTCACCTCCCATTTCCAGCCGCGCGAATCGAACCAGCGGCCGTACATGCGGGACAGCATTTCGGCCCAGTCCTGGGCCTCGGTGCCGCCGGCGCCGGCGTTGATGGTGAAGATGCAGTTGTTTTTGTCGTGGGGGCCGTTGAGAAACGTGCGCAACTCAAAGGTGTCAAGCTCGGCCAGCAGCTTGCCGGTGTCGCGGGTGATTTCCACCTCCAGCTGCAATTGCATGGCCTCCGGCTCGGCCTGGGCGAGTTCGAGCAGCACCTGCACGTCTTCGAGCTGCTTGCCAAAGCGGGCGAGGGGATCAAGTTTGCCGCGGATATCGTTGGTCTCGTTGATGACCTTTTGGGCGGCTTCCTGGTTGTTCCAGAAGGTTTCGCCGGTCATCCGCGACTCCAGTTCGGCCTGGCGCTGGGTCAATTTGGGGACGTCAAAGAAACCTCCGCAGGTGGGTCAGCTTGTCGGCGGCGGTGGCGATCTGTGGTTTTACGAGGTCGAACATGGGGGCGGAACATACCGCAACCCGGCGCGGGAATCCAGCCGGAATCTTGCCTGCATTGGCGGGGTTGGCGGGGTTGGCGGAGTTGGCGGGGTTGGCGGAGTTGGCGGAGTTGGCGGGGTGGAAGGGGTGGAACGGGCCACTGGCCCGTCCTGCCGGGCTACCAGCCCGGCTGAGCCCGAACTCCGAAGTCGGGACGGCAAACTCGAGGAAGATCTTTATCGACAGCGGGTCGGGAAGGGGACGCCAGGGAAATTTTGCACGCGCTGGTTGCAGGCGCGGCGCGCACGGAGTGACGCGCCCTACCGCGCTGGGCGCGCGACGGGTCTTTTCGATTTCATTGCCCTCTTCGGAGTTCGGGCTGAGCGGAGAGGGGCGGACTGGGAGAAACGGTGTCCGCTGGCAAACAGAACGCCTCACCCGTTGGTGGCAGTGGCCGCGCTGCGGCCACTCCCGCCGCCAGCGAAGCGCAGGGCGGCGGGCTCTCCGCAAATCCAGCGCAGGACAGTCTTTCAAGCCCCGTTCCTGATCCAAGGGTGCTTCCGCCAAAAAAAAGCAGCCAATTCCATCGCCATCGTGTATATTAATGAGCGTAAGCATTCATCCTTAATCAGGAGCATAACGCCCAGGCCAATGGGCCAGGCATTGAGGAATGCATATTATGACCCGTGCGTTTGCGAACCCTTAGCGTCGGTGGCCATGAATAAACGAATATGTTTTGCCGGATTTTCCGGCGCCGAACTTTCCTCCTTGCAGACGATGACCCAGGCCGATGGCCTCTGGGAATGTCGCTTTGTGCCGGATGCGGCGTCCGCCCTGGCCCTGCTGGCCGGCGAAAGCCATGACGTTTGCGTGGCCAGCCTGACCCTGCCGGGCAAAAATGGCGCGGAACTGCTGGGTGAAGTCGGGGCGCGGCATCCCAAAACGCTCGGATTCATCGTCGCGGAGGTCGCCGACCAGGCGCAGATCATCAAAAGCATTGGCGGCCCGCACCATTTTATCCGCCGCCCCTTTGCGGCGGCCGAGCTGGTCGCCGCCGTGCAACGCGGCCTGAAATTGAACAGCTGGCTGGCCTATGATGGATTGCGCCAGCTGCAGACCCGCCTGCCGGGTCTGCCAGTCATCTCCGCCACGTACACCCGGGTGGCCCAGAAAGTGGGATCGCCCGGCACCACGTCGCACGATATTGCCGATGTCCTGGAGTACGATCCCTTGTTGTCCGCCGAACTGCTCCAGATCGTCAATACCTCCGGGCTTTCCCTGGACCAACGCGTCATCGAGACGGCCGACGCCGTCGCGTTGCTGGGCCTCCCGGCCGTCCAATCGCTGGCGTTGGCCTGGCCGCTCTTTCACCCGAATGACGCCGTTCAGGCCGCCGGGTTATCCATGGAAGCGCTGTGGGACCATGCTTTTCTGGTGGCCCAGCATGCCCGGCAGATCACCCTGAAACAAACCGGCAATGCCCGGCTGGCGGATGACGCGTACACCGCCGGCCTGCTCCACGATGTGGGCCGTTTGCTCCTGGCCGCCAGCCAGCCGGAAAAATATGCCGCCGTGCTGGCGGCGGCCCGACAGCAGGCCCGCCCGCTGCACGAGGTGGAAACGGCGCAGCTCGGGTTCAATCACGCCCAGGCGGGTGCCTGCTTGCTGGCCCGCTGGGGGATGCCGACGCCGATCATCGAAGCGACCGCCGCCCATCATGCCCCGGGGCAAGCCGGTTCTGCCGGTCAATTCTCCCTCCTCACCGCCGTTTCCGCCGCCAATGTTTTTGCCCACGTCACCCGCAGCCCGGTGAACGGCCTGCCCCCGCCCGAACTGGATCTGGCCTATTATCGAAGCCTCCAACTCGAAGCGCAACTGGTCGTCTGGCGCCGGCTTTGCACCGGGGAACTGGCCATGGCTGCCAAGATCGAGCTGGCAGCGGAGCCCATAACGGTTAAAAGCGCTCCAGCGATGAAGAGCCCCCAAACTCCGGCCAGACACACGGGGCCGGGGTTGGGACCTTGGTTGATCCTTTTTGGCGCGCTGGCGCTGTTGGCCGCCGGCTATTTTGCATGGCCCCATTTACGTTCGGTCGCCGGGTCGGCGCGCCATTCGCTCGCCCATTTCAGCGAGCCCGGGTCGCTCAATCAGCACCCAACCACCCCGCCCCCAATTGCGAACCGGTGGGATACGGTCAAGGTGGATGGCATTTTTTATCGCACCGCCAAATCGACGGTGATCATCAATGACCAGGAGCTGTTTGTTGGGGATAGTATCTCGGGCTTCCAGGTGATCGCGATCCACCAGAATTCGGTCACCATCTCGAATAATGGCGTGCAAAGGGAGTGTCCGATCAGCGCAAAAAACTGAATTTATCGCGTTGCTGCATTTGTTTGCAGCCGGTTTATTAATGCCGAAAACGCCGTGTGAGGGCACCCGGCCTGCATGATTTTTACGAAAATCATCGGTTCTGTAGGCCCGGTGCCCTCACCGGGCGCTTTTGCAACAGGCTGTCTTTTATTAGTGAATTGGAGCGTGCTTTCGTACTTTCGCAATCGAATGGGTCAACCGTCGGAGTTGAAAAAAGCGGGGAATTAGCGCAATGTGACGGGGTCGCGGAGAAACCTGAAGAAAGTTTGCGGGATTGGCGGCGGGACGGGGTAAGCCAATGGTTCTAAACGAACATGACAACCAATAACCTTTTGCTCAAATATATGAAAACAATGAATCAATACCTGCTTCTGGGTGCGTTTGCCTTGGGAGCTATGACCTTTACCGTTAATGCCTCAGCCGGGGACATGCCCGCCTGTTGCATGGGCATGACCATGGCCGACACCAACACGGCCAGCACCAACGCCATCCCCGACCTGCTCAAGACCTGTCCCGTGTCCGGCGAGAAGCTGGGGTCCGATGACATGACCCCCTATGTGTTCAGCTACCAGGGCCAGGAAGTGAAACTGTGCTGCAAGGGTTGCAAGAAGGATTTCGACAAGAACCCGGACAAGTACATCAAGGCGATCCGCGCGGCGGATAAAAAATCATAGTGGCACGGGCGTCCCGCCCGTGAGTTCCCTTGGCAAATGTCGAATGACGAATGCCCAATGACGAACGAATGCCCAAGCACGAATGGCCAAATTCAACCGGCGTTCGTGGTCAAGTGGGGGCAGATAATTAGAGACAAATCGCGCCGCGAATCCCAAAGGGATGCCATCATTTAGCCCAGGGTTGCGAGGCACGAGCTACCCTGGGTCTCCGACGCGATGGAACCCAACCCTGAAGGGGTTGAATTCATGCGCTTCCCGCCGCCGATACAACCCCATTGGGGTTGAAATAAACCCTTGCGCTTACCCAGGGTAGTCCGCTGCGCGGCCAACCCTGGGCTGAATGATTCAATCCCGTTGGGATTGGGACCGCGTCTGGCGATGCAACGCACGGGCGAGACGCCCGGGCCACTATGCGCCTGCCAAATCGCGCGTAAATTGTATATCGTATATCGTAAATTCCGATGAGGATGAGGATGAGGATGATTCCTCAGTTGCTGTGGATAGCGCTGGCCGGCGGGTTGCTGGCGACGGGGTGTCGCGGCGTGCCCACGGCGGGCGAGCAGGCGGCGCGGCAGGACCTGGCCATGGTGGCGGGCAAATATCAGTCCGGTGCGAGTTTGCATCCCACGAACCAGCCAGTTTTGCCGGTATTGACCGCCGGCGGCAGCATGAGCAACTTCCTGGCGTACGCCTTGTTGAACTCCCCCAGCGTGGCGGCGGCATACCAGGATTGGGCGGCAGCGGTGGAGCGGATCACCGTGGCGCGGTCGCGCCCGGATCCCAAGCTGACCTTTTCGGCTCACATCCAGAATGATCTGACTTCGCTGATGCCGGGCTTGATGCAGGATTTGCCGGGGCCGGGAAAACTCAAGTCGGCCGCCGGGGTGGCCACGGCGGAGAGCCGGGCGCAATATTTTGCCTTTGAAACCGCTGTGTTGCAGGCGGCATTTGAATTCAAGCGCGCGTATTTCAATTTGTATTTTCTGGAGGAACGGCTGCGCATCAATCGTCGGACGCTGACGTTGCTGACGGATTTGGAGGCATCCGCGCGCGCGCAGAATGAAGTGGGCCAGGCCTCGCTGCAGGATGTGTATCGCGCGCAGATTGACCGGGAGCAGTTGCGGACGGAGATTGCGAATCTCGAGGATTCGCGCGGGATGTTGCTGGCCGGGTACAAGGCGGCGCTGGGGCTGACGTGCGGGCAGGCGGACCCGCCGTTGCCCGCACCGTTTGCGGAAACGCCGCTGGATTTGACGGGCGATGAATTGCTGAAGGTGGCGCTGGCGAACAATCCGCGGTTGCAGGAAGCGTCGGCCGAGGTGACGCTGGCGGAGGCGTCCATGGCGCAGGCGCGCAAGTCGCGGGTGCCGGATTTTTCCGCCGGATTGCAGGCGGAGGTGTATGAACCGCCGTTTTACTGGCCGCAGGCGGGCATGACGCTGCCGCTCTGGCGCGACAAGCTGGCGGCGGAACTGGCGGCGGCGCAGGCGGGCAAGCGCGCGGCGGCGGCACGGTTGACGGCGGAACAGATCGGGCTGGCGGTGGACGTGGCGGCGCGCACGTATGATTACCGGGAAAGCACGCGCAACTTGGCTCTGCTGGAGGAACAGTTGATTCCAAAGGCGCAGAAATCGCTGGCGCTGGCGCGGGCGGGCTATTTGTCGGGGCGGGTGGATTTTTCCAATCTGCGGGACGCGGAGCGGACGTGGCTGAATTTGCAACTAACGGAAATCCAGGAGCGGGCGCGCCGCGAAATCACGCTGGCGGAGTTGTCGCTGGTGATCGCGGGGCGGCCGCCGGCGGGCGCCCCGGTGCTGGCGGCGAGGCATTAATACTTTGAACCATATATGGGCAATTTACGATTTACGATTTACGATTTACGCGCGGCGGGGCGAAACCACAGGCCTGAAAGGCCGCAACATGACAGCCCAGGGCAACGCCCTGGGTATGGCACCACAATGAAAATCAAGCGCTGTAAGCGCGCAACAATTTCTGCGCCAGCAGGGACGCGATCTGTTTCGGTCCGCGGCTGTGTCGGAGACCAGCCGCAGCGCGCACACTGGTGTCAACCGCCCCGCACGGCCGACGTGCCGCAAATCTCCAAGGCAGCCGTATCGCCCGTCTTCCGTGGCAGAACTGCGTTTCGGCGCGCAGATTGTGGCGCGCTTACAACGCTGGATCGCGATGATCGCATCCCACCCAGGGCTGTCATGTTGCGGCCTTTCAGGCCTGCTATTTGCGCCCGGCTCTTGGTGTTGTTTTTGGCGGTGCTTTTTGCGGGGGTGAATATTTCTGCCGGCGCGGCGGAGGGGGCGAAGACGCTTTACACCTGCGGAATGCATCCGCAGATCATCCAGGATCATCCCGGAAATTGTCCGATTTGCGGCATGAAGTTGACGCCCATCCATAAGGGCGACGGCCCGGAAGCCGCGAGTTCCACGGCGATCACGGTGGATGCGGCCACGGCGCAAAACATGAATTTGCGCACCGCCATCGTGCAGGCCGGGCCGCTGCGCAAGACCATCCGCACGGTGGGCACGATTGATTACAACGAAACCGCGCTGGCCGAGGTGACGACGAAATTCAAGGGGTGGATCGAAAAGCTGGACGTGGATGCGACCGGCGTGCTGGTGCATCAGGGCGAGCCGATGTTTGAGATTTATTCGCCAGAGTTGTACAGCGCGGAGGCGGAATTCCTGCTGGCGCGCTCCGCCGCGACCAACGACCCCGGGGCGATGGAACTGCGCGAGACGGCGGAAAACAAGCTGCGGTTTTTCGATGTGTCGGAGGCGCAAATCGCGGAGCTGGCGACCAACGGGCTGGCGCATAAAACGATGCCCGTGACCGCGCCGATCTCCGGGTTTGTGATTGAAAAAAACGTGGTGCAGGGGCAGATGGTGGACGCGGGAATGAGGCTTTATCGCATTGCCGATCTGGGCATTGTGTGGGTGCTGGCGCAGATTTACGAACAGGATTTGCCGTTCATCCAGCTGGGGTCGGAGGCGGTGGTGAAAGTCGCGTCGCTGCCGGACCGGGAATTTCGCGGGCGGGTGACGTTCATTTATCCGACGGTGGATGAGAAAACGCGCACGGCGCGGGTGCGGCTGGAGTTTGAGAATCCGGGTTATTTTTTGAAGCCGGGCATGTTTGCCTCGGCGCAAATCCGGGTGGAGCTGGCGGATTCGGCGGTGCTGGCCCCGGATTCGGCGGTGTTGCGCAGCGGGACGAAGAACACAGTGTTTGTGGCGGTGGCCGACGGCAAGTTCGAGGCGCGCGAGGTGACGCTGGGCGTGGAGGCGGAAGCCGGCATGCTGCAGGTGCTCAGCGGATTGAAGGCGGGCGAACGGCTGGTCACTTCGGGCCAATTCATGCTGGATTCAGAAAGCCAGTTGAACGAAGCGATTGAAAAGATGCGCGGGACAGCGACGCCGGCGAAAATGGATTTGACCGCAGGAAACGCCGAGAACGCGGCCACGGCGGTGGCACCCGCCGAATCAGAAGGGGTGGTGTATGTCTGTCCGATGCCGGAGCATGTTTCGATTGTGTATGAGCATGCGGGGAATTGTCCGATATGCGGCATGGCGCTGGTGCCGGTCATGCCATCGGCCTTGAAGCTGATTCAGCCCGGGGGAAAGGTCCTGTATTACACCTGTCCGATGCCGGAGCACTCCATGGTGCATGAGGATAAACCCGGCAAGTGTCCGCTGTGCGCGATGACGTTGATCCCGGTGATGGCCAAACCGCAATAATGCCGAATGGCGAATGTCCAATGACGAATGAATGTCCAATGACCAAGCCTGAAAAATTGCGCGTAGCCGCCTGTTTGTCATTCGGATTTAGTCATTCATTCGTCATTCGTCATTTTACATTCGTCATTTAATAAACATGCTCCAACGTATCATTGATTTTTCGCTGCGGAACAAGTTTCTCGTGCTGCTCGGCACGGTGATGCTGGTGCTGGGGGGCGTGTACGCGGCGCGGAATATCCCGCTCGACGCCATCCCGGATTTGTCGGACACGCAGGTGATCATTTACACGGAGTGGAACGGCCAGGCCCCGGACATCATGGAGGACCAGGTGACCTACCCCATCACCACGAAGATGTTGTCCGTGCCGAAGGCGAAGGTGGTGCGGGGCTATTCGTTTTACGGCTTCTCGTTTGTCTATGTGATTTTCGAGGACGGCACCGACCCGTATTGGGCGCGCAGCCGCGTGCTGGAATATTTGAGCAGCCTCACCGGGCAGCTGCCCCGGGGCGTCGTGCCGTCGCTGGGACCGGATGCCACCGGCGTGGGGTGGGCGTTCATGTATTCGCTCAATTCCACCAACCGCGACCTGGCCGAGCTGCGCTCGCTGCAGGACTGGTATTTGAAATATCAGCTAACGTCCGTGCCCGGCGTGGCGGAAGTGGCGTCGGTGGGCGGGTTCGTGAAGCAATACCAGGTGACGGTGGATCCGACGAAATTGCGCGCTTACAATTTGTCGCTGGGCGAGGTCAGCCGCGCGATTGAGCGGAGCAACGGCGAGGTGGGCGGCCGGTCGCTGGAGCTTTCGGAGCGCGAATATATTCTGCGGGTGAAGGGCTATGTGACGAAGCTGGACGATTTGAAGCAGGTCGCGGTGGGCATCGGCGAGCGCGGCGTGCCGGTTTTGCTGCGCGACGTGGCGTCCATCCAGTTCGGGCCGGACATGCGGCGGGGCATTGCCGAGGCCAATGGCTTGGGCGAGACCGTGGGCGGCATTGTGATTGTGCGGTATGGCGCCAACGCGCATCAGGTCATTCAGGACGTGAAAGCGCGGCTGGACCAGGCCATGAAGGCGCTGCCGGCGGACGTGCAGGTGACGGTGAATTATGACCGCACGGCGCTGATTGATCGCGCCGTGAAGACGCTGGAGGAAAAGCTGATCGAGGAAAGCCTCGTGGTCGCGGTGGTGTGCCTGGCGTTCTTGCTGCACTTGCGGAGCGCGCTGGTGGCGATCCTCATCCTGCCGGTGGCGGTGTTGATCGCGCTGCTGACCATGTTCGGGCAGGGCCTCAGCTCCAACATCATGTCGCTGGGCGGCATCGCCATTGCCGTGGGCGCGATGGTGGATGCGGTCATCATCATGATCGAGAACGCCCACAAGCATCTGGAGCATTCCGCCGGCAAAAAGCCGCACTGGGAAATCATCCGGGACGCGGCGGTGGAGGTGGGGCCGACGCTGTTTTATTCGCTGCTGGTGATCACGGTGTCGTTTTTGCCGGTGTTCACGTTGCAGGAGCAGGAGGGCCGGCTGTTCAAGCCTTTGGCGTTTACAAAAACGTATTCCATGGCGGCGGCGGCGCTGTTATCCATCACGCTGGCCCCGGTGCTGATGGGCTGGTTCATCCGCGGCAAAATTCCGGCGGAAGCGAGGAATCCGATCAACCGGCTGCTCATCTGGCTGTATCATCCGCTGCTGAATTTTGTGGTGCGCCGGCGCAAGGCCGTCATCACGGTCGCGCTGTTGCTGGTGGCGTGGGTGTTTTTTCCGTGGAACGCAATGGTGACGCGGATGCTGCCGGAGGGCTCTTGGCGGCAAACCGCACTCGGCGCAGGCAAATGGTTTCCGTATCAAAACTTGGGCTCCGAATTCATGCCGCCGCTGTATGAGGGCGATTTGCTGTACATGCCCACCACGTTTCCGGGGATTTCGCCCACCAAGGCCCGCGAGGTTTTGCAGGTGACGGACCGGCTGATCAAATCGTTCCCCGAGGTGGCGGAGGTGTTTGGCAAAGCGGGGCGCGCCGAGACCGCCACCGATCCCGCGCCGATGGACATGATTGAAACCACCATCCGCCTCAAGCCCGAGACGGAGTGGCCGGACGTGGACATCAAGGACGACGCGGGCAAGGTGATCGCGCACCGTCCGCGCACGCCGGACGAGCTGGCGGATGCGATGAACGACGTGGTGCAGATTCGCGGATTGAACAATGCGTGGACCATGCCCATCCGCACGCGCATTGACATGCTTTCCACCGGCATCAAAACGCCGGTGGGCATCAAGATCGCCGGGCCGGACCTGGCCACGCTGGAGCGGATTGGCACGGAGGTGGAGGCGGTGGTGCGCCAGGTGCCGGGGACGGCGAGCGTGTTTGCCGAGCGCGTGATGGGCGGGCGGTTCATTGAGTTCAACCTGGATCGCGAGGCGATTGCGCGCTACGGGCTGACGATTGGCGATGTGCAGGACGTGTTGTCCGTGGCGCTGGGCGGGATGCCCCTGACCACCACCGTGGAGGGGCGGCAGCGCTACACGGTGAATTTGCGGTACGACCGCGATTTCCGGTCCGATCTGCGGGCGTTGCGGGAGGAGATCGTGGTGCCCACGCCGGGCGGTGCGCAGATTCCGCTGGGGCAGCTGGCCAGCATCCAGGTGGTGGACGGCCCGATGGGCATCAAGAGCGAGGGCGCGGTGCCGAATGCGTGGGTGTATGTGGATATTCACGGCGTGGACGTGGGCACTTACGTGCAGATGGCCATGCGGGCGGTCAATGAGGCGGTGGCGCACGGGGAAATCGAGTTGCCGGGCGGCTACAACCTGTTCTGGAGCGGCCAATACGAATACATGCTGCGCGCCCGGGAACGGCTGCTGATCGTGGTGCCGCTAACCTTAATGCTGATCACCCTGATCATTTACCTGAACACAAAATCCGCGCTCAAAACGGCGATCGTGATGCTGGCGGTGCCGTTTTCGCTGGTGGGCGCGTTCTGGGCGTTGTACCTGTGCGGCTACAACCTGAGCGTGGCGGTGTGGGTGGGGATCATTGCCCTGGCCGGGCTTGATGCCGAAACCGGCGTGGTGATGCTGCTCTATCTGGAACTGGCCTACGCCGAATGGCAGTCCCGGGGCGCCATGAAGACCGCCCAGGATTTGCACGCGGCGATTTATCATGGCGCCGTAAAACGGGTGCGGCCCAAAGCGATGACCGCGTGTGTGATTATCGCGGGGCTGGCACCGATTTTGTGGAGCCACGGCGCGGGGGCGGACGTGATGAAACGCATTGCCACGCCGATGGTGGGCGGGGTGATCACCTCGACCATTCTGGAACTGGCGGTCTATCCGGCCATCTATTACCTGTGGCGCTCGCGGGGATTGCGAAATTAATCCGAACCTGAAAAAACTTGTGAAAAATTTTGCAAAAACGGGGCTGGGATTTAAGATTGAACCATGAAAGCGACCCTGGAACAAGTCGCCGAAGATGCACTGAATCTTCCGGCAGAGGATCGGATTGCGCTGACTCGGATGCTGATTCAAGCCATGGATGCCGGGCCATCCGAGGACTCGGTGGAAGTCGAGGCTGCCTGGCAGGAGACCGTGGAAAAGCGTCTCGACGAGGTGCTTTCGGGGCGCATCAAGAGCATTCCCGCCGCCGCCGTTTTTGAAAAGCTGCGCAGCAGATATGGATGAAACCGGCGGAATTTCATCCTGAAGCAGAAGCGGAATTGGACCGGGCAATTGGCTATTATGAGCAGCAAGCACCGGGATTGG
>Ga0302278_10003159_pt1 | contig 18247 bp, 19 predicted proteins | sample III_Bog_N3_2_FD_194543 | JGI IMG/M metagenome (GOLD analysis project Ga0302278, IMG submission 194543) | Peat permafrost microbial communities from Stordalen Mire near Abisko, Sweden - III_Bog_N3_2 | ecosystem: Environmental > Terrestrial > Soil > Wetlands > Peat | place: Sweden: Abisko...
GTATTTGAGGGTGCGCCGTCGATCACTGAACATATCAGCGCATGTTTAACAGATTCGGTTGCGCCAGCAGCCGTCATTGCGTGAGATGGATTTCGAGCCATTTCGAAGTAACTGTAAGGAATGACAGTTTGGTCTCAACGTTCAAAGCAAAGACCCTGAACTCGTAGAGTTGTGAATCTATTCCTTGGTAGCCAACGAAGGGAATAAAGGGCACCTCGGGAATCTTCGAGATGGCTTGGGCCGATTGTGGTCGCGCGACCTTTGCGCACGGAGAATCAAGGGCAGTCCCCGAGCCACGCTTAAATGGGCGTCGCGTCGGCACCCACGCGATGGTCGACCAGCCGCACTTCATTTCGCGAGGCGGATTTAGGGGAGTATCGGCTTGCTGAAGGGTTGCTGACGCGACGTCGTCATACAGAAGGCAACATTGTTTCGGCGCACCCAAACGAGTTGCTTGACAGGCAAGTGGTAATGGAACGCCGGTTCAGTGGGAAAATTGGCTCCGAATTTGGAACAGAGAATTGGTCCATGTGCTACATTGTCGCACATGGAAATAGGTGTGCGAGAACTTCGTAATCAGACCAGTCAAATCATTGACGCCGTCCGTGCCGGGGAACGAGTTGTTCTCACCGTGCGCGGCGAAGCCGTCGCCGACATTGTGCCGCACGCACAAAGATCCCGTTGGGTGGCGGGAAAGAACCTGCGTCGCAGTTTGATCGAGTGGGCCGCCGACCCAGCATTAAGCACTGACCTTGATGCAATCGCCGGCCAAACCTTGGACGAACTTTGAGCGAATCGTCTGGACTTCTTGATACTTCGGTATTCATAGCGCGAGAATCCGGTCGACTTCTCGGCGAACTTCCCGACCGAGTCACCGTGTCAGTGGTGACAATTGGCGAACTTGAACTTGGTGTCTTGGTTGCTGCGGACAACGCGTCGCGAGGGAAGCGGGCTGGAACCTTGGCATTGGCTCGTACGATTGTTCCACTGCCCATCAGTGAGTCCGTCATGACGGCTTGGGCCCGCCTCGTTTTCGATTGTCGCCGCGATGGCGTACATCGAACCGTCAAACTTGCTGATGCACTCATTGCCGCCACGGCAATCAATCTCGGATTGCCAGTGGTGACGCAAGATGAAGATTACGACCAGATGGCCAAGGCTCATACACAACTTCGGGTCCTCAAGGTTTAGCCATCAGTGGCCTCCGTCTTCTTCAACGAAGTCGACAGGTGAAATGTTCATCACGTTACGACCGATGTCATCCAAGCTTGCGCCTCAATGGTCAAACGGCGGATAATTGTCCTGTGAGGACTGAGAGGAGTGCCACCAGTGAGTGATTTCTCGGCTCAGTTGGCGGAAGTCGTCGAACGCTTTACTCATGACGCTACCGACGTTGACCACGCCGATGCGATTCCTCGAACGCACTTCGATCAACTCGCGGCGCTGGGTCTGTTTGGTGCCTTTGCTCCCATCGACATGGGTGGGCTCGAATTCAGTCTCGCTGAACTTTGTGACTGTGTCGAGTTGTTGGCTTCGGCGTGTCTAGCCAGCACCTTCGTGTGGATCCAGCATTTTCGTCTGCTCGCGGCGGCGCTGGATCCCTCAGCCCCGGGAATCGTGGCTGACCTGCGCCGCGAGATCGTACGCGGCCAAGTTAGAGGCGGTGTTGCTCTCACCGGATCACAACCGGGACCCGCCCGATTGAAGGCCACGCCGACACGCGAAGGGTGGTCACTGGATGGTGAGGCGCCGTGGGTGAGCGGCTGGGGACTCGTGGACCACCTCGTCGTCGCCGCGCGCGGGCCTGAGGATACCGTGGTGACGCTCCTGCTCGATGCCCGTGACCAGCCGGGCCTCGTCGCTACTCGACACCAACTTGCAGCGCTCAACGCCACCGCGACGGTGAAATTGACGTTCGCAGCAATGTTGGTGGAAGCTGACCGCGTGCTCGGTCAAGTTCTCTATGATCCGACACATGAGCTCCCGGAAGGTCTTCGCGTCAACGGATCTCTGGCACTCGGTGTAACGCGTCGATGCCTTAACGTCATTGGACCGTCGCGACTCGACCACGAGCTGCGCGAAGCGCGCAACGCACTCGATGGTGCAAACGCGGAGACGATGCCCCTCGCCCGTGCGCAAGCCTGCGAGTTAGCGGTGCGCGCGTCAAACTCGCTGGCGGTCCATCAGGGGAGTTCGTCGGTGCTCGAAGCAAGCATCGCCGAGCGAACGGGTCGCGAGGCGCAAGTCCTACTCACTTTCGGTTCGCGTCCAGCGATTCGAAGCGCGTTACTCGAGCGTTTCGGCGCGGGAACCGCCTAGCCCTTTAGCCGGCATTCGGGCGTTAGCCCAAACCAGACTGCGTCGTTGTGGTGGTTCCAAGCAGCGTTGTTGATGTCGTGGTCGTCGTTGCGGGGATGGTCGTCGTGGTAGTTGAAACAGCTGCTGATTGCCCAAGTTCCTTGAGAGCCTGAGACCAGGTGAAGACGACCCCCGAAGTTGGTTTCGCCGCGAACCAGGAGAACTCCATGGCTAACGAATAGCCCAACCTTGGATTGAGGGCCGCGCCAGCGCCCATGACCAGGACTGCTTGCCTCTTCGAAGCGAGCGAGGTCGGGCGAAGTTCGAGGATCGCATTGCGATGGTCCCAACAACCGGGCGCACCTTGTTGTGAACAGAAGTAGTTCGTCCACCCGTGGTAGGGAGGGGGACCGTCTTCGTACATCCAGCCCCAGTCCGCTTGGAACGCCGCCTGAGTTCGTGCGGTGCCCGCAGTGGACCAGATGACGTGATAATCGTAGGGCCACCTTGGCGGTGGCGACGGGTCGCGACGCAGTTGCGCACCCTCCAGCGAGACCCTATTGAGTGTGGAGATAAGCGCGTAGCCAGGTTGCTCGCCTCGGCTGATTCGTTCGAGATTGACGAGTACGAATAACTGTTCGGGGACCGTCAGTGCGTCATATCTCGAGAGATTTATGGACAAGGGACCGAGCCCTTCTTCCGCGGAGCGGGCGTCGTTGATAAGTGTCAGCGCGGGCAGTCCTGGACCGCTTGGTGGATCAAAATTGGTAGGCGGCGTATTTGGAGGGAGAATCACCCCGGAGCCAGAAGAGCCCGCGACACTCGAAAAACTGGTCATGAGCGACAAAATGGCGACAAATACGAGCACATTACGATTTCTCACATCTCTTGCTTACTATTTGGCATGCGTCAAGGCAAGCGCATCTTTGTTACTGGGCGCCACTGCCAGTACCTGGCGAATTCTTCGAGCTAAAGAGCGAGTGTTCTTTGGTGAGCCTCAGTCGGTCCCAATCGTGTTGGAGGTGACACCCTCGGCACTCACGTAGTCACTGCCATTCGACTCCGTGTCATAGCACGTGTTCGTGGTCAGTGTCTCGGTGCTGGACGTCAACGCAGCGGAGTAGGGGCCGTAGTTGGTGCCCTCATCGACGCAGTACCAAGTGGCCGTTCCTATCGGGAAGTTCGAGAAGGTGATACTCATCCAGTTGCCGGAGGGCGCCGGGTTGGTCCCCCAACTAACTGAGATCGACGGAGAGGAAGTTCCTCCCACACTGCCGCCGAGACCTGCGGTACTAATCGTGGTCGTTGGAGCGCTCGTTGGCACAGGTCCAACGTTGATCCCAGGAAGATCGGGTAAGAGTTCTGCCAGCAAGCGGCCTTCGGCGGCGTTGCCCAACTCAGACGGATGAAACGACCTTCGCAAGTCCGAAGGCACGACGCCATTGAGCCAAGGAGGACCCGATCCGCAAAGATTGTGTCGTTTTCCTACCGAGGGTTCAAAGAGATTCTGGTTGGTCGAAGAGATTGACTTGGAACCCGAATTCGATCCTGAGTTCACGTCGAGGAAGGTCAAGGTCACGCCGTTGGGATGTTCGGCGTTAACCGCTTGGACGTCGGAACTGATTGAAGCGTTTAGGTCGCCGGCGTCGCCGCGAATCTGTGTCGCATCGCTGGTCCCGAGGTAATCACACGTTCCTAAGTGTCGCAGACGTGGAGGCCAGAGTCTCGGTAGTTCAACGATGTCGGGATAACCAAGAACAACTATGTTGCCGCCAGGTTCGACGACATCGTTGGCGACCTTCGTGAGAAAGGTCTCGTACGCCGTCGTCAATTTCCGAGCAATCAGTTTTCGAACATAGGAATCGGAAGGGCAACTGTGTCCCGGATCCGGTGGAGCGACTCGTGGAGAACCCGCGACACATTGGGTCACAATGCCTGCAAAATCAACGTTATTGCCGCCAAAAGTGAACGTCACAAGATCAAACCGGCCCAGGGCGCTCGTCCATTCGGGCTGACCGGCCGCATCGGCAAGTCGAAGGAAATCTGCTGAAGTAGCACCAGAGCACGCCACGAAAGTTGGTTCATCGAGTCCGGGAACCGATGATCCCAGATCCTCGTAGGCGTGCTGCGGGTACGCCATTGAATTCGTGGTCGTCCCCGCTTGATCACAAAGCCCAGAGGTATTTGCGAGACCCGCCCCCGCCGAATATGAATCGCCCGCGGCGAGCCAGGTGATCGGGGCACTCGATGAATGTGACTGGCCGGTAGCAGACGCGCTGGAGGAAAACCCTACAACCGCAGACAACGCAAGGGCGAACAAAATCCTTCGAGACAGCGACATTCCCTGACTATATCTTTGTGGGCCTGAATTCATGATTGCCATGAAGGGGACGCTGCGTCCATCGGTGATGACGATCACGTTTCTCGTATGGCATCATCGCAATCGTCGAGTGTTGCGTCGATTTCAACCTCCGACTTCATGTCGGGGCGTTTCTGTTATGCGCACTTGTGGAGCATTGGCACATTCGAGCTCAGAGGTAGAGCGTGACAAATGATTGTTGACCATTGAGCGACACGAGGCGAATGTCGTCGCCGGGAAGGCACCGTCGGCGATTCATCTGCGCCGTCATCAAGATTTAACCTCCTACTTACATGTTGAGAGGTATGTGGCCGCTTCATCCGAGGCAGTCAAAATCAATGAACAAGACGACAGTTCGGTTTTCGACTCGACTCGAATCAATTGTCACGGGCGCACGAAGGCAATTGGCGATTGGTGGGCCTCAGGGTCATGGCGTCTTCGAAATGAGGCCGAATTCATCGTGCAATAATTCGCCGTTTGGTTTACTCTGGTGCCCAGTAGGCGTGATTGGCGCCCGTGGTTGGTAGTTGATCAAAGTAGGGCGACTGACGATCAAAGGGGGCACGAGCATGAGTCCGAACAGCCGTGAGGTCCGTCAGCGTCAGCAACAAAAGACCCACTGGTTCCGGAAGCTCCCCAGACACACCGGTGAACCTGCCGATCGTTGGCTCACGCTCCTGCCAACTTTCTCTCTCTTGGGAATCATTGCGCTCGCGATTTACGCCTTCTCCCTACATAACTCCTGGGCCGTCCTTGGCTACGGCGTCGTCGTCGCTGTCTCGTCGACTCTGGCCGGAGGGCTGGTCGGTGTGCTTTTCGGGATCCCTAGGTCGGTGGAGGGATCGCAGAATCAGAAGCCAACCGACGGCTACGTAGGCAACACAAACTTGGAACAGGTTTCGGACTGGCTTACGAAGATTTTGGTTGGCGTAGGGCTGGTACAACTGGGCCATGCTCCGGACGCCTTAAAACATCTCGCCAATTCAATGAAGTCCGGATTCGGCGCGAGCACGTCAAGTGCGAGTTTCGGACTGGCGTTGTCGTTGACCTTCGCTATCGGAGGCTTCCTTTACTTCTACCTCTGGAGCCGAATCTTCCTCTTCATCGACCTTCCAAGGTCGAAGAGTTCGAGTAGCGAAACCGCCGATTCGTCGAAGGCAGCTACACCAGTCGCGAAAACTGCAAGGAGTCAACGCAGATCGTAAGCATTTCTTACGACGACTGATGCTGGAGCGGAGTTATTGGCAGGGCTCGTGTGAAAGTTTCGCCTTGGCGACGGCGTACTGAAAGCTAATTGAAAAACAGCAGCGATCATTGGCCTTGCGTTCGGCAACTGCTTGCTCGGCATGCTGGAAGAACACCGTCACAGCTACCACCACTACCGACCACGCAGTGTCTTTGATTATCAGACTCCCGTTGAATTCGTCACCTAGTGGTGCGAGGAGAACACTGCGCTAATCTCAAAAGAGGTGGACCGATGAACGGGGTGCTCGACAGATTGAGTGGATACTCGACTCTTCGGATTCGAGAGGATCGTGCATCTTGAACTCGCAAAGGACTGGGGTTAGCCCGCTGTGGTGAGTAATTCTGAGGATCCTCGATGGCCTTCAAGCGGTTCGCTGCTGCGGGCGGCGACAACTACGGGGCGGCGCAACGTCGGACTGCTCGGAGTCTCCACCTACGTCAAGTCGGTCAGCCCTCGTTCGTCGACCGGCACGCCGAACGCGGTTCGCGTGGCGCTCGAACGCTTCTCGACGTGGTCCTATAGCGACCATGTCGATCTGGCCGATGTGGTGTGCGTCGTGGACTACGGCGACGTGCTCGAGCCCGATGGCGAAGGCGGCTACGAGCGAGTCGGTGCCGCGGTGGCGACGTTTGATGACCAACTAGAGCTGTGCATCGTGCTCGGCGGTGACAACGCTGCGACGTGGTACGCAATGTCCACGTTGGCCGGCGCGGACCTTTCGCACTACGGACTCATCACTCTCGATGCCCACTTGGACCTTCGCGACGGCGAGTCCAACGGCTCACCGGTCCGGCAACTGCTCGAAGCAGGTCTTCCGGGTGAGCACGTGGTACAGATCGGTTTGGCCGATTTCTCGAATTCGTCCTTCTACGCGAAGCGAGCCCACGATGCTGGCATCACGGTGATCACACGTGACGAATTGCGCGATGAGCGTATTGAAGACGCTGCGCGCCGCGCGCTCGACATTGCGGGCGCCGACGGACGACCGATCTACGTGGATATCGATATGGACGCCGCCGACCGCTCGGTCGTGCCGGCTTGTCCGGCCGCGGCGCCTGGCGGTTTCAGCGCCGACGAGATGCGACGATTCGTTCGTGCCGTCACGGCCGATCCCCGGGTCAGTGCCATCGATGTCACCGAGATCGACGTCGATCGTGACAGCGACGATCAGCGAACTATCCGCCTCGCAGCGTTGTTAGTTCTCGAAGCGCTCGCAGGCGTGCAAAGGAGACCGCTATGACCATCGTTCTAGGCACCCAGCCGCTCGAACGAGGTCAGGTGCTCGCCGTCGCGAGGAACTACGAAACATTGACGTTCAGCGATGAGGTGCTCGCGCGGCTCGAGCTTCAGCGAGCCGCCATCGACGCCTTGGTGCGCAGCGGCACCCCGGTCTACGGGCTTTCGACGGGCTTCGGCTCGTTGGCGACAACGTTCATCTCGCCCGACCAGCGCCGTGACCTGCAGCGATCCCTGATCCGCTCGCACGCTGCAGGAGTTGGCGCAGAAGTCGAGACCGAGGTCGTGCGCGCGATGATGGTGTCGCGCCTGACCAATCTCTGCAGCGGGGTGTCGGGCGTGCGTCCCTCCACAGCCCTGGCGTATTGCGCGCTGTTGAACGCGCGGATCACGCCGGTGGTGCACGAATACGGCTCGCTCGGATGTTCGGGTGACCTCGCGCCGCTGGCCCACGTGGCGCTGGCCCTGATGGGCGAAGGCGACGTGCGCGACCAGGGCGGGCAGCGCATACCCGCTTCCCAGGCCCTTGCCGAAGCCGGTCTTGAGCCGGTGGTACTGGCCGAGAAGGAGGGTCTGGCCCTCATCAACGGCACTGACGGGATGCTTGGCCAGCTCATCCTGGCTCTCGAGGACGGCACAGGTCTCCTGCGGCTCGCCGACGTCGCCGCGGCTATGTCGATCCAAGCCCTGCGCGGCACCGACCGGGTCTTCCTCGCCGAGATCCACGCACTGCGTCCACACCCGGGCCAGCACGACAGCGCCGCGAACCTGGTCAAGCTGCTAGCTGACTCGCCGATCGTCAACTCTCACCTTGACGATCCGACCCAGGTCCAGGACGCCTACTCACTTCGCTGCGCGCCCCAGGTCCACGGCGCGGCCCGCGATACGTTCGCCCACGCTGCGCGCGTGGGCGACATCGAACTCGCGTCGGCCATCGACAATCCGTCGATCCTCGATGACGGAAGGTTGGTGTCCAACGGGAACTTCCATGGGGCGCCGATCGCCTACGTGCTTGATTTCCTGGCCATTGCGCTGGCGGACGTGGCCTCGATGTCCGAACGGCGCACCGACCGCCTGCTCGACGTCGACCGTAGCTACGGCCTTACGCCGTTCCTCGCCCATCAGGCCGGCGTCGATTCCGGACTGATGATCGCCCAGTATTCCCAGGCTGCGCTGGTCTCAGAGATGAAACGTCTGGCGTCGCCGGCCAGTGTCGATTCGATCCCTTCCTCGGGAATGCAGGAGGACCACGTCTCGATGGGCTGGCACGCCGCGCGAAAGTTGCGCCTAGCGCTGGCGGCGTTCGCCGACGTCCTCGCCATCGAGTTGCTGGCCAGTGCGCGTGCGCTGGCGTTACGGGCCCCCCTCGAACCGTCGCCGGTGACCGCTGCGTTGCGCGACCGCATCAACGCCGCCAGTGGCGGTCCGGGTCACGACCGCTGGCTCTCGCCCGAGATTGCCGCAGTCGGCGAGCTGGTGCGCAGCGGCGCGCTGCTCGATGTCGTGGACCGCTTTGTCACGTTGACCTAGGTCGAAGAAGGAGTAACCATGGAAGGCGCCCGTCCGGTTCGAGCAACACGCGGAACCGCATTAACGACGCTCGGGTGGCCCCAGGAGGGCGCCCTTCGGATGCTGCAGAACAACCTCGACCCCGAGGTGGCCGAGCGACCCGACGACCTGGTCGTCTACGGCGGCACTGGCCGTGCCGCACGCGACTGGCGCAGCTTCGACGCGTTGGTGCGCACGCTCAAGACCCTGAAGGGCGACGAGACGATGCTCGTGCAATCGGGCCGTCCGGTGGGCGTCTTCTCGACCCACGAGTGGGCACCGCGCGTGCTGATCGCGAACTCGAACCTCGTTCCCGACTGGGCCAACTGGCCCGAGTTCCGCCGCCTCGAGGCGCTGGGGCTCACGATGTACGGACAGATGACTGCGGGGTCGTGGATCTACATTGGCACCCAGGGGATACTCCAAGGAACCTACGAGACCTTCGCCGCGGTGGCGAAGAAGCGCTTTGGCGGCACCCTCGCCGGGACGTTGACCCTGACCGGGGGGGCGGGGGGCATGGGCGGCGCGCAGCCGCTCGCCGTCACGATGAACGACGGGGTGTGCCTGTGCGTGGACGTCGATCCGTCGCGGCTCCAACGCCGCGTCGATCACCGGTACCTTGACGAGTGGACGAGCGACCTCGACGATGCCGTGGCGCGAGTCCTCGCCGCCAAGCGCGAGCGCCGGGCGCTCAGCGTGGGACTGCTCGGCAACGCGGCGACCATCTTCGCCGAACTTCTTCGTCGCGGAGTAGAAGTCGACATCGTGACCGATCAGACCTCGGCGCACGACCCGCTCAGCTACCTGCCTGAGGGCATCGACCTGGCCGACTGGCACGACTACGCCGACAAGAAGCCCGAAGAGTTCACCGACCGCGCCCGCCAGTCGATGGCCAAGCAGGTCGAGGCGATGGTGGGCTTCATGGACGAGGGGGCCGAGGTCTTCGATTACGGCAACTCCATTCGCGGCGAGGCGCAGCTGGGCGGCTACGGCCGCGCCTTCGAGTTCCCCGGCTTCGTGCCGGCCTACATTCGTCCGCTCTTTTGCGAGGGCAAAGGCCCGTTCCGCTGGGCAGCGCTCTCGGGCGACCCCAAGGACATCGCGCGCACCGACCAGGCGGTGCTCGACCTCTTTCCCGACAACGAAGGCTTGCGTCGCTGGATCACCAAGGCTCGCGACAAGGTGGCCTTCGAGGGACTGCCGGCCCGGATCTGCTGGCTCGGTTACGGCGAGCGCGACAAGGCAGGGCTAGCCTTCAACGAACTCGTGGCGTCGGGCGAGGTGTCGGCTCCGCTGGTGATCGGACGCGACCATCTCGACAGCGGCTCGGTGGCGTCGCCCTACCGCGAGACCGAATCGATGCTCGACGGTTCGGACGCCATCGCCGACTGGCCCCTACTGAACGCGATGGTGAACACGGCCTCCGGCGCCACGTGGGTCTCGATCCACCACGGCGGCGGGGTCGGCATCGGGCGCTCGATCCACGCGGGCCAGGTCTGCGTCGCCGACGGTACGGCACTCGCGGGCCAGAAGCTCGCTCGGGTACTGCGCAACGACCCCGGCATGGGCATCATCCGTCACGTCGACGCCGGCTACGACCTCGCCGACGACGCCGCGAGCGAGCGCGGCGTGCGAGTCCCGATGCGCGAGAGCTGACCGTGTCCGCCCGGCTCATCTTCAACATCGGTGAGTTGACGACCAACGACCCGACCCTCGGCGACGGCTCCGTGCTGGGTCGACTCCGCGACGCTGCTCTCGTGGTCGACGAAACCAAAGTGCTGTGGGTCGGCGAGAGCGCGAAGGCCCCGGGCTGCGACGAGTCGATCGACGCCGACGGCGCAGCCGTGGTGCCGGGTTTCGTGGACTCGCACACCCACCTCGTCTTCGCCGGCGAGCGGTCCGACGAGTTCGAGGCGCGCATGGCGGGCACGCCCTACGACGGAGGCGGAATCGCTCGAACGGTCGCGGCGACCCGCGAGGCATCGCGTATCGAGCTGCACACTCAGACCGCCAAGCGCGTTCGCGAACTTCAGGCGGGAGGCGTGACGACAATGGAGATCAAGTCCGGCTATGAGCTCACGCTGAGCGGTGAGCAGCGCCTCTTGGCGATTGCCAGTGAGTTCACCGATGAGGTCACCTTCCTCGGCGCGCACGTCGTACCCGACGAGTTCGCCCACGACCGCCGGGCCTACGTGGAGCTGGTGATCGACCAGATGCTAGAGAGGTGCGCGCCAATGGCGCGCTGGGCCGACGTCTTCTGCGAGCAGGGGGCCTTTGACGTGGACGAGGCCCGCGAGATCCTGCTCCAGGCGCGCATCATGGGCCTCGGGCTGCGGGTGCACGGCAATCAGTTGGGCGACTCTGGCGGAGTGGCGCTGGCGGTCGAGTTGGACGCGGCGAGCGTGGACCACTGCACGTTCGTGAACGACCACGACCTCGAGGCGCTGGCGGCTTCGGGCACCGTGGCGACGCTGCTGCCGGGCGCGGAGTTCTGTACGCGCTCTTCGTACCCGTCGGGTCGGCGCTTGCTCGACGCGGGCGCCACGGTGGCCCTCGCGACCGACTGCAATCCCGGTACCTCTTATGTGACGAGCATGTCCTTCGTCATCGCTCTGGCCGTGCGCGAGATGGCGATGACCGTTGACGAGGCGCTCTGGGCCGCGACGCGCGGCGGGGCGCGGGCCCTGCGTCGAGACGACGTCGGACACCTCGGTGTCGGGGCTCGCGCCGACGTGGTGCTGCTCGACGCCCCCAGGGCGGCTCATCTCGCGTACCGGCCGTGCGGTGCAGTAGTAGGTCGGACCCTGCGTGCACTGCGCTAATACCTTGTTCAAGGAATTGCCCAAAGCGGCGACGCGAAGGAAGTCCGGGGACCGTTGTACTTCTTTGGGGCTTGGAAGGGTACGCGCGTGGCAAGGAGTCGGGGCAATGGCGAAGGTTCCATTTACCAACGTTCGTCAGATGGTCGTTGGATCGGTGCGCTGACGATTGGCTACAGCTCTCGGGGAACGCTGGTGCGCAAGTCGGTGAGCGCGAAGACGAGGGCCGAAGTTGTACGTCGTTTCAAGGTCTTGCAAGCGCAGTACGACAGTGGCGCTCCGCTCTCAGATACGCAATTGACGGTCGTCGATCTGCTCGCCCATTGGCACCGCGACGTGCTTCGCCACCAAGTCGCGCCGAACGCCGCAAAGAACTACAAGGGTATTGCCGACCAGCACATCGTGCCGACCCTCGGCCGAGTGACCGTTGCTCAATTGACCGTGCTGGACGTTGACCGTCTCTTGTCCCAGAAGCTTGATGACGGACTCTCGGTCTCAACCGTGCAAAGAATTCGCTCGGTTCTCGCCCAGGCGCTTGACCAAGGCATTCGTTGGGGGAGCGTGACACGCAACGTCGCGCGGCTCTCGCGGGCGCCCAAGACGCTTCGACCGGAAGGACGTACTCTGACGCCCGATGAAGCTCGACGCTTCCTCGCCGCGCTCGCCGGCCGTCGAAATGAGGTTCTCTTCACGCTCATGCTCGCGACCGGACTTCGACGAGGCGAGGCTCTCGGGTTGCGGTGGTCGGACTTTGACGAGAGTAATGCCACCCTCTCGGTACGTCGCCAACTCAAGCGCGAGACCGGTCGCTTGGTCACCTCCGATACCAAGACCCTTCGTAGTCGTCGTACCCTCAATGTCTCGAGCTCGGTCGTGAGAAAGCTGCAACAGCAGCGACGAGATCAAGTGGCCGCGTGTGAGCGAGCTGGTCCTCGTTGGATTCAAACTGGCTTCATCTTCACGTCAATCAAGGGCACGCCGCTTGATCCAGCCAATGTCAACAAGGATTTTCAGTTGGTCTGCGATGCGGCGGGTTTGGGTCGATGGCATCCCCATGAACTTCGCCATTCCGCCGCCAGTCTGATGCTCGCCCAAGGGGTGAAACTCCAAGTCGTGAGCGAAGTGCTAGGTCACTCATCGATCCGCATGACTTCTGATGTTTACGGGCATATCCTCGCCCCTGACCGCGAGGTTGCGTCCGAGGCAATGGAGACCTTGTTATGGCGAGAGTAGAAGAGCGATTGTCGGACTTCGGCCATGTGGCAGCAAAGCCCTGCGACCCCCGGAATCGATCGCGAGATTCAACCATATGTGTTACCATATGAATCATGACACGCCGCGAAGTATTGGTACAACTCGATGATCATTTAGTCGAAAACCTCGACGTCCTCGCGCGAGAGTTGGGATTGAGTCGTTCCGAATTGTTGCGCCGGGGCGCGCAAGCGATTCTCGATGCGGATGCATTGAAAAAGGCGGATCGTCGACTCCAGTATTCGTATCAGTCATTGCCCCAGGATGAAGCCATCATTGAAGCTGCCGCGCGCCTCGCGCGAGAGACGACACCTCTCTGGTGAAGCGAGGAGACATTATCTGGTGTGACCTAGGGGGTGAGGCAGGTCGGCGCCCCGTATGCGTCTTGACTCGGGATGCAGCAATTCAGGTGCTGAACGCGGTGACTTGTGCTCCGATTACTCGCACGGTGAGAGACATCGATTCCGAGGTCCTCGTAAGTTTCGAGGAAGGTCTTCCAGACTTGAGTGCAATTACCTGTGACAACATCATGACGATACCGAAGGCTCTACTCCAAGAGCGCCCTATCGGATCCCTGACGTTTTTCAAACGGGGAGAACTTGACCGAGCACTTCGATTTGCGCTGGACATCCAGTTTTAGGAGCTCGTGTCGTCTCTTCGCGAAGATTCTCGGTTGCGCTTTCTTATATGCCAAAGCTGCGTCAAAAGACCGATGCTGGAGGCGCTCCTGAAGCTTCAATCTCGACCGTAGATCGCAATCGGAGATTCGTGAAATTCGTAGAGAAAACAGACGTGGAGAATTTCTCGATCGTCGAACGTAAACTGGCACTCTTGCCTGGCATGCAAGTGGTCAACTCATGGAATTCCAAATTTGACTTTGATTGACTTTCTTCTTCGCGACGCCGGGCATCACCTTGACCGCCGAATTGGCGTTGGAAACCCGATGCTGAGCGATTCGCGTCTGAATATTGGGCTTTCACTATCCTCGAGTTGCGCCAATTCGTTGCCTAACTATTCTCCGCCCGTTGCGACAAAATGACGGAAGGGTGGCAGCAGGAGACGCTCAGAGCTGCCCTCTTCGGCGAATGCGTGAGTTGCCTCCAATTGTGCGCGGACGGTCGAGGTGTTGGTGAAGTCAATCCGAGCACTCCAGTCGTTCGCGAACCGGAGCGCGTCAATCAACACTGAGGGATCGTTGGCACGATCCAAGCGACGTAAGGCACCGATGTAGTCATCGCGAAAGACTGTTGGAATTATCGTTCGAGACTGTCCACCGGCATCCAATTCGGCGTTCATCATGATTCGAGACAAGCGCCCGTTGCCATCGTCGAAGGGATGTACCGCGGCCACGAGGTACTTCACGTAGACCGACCGCTCCCAAGCGCTGTCCAGATCATCGAGACGGCCGAATCCCTCGATGAGGGTTCCGCGAACCAAGTCGGGGTCTACGAACACGGTTGCTCCGGCTTGGTTGGCACGCTCCTTGAAGAGTCCGGGGTGCCTGTCGGGGCGTGCCTCCATGATTCGGGCGTGGCGCTGCTGGAGAAGTTCGAGGAACTCATTGGGACCATCCGCGAGTCGTCTCATCTCAGCGAGATCACTCACGAGCCAGAAGGTGGCAAGCACATCGTGGGCGTCTTGAGGTCGTCCGGCAGGTTCGATTCCCCTGTACACAATATCTTCAGCCTCCTCGACGGTGAACTCCGTGCCTTCGATGTAGTTCGAAAAGTAAGCCTCGTAGAAGGGGAGGATGCTGGGCTCGAGCGGAGCAGCGGGATGGTTTTGGGGAGCGGCTGATTGCAGCGCGACGACCAGAACGTCGCATCGTTCGATTCGTTCGGCGTCGTAGGGAATGCCGAGCGCACGTTGTCGAAGTAACCGCGGGAGACCCGACACTGGCCTCGTCCCTAGCGCGGCTCCGATCAGGTTGTCAAGATCGCCAGCGTCCTCGGCGCTGACCCCGAGTAGAGGTGCCTGCGTGCGAACTTGGTCGCGTACCTGACCCAGCTCGTCGGCACCGCCATATCGAGCGACTCGCTCGACCCATTCACCGAGTTCGCGGCGAGTGAGCCGACGCGAGAGCGCACCGTGGCGAGCCCTTGAGGGGATGGCGTTCTCGGCGAGGGCCCGGACGAGCGAAGCTTGGTGCAGGCCGCCGGGAAGAGGAATGTCGCCTGGTTGGGGAGCGGCGCCGCGGCGCAGGGAAACGGTGAGTCCGGGCAAGATCAGAACACGGTCGTTGTGAGGGTAGACCAGGTACAGCGTTCCATTTACTGGTCCGGCTGTTCGAGCGGAACGATCTGAAATCGTGGCGTCAGGAAAGAGACGCCCGGCGATGGTTCGCCACTCTCGCCTAACCACTCGTTCGGGCGCGCTCGACGTGTCAGTCGTGTAGACGCCCGTAGCCAGACGTACCACGGCACCCCGTGCGGACATCTGGGAGAGCGTGGAGCGCGGCACTTCGCCGCTGAGGATAATGGTCGAAGTGCTGCTATCCATGATTTTGCTCCTAACAGTAGAACAAATACGGATTTAGCCTACCACTATTAGAGCAAAACCGGAGATAAGAATGCCCCATTTTCAAGTTTGTCTCCGATATCGGCGGAGCGCAAGCTCTGGGCGATCCTCAAAAGGTACTCGGTTAGTGACCCAGTCGGCATAACACCCGTGTCTCTTCCTTGTGTGGCCGAGACGATGAGAGGACTTCGTGCTCGCTTCGTGGATTCACATTGACTTTTGCTCGACCAACTCCAGGAGTTCTTCCCTCGGTGTTCTCGTGCCGCCTCGAAGCGGTCCTGCCAGGGTGTCGGATTGCCACAGTGATAGTTGCATGAGGTCGTTACCGTAACGTTCACGTACGTGCTCAAGTTCGAATTCGAAGCGATTCATCACCCCGAGTACTTGGCGATTGGCGGTTCTGGCGTAAGTGCCATCGTTCATGGCCCATCGCTCGGCCGCGATGAATGCCGGATTGACGCCGAGTTTGTCCAGCATATCCCGGAGATTCTCCGGGAATCGCTCCAAGAGCGTTGCCGCAGGTGCCAGCGGAATCAGCAGCGGCAAGAGCGACCGCTCGTTGACGAAGAGTGCAACTTGTGGTCGCCAGAAGACAGCCGTGGCGTACCAATTTCCGAGTGACGTCGTAGGGTTCTCCACCGCAGGGGCGAATGGCCCTTTCACCCTCGTGAGGAGTTTCTTCGTCGCGTGGATCGTGAACATGGTTATTCAAGTTTGCACCACCGGGCGACCGCCCGTACCTTCAAGCTCGGAGAAAGGTGCCATCTGGGAATGGCTCACTCGCGAGCGCCGCTTTGGGCGATCAGAATCAGATTGAGACTACTGAATGACTGCTGAAGGAACTACCAGACATCGTTGTAGTTCTCGGTGTTTTTCAACTCCACCAATTGCCTCGTATGCAAGTGGTAATAGCGAGACGGGCAGTGTTTTACTTTGCGAAGGGTTTTAGGGGGCCCATTTCAAATTTCTTGATTCACACCGCCGCGAGATCGCTTCGTAACTTTGAGACAACGTGATGCTCGGTTCACTTGCGTAGGTTGGGTCTACGCCGCGTGATCAGTTCCCAAAAACGAACCAGGCCCAAACTCTGAGTTCAACGGACTCGGATGGTGAATAAACGTAGTACACTTATTTATGTGGAAATTTGGCCGAGCGCCCATAAACATGGTGTCGCGGAGGAAGACATGTTCCACGCCTTTGAAAACCCCGTGGAATGGGTGGAAATCGATGAGGACCCTTTTCGGTACCTCATGGTTGGACCGGACCGGGCGGGGAATTTCATCGAACTCGTCATCGTAGTTACCGCGGATGTGGAGTTGCTAATCCATGCAATGCCGCTTCGTCGAAGTACAGAGAAACTATTAGGAGGTTTGAGCTAGTGAAAAAGAAAGTGTATGGCTATACAAGTGCGGGCGAGCCCATCGACGACAAGATGATTGAACAATTCGTTGAAGAGGCTGACGAAGGATACGACGAAAACAAGTTCAGGGAACGTCGACGTGGTCGTGGGCGTCCACCACTTGGAGACGCAGCCAAAGTTGTTGGTTCTCTGCGTCTTGATCCAGATCTGCGCCTGGAAGCGGAGTTACAAGCTGATAAAGAGGGGATCAGCGTCTCTGAACTATTCAGAAAGTCGCTCCGAAAGTACCTGGGTGAATTACAGCCCAGCGAAAACTTTAGGCAGAGTTTTATGGATGAACTTCAAGCCTACCGACAGAAGCTTAATGAGGTGGATGTGACGAAACGCCTTACGGCCATTGACAACTGGCTGGCTTCTGAGATCAACAAGAGTTTTACTAGTTTGATGAGCGACTCTTCGAAGCGACTCAGCCAATTTTCAGGTGGACTTCGAGAGCTGAATGCGGACCTCAAGACAATGGTGGAAAGTGAATTAGCGACCGTGCGCAGGGTCACTGGGAAAACCGTAGAGAAGGTTCAGGCCAATTCCACATTTCAGATTTCGCAAGTGAGAGAAATTATTGCGGAAGTTGAGAAGGCGTTGAGCAATCTTGAAGATATGTTTCATTCACAATCTGGCAAACCGCGATGAGATCGATATTCCACGCCTGCAGTGAGGAGCTTGAGTTCAGTATTCTGAGTCGTTCGTGACGCATCGCGTCCTTTGGAAGGGCCCCCTGAACTGAGCCAAGTGGCTTAGAAAACGGGGCCCTTCCAGAACAATGTGACAGTGAGGAGATACTCTCGAAAAATCGAAACTCGAGTTCTATTCCTAGATGATTCAGGTAAGCCGGATTCTGGTCATCCATCAAAGGCTGTTGTACTGGCTGGGCTCTCCATTGATGCGTCGGAAATTACGAATCTGAATCGTAAGGTAAGCGGAGCTAAGGGTTTGTATTACGGATCTCGTGGAAAACCGAACGATTGGGAGATTAAGTCCGCCAAGTTGATAAATCCCAACCCGTGGAATCGTTCCAAGAATCGGGAATTCGCACGTGAGCTAGTTCGAATATTGCACACATGTGACGCCACCACATATTCAACAGCGATCATAAAGAAAAACATGAAGCACCAAATGAACTTGACCGCTTCGATGCCACTTCAACTACAAAGTCTCGTTGAACATTTTGATGCGGAATGCCGTTCGTTGAATCGCCTCGGCCTTGTCGTGTCGGACTGGTCCTCCTACCAGTTGGACTACCATGCCAGCCGTTGTGTTGGAAGTTTCGTAGTCACGAAAAATCTTTCAATTGTTCCCTCCGTCTTCTACGGAAGTTCAATGTCAAATCAAGCAATACAATTGGCGGATTTCGTTGCCGCCGTTCGTCGGCGTACTATCGAAGGGGATGGAAATTTAGATTCCCTTCAATCAAGTATTCGATCGATTATCTCCAAGTCGCCCGTTTCGGATACCTTTGCGGGGAGGATCTTTAACAACTGCATTACTCTTTTTTGATTTTTGCAGTTTCGTGAAAATACGTGGTATTGTTCGTGTGTTAGCGGTTCGATTAGTAG
>Ga0302278_10003160_pt1 | contig 18245 bp, 13 predicted proteins | sample III_Bog_N3_2_FD_194543 | JGI IMG/M metagenome (GOLD analysis project Ga0302278, IMG submission 194543) | Peat permafrost microbial communities from Stordalen Mire near Abisko, Sweden - III_Bog_N3_2 | ecosystem: Environmental > Terrestrial > Soil > Wetlands > Peat | place: Sweden: Abisko...
TGCCGTGATCGCTTCGATCGTTAACTCGGGCGATTGCATGGCCAGCAGCAGCGCCAAAGCGTCGTCGACTCCCGGATCGGTATCGATGATAACGCGGGCAGCGCCACGGCCAGATCCGGATTGGCCGCCGGATACTGTGTCGGGGCGGATTGTGGGGTGCTCCGATTGCGCGGCAGCGCGCTCGGTGGATCCCATGCCGGTGACGGCCAAGGCGGCCGCTGACGAGGTGACAAATTGCCGCCGGGTCAAATTACGAACTTCTTCTCTAAAATCCACGAGTCACGCTCCTTTTCTTGTACTCGCTCATGTGCATGCGGCGACGATGACAATTTGACGTTCAACGATGTGGATGGCAAGCGTGCCATTGTAAAACCTATTCGCAAGCCCGGCCAGTACTCGAGCCAAGAATCGCGAAATTGCAGCGGCGATGCAGTGGAATTAGAATGGCAACCACAGTCCTATCGCGACATTCTTGCAGGTAATCATCGATTATGCGCTTTGACTATGCTGCGCCGGTTTTTGCACGCCGAGGATTCCAGGGATTGAGGAGATGATCCGATTGACGGTCGAGCGCAGGACGCAAACTGGGACGCGGATTGCTGCGTGTGCTTTGGCGATCTCCGCTTCGACGATCTTCGCTTTGACGATCTTTGCTTTGACGATCTTCGCTTTGACGATCTTTGCGCTGGCCGGGAGCAGTTCGGGACAGGCAGGCCAGCGGCTGAGTAACGGCGAGACACAAACGACTCAAGGCGCAATTCGAGGGCATGTCCGCGACACTGCGGGTAAGTTGATCGCGAATGCCACCGTCTACCTCGAGGCCCCCGCCGGAAGCTCACCTCCCGTACAACCAACACAGATAACGCACACCGATCCCGCTGGCGAATACCACTTTTTCGCGGGAGCCAGTAGCGAGTATTCTCTGAGGGCCACGATGGCTGGATACGCGTCGGCTACCTCTGGTCCTTTCGAACTCGCTCAAGAGGAAACTAAAGACATCGACCTGGCGCTGACAACATCAAGTGGTAAGGCAAGCGCAGCCGCCGACGCTGCTTTTTTTGATGAGCCCCACTTCACCGTCGCGGGCGTGACACAGGCGGCAAATGCGGGAGGACACGGCTCCGATACCGTATCGAGAACCACCGAAGCGCTGGCCAAAGCTACCGTTTCGTTGAGCGAGGAGAGCGCGGGATCCGCGAAACCAGCACCAGTTGCGTCAGAAAGTTCTCTGCGGAATTTGGTTCACAAGGAGCCCGACAATTCGGACGCAAATCGTGAACTGGGAAAGTTTCTCGCCAACGAAGGCAAATCGGCGGAGGCCGTTTCTTATCTGGTAAAAGCGTCTCTGGAGAATCCGGGCGACGCTGAAACGCATCGTCTGCTCGGTGCGGCTGAGGAAGCCGCCGGACAGCCACTGGAGGCGGTTCGAGAATTCCAACGCGCCGCCGAGCTTGCGCCTACGGAGCCTGATTTTTTTGATTGGGGCGCGGAGTTGTTAGAGCATCGCGCCCTGGAGCCTGCGAGCGAAGTCTTCGCCAAAGGGAATCGCCTGTTTCCCGATTCCACGCGAATGCAGGTTGCGCGCTGCGTTGCCTGGTACGCTCGCGAGTTCGACGATCAGGCTGCGGAGTGTCTGGTACAGGCGTCAGATCACGCTCCCGAAGATTCGACGCCGTATCTTTTTATGGGACAAATGCTGAATGCAGAGATCGCTCCCTCGGAGGCGACGGTTGCCCGGCTGGCGCGGTTCGCGAAACAGCAGCCCGAGAATGCCCTGGCTAACTACTATTATGCGGTTGCGCTTTTGAAGCGATCGGCGGCCGTCGCCGACGCCAACGACTCCGACCCTGACCAGGCAAAAGCGATCGAAGAGCTTCTGCAAAAGGCGATTCGGCTTGACCCGCGTTTTGGGGAAGCTTACCTGCAACTGGGAACGTTCTATGCTCGACGCGCCGATGATTCGCGAGCAATTGCCGCCTATCAACAGGCAGTCACGGTGAATCCTGATCTCGAGCAAACCATCGCCGAGGCGCACTACCGACTGGCAAAGGCGTATCTGCGCACTGGGGACAAACCCGCCGCCGCCGCACAGCTTCAACTCCACGCTCAGTTCTCAAAAAAAGCTGAGGAGCTTGCGGAAAGCCAGCGCCGCGCGATTCAGGAATTTGTGGTTGCCCTGAAGGACAAGAACAAGGTCAAGGACAAGGACAACGACAGGAATAAGGACAAGGACAAGAATGAGGACAAGAATTAACGATAAAGATTGAGGAGTTAAAGATACGAAATCCATACCTTCACCCTAACCTTCTGTTCGCAACAGGTCGCGCCCCCTACTCTTTCAAATCGACATGCACAACATCTTCCACCGGAAGCCCCAGAAACCGCGTCCCCATCCGGCTGAATTTCTCCGCCGAATCCGTAGTAAAGAAGCGTAGCCCCAGGGCCGGTGCCTTCTCATCCTTGCCGGACGCACTCGCCACGTCGTGGCCAGCCCGAACTCCCAACTCCCGCGCTACCTCAGCCGCCGTCGATTCCGCGGAATCCACAATTGCCACGCTCCCCGGCACCACTCGACGCAATAGCGGCTTTATCAGCGGATAATGCGTGCACCCCAGCACCAGCACATCCGCATCCAGCGACTTACCCGCAAAGGCTTCGGTCAAATAAATGCGAGCCACCTGCTCCGTCACCGGATGCTCCACCCATCCCTCTTCTACCAGCGGCACCAACAACGGACAGGCCTTCTCGAACGCCGCCACCCCTCGAGACTCCAGCGCCCGATGGTATGCGTGACTGCTGACCGTCGCCTCTGTCCCAATGACCACAACTTTTCTCTTCAGGCTGGCCGCTGCCGCCGCGTGCGCTCCCGGTTCGACCACGCCGATCACACTCACCTCGGCCGCCGCTTTAATTTGATCCAGCGCCAGCGCCGTCGCCGTGTTGCAGGCAATCACCAGCAGTTCCGCTCCCCGATCCTGCAGATACCGCACCGCTCCCACCGCATAATGCGCCACCGTTTCGGCCGATTTCGATCCATAAGGAAGCCGCGCCGTGTCGCCAAAATACAGGTAATCCGCATCGGCAATTCGCTCGATTAGCGCGCGCAACACGGTAAGCCCACCCACGCCGGAGTCAAACACCCCAATCGTCGGCCTCCCTGTATTGGATTTATGGTTCAAAACTCAGCCTTCCGCCGTCGTCCGGCCCATCACCGACTGCACGCTGGATCTCGCATTCGGAATTTCCCGCTCCATCACATACTCCGGCATGTCCGCTCCTCTCGCACCCTTCATGTGTTTTCTGCTGCGAACCCGGATTTTAGCATCCTGCCGCCGTCAAGCGCCGTCGACCGCCGTCAACCGCCGCCAACCGATGTTTAGCGACTCGCAGAATCGACGCCCGAGTTGCCTCACCCCTTCGCCCCCCGTTATCCTTCCTCCCATGCCCAGCACTCTTGTCGAATGCGTCCCCAATTTTTCGGAAGGCCGCGACGCCGCCAAAGTTGATGCCATCCTCGAAGCCATGAAAATTCCCGGAGTCTATCTCCTCGACCGCGAGATGGATTCCGATCACAACCGCTGCGTCATCACCCTGGTCGGCGATCGCGAAGCCATCCAGGAAGCTGCTATCCGCGGAGTTGGCAAGGCCTCCGAACTCATCGACCTCACCCAGCATCAGGGCGCGCATCCTCGCATGGGAGCCGCCGACGTCGTCCCGTTTATCCCCATCGACGGCGTCAGCCTCGAAGACTGTGTTGCCATGGCGCGCCACGTTGCCGCCGAAATCAACCAGCGCTTCCACATTCCTGTCTACCTTTACGAAGCCGCTGCCACGTCTCCCGAGCGCCAGAACCTTGAGAACATTCGCCGCGGCCAGTTTGAAGGCATTCGCGCCGATATCGCCACCAACCCCGCGCGCAAACCCGATTACGGAGAATGCCGCCTCCATCCCACCGCCGGAGCCACCGTCGTCGGCGCCCGCAAAGCGCTCGTCGCCTACAACGTTTTTCTCAACACGCCCGACGTCGACATTGCCAAGAAGATTGCCAAGGCCGTCCGCTTCTCCAACGGCGGTCTGCGTTTCGTTAAGGGCGCCGGCTTCTTGGTCCGAGGACAGGCGCAGGTTTCCATGAACCTCACCGACTTCGAACAGACTCCGGTCCACCGCGTCTTCGAATTCGTCAAGCGCGAAGCCCAGCGCTACGGCGTGATTCCCCTCTCCAGCGAGATCGTAGGACTCATTCCCAAGAAAGCCCTGGAACAAGCCGCGGAATGGTTTCTGCAAGTCGAGAATTTCGATTCTTCGCTGATCCTCGAAAATCGCCTGGCCGCGGTCATGAGCGGCAAGATGGCTGTAGGAGGACTGCGCGCCGGAGTCGAGCCTTTCATTGAACAACTCGCCGCGCCCACCGCGACTCCCGGAGGAGGTAGCGCCGCCGCCGCCGCCGGAGCCATGGCCGCTGCCCTCGCCGCCATGGTCGCAACCATGTCCCGCGGCAAGAAAGCCTACCTGCAGTACGAATCTCAACTCAGCGAAGCCATCGCCAAACTCAGCCGCCTGCGCGAAGAACTGAAGGCCGCCATCGACGCCGATGCCGAATCCTATAACCTCGTCATGAAGGCCTACAAAACCGCCAAAGAGTCTCCCGACGGAGGAGCGGCCATCGGCGTCGCCCTGAAACACGCCACCAGCGTGCCCTTGGGCGTTGCTGAAAAAGTTTCCGAGGTTGCCAGCATCGCCAGGACTTTGCAACCGATCACTAACCTCAACATGAAATCCGATCTCACAACCGCGCTCGCCCTCACCCAAGCCGCTTTGGAAGGCGCGCTCGCGAATGTCGAAATCAATCTCGATTCGCTAAAAAAAGATTCTCCGCAGGATGAGGCGTTTATTTCCGAAACGCGCCAACGAACTCTCACGTTAAAAGGCTAGTGCGCTCCGTCCAACAAGCCGTCCCACACGAAGATGGAAGCTAAAGTCAGAAAATTGAAACTGGCAACGTCAAACATGAAAACATTCCACAGCTTAAACCTCCTCGCCTGCCTTGCCCTGATCGTGCTCGTAGCCTCATCCGCAGCCGCGCAGATTCCATCGCCTGCGCTGCTCGTCCTCGAAAAAAGCGATAGCACTCTGGCCATCGTCGATCCCGCAACCCTGAAAGTTGTCGCCCGCGTTTCCGCCGGACCCGATCCCCACGAAGTCATTGCATCCGACGACGGTAAACTCGCCTACATCTCCAACTACGGAGGTGAAGGCAGCGCCCTCAACACCATCTCTGTCGTTGACCTGATCGCTGCAAAGCCGCTCCCCACCATCGATCTCGGCGCGCTCCATTCCCCGCACGGACTCGCCTTCTCTGGAGACAAACTCTATTTCACCGCCGAAACCAGCAAAGCCATCGGACGCTACGATCCCGCCACCATGCGTGTTGACTGGATCCTCGGTACCGGACAGGATCGCACCCACATGATCGCCGTCTCGTCGTCTCTCGACCAGATTGTCACCTCGAACGTCAGTTCCGGCACGATCAGCATCATCGAGCAAGTCGCCCAGTTGAACGGAGGCTATGGACCGCAGGGGCCGCCGCCTCCGCCCGGCAATCGCAGTCCGCGAAAAACCTGGCAAGTCACCAATGTTCCCGCCGGACGCGGCTCCGAGGGCTTCGACGTCTCTCCCAATGGAAAAGAGATTTGGGTAGCGAACGCGCAAGATGGCACCGCGACCATCATCGATGTTGCGAGCAAGAAAATAACGGCAACCGTGGCGATTGCGGTCCAAGGCGCCAACCGCCTGAAGTTCACTCCCGACGGCAAACAGGTGTTGATCTCAGGCCTTGGACGACGCGGAGATTCCTCAGCCTCTGGCGCCGGAGATCTCGAAATCCTCGACGCCGACACCCACAAATCAATCAAGCTCCTCAACCTCGGAGGCGGATCCGCCGGCATCCTGATTCCGCCAACCGGCGACCGCGCCTATATCGCCGTGAGCGCCAAAGGCAACATCGCCGTCGTGGACTTAAAGACCCAGGAAGTTGTCGCAAAGATTTCCGCCGGAAATCAGCCCGACGGAATGGCCTGGGCAGTCCGAAAATAATTCCTGTTTCTTAGCGTAGAGCGCACCCCCTCCCGCTGCCTTCAGTCGGGCGCCCCGTCCTGACGTCGCGTCCTTTGCGACGTTAGAGCCCATGTAGCGGTTACCCAGCCCGCAAAAGGAGGATCACTGCGGTGGTTGTGAATCTCTTTGGTCTGCGGTTATGCTAGCAAAAATGGAAAAGGCGCTGGATGGGTGGGATGAACGTGGTTATAGGGCAAAACCGCCAGGATATTTCGAGGGAGCACGCAAGGACTACGTTTCGGAGCTTCCCGTTAATCCCCAGGCCAGCATTCTGGAAATCGGATGTGGAGATGGCGGAACCGGTTATCTTGCGTTGAAAGAAGGGAAATGCGGAAGATATTGTGGCGTGGAACTGCTGTCGAGCGCTGCCGAGAGGGCAAAAGATCGGATTTCCGAGGTGCTTGTCGGTAACGTCGAAGAGATTGCGCTGCCGTGGTCGTCCGCTTCTTTCGATGTGTTGATACTCAGTGAAGTTTTGGAGCATCTGGTAGATCCGTGGGCAGTTCTAAAAAAACTTTGGCCGCTGCTGAAGCCCGGCGCCATCGTTCTTGCCAGTTCCCCCAACGTCTCGCACCATCGGGTGATTCGCATGTTGATTCGCGGAGATTGGAACCTGACTGATATGGGCGTGATGGACAAAACCCATCTGAGGTGGTTTACTCCGCGATCCTATGCAGCTCTGTTCGAGTCCTGTGGGTACGTGGTGGATTCTGTGGGGCAGGTTGGAACTTTGAGCCTAAAGGCTAAGGCGTTGTCAATTCTGAGTTTTGGCCGGTTTCATCATTTATTTATTGTCCAGGTCAACTTGAGGGCGCACCGTTTGTAAGCCGGCCATCAGTGTGCGAGTTACCGCAATCGGGTTAGCGCAATGACGATACGTAATGAAGATCCGCAATGACGATCCGCAATGAAGATCCGCAATGACGATCAAAGACACAGTAAAGCGAATGCTGGGCCGCAGGGGAAGACTGCTGGCTCGCCGCCTTCGCACCCGGCGATGGGCGATCACGAAAGAGTATCGCGCCGCATTACAAGCTAAGCGATGCCTGGAGATCGGCGGTCCGAGCGACATTTTGGGCTTCGGAGGCCCCCTGCCGGTCTATTCCTGTTTGGCCGCGATCGATAATTGCAATTTCGCCCAAGACACCATCTGGTCAAGCGAAGCGGTCCGGTACTCCAGCATATTTGTTGTGGATGGGACCGCACTACAAATTGAATCTGGGTCTTACGATTGTGTCATCGCTTCCCATTGCCTGGAGCACATCGCAAATCCAATCAAGGCGCTGCTGGAATGGAAGCGTGTACTTCGGCGCGACGGGCTTCTCCTGCTCATCCTTCCGCATCGAGACCACACTTTCGATTGGCGTCGGCCCGTGACCACCATCGAGCACATGAGGAAGGACTACGAATCAGGCGTCGCGGAATCCGATCTGACGCACCTCGATGAAGTTCTTTCGCTCCATGATTTGTCTCGCGATCCAGGAGCCAAGTCGCCTGAAGAATTTCGGGAAAGGTCCCTCAACAACTCCAGGTTCCGGGCAATTCACCATCACGTATTTGTGCCCGAAACCGCCGCTGAAATACTGCGAGAGGTCGGTTTTTCTGTGCTTCGTCAGGACGTGGAGGGTTTCCACATTATCACGCTCGCGAAAAGCAGCTAGCGTTCCTGCCACTTCGCCAAGTCCGTGCTCTGGCTGCCCTCCAACCTCGGCAGCCAATATGCCGATCTCCGCCGGCAACCAACCCGCCGGCATGGCCCGGGTTATCTCGCGTAAATTACTGCAATCCGGCCGGGCAGCACTCTCTTACTGGACCGCGACGCATACCTGCTTCGGCGACGCTGGCCCCACGTGGGCAAATTTATCCTCATACCACTGGAAGACACGGTCTCTCCGGCCGTCCGTCGGATCGTTCACCACCGCATCTTTCATTCCCATTCGCAGCAGCGTCACATAAAGTGCTGAGTGCAGAGACATCGATCCGCCGTTGTAGCGACCGGTAGATGCAAACAGGCGCAACAGGTCATCTTTGACTTTCGGCGCATAGTCCGCCCCTGCCCGGCACAGTCCGAGCGCTGCTGTCGTTTGCGCATTACGCGATGCGTGTTCTGCCTGCAGTGTCGCCGCAAACAGATCCGCCATCTCTGCGGGCGCCGCATCGCCAAGTCTCATCATAAAGGCCGGGGCCTGTGATTGAAGGGACCAGCCAACCCCCGATTTCGTATTTTCGGCGTCGGCGCGGGCCGCCTCCACCAACTGAGGCACCAAGGGTGCATACGCATCCTCGGGTAAGCGATCGATCATGTCCGACAACACGAACCGGATATTGTTGTTGTGGTACTTGAGAGCACTGTGTTGCTGCCCGTTGCGCGTCACCGTTGTCACTTCTTCCGCCCGCTGAAGTGCCTGAACCATCGCGGGCGCCTCGTTCGCCGTCAACTCCGGATGCTGCGATAAATACGGAAATTGCCAGTCGGGCAGCGCCAAGTCGGTCACCAGATCACGGAAGCGCCTGAGTTCGTTGTCCCGTTCCTTCTCTTGATACAACTGCAGGTTCTGCGAAACCGTGGAGTCACTCGTGTTCCCCCGGTTCCGGCTGGAGGCCGGGGTCGCGACCAGTCCCAACGCAGCCGCAATCGCAGCGCTATTGGGATTGTGGTCGAGGTTGCGACTATTCTCGCCCGCCAGGGGCGCATAAGCATCCCTTTCAAATTCGGCAAAGCAACGCCATTTGGGGCTGGCGGAGTCGAGCGCGCAGCCGACCACAGGCGCTGGCAACCAGGTGAAGGGCGCCGCAGTACCGCCCTTCAGCGTGAAGGACCGGTTACCCGCATCGGTCAGGGCGATGGTCCACACCCGTGTCGGCAACACCCAGTCGTGAGTTTCTACGGTATCTCCTGCCGCGACCGTCACAACGGGCTTCTGCGGGTCCTCGGGTTGTCGCAGCAGACAAAGCTTCGAGTCAAAGACACCGTTTTCCTGAAAAGCAAGAGTGACGACATTCGGGTCACCGTGTCCAATCGCATCGCACATTTTTTTCGCCACGATCCGGTACGATAAATGGGACGCCACTCGGCGATTTCCATTGTCTCCGTACACGACCGGGATGTCGTAGGCTTCCACCAGATTTTCCGGGACTTTTCCGAGCGGTGAGGTCGAACCTCCCGCCACCGTGGTATCAACCACCAGATCGTTCTGCTTCGCATCAAAAGCGACATGCACCCACTGGTTGTTTTGAGCGATCTCCTGGCGTAGCCGGAATAATTGCCTGTGGCCGGCGATCGTGATCCCGGCATAAAGGGAAAAGTACAAGAACGGAAGAACAATCGCAGCTCGCGGCAGCGTCCCATCCCATGCTTCTACCACCATCAGAAGAAAACCAAGATTGATGGTGACGACCGACCAAAGCGGGGCGCCAAGGATCATCAGGAACACGCCTGCGATCGGAAGGTGCTGCGCCAGAAAAACAATGCCGGTGAAGAGAAATAGCAGAACTGACTTCGGAAATTTCCGCATCGCACCCTCGCCCGTTTTGATTCTTCACCCAATTTTCGTGGCAAAGGGCGAATCGGGACAGTATCGTTGGAACAGCATCGATCGAATGCACGACCGCACGCACGACCGAAGGCACGACCGAACGCAGATCGAGCGAAGCTTGCTGGGGAGGGCGCCCCACTTCTCTGCCTCTCGACCATGGTCCGCTTTTCCCTGACTGTCGACAAAGAAACATCCATTGCAACCGCCGGAAGTTTCATCATTTCCAATCCCCTCCGCGCTTTTTTCATCACAAACTCATTGTGTGCGCCATCACAGACCCTGAACCAAAACCTGTGCAAAACTGGACTTCTGCTTGCAGTAGCGAAGCGTGTGCCCGTCCCAATCGTCGTGCCCGCCGAGGCTGCTCCAAACGAGCGCAGAGTTCTTTGACAACTAAGATTTCGCCTCTTTCTCCCACTTTAGGGGACAACAGAGACCGCCGCCGCCGCCAGAATCCCGTAAGCCCTTATTCCGGAATACTTTGGTATAACTCCTTTCGATTCAAAGACCAGAGCGAAAAATTCCCGCTAACCTCTTGATTCCTGAAGACCCAGGGGGAGGGGGGTGGGGGTACTAAATGGTAAATACCTGTTTTGAAGTTTCCCACTTTTCGTAGCTCCCGAGCCGTAGCCCGGTAAATACAAACACGAAGAAGGTTCGCCGTGGCTTCACCCCTGCACGCAATTTCCCGCACGTTCCTCGTTCTTACGCCATGGGAAGTGGAAGCACTTTAGTTACGGTACCGCCCTGCAATTAAAGACTAAAATGATCGGAGAACAAGCCCAGACTTCCCAAACTCACCAACGTACGGTTTCGGTCCGGCATCTAACCACCTCAGACCCGCGTTGAGAATTAGAGTTATTGAGAATCAGGTTTGGATTCACGTCTGGCAACGTTCATTTTGCGAGGATCTGTGTCGAGGAGTTTCATGAAGAAGAATTTGTCTCTCGCTCTTTTGCTGGTGTGCAGCTTCTGTCTGTGCGCCCCCGCGTCTTTCGCCATGCCCATCGCCTCGTCGGCGCGCGCCATGGTTCCGGCTGAAATCCAGCAACTCATCGGCGTTGACTATCGCGCCCTCAAAGATTCTCCGACGGCACAGGCGCTCAAAGACAAAGTGATGCCCGACAATCTCAAGGAATTGGAATCCGCGCTCAAGGGCGTGGGCATCAACTCCGACCGCGATCTTGACCAGCTGAATTTCGCCTCCTTCCGCACCGAGAAGAAAGGGATTCAGACCATCGGTATCGCCCAGGGATCGTTTTCCGCCAAGGCCGTCCTCAAGAAAATGAAGCTCAAGAAAATTGCGGGAACGAAATACGGCACGTCCACCATCTATCCCATGGATAACGGCCTCGTGATGACCTTTCTCGACGACAACACGCTGGCCTTCGGCACCGAAGCGTCCTTGAAAAGCGCGCTCGATACCCGCGATGGCAAGCGCCCCTCGCTCGATTCCAATTCGATCATGAGCGACCAGATGTCCGCCGTCGATAGCGCGACCCTCTGGAGCATCCTCGACCAGAAGGGAACGCAGGCCATCATGATGTCGGCCATGGGCGACGCAACCAAAGTCGGAGACTACGAAAGCCTCAAGAAACGCATCCTCGCGTCGCGCTACACCATGAATTTTCAGAGTGGAGTGAATTTCGATTTGACCGTCCAGACCGCCGATTCGATGACCGCAGCCACCCTCTCGACCGTGCTGAAAGGCGTCATGCTGTATAAGAAACTCAATGCCAGTCCGATTGAAAAGACCGCGATCGACGCCTCCACTGTCGATTCCGACAGCTCGAACCTGCAACTCCACTTCAAGAGCGACGACCAGAAATTCCAGTCCCTGATGAACTCGCCCCTCTTCGCGGCTGTTTCTCACTGACGTCTTTGACGCGACCATTTCGCAGGCCTCACCAAAAAAACGTCCCGAGAATTTCTTTCGGGACGTTTCTCTTTTCCACCAAGTGAAGAGTAACTCTGAAACGCTGCTGATCATGGCAAAAGAGTCATGGCAAAAGAGTCATGGCAAAAGAGTAGAGTCGTGAGGCTCTGCAAGATAAGATCAAGATAAGATTAAGATGATGCAGGGTAGTTGAGATTCGGGAACGAGCGAGGCGCTGCGAGTGGAAAGCCGATGCGGGTTCTAGTCACAGGTGGAGCAGGATACATTGGCAGCGTCGTGGCCGACGAGCTGCTACAGGCAGGGCACGAAGTTGTCGTCTTCGATAACCTGAGTCACGGCCATCGCCAGGCCGTCCCGCAGGACGCGGAACTCGTGATCGGAGAACTCTCCGATCGCCTTGCTCTCGACGCGGTCATGGCATCGCGCGGGATTGAAGCCGTACTCCACTTCGCGGCATTGATCGAGGCTGGCGAGTCGATGAAGACACCTGAGGAATTCTTTCGCAACAATACTGCGAACGCCCTGACCTTGCTCGAAGCCATGCTCGCTGCCGGAGTAAAGAAATTTGTTTTTTCATCGACTGCAGCCTTGTATGGCAATCCGGAGCGCACTCCGATTCAAGAGGATGACCCGCTCCACCCCACCAACGCCTACGGCGAATCGAAGTTGCTGGTCGAGCGCATGCTGGCATGGTTTCATCGGATTCATGGACTGCGCTACGCCTGCCTGCGTTACTTCAACGCCGCAGGCGCCGCCCGTTCCGACAAAGGCGAGGCGCACCGTCCGGAAACGCATCTCATCCCGCGCATTCTGCAAGTGGCGCTCGGGCGCGCCGAACATGTCCAGATCTTCGGCACCGACTATCCCACGCCCGACGGCACCTGCGTGCGCGACTACATTCACGTCAGCGATCTGGCGCGCGCCCACCTGCTGGCCCTGCATCGGCTGGACGCGATGCCGCAGCAGTCTGTTCCCCTGATTTATAACTTAGGCAATGGACAGGGATTCAGCGTGCGGTAACCGGACACGCGATTCCGATCATCGAATCGCCGCGCCGGCCGGGAGATCCGGCAGTATTGATTGCCAGCGCGGAAAAAATCCGGCGCGAGCTGGGCTGGATGCCACAGGTGCCCGAACTGCAATCGATTGTCGAAAGCGCGTGGCTATGGCATCGCTCGCACCCGGATGGATATCCGCGAACCTCCAATGGATGATCGGATAGTGGATCCGGCGCGATGCAGGACCGGTCCAAGCAGGACCGGCCCAAGCAGGCTCGGTCCAAGCAGGACCGGTCCAGGCAGGCTCGATCCAAGCAGGCTCGAGCCATGCAGGTTCGAGGCATGCAGGTTCGCGGCATGCAGGTTCGCGGTTGGTGCCCGTCGTGGGCTGGGGCTCTCTGAACTGCAGGGCGTTCGCTGAACTTATGGATCTTGCCGATCTTATCGCACAGCCGCACCGGCGTTGGAATCCTCTAACCGGCGATTGGGTGCTGGTGTCGCCGCATCGCACGAAGCGTCCCTGGCAGGGACAGTTGGAGAGCGTTGCAGCGGCGCCACCGGTTGCTTACGATCCTGACTGCTACCTGTGCCCGGGTAATCCGCGGGCCGGAGGTCAGAAGAACCCCGCCTACACCGGAACTTTTGCTTTCGACAACGATTTTGCGGCGCTGCAGCCGGACATACCCAACGGTGAATTTGGCGACCGTGGTTTGCTGGTGGCCGCGAGCGAAGCAGGGCGCTGCCGCGTGGTTTGTTTTTCTCCGCGCCACGATCTCACCATGGCGCACATGAACATCCGCGACTTGCGGCCGGTGGTCGATACCTGGGCGGAAGAATTCGCGGCGCTGGCGGCCGATCCGAAGATTAACGCGGTGCAGATTTTTGAAAATCGCGGAGCGATGATGGGATGCAGCAATCCTCACCCGCATGGCCAGATCTGGGCCAATGAAACTTTGCCGAATGAGTCGGCGAAGGAATTGGCGGCATTTCGCGAGTATCACCGGAAGCAGGGCAGGACCCTGTTGCACGACTATCTTGATCTCGAACTGGAGCGGGAAGAGCGGTTGGTCCTGGCGAACGAACACTTCGTCCTGCTCGTACCGTTCTGGGCGGTATGGCCTTTCGAGACCATGGTCGTCAGCCGGAGAGCGGTGTCGGCTCTCGATGAGCTAAGCGACGAGGAGCGCACGGCGCTCGCCGGGATTTTGCAGCAGGCTACGATCCGCTACGATAATTTGTTTCGCACATCGTTTCCCTACACCATGGGGTTCCACCAGCGTCCCACGGACGGCGGAGCGTATCCGGAATTTCATCTGCATGCGCATTTTTATCCCCCGTTGCTTCGTTCCGCGACGGTCAAGAAATTCATGGTAGGTTACGAAATGCTGGCCATGCCGCAGCGCGACATCTCGGCGGAAACCGCGGCGCGATGGTTGCGCGAATTGCCCGCAGTCCACTACCTTGCAACCTCGGTGGCAAAGCCCAGGCCCTGAGGGTAGATCAGGTAGCTTCGACTCTTTGCGCGAAGCTGTGAGCGGTGTCGGTTCTAGTCATTCGAACTGCTCCCGAGGGAATTGCTGCCGAGGGACTGGGGCAAGGAATCGCCCGGCTGTGTGCAGTAGGGAGACGCATCGGCGAGCCCGAGAATTTCCGCCTGCTCGTTGCGGGCGGTGGAAGTCGGGAGGGAAGGCACTCGCAGCGCAATCCGATCCGCCTCATCGCAACCCGCGTAAGAAAACTGGGGCACGATTTTCCGGAGGTGAGCAAGGATCGGCGCGCGTTTCCCGATAGAGACGACGGCTTGCAGTTCGTCGAGAGCGCGCTTTAAGGCAGGCCATGCGAGCTTGGTGCTTTCGGTGCGCGCAATCTTTTCGCAGCGGCTTGGGAAGACGCGCTCCTCGGGGTAAAACAGTTCTTCAAAAAGCTTTTCTCCGGGACGAAGCCCGATGAATTGGAAATCCTGCGCCGGTTTGCCGGAGAGGCGGAGCAGCGTTTTCGCGAGTTCCGTGACGCGCACCGGTTCTCCCATATCGAGCACCAGAATATCGCCGTCCCGGCCTACGACGAAGGCCTGTAACACCAGGCTGACCGCTTCCGCGATGGTCATGAAGAAGCGCGTGATGTCGGGATGCGTGATGGTGATCGGCCGGTTCTGCCGAATCTGTTCCTGGAAGATGGGAATCACGCTGCCATTCGAGCCGAGAACATTGCCGAAGCGCACCGACACGCAACGCATTCCCTGTACCGGCCACGCCGCCAGAACCAGCTCTCCCACGCGCTTGGTGCAGCCCATGACGTTGGTCGGGTTCACGGCCTTGTCGGAAGAGATCATGACGAACGCCGTGCAATTGGATTTCTGCGCCACCTGGAGCAGCGCAAGCAGTCCCATGACATTGTTTCCGACCGCCTCTTCGACGTTGTCCTCCATGACTGGCACGTGTTTGTAGGCGGCCGCGTGGAAGACGATTTCAACACCATAGGTCAGAAATATCTTCCGCATCCGCTCTGCATTACAGAAGTCGGCAACACAGAACACTCTGCGCCCATCGTCTTCGTCCTGGGCCAGTTGGTGCTGCAAATGAAAGATCCCCGTTTCGTTCTGATCGAGGCACAAGAGAAGCTTCGGCTTATACATCCGGATTTGCCGGCAGAGTTCCGAGCCGATGGATCCAGCCGCTCCCGTAACCAGAACCACGCGGTCGTGGATATGTTCGCGCACCGACTCCAGATCGAGATGATGGGGAACGCGTCCCAGAAGATCGGTGAGCGAGACCTCGCGCGCCTGCTGCAGGCTGACCCGCCCGGAGACCAACTCCGCCATCGTCGGGACGGTGCGATAGGGAGTGGCGCTTGCCTTACAGAGGGCAACCAGGCGCTGCATCTGTTCCGGCGTAGCTGATGGAATGGCGATCAGGATTTCGTCGACCGCAAACTTGGCGACGATCGGGGTCAGAGAAGGGGCCGATCCGAGTACGCGAACCCCCAGAATTCGCAAACCCTTTTTTAGGGGATCGTCGTCGACGCAGGCAATGACCCGGTACTGGCTTTCCGGTTCGAGAGTCTCGCGGATAATCATCTGCGCGGCGTGTCCGGCGCCCACCAGCAGCAATCGTTTCGGCGTCGAACCCCACTCTCGCCGTCGCGGCGACTCCGAGAATAACCGAGCCAGCACCCGAACTCCGGTGAGAAGCGTGAAACTGATTAAGGCTTCCAAGCCAAAGATCGAGAGTGGAAAGGAGGCCAGACCCAGTCCGAAGCGCAAGAATAGAAGAAAGGCGAACGAACCCGCCACGGTGGCCTTGAGTATGTCGAGGGCGTCGTGGATTCCGGTATAGCGCCACCAGCCATGCATCAGGTTAAAGAAAGGCATCACCAACAGTCGAACCAGGATCAGAACGGGAGCGGCAGTCCATAGAAGATTGCGGTCAGGCAAGCGGAAGTCGAAGCGCAGAAGCCAGGCGCAGATCAGGGATGTCAGGATAAGAATGATTTGCGAGACCAGAAGAAGCAGCGATCGGCAGCGCAAGAGCGCCCAGGATTTGATTGTGAGTTCTTTCATAAGGGTTAACGGATTCTCTTCCAGATTCACTTGTTTTTCGGCCTAATTAGTAATTGATCGTCACGGGGCAGGATTGCTTGAGTTGCCGGGGGTTAAACGAAAGTGGCCGGGTTATGGCAGGTGACGTAAATTCGTCGCGCGCGGAGGGGAGAGATGGCGGGTGCGCAGGCGCTTCCGAGTGCATCGCCGAGGCATGCCGAGTGGAAAAAAGATGCGAACGGAGAGGCTAGTGTTGGACGCCCTCGGATCGCAGGACTCTCCACAGCGTAAGGGCCATGATTTTCAGATCGAGGCCAAGCGATTGCGCAGCCGCGTACTCGGTGTCGTAACGTACTTTCATAAGAATATCCAATTCGTCGCGGCCATTGATCTGCGCCCAACCGGTGATTCCAGGAACCAAGCGGTGCACTCCGTGCCGCGTGCGCAGCGCGACCAGATCGTCCTGATTAAAAAGCGCGGGCCGGGGACCGACCAGACTCAGGTTTCCCTGACAGACGCTGGCGAGTTGGGGCAACTCGTCGAGGCTGGTGCGGCGCAGCCAGCCTCCAATGGGAGTCAGATAGCGCTGCGGTTGCTGCAAAAGATGAGTTGCAAGTTGCGGGGTATGCGCGCGCATGGTGCGGAATTTCGGCATTTGGAAAAGACGATTATTTCTGCCCACGCGTTCGGACCAATGGAGTGCGGGACCCGGCGAAGTGAATCGCACCGCCATCCAGCAGAGAAGCAGAAGGGGGGAGCACAGAATGAAAAGTGTTCCGCCAAAAATCAGGTCGATCGCGCGCTTCCAGGCCGGCATAGGACTGGTGGAAAGCGCGTTCGAAGTTGCGACAGAAAATGTGGCCATGTTAGCGAAAAGACTGTGACGCTGCGAAGACGAGTGGTGGTTTCGGTGATCGTGTTAGGACGAGTGTTACCGCTCCCTGTTATTACTATCGTCCGAACGATGCTAAACGTGAGTTGTAGCCGCGAGGGCAACTTCGACAAGTAAGTAACTGTGACAGTCATGGGATGCCATCGTTACCCGGGATGTTACCCGGGCGACGTGTGCGCTCTCGGAGGCGCACCCGGACCTTTGATCACACGCTTATCCGAACTGAAAATGTGCTCCACCCGCTTCAACCAAGATCGCGTCCTGACGGCCAGCCGAACCACGCACTTGGACGCACGGCCCTTGCCAAAATAGTCATAGGCTTCGTTGAATGCGATCAAGGCATCGTGCAGTTCGCGGAGAGAACTTTCTGGCGTCTGATTGACGCTCCGACTCCCAAAATGAACGATCTCGGCACAGGGTGTGTAGTGCACCGCATATCCCTTTTGTTTCAGCATGAAGTTGTAAGCCAAATCGGAGACAAAGAGGCGAAAACGTTCGTCCAGCACGCCGGCGTTTTCCCAGGTCGAGCGTCGGACCACATAAGCGGTGGTTCCGATGCTGTCGACCGGTTGCGCTTTCGAGTAGTCGAAACGAGTGGCATAGTAATGTTCGGTGAAGCGGTTCCGGGGAAAGAGTTTATGCCAGTTGAGGGCCTGCAGCGCCATCGGGCCCAGTCCGGAAAAGTGGCGAATGCAATGTTGCACGGAACGATCGGGGTTCAAGAGCTTCGGCCCGCATGCGGCGACCGCTGGGTTCTCGTCCATGTATCCGACCAGCGCCCGGAAAGCGTTGTCGATCAGCATGGTGTCGCTGTTAAGCAGGCAGGCATAGCGCGCCCGCGACATCCGCATGCCGAGATTATTGTTTCCCACGTAGAAACGGTGGGCGCGGTTCCGGACGAGGATGACGTCGGGGAACGCATCGGCAACCATGTCCGCACTGCCGTCCCTGGAGTTATCGTCGAGACAGATGATTTCGAAGGTGATGCCGCGGGTGTGTTGGTAGATGGAGCGCAGGCAATCGCCGAGCAGGCTGCGTGTGTTGTAACTGGGGATGATTATGGTGAGATCAAGCTGGGTTTGCATGAAATTTCTCCTGCTTGGTGGCAAATTGTTGCTTTGATTGGTAGCTTGCTGTTAGTTAGCTTGTTCTTAGTTAGTTTGTTCTTAGTTAGTTTGTTCTTTGTTAGTGTGATATTCGTTAGTTTGATCTTCGTTGGTTCGATCTTCGTTAGTTCGATCTCGGTTAGTATGCTGCGGCCGTTTCGGCG
>Ga0302278_10003161_pt1 | contig 18235 bp, 15 predicted proteins | sample III_Bog_N3_2_FD_194543 | JGI IMG/M metagenome (GOLD analysis project Ga0302278, IMG submission 194543) | Peat permafrost microbial communities from Stordalen Mire near Abisko, Sweden - III_Bog_N3_2 | ecosystem: Environmental > Terrestrial > Soil > Wetlands > Peat | place: Sweden: Abisko...
CGCCTGGATGGCAATTTCCGATGCGCGCAGTTTTTCTTCCATGGTCAGCAGGGAGGTTTCAAGAATCACCTTGAGCAGCGCGCCGTGGTGGTGCGACACGGTAGCCGCGGCGTGGATGGTGTGCTGCACTCCCGTGTAGTTGCCGCTCTTGAGCACGCCGATGGGCAGTACCATGTCGAGTTCGCGCGCGCCCAGCCTTGCGAGCGCTGCCGCCTCATGCCTGAGCGTTGAAACCAGCGATGCGCCAAAGGGAAATCCAATGACTACGCCCACGGGAATGCCGGTCCCGGCCAGTGCTTTCACAGCAGTTGCCGCCCACACCGGGTTCACCATGGCACAGGCAAACCGGTACCTTGCTGCCTCTTCGCACAACTGTTCAACCTGGGCACGCGTGGCCTCGGGTTTCAGTATCGTGTGGTCGATAACCGCGGCTACACTTTGCCAGCTCGCGAGGGTCTGCGCGGCGAATGCCGCCGAGTCAAAAGTTCCATGATCGAATTCGATATCGGAAGGTGCGATGGAAGTAGCTGCAGGGGTTGTTGCGGACATTGTTTCAGGCTCCTTGCCTCGGGCGGGCCGCTCTTCATTGGCGGCTCTTATCTTGCTCTACGGGAGAAGAGTATACGGCAAAACCCGTCATTCGCGTGTAAAGGGAAGGGCGCTGATAGGGATGATTAGAGTAAATTCCTAAGATCCAATATCCATTCGCTCTATGAAACCGCTGTTGATTGTGTAGAAATGCCGGACCTCGGTGTCGAGCAGTAGCTTTCCTTCGAGATCGTGGACCGTCTGATGAACCCGCACTTCGTAGCGTCCATCGGCATTTTGATCCACGCTGATCGGGTCCACATGCGGCGAGAGGGCTGCGAACTGTCGAAGCCAGTATTCGCGCACCGCGTCAACGCCGTGAACGTGTCCGCCCTCCATGCCGTTGGCCCACTCAACATCGGGGCTCATGCGCGCGAGCACGAGCTCAATTTGCCGGGCATTAAAGTCGCGGTACGCGGCTCGCAGCATCTCGCGCTCGTCCATTGAATCCTCCGGCTGGTTGGCGGCTGGATTAAGAAGGTTGATCGGTGGGCATCAGGCAAATGTCGGGCAGGTTGCGGTAGCGTTCGGCAAAATCCATTCCGTACCCGATTACAAAGAGGTTTGGGACTGCAAAGCCCACGTAATCGGCCTCGATCTTTTCAACGCGGCGCGAAGGCTTATCGAGCAGCGCGGCGATGCGCAGCGATTTGGGATGCTGCTGCATGAAGATTTTGCGCAGATACGCGAGCGTAAGGCCGGTGTCGAGAATGTCTTCGACAATCAGCACGTTCTTGCCCTCGATCGACTCATCGAGGTCCTTGATAACCTGCACCGCGCCTGAGCTGGTCTGGCTACCCTTGGGATAGCTTTTGACGGCAATGAAATCGAAGGTAGCGTCGGCGTCGATGGCGCGCGCCAGGTCGGCGAGAAACGGCGCCGCGCCTTTGAGTACGCCGATCATCACCAGCTTTTCGCCCTTCAGATCGCGTGTGATCTGCTCTCCCATTTCGGCCACCCGCTCGGCAATCTGCTGGCGGGAAATAAGAACTTCGAGTCCTCTGAAAGTGGTGGTAGCCATGCACACAGTATCGCGCGAAATATTGCCGGCTGCCTCTGTGCAAATCAGGGGAAGTGCATTTGTTTGAATTGACCTAAGCGGGTATGTGCGGTTGGGCGCCGGCCCGGCGACGATCCGGTATCCATGCCCGTCTATACTTATAAGAGCGCATGTATCCATATATCCACGTTCTCCATCTGTTTACCGTCCCGACTTTCGGGCTGATGCTTTGGCTGGCCGCGGTCACGGCCGCGGTGGTGGTCGACCGCAACTTCAAGCGCGCCCACATTGATGCCGACGCCATCGGCATGGTGGCCATTGCCGTGGTTGCGGGCATTATCGGCGCCAAGGTGTGGCACATCCTGGACACGCCTGTGGAGTTCCAAACCGACGGCTGGCGAGTTTTGTATGATACGGCTGGCTTTGCGTGGTATGGCGGCCTGGTTTTCGGCATTGGGGCGTTGGTTTTTCAGGGATGGCGGGCCAAAATCGGTGCGCTGCGCATGCTCGACCTCGCCGCCCCGGCTGCGGCAATCGGATACGGCATTGGCCGGGTTGGCTGCTTCCTCTCTGGCGACGGATGTTACGGAGTCCCTACAAATCTTCCCTGGGGAATGGCTTTCCCGCATGGCATCGACCCGGTGTATGTGCCGGTTCATCCCACACCGCTTTACGAGATGGCTGCCGGAATCCTCATCGGCATGTTCCTCTACTGGCGCGGCGGCAAATCCCACGGAACCGGCGCCATTCTTGGCCAATACCTAGTGTTGACCGGTGGGGCCAGGTTCCTGGTTGAATTCATTCGCCGTAATCCCAAAGTGCTCTGGGGGCTGTCGAATGCGCAGTTGGCCAGCGCAGGGGCGGCTGTGGCCGGCATCGCCATTATCTGGTGGGCTGCTAAGCGGCCGGCAGAGCTGCCGGCACCGGCACCGGAACCTGTCGGCTAGCCGGCATAAAGCCTCGGTCCATATCAGGGGACGCCTGCCGAAGCGATCTCGATAGCCCGGTCGTCAAGCTTCGTAGCAGCATCCAACGATGCATGAGCATGAACGCCTCCGTCAGTTCGACTCACATGGGGACACGTCGCCTGCTCGTCTCGCTCGGTACCCTCGTCCTTGGCATCGTGCTCGGTTTCGTGCTGATTTCGGTTTTTGCTCGCGTCGCGCAAACTGGATTATGGAGCCGTCTGGCCGGTTATGTGACCGGTCGCAGCACCATCATCGACGTCTCCTCCACTGCGGTCGTTGAGAAGATTCGTCAACTTTCGCGTCTGGAAACGGTTGTTTATTCACTCGATAAAATAGTCGAGGGCAGCCGCCAGAACACCTATTTGCCAGACTTCCTAGTTGGCGACAAGCTTCTTCTGATCGCCCACGGAGAAGTGATCGCCGGCGTCGATCTAGGCCAGCTGAATGCGGGCGATGTTTCCGTGAAGGGCGACGCCGTCCACGTTCGACTGCCTGCGCCGCAGGTGCTCACCACGCGCATCGATAACGGGCGCACAAAAGTCTATTCCCGAACGACCGGCCTGCTTGTTAACGCGGATCAGAATCTCGAATCCCAAGTGCGCCTGGCCGCAGAGCAGCAAATCACACAGGCCGCGCTCTCCGACGGCATTCTCGATAAAGCGCGGCAGAACGCCCGGACCAGCGTCACAGCTCTGCTCTATGGATTAGGCTTCCGCACCGTAGATGTGCAGTAGAAGAACCCCGTAAGGCAAGAAAGTGAGAGGTTGAGGACGCGACAATGCCTGTATGCGCTCACTGCCGCAGTCAAATCCATCAAAACAGCAGATTCTGCCCAGTCTGTGGCACATCCGTAAACTCTGCAACACAAATGCAAAGCCACCAGGTATCCACCTATCCATTGCCTGACCGCCGCGCCGCCGTTTCCGCAGGAGGTTTTGGTCAGATCTTCGGCCTTGACCCGCGGGTTGTATTCCTAACCGCCGTTGTCGATACGATGCTATTCGGCGGACAGTTTATAACTCTGGGCACGAGCTCGCTTCTCTCCCTGCCGGTGGGAATCGTTCTTGGCGTCATCACTTATAAAGCTCAGAGACATTGGTACCGGGACGATCGAGAGTCTGCAATTATAAAAGGCCTCAGTGTAGCCCTGTTGACGGCCATCCCCACAAGCCTCCCTGGATTTCTCACCATCCCATCAGGAATTGTAGGTCTGGTCCATCTTCTCCGCAGGAAGAGAAGAGACAGTTCTCCCGAGATTAATAGGCGAGTCGGCAATTGACGGCAGGAGATTCTCCGCCGAGCCCAATCAAAACGAAAACGTCGTCTGAAAGTTGATCGCACGATTTCCCGGCGTGGGATTCGCGAACGGGCCGCCGGCCAACTGCTGCGTTTTGCCGTAGAGCGGCGACAGCAGCACTCCGTTCGGCGTGCCCAGATTCACAATATTGAGCACGTTGCTGGCGCCAAGCACAAAGGTCAGATTAAAGCGCCGCGGAGCCGACTGGTCGAGCTTTACCGCTGCTCCACCGTTGCCGATGCCACGGCCGCTCACGCTGTTTCCATTTGCGGTGTAGGTCTGTCCCTCGCCCGCAGTCTTCGTCCTCGGTCCCACGCCAACCACCTTGCTCAGGCGCACGTGATACACCGCATTGGCCGGGCCGGTTCCAAGATCGTAGGGGACGATTGCCTCGCCTTTGCCCGCCGGGTCCGTGTCCAGGCAACCGTACGCGGTTGAAACTACACCAGCCGCGCCGCAGGTTCCAAACGTGGGTCGCGCGTTGAATCGGTTGTTGCCGGTGAGATCTTCGCCAATGGTGATGTCGTAAGGTACGCCCGATCGGGCAGTGAGGATGGAGGCGAAGACGATGCCCCAGGGGCCTGAGTAGCTGTTCAGGAAGGTGAGCCGTTGCCGGTAGCCGAAGGGGGCGCGGCCGTAGTCGCGGCCTGGATCGGCGGAAACCGAGGGCACATTGTCCACACCGAGTGTGTCGCTTTTAGCCTCGTTAATGAGATAGTTGCCTGAAAACACGAAGTGCTTGAGCTGGATGGCGGCCGTGAAGATGAGCTGATTTTGCCGGTATACGCCGCCGGACTGGAACTGATAGTTGTACTCGGCCGGGGGCGGGCCGGTAATGGTGTAGTCGGTGAGATCGAACGGCGGGGCATTGATGCAGTTGCTCAGATAATGGTGAACTCCCTGCGTATATAGGTACGTCACGTTTGCCGTGACACCCTTTACAATTTGGCGGTCAACGCCCACCCCGGCCTGCATGTCGAGCGCCGCGTGAAAGTGTTGGTCGATGGTTTGGATGGACAGCGAAGTGGAGCTAAGTGCGGTAAACGCCGACGGAGGCTCAGGCGCGGTGGGATCGAAGAACCCAGGGTTCCGGACAACGTAGCTGGTCTGGTTGATGCCGTTGTTGTGGATGGCCTGCGCGATGTAGGGCGTGCCCGAATTCGAGCCGGCAAACGAGTCTGGCACCGTGAAGCGGTTATAGAACCAGCCGTAGCCAGCGCGGAGGATGGTCTTCGGCGTGCCGCCCCCGTGCGGCTTCGGGCTCCAGGCCATGGCCAGTCGCGGCGCCCAGTCATCGTGATCGTGAATCCGATTCTGCGCTTCAAAGCGCAGCCCCATACCGATGTCGAAGTTTGGCCTGACCTTCCAGTCGTCCTGGAAGTAGAGCGCTGCATCGAAGAGCTTCACGTTGATACGTGGATTGGTAATGACAGTGGCCTGGTATTGCGTGGGTTGCGCTGCCCGGTACGCGGCCACGTTTTCAAACGTGTAGGTTCCGTTCTGGTTGGCAGTCGCAATACTGGTGTCATCGTAGAGCCGCAGCCGCGTGCCGAATCGCAGCGTCTGGTTTCCCGCCGTTGCTGTGGAGTAGTTCTGCAACTCGAAATTGTTTTGCGTGTCGCGCTGCGATCCGGAGCTATTGCCGCCGCTGTTGAAAGCACCTTCCACCGTGATGGCGGGCGCGTCACTTACCGCTTCCTGGTGGTTGATGATGTGACTCCACTGGAAGTGGGTCTCGTTCACCAGGTGAGGATTCACCAGGAAGGTCTCGCCTGCTTGCAGCGCGTTCTCTTCGCTCAAAATGGTGGCGGCCAGCGAGGGAAGGTAAAGCGCACCCACACTCTGGCCGGTGAGGTAGGTACGGTAGAACGAATCGCGCACCGAGAGCGTGTTGTTTGCGCTGAGCTGAACATCGATGCGCGGATTCAGTGAGAGCGTATCGACCGGCGCCGGAACCGCCTCGAGAATGTTCGACGATAGATCGGCCGGGTTCAGCGCGTCAACCATATTTTGGTTCTGAAAGATCATGCGGTAGCCGTTGAAGTAGTAAGCCGCTTTCTTGTTGATGGGGCCGCTCACGTCGCCTACGACGGTGTACTGGTAGTAGCTGGGCTGGTTGGGCACGAGAGGATTGGCCGTGTTTACCGCCGAGGGATTGCCGCCCGCGGAAATGGAGCCGCCAAATTTTTGCGATCCGGGTTTGGTGATGATTTCAACTCGCCCGTAGCCGATGCGGTCGTACGCGGCAGAGAACGGATCCTGGTTGACGCGAATTTCGAGGATCGACGACTTGGGCGGAATTTTGCCACCCGCGAAACCATCGATATAAATCTCGCCTCCGCTGGGTCCCGCGGCGGGCCCGGCCAGCGCCTGCAACTCGCTTTGCAATTCACTTGGATCGTCTGAAAGCGCATTCAGCGCGCTGCCGCGAATGATAGAGGCGCTGGCGTTCTGGTCAGCGGCCACGCCCACCTGCTGATTGGTTGCAGCTACCGTCACTTGCTCATTTTCAACCGCAATGGTCAGTTTGAGATCGACTTGTTTCGTTTCGCCTTTCGCGATTACGACCCGGTCGAGCCTGAAGACATCGAAGCCTTTTGCCCGGGCTTCAATTGAATAAGTGCCCGGCCTCAATCCGTGTAAGCTGTACTGACCGTCGGCGTCTGAGTCGGTTTGCAGACCGCGTCCGCCGCCCGTAATAGTTACGAGTGCGCCGGCAATGGCTGCGCCGCTGGGGTCGAGCACTGTTCCATGAAGCGATGCCAATGGAGAGGGGGCCTGCGCCGTTACGTCCCGTTGAGAATCGAGAGACGCGATCAGCAAGATAGCAAGGCACAGGATGCGGAGCTTCAATCTCATTTTATTAACTTCGCCACGACCACTTTTGAAAGGACCTCGACGACAAAAACGCAATTCCCTGAACGCTCGCGCCGATGGGCGGACGCACAAGTCCCGATGCGTAACAAATCAAAAGCAGAACGAGGCAAAGTGGATCAGATCAATCTGCCGCCGCCGGCGAAAAAGGGGCATGCGGTACAAAGCATTAATATCAGGATTCTTCGAATAGAAGTTTCTCACGGGGGAGCCGGGGCAGGAAGTGATTTCGCGGGTACGGGCATAGAATTGGGCTACTACAGCCTGCGAATGAATGCGAGCGCCTCTTTGAGATTTGGAAACTGTGCCTCCTCGGCCTTGAACTCAGCCGAGTGGACGCAGCGCCGCAGGCCGCGCATCCGTACCGGGTGCTTCAAGTGCAGCATCTCGTGGTACAGCAGGTACTCGATTGCATAACGCGGGCTAGAAGGCCGGTCGAAGACGCGGCTCACCACGATGGTGTTGTGCGCCGCGTCATAGTGGCCCAGCGATCGCTTGGAATGATGCGCGCTCCATGTAAGTTCGGGCCGGCCCATCAATCCACCGAAGAAGCGCGTATTCAGCGAGTCAAAAACCTCTTCAAGGTTGAAGAAGCGGCCCTCGGGACCGAAGAAGCGCTTGGTGCCGCGGGCGGTGCGAATAAGCTCGGCCTGCCGGGTTACGGCGGCGCTCGCACAGAAACGCTTGTAGCGTAGCGCCTTCGCAGGGTCGAGCTTCCTCTTGTCGTAGAGCTTGGCCAACAGGATATGCGCGATGGCGTGAATGACTGACTCGGGGGCGCCCTCAAGCAGGTCGGAGAGGCTGGCCAGAATCTGTCCCTCGCGCAGCCGTATGCGCGTATTGAGCGAGGTGAATCGCCGGAACTTTACCTGGATAACCGGCATGGGCGCGCGCGGCCTGAGCGCCCGGTATTCCTCTTGAAAAATGGCTACAACGTCGGGGGTCACCGAAAGCAGGATAGCAGGAGGCAGCGAAGGGCAGGGAGCGAGGGAACAAGGGAGCAAGGGAACAAGAAAATGCAGCGCCGGGCTCCAGCCCCGGGTCCCCTCGGACAGGACTTCGTTCGTGGGGTGGAGGTCGGTTGTCGTGCGTGCGTTCTCGCCCGCACCTGCCTAAGCCGGTCTTATCTATTTAAAGTCTTGCCTCGAAGGGTTCATTCGCGAATCAGCAGTGGCCATCGCAATCTGTAAGAAGTCTAGAATGATGGCAAAGCAGCTTGAGGGACCAGCGCATGACGGATCGCGAGTCGACAACGATCCCTGCCGAACTCAGGTCAATGCCTCCTCGCAATGTGAAGCTGACGGGCGCGGGCTGGTACGACATCTGCCTCGGGTCGGCGTTCGTCGCAATCGCAGTCGCATTGATGGTCTTTCTTTACAGCAAGGTGTTACACAATCTTGCGAAAAGAAACGAACTGCGACAGAGTGCCAGCGAAACCATGGGCCAAATCACGGGGAAGTGGGGCACCCCAAAACCTCGAATCTACGGCATCGACTACACATTTGCCGTCGATGGTATTACCTACACGGGCAAATCATCGGCTCCTGAAGACATTTGGAGGGGACTTGGGAACGGAGAAAATTTAAGCATCAAATATTTCCCGCCCGATCCCAGCATCAATCGCCCCGCTGCGTGGGAGATTACCCCAGGTCCAGCCTGGTTGCCTCTCGTTTTTGGGCTGATTGCATTGCCTGGGTTTGGGGTGTACAGGAGACTGCTCAAGAAACGGCGATTTGCAATCGAGGGTGCGCCCGCAGTAGCCCGTATCACGAATTGCTTTTCCGACCGAGGCGGTTATCGCCTCGAGTACGAATACCGTGCCGAGAACGGAGACCTAATAGTATGCAGCGGCAACGGTTCGAAACGCGAGATTGGTTCAACCGTGTGCCTTCTTTACCTGCCCGCCAACCCGAACCGAAGCAGAATCTATCCCATCGACGCGTTCCGGATAGATACAGGAAACGGCGGGTAATATCCAAGCGGTCTCAATTCCTCGTTCCGCTCTTCCCTTGTTCCCTGTACTTTCACTTCGGTTCAGCGCGGTCCTGGTCTTTCTCATCCGGATGGGCCTTGAAGTACGCATCCTGGTCGGAGGCAATCTGCTTGGCCTGCGCGACCAGGTCGGTAATGGCATCGATTGAATCCTGACGCGACACTTCGAAGCCGGGTTCGCTTGGCAGGGCATTGAGAATGGACTGCCAACGTGCGATCGCCTCGTTCATCGGCTTCATGCTCTTGCGGATATCTGCCTTGCGGTCGCCGTATAGGTCGAGATTCGAGCTCAGCTCGTCAAGCAGTGCGGCAAAGTCCTGCAACTCGTCGTCAATGCGATGGGCGCGTGCCGCCGAATGGGCTCGTTTGATGAGGCCCTGGATGGTGTCGGCATGCTCGTTGGTGATTTTCACATAGAGGTTGAGCCGTTCAACGGGCGCAACGCCAGCTTCAGCAATCTGGTCTTTTTCGGCCTCTGTGAGCGGATCGCGCTTATTCTTTTGCGCGAACAGGGGCGCTGCCAGAAGAATGCAAAGCAGGAAAGTGGAGAGTGTTCGCATGTCCGGGTCGCGGCTGGTGCCGCTCGTTACCCATCTTACTCGTTCGATATAGATCGCTGTGTCGCTTAACGCCGGGAACGTGCGACGCGACCTACTTCTGGAAGACCGTCATCATGGCTTCGTTCTGGGCTTGGCTTACCTGCGTAAGCGTCTCCTGAACCAGCGGCCGGTCGTCGTAGCTGCTCGAGTGCAGCATCTCGTTCAGGCGGAAGGCAGTGTGGCTTAGCAGCAATTCGGCATTCTTCAACCGCTTATCGTTGCCGGCAATTGACAGATGAATCTTTTGAGCGACCGACTGGATGCGCTTCAGCAGGCTGGCGGCATGGTCCACATTCCCGGCAGAGTATTCCTTCAAACTCAGCTCGGTCATCTGGTGCACAATCTGGGCGTAGAGGAAACATTGCTCGCGGGGCTGGGCCTGGCTGGCGCGGACTTCAAGCGCTGCAATGGACTGGGCGTCTGCGGGATCTGCATCGATGGATGAGGCACACAACGGGGTACAACTTGCGCCAACTGCAACGAGCGCGGCGATTAGAACCACAGACCGCATAGGGAACCTCCGGTGGTCCGGTTCAACCCTTAAGCCAGCTATCAACGAATCGCAGGACGCGAAGGTCTATGGAAAGGTCAATCGCGGGAACGATAGTCCATAACTGGATCTAGAGCTTGGAAAACGACCCTCGGTTGGTTACGATGCAGAATCTTGTTCGAAGGTGTCCTCGGCTCGTAATTGAGCCTAATAGTAGCCACAACCAGGAGATAACTGCAAGACCAATTTTGCTCAGTCCTTGATGCAATTCGTTCGCTGACCGATTCGGTCGGTGTTTTCCGGGCTGCTTCAGGTCCTTCGAGGCGGGCGGGGACGGCTCTCAAGACGCTGGCTGCGCAGGCTATTGCGGGCATTCGTGACGGCAACTCAGGGCTTGGTCTGGTCGGGTTCAGAACTTGGAGAACCACTGGGTGCGCGACAAAAGAATTACTTTTTCAAGACTTCGAGCCGCTGTTTTGCCTGCCATTCTTCTTGCGGCGCCTTGCCGGCTGATGCTTCGAGGAAGCGCTGATAGTAATCGATAGCCTGTCTTTTCTGGTTCAGTTTGTCGTAGCTTATCGCCCACATGAAAAAGGTAGACGCATTGTCAGGCAGGTATTTGCTGCGCTCGGCCAGGGCACGCAACGCAACCTCGGGCCGACCCAGTCTTTCGGCTGCAAAGGCCAATCCGCTCCAGCCGTCCACGTTCGTCTGGTCGGCGAGGGTGGCGTCTTCAAAGGCGGTAAAGGCTTCGGCGTAGTGCTGCTGGCGCACCAGGTTCTGTCCGTGCCCCACCAGCAAGTCGGGGTCCTTTGGATTCTTTTGAAGCAATTCGACGAATAGCTTGTCAGAGGCTTCGTAGTCGCCGGCGTCGGCCTCCACTATGGCCAGCATCCGGCCAATTGATGCGTCATCGGGATGGCTGGTGTGTAGTTGCTCGAGCAGCGGCAGCGCCTCGGCCTTGTCTTCGGCCGTCAGCGCGGCGGCCAGCTGTGCGGTGAGCGTAGGGTCGTTTGGAAACTGCTCTAGCGCGGCTCGCAGCATCGTCTCAGCTTCGGGATACTGCTTCCTCGCCAGCAGCAGGTGGGCCAGTGCCGTAGTCGCCGGCTGTGACTTGGGGTCTTTGGCCAGAATCCGCCGGTATGCAGCCTCGGCACTGTCATACTGGCCCGCATCTTCGGCCAGGCTTGCGGCCAGCATGGTGTCGCTTTCGGTCTCAGGCGAAATCTTCAGCGCCTCAATCAGGTCGTTCGAAGCGGCCGTGGGGTCGTTGTCGCCGCCCGGTTTAGGGCGGTCGATCTGAGCCAGAGCACGCCACGCCCTGGCCTTCAGCGTCGGCCCCGCCACTCCTGGGTCGAGCGTCGTGGCAGTGACTAGTTCAGGTCGCGCCTCCTCGGACTTTTCCTGGCGCGCCAGCAGAAGTCCCAGTGAAAGGTGCGCCTCAAACGATTTCGGGTTCGCCGCAATCGCTTTGCGATAGAGATCGGCGGCGTCATCCATCCGGTTTTGCACGTCGGCAACATAACCCAGGTCGAAGATGGCGCGGGAATCATCAGGGTGGGCCGCGACGTAACTCTCAAGGCTCGATTGCGCCGTCTTAAGGTCGCTTGAAGCAATGGCCGACTCGGCTGCCAGCACCTGCTGAGACTCGGTCTGCGGCGTTTCAACCACTGCGGGCTCAGCCCGCTGCTCGGGCGCGGTTTGCCCTGAAGCCTGGTTCTGGCTAAACACAGGCGGCATAATCGATGCCGCAAAAAGAACAAGAAGACAAGCGCGAACCAAGTTAATCCTCACTACCAAATTCTAATTGGCATGAGTATAAGACGCTCAACCCGCGGCAACCGCACCCGTCGAGTGGGAATTCAGTATGCGGCTTGACGCCAGGACAACTTTGATCTCATGAAAAGCATCCACTCCTAGAACAAGACGGCTCTCTGTCGCAGGGGCGGTGCAGGTCGCAGAGCTATCCTCTATTGGTCGGGTGCGACGAGCCGTTGGGGTGAAGTTTATGACCTATGTCTCGTTGCAACATATGCCATTGGCCCACGCCTATCTTTGCCAGGATTGCAACTGTGTTGGGAATTGTGCTGTGCAATGTCCTGCATGCGCCTCAGAGGCGCTGATGGGCCTGGATACCGTGCTGAATCGCAAGGATGAAGAGCGGGCGCAGTTCGCTTACTTGCGGGTTGCAGAGCTCGCTGCTGCTTAACCGATTCCGCTCTCACCACATTTAGTTTGAAGCGCATTTCCCCGCGGCGGGAAACGCACGCCTTTTTACGCCGCGGCCTTGCGCAGCAACGTGCCGCGTCTTCTCCACATACCCCTCTTTTGCCTTCGCCCTATAATAAAGAATGGCCGGTTGCGCCCTGAGCCTCACTGAGGACTCTGTGACGCCGCCGGACGCCTTTTCTCCGGTGCTTTCCCTTTGAACAACGCCATTTTGAACGATGCCATAATCATCCGCGGTGCGCGGACCCACAACCTGAAGAACATTTCCTGCGAGATTCCCCATGGCAAGCTGACGGTGGTCAGCGGCGTGTCAGGCTCGGGAAAGAGTTCGCTCGCCTTCGATACGGTTTACGCCGAGGGCCAGCGCCGCTATGTGGAGTCGCTCTCGGCCTACGCGCGCCAGTTCCTGGAGCGCATCGAGAAGCCCGACGTGGACGAGATTGACGGCCTGGCGCCGGCCATCGCCATCAAGCAGAAGAACACCACGCGCAACCCCCGCTCAACGGTCGCCACGGCCACTGAGATCTTCGACTATCTGCGCCTGCTCTACGCGCGCTGCGGCGAGGTGCACTGTATCTATTGTGACGGCCTGGTGAAGCGGGACTCGGTAGACGAGGCGGCCGACACGATTATGGCTCTCGGCGAAGGCACGCGGCTGAATGTGCTTTTCCCGGTGACTCCCGCGGCGGGCATCGTGGACGGCGCCGATACAAAGCAACCAGGCAAGGAGTTGGCCCGCGCCACCAAGCCGGCAGTCAAGTCCGTCGCAAAATCAAAGGTCGCCGCGCCGACTCCGGAAGCGCTGCATATAGAAACGCTCAAGGCCCGCCTTGCCGATCTGCGCTCCAGCGGATTCAACCGGCTCTGGCAGGCAGGAAGACTCTTCGAGTTCTCCACCCCCGAGTCGCTGATCGATCTGGACTTTCAAGCGCCGATCTTTGTCCTTCTTGACCGGCTTGTCGTCAGTGCCGAAAATCGCGTCCGTATCGTTGACGCCCTCGAAACTGCGTATCGCGAAGGAGGCGAAGCAATCCTTGAAGAAGCTCCGCGCGACGAGACTGCCGAGCGCCGTCGACTGCGATTCAGCGGCGCGTACGAGTGCACCAACTGCCACAAACCGGGCCGCGAACCTGAGCCGCGCCTATTCAGCTTCAACAATCCCTTCGGAGCTTGCCCGCGCTGCCAGGGTTTCGGCAACACCGTCGACTACGACATCAACTTGATTATTCCCGACAAGGGCCTGAGCCTGAACGACGGCGCCATCGATCCGTGGAACCGGCCCAAGTACCGCCCCTGGTTTACCGACCTTAAGAAGCGCGCGCCGGAGCTGGGCGTAAAGATGGACGTGCCGTGGGGCGAATTGCCCTTCGAAATGCAAGAGATTGTGCTGCGCGGCAAAGGCAGCTTTGAAGGCGTGTGGGGATTTTTTACGCAGATGGACCGCAAGAAGTACAAGCTGCATGTGAGAGTGATGCTCTCAAAGTATCGCGGCTATGCTGAGTGCCCGGATTGCCGCGGCCAGCGCTTGCGCGCCGAGGCCCGCGCCGTGCGCCTGAATAATAAAAACATTTGCCAGGCCGCCGCGCTCACCATCGCGCAGGCCAAAGTTTTCTTCGACTCGATCGAGCTCTCGCCCATGCACGCTGAAATCGCCGGCCCGATTCTTGATGAAGTTCGCCAGCGCCTCAACTTCCTTGATGCAGTGGGACTCGAGTATCTAACCCTCGATCGGTTGGCCTCAACTCTCAGTGGCGGCGAGGCGCAGCGCATCCAGTTGGCTACTTCGCTGGGCTCGCGGCTGGTGGGCGCGCTCTACGTGCTCGACGAGCCATCAATCGGCCTGCACACGCGCGACACGGCGCGGCTCATACACATCCTCGAAGAGCTTCGCGACCTGGGCAATACCATCCTCGTCGTGGAGCACGACCAGGACATTCTGCGCGCGGCCGATCATCTGCTCGATCTCGGTCCCGGCGCAGGAGAGTTTGGCGGCAAGATTCTCGCCGAGGGAATCCTGGCGGAGATCGAGGCCAATCCGAATTCGCTTACCGGCCGCTATCTGAGCGGCAAATTATCCATCCCGGTTCCCACCCGCCGTCGCGCGCCGGGTCGCGAAAAGCTGGCTCTGCGCGGTGCGCGCGCCAACAATCTGCGCGGTGTTGATGTAGACATTCCGCTCGGCATGCTGGTGGCCATCACCGGCGTTTCCGGCTCGGGAAAATCCACGCTCGTACACAAGGTGCTTTATCGCGCTGTTGCCCGGGCGCTGGGCCAGGCCGATGGCGGCGAGCAGGCCGGCAGCTTCACATCGCTTGCAGGCGTCGAGCGCCTTAACGATGTGGTGCTGGTCGATCAAACTCCCATCGGACGCACGCCGCGTTCGAATCCGATTACATACATCAAGGGCTTCGACCTCGTCCGCGAACTGTTCGCCTCGCAGCCAGAGGCCAAGCGGCTCTCGCTCACGCCGGGGCACTTCTCGTTCAACGTGCCTGGTGGCCGCTGCAATACTTGCGAAGGTGACGGTACAGTCACTGTCGAAATGCAGTTTCTGGCCGATGTTGAGCTACCTTGCGAAGACTGCAACGGCACCCGCTATCAGGCACGCATCCTCGAAGTGCAATACAAAGGCAAAAGCATTCACGATGTGCTGCAGATGACGGTGAAGGAGGCGCTGCGCTTCTTCGCTGGCCAAACCAAGCTGCTTGAAAAACTCGCGGTCCTGGACGAGATCGGCCTCGGCTACCTGCGCCTCGGTCAGAGCGCGACCACGCTTTCAGGGGGCGAAGCACAGCGCGTCAAGCTTGCTGCACATCTAGCCTCAGTGCGCGCGGCCAACGCCAATGCCAAGCCGTCTCAGGCAAGCCGCGTGCTCTACATCCTCGACGAGCCGACGACCGGTCTGCATTTCGACGATGTGTCAAAGCTGCTCACTGCTTTCAAGAAACTCATTGATGGCGGAGGCTCGCTGATCGTCATCGAGCACAATCTTGACGTGATCAAAAGCGCCGACTGGGTCATCGATCTCGGCCCTGAAGGCGGTGACGGAGGCGGGAGGATCGTCGCCGAAGGCCCTCCGGAAGTGATCGCTCAAAATCTCCATTCCCACACCGGCAAGTGGCTGGCGCGGGTGCTCTGATTTCGGAGGGAGCAGGGGCCTTCAGGCCTCTGAATTATATGGCAATAAATCTTTGAGGGCTTTACAGGCTGCGGAAAAACTCTGCCGTTGGGCAAGAAGTGTCAGGGCACGACTTCAGTCGTGCCGATAAAGGCCCTGAACGTGAGGGGTTTTAACCCCTGAGGTATAGTTTTTCGGGGCTCTTACTCCACTCAATGAGTTTTTCCGCAGCCACTTTAGCCCCGGGAAACTCTCGCACTATTCAGCAACCACAGGATTCGTCAGCGAGCCCAGCCCCTCCACGGTTACCGTTACGCTATCGCCGGGTTTGAGCCAGCGCTGCGGTTTGCGGCCCATGCCCACCCCCGACGGCGTGCCCGTTGAAATAATGTCGCCGGGCAGTAGTGGAGCGATCGACGACAGGTATTCAATGAGCGCGGGAATGCCGAAGACGAGCTGGTTGGTGCGCGAGTTTTGCAGCACCTCGCCGTCGATGCTTAGGCCGATTGCAAGATTATGCGGGTCGGCAATTTCGTCCGCCGTCACAATAGCCGGGCCCATGGGGCAGAAGGTAGGAAAACTCTTCGACATGGACCACTGCGTTGTCGAACGCTGAATATCGCGCGCGCTCACGTCGTTGATGATGGTGTAGCCATAGACATGCTCGCGCCAGTCGGCGGCATCGATTCGGAACCCGCCTTTGCTTATCACGAATGCTAACTCTGCTTCCCAGTCAGGCTCTCTGGAGTTGGTTGGCAGCACGATGGCATCGCCGGGGCCAACAATCGATGTCTGAAGCTTGAAGAAGACGACGGGATAGTCAGGCAGCGTGAGGCCCGATTCGGTGGCGTGCTCGCGGTAGTTTAGACCGATGGCAAACAGGCGCGGCGGATTGGCCAATGGCGCATGAATCCGCACCTCGTCAAGGCGGTGAACAGCATGATCGCCTAGTTCGCCTGGCACCTCGCAAATCCCGGCGGTAATGGCCTCGAGCATGTTCTTGCAGCCTGCAGCGGTCAGGTCCACCACGTTCGAATCATCACGCAGAGCGCCCGGCCGAATCACGTCATCGCCGGCAGAAAAAGAAACAAGCTTCACCTTCGGACCTCCAAACTTTGCCTATTCAGGAGAACACATTGCGGCGCCGGAATGCTGACCCGACGGCTCTCTCCATGCCCCATCCATTCGCGTTCTTCGCGAATGGGTGGGGTTGCGAGTACGTTCGTTCTACTTCGACCCCGCCGACTCGCCGCCTTCACGCCGCGGTCCATCCGCCATCAATCGTGAAAACCGTTCCCGACACAAACGCTGCCTCGTCTGATGCAAGATACCGCACCGCAGAAGCAATTTCTTCCGGACGCCCGAGTCGGCCCACCGGTTGCCGCGCCCGCAATTCGGCGCGTGTCTCTTCTTTGTTTTCCTTGTGAAATCTGTCCAGATACCCTTCGACGAAGGGAGTCTCCACCGTGCCGGGACAAACGGCGTTTACGCGCAGCGTCTTGGGATACTCAACGGCCAACTGTCGCGTCATCGCGATCACGGCACCTTTGGTAGTGCAGTAGGCGAAACGCTGCTTGATGCCCACCAGGCCCGCTACAGATGCGATGTTTACGATCGTTCCTACCGCGTCATGCTGATCATGCGAAGCCAGCAGCAACGGCAAAAACGCACGCGTCACCAGGTACACCCCGCGCACGTTCACATCGATGAGCCGGTCGAAGTCGTCGGGCTCGGTATGCTCAATCGAGCCCACGTGGCCAATGCCGGCGTTGTTTACCAGGATGTCGAGGGAGTCGATCTGCGCGCGGGTCGCAGCAATCGAGGCTGGATTGCTGACGTCAAGAGCTACGCCCTTGGCCCGGCCAATCTTCTCTGCAAGTGACTCTGCAGCTGGAAGGTTGATGTCAGCGATCCAGACAAATGCACCGGCGCGGTTAAATTCTTTCACCGTAGCTTCGCCAATGCCGCTAGCTCCACCGGTTACGAGTGCGTGGCGGCCTTCGAGGTGAAATGGCAGTTCATGGTCGCGCATCGTGCTTGTCAGCTCCTTCTCGCATTCGCCATCACCTCCAAATACGCCCGAGCCGTCTCCGTAATCGTCTCGGGATGCCCTGCATCGATGGCCGCAAGGTTCACCAGGTCACTGCCCACGCCCAGCGCCTTCGCACCTGCCTTGATAAAACTCTCCGCCGTCTGCAGCGTCACGCCGCCTGTAGGAATCAGCTTCAAATGCGGGAACGGAGCCAGAAGCGACTTCAAATAACTCGCCCCGCCTACTGCCGAGCAGGGAAAGATCTTGACGTAGTCCGCGCCCGCCTCCCATGCCGTGATGGCCTCCGTGGGAGTCAGCGCGCCCGGGCACGACACTTTCTTGTTATCTCTGGTTACGCGTATTACGTCGTGATGCAGGCTGGGGCTCACTACAAACTCTGCGCCCGCATCGATGGTGGCCTGGCACTGGTCGGCCGTGGTCACCGTGCCCGATCCCAGCAACAACTCTTCGCCAAATTCCTTCTTCAATTGCACGATGAGTTCAACCGCGTTCGGCACAGTCATGGTCACTTCCACCACGGTTACGCCGCCAGCCATCATGGCTTCAACCACGGCCCGCCCCTGAGCCACGCTTTTGGCGCGCAGAACGGGAATAAGTCCAACGCGTTCGAGAATTTGTTGTGTGGTTTCCGTCATTGTTTCTCCACGAGCAATTAGCTATTAGCTCTACCTTGGCTGACTCTGCTGCTTCAACTCGCCTCGGAAATGGCTAACAGCTAACAGCTAAAAGCTGCTTTTACCTCGCAATCCTGGCCGACCCACCCTTGATGATGCGCTCCACCTCGGCCAGCGTTGCCATGCTGGTGTCGCCGGGGGTGGTCATGGCCAATGCGCCGTGCGCCACGCCGCACTTCACCGCCCACTCAATTCCCCTGCGATCCAGCATGCCGTAGATCAGCCCCGAGGCAAAGCTGTCGCCGCCGCCCACACGGTCAAGAATGTCGATCTCGTGCTGCGGCACGTGCACAATCTTGTCTTCGTAAATCGCAATCGCGCCCCACGCGTTGCGGCTTGCCGTTTGCGCAGTT
>Ga0302278_10003167_pt1 | contig 18210 bp, 21 predicted proteins | sample III_Bog_N3_2_FD_194543 | JGI IMG/M metagenome (GOLD analysis project Ga0302278, IMG submission 194543) | Peat permafrost microbial communities from Stordalen Mire near Abisko, Sweden - III_Bog_N3_2 | ecosystem: Environmental > Terrestrial > Soil > Wetlands > Peat | place: Sweden: Abisko...
CATTAGCCGACGCTCCCAGCGTCGGAACAGTCAACCAACTAACTTGAACCTAACTCGATTATGAAAACTTGAATAACTCAAACTGACACTCTTCAACTTGACTTTACTCATAGCAGCTGAGCCACGCGGGAACTGTGACGTTCACCAACCAGCGACTTGTCGGCAAAACTGAGACGCCCAACCGCGTTGGCTCCGGTGACTTCCATGAGAAGGCAGTCAAGGTTGAATTTTGGTTCACAGGGATTTTTTATGCTGAATGAGCGCCGATAGCAAGGCGGGAAAGGATCGCACTTCCATCCGAACTCACAGTCGCCTGCGGTTCATGGTTTGATCCGATGTCCTTGGAAAGGGAGGAGCGTGACCATCTTGTTAGCGAACTCGTGTCGCCACGGTTCTGTCGCCGGATCGTCATCGCTCCAAGATTAGCGTCCATTCAAACTCTTTTTAATAAAAGTGGTTTTTGTTCAGGCCGGAATTAACACCAAGGCCGGACTGGCCGTGTTGCGCGGTTCATAGTCCGGGCCATATTTCCAGAGCGAGAGCAGGAGCACGGAGAGTTTGCGGGCGACGGCGACGACGGCGCGTTTCTTTTCCCGCGCACTCCCGGTGCCGGTCAGGCGCTGGCCGTGTTCGCGCAAGGCACAGGCCGGGCCGAAGGGGCCGAGCACATAATGCGCGGCACTGACGAGTAAGCGTCTTAACAGACCATCGCCACATTTGCTGATGCGCAGTTGTTTATCGGTGCCGCCGCTTTGATCCCGGCGGGGACACAAACCGAGATACGCGCCCACATCGCGGCCACGACTGAACCGCTCCGGGTCGCCAATCTTGAGCACGAAGCACAAGGCCGTGAGCGGTCCGACCCCGGCAATTTGTTGGAGGCGTTGGGTGACGGGATAATCCTGTTTGCTGCGTTGCACGAGGTCGCGTTCCATCGCCTTGATCTGCTCGGTGACGTGGGCCAAGACCGTGAGCAACGGTTGCACCACCGGCAAACAGTCGGCAGGGATGTCCTGCAAAACATTTTTGTGAAAGGATTCACTGGAAGGATTGCGGACGGCATGCCCAAGACTCTTGAGCGTGAACCGGACGGCGTTGAGGAGGCTCACGCGGGTGCGGACGAGCGCGTCGCGCAACTTCAGGCCCAACAGATCGTGCTGGGCCTGAGCGGAACCGTGTTGGATGGGGTGGAGCAGCGCGGTATCCACGCGGGCCAGCCGGGCGAGCATCTGGGCATCGCGGCGGTCGCACTTGCGTTCGTTGCGGGAGATGGCGTGGAGCTTGCGCGGGTTGGCCACCAACACGGTGGCACCGAGGTCGGTGAGATAACGGCTGATCCACGGACTGTGCGTGCCCGCTTCCAACGCCACGGTGGCTTTTGGAAAATCCGCGAGGAGTTGCGCTAGGGCCGGACGGGTATTAGGTAACGATGCCTCGCGGACAATCTGACCGGCGGCATCGAGGACGCAGACGTGATGTGCCCGATCACCGAGATCAAGGCCGAGGGTGAACCCACTGATGACAGCGGGCGTGGAGTCGGAAACGAGGGACGGAGTGGAACTGGTTTTATTAGTGGTGTTTTTCATAGGCAGACTTTATCACCAACGCACCATGGCGTCAGTGGTCTGCCTTCTCATCTAATCTGGTTAGGCGGCATGGCCATGTCTAACACGGGTGAAAAATGATACAACCAGCAACGTAACGCCAACACAAAGTGCAGCAACCCAAGGCCACGGAGTCGAGAAAATGCCTGTATCGTGCGCGCCGGGAAGAGTGGCTGTGATGTCATCCATCCGCGTCACTGCCCACAGATTGAAGCTCATCACGCAAAAAGCTACGCCATACACGGTGATGTATCTGACACTACGACGACCTGATGCTCGCTCGCGTCGCCGCCAATAGGCCGACATGATGATAATGAGAATAAAGAAGAAAAATGGATATGTCATAAAAGTGTAATGCTGCCTAACTAGGTATTCTGTCGCAAAATGCGTTTAATCACGGCTGGCATATTGTGGTTGTATTTCAAGCTTTCTGATTTGTCAACAATCATTTACAACGGTTTTTGCCATGAATATTAAACCGGCAAATACCACACTCAGGCAAGCCAAGCTGATCCCTAATCCCAAGCTCAAATTGCGGGAGCAATTCCATGAAGTCATGCGGTTTAAACATTTCAGCCAGCGCACGGAAGTGGCTTACTGGCAATGGGTGATGCGGTTCCATCGGCGACGCAGATTCATACCCACGCCATGCGGCAGCCCGGACTCGGGGTCAAACGTCCGCTGGTGTGGTTTGATTCACGTTTCTGGAATGCCTTGTGCGGCTGAATGTTCTCCCAGCCCCGGATCGGCGTAGCGTTCCTTTTGGCCGCCAAAGCGTTTGAACCCCCCCCCCGCCGGCCTTGCTCGCATTGCGCGTGCGTGCCGTGAGTTCATCCGGAATCCCGCTTCAGGATTTTCTCTGGGGTGAACACCCCATGGTGCCAGTCCATGGTCGCGACCTATAGTTACCGAGTGCTCGAAAATATTGGCCGGTTAAAATCCCCCGATCGCGATGAATCTCTCGATTAAAATTCCCGTGCTGTTGTGTCTGCTCGCGGGCACGGCCCTGCCGGCGCGGGCGCAAACGGCGGTTCCGCCGCCGGTGCCCGCCACCACGCCGGATTCCGACGCGCAGCTTGACCAGTTGCTCGGGCCGATCGCGCTGTATCCCGACCCGTTGATCGCCGAGATTCTTCCGGCGTCCACCTTGCCCACGCAGATCGTGCTCGCCGACCGTTATCTCGCCGGCGGTGGCGATACCAACCAGATTGACCAGCAGCCGTGGGACGCCAGCGTCCAGGCGCTGGCCCGCTATCCCGTCGTGCTGAAATGGATGGATGACAACTTGAATTGGACGACGCAACTCGGTCAGGCCTTTCTCAATCAGCAGCCGGCGGTGATGGCTTCCATCCAACGGCTGCGCGCCACGGCAAATAAACTCGGCAACCTGCAATCCACGCCGCAGCAACAGGTCATCACTGACGCTGGCGACCTTGAAATTGTGCCGGCGGATCCGCAGGTGATTTATGTGCCGGTCTATCAGCCGGACGAGGTGTATTATGACGCTGCGGATGGTTCGCCTTATGTCACCTTCGGCCTCGGCTGGCCGATTGGCGTGTGGCTGGACTGCGATTTCAATTGGGGAAACGGCGATCTCATTTACTGGAATCACGACCATCCGCGCCCGCGCAATTGGTGGCACGAACCGTCGCGGCAGCGGGACCTGGGGCATGCGGGCGTCTGGCGAGCCGACCATCATCCCGGTGCCGTCGCGGCCAACCGCGGCGACCGGGGTTATGGCGGGAACACGCTTTCGCGTGGGGGAACTCCGGCGGTCATAAGGCAGGAACTGGCCCACCCGGCGGCCCCGCGCGAGGAACACTCGATGAATAGTTTCAGCCCCGCGCCCGCGCATGGCGGGACGGCCCATGACGTTGGTGGCGAACATTCATCCGGCATTTCCCGGCCCGCTCCCGCTCCCGCTGAACACACTGCAACCTTCAGCCGGCCGGAATCCGGCGGCGCGTTCACGGGGATACAAAATTCGCACGACACGCGCACCTACAGCGATCGCGGCCAGCAAAGTATGCAAGGCATCCAACGCTCCGCGCCGGTTTCCCGACCCGCAACCGTTTCGCGGCCGACCCCGCCGATGTCTTCCGGCGGCGGTGGTGGCGGCCATTTTAGCGGTGGTGGCTTCGGTGGTGGCGGCGGCGCCCATGGTGGTGGATTCAGGCATTGATTTTTATTCCTATGATTTTCAAAAATGCATTTTTGATGGTGATTGGACTTGGGCTGGCCTGGCCCGCAGGTGTCTCCGCCCAAGGGGAACAAGTTTTTTCTTCGCCAAACGAAGCCGTCAGCGCCTTGGTGGCGGCGGCCACAAATCATGACACGAACGCGCTGCATTTGATTTTCGGTCCAGCCGGACATGACTTGATTTCGCCCGACGTGGTTCAGGCCACCGCGGAATATAAGTTGTTCGTCCAACACCTGACGGAAAAGACCCAGTTGGCCAGTAATTCGGATTCCAACGTCACGCTGGAGATCGGCGCGGACGGCTGGCCGTTTCCGATTCCACTGGTGAAACAGGCCGGCCAATGGTTCTTCGATACAGCTGCGGGTGCGCAAGAAATTCTCAATCGCCGCATCGGCAGGGACGAAATCGGCGCGATCAATGTCTGCGCTGCTTATGTGGATGCCCAGCGCGAATATGCCAGCCAGGATCGCATGGGCGACAGCGTGCTCGCTTACGCCCAGTTCCTGCGCAGCACCCCCGGCACGCATGACGGACTGTTCTGGCCGGTGGATCCGTCGGGCGGGGAATCAAGCCCGTTGGGACCGCTCATCGCGCAGGCGCGGGTGGACGGTTATCACCGCACGGCCAAAATGCTCAATGACGAACAGGCGCCGTATCACGGTTACTATTTCAAAATCCTGACGCGTCAGGGCAAACACGCGCCGGGCGGCAAGTATGATTATGTCATCAATGGCCGGATGATCGCCGGATTCGCCCTCGTCGCGTGGCCGGCCGAATGGGGCAACACGGGCGTGATGACGTTGATCGTCAACCAGCAAGGCCGGGTTTATCAAAAAAACCTCGGACCCAAGACGGCGAAGATCGCCAGAGCCATCACCACTTACGACCCAGACGACACCTGGTCTCCGGCACAATGAAATGGGATGAGTCGCCACGGAATGCCGGATGGGATTTTTTCTGAAATCGTTTGCCTGACCCAATGGCGAGCCATTAGGATTTATGGCGACGATGGTCGGCCTCTTCACGCTAGGCTGAGTGATGGCCTTCAAAGTGATTTCAGCGATGGTTATCGCGAGGGGTTTCTATGACGAGCTTGCAAAAGCATTTTCCAGCATGACCGCTCCGGAGCAATGGCTCATGACTTTGGCAGATCCAAAGTTCCCGGCTGACAACCTGCCGCGTCAAAAACTCAAGGCGGCGGAGGTTGCTTCATTATGCGTCCTTTCGGAAATGCACGGGGTTCTTCCCGCAACCTTGGAGCGGCTTGACGGCCTGTTGCGAAACCAACCTAAATCGCTGTTGTCAGTGCCGGGTTTGAATCTGGAAATCCTTGCGACCCTCCAGCCGATGCAAAAACGCCTGGCGGAGCGCTCCGCGATCGCCCTGTTCCTCGGCGCCGAGTCCCGGAGAATTCAACTCGAACTGCGCGCCGCCGGTGTGACAGCGATTCTGTTGAAAGGCATTGATTTTGCCGGACGACTTTATGCTCCCCCCGCTTTGCGCTCATTCAATGACATCGACGTGCTGGTGCGCGCCAGCGACTGGGATGGCGTTGCGGCCACGCTGGCGCGGCTTGGATATCTCCCGCAGGAAACTCCCATGAAATATGCGCGTGGCTACTCGGAACGCACCTGGCAGCATCCGGCCATGCCGGGAGCGATGGTGGAAGTGCATGATGATTTAGTGAACTCGCCCACAGTCCGCCGTGGGGTTTCCGTCCGGCTGGAGGATATGCCGACCCAATGTGCCTCCGACGGACTGCTCCGGGCCACCCCCGCCGGTCTTTTGCTCATCGCAGCCGTGCATGGCGCGGCGAGTCACAGCTTCGACAAGGTGCAACACCTGTGCGATCTCGCGCAGATCGTGCGCGGCCGGGCCGGGCCGATTGACGAAGCCACCTTGCGTGCATGCCTCGAAAAAACCGGCGCGGGATTCAGCGTTGCGCTGGCTTTGGATCTGACGGCTCGCACGCTCAATGAAAAGGTGGCCGCTGAACTATTGGCGCGGCTAAAACCTCGCTGGCCGCGGCGTCTGGCGCGGCTGCTGATCACGCCGGCGCTGGTCGCGCGATCCCAAGGGCCTAGTCGCCGCGCCGGATCATGGCGGCGGCAAACGTTGCGTCAGCTTTTGAAGCGCCGCCGTTGAGCTTGGAAAACCAGTAAATTTCCCGCAGCCTGCCTGCCACCAAAGTGGCCGGCGGATTGAGCGGCCGGCCGTCAAGACTCACCCAGGCGTGGCCATGCCGCCGCGCGCCCGGAATGTCCTGTTCGTCCACGCCAAAGTGCAGACATAGGTCACCGTCGCGGGCATCCACAAACCGGAACAAAATGAACGAGCGCAGATAACAGGTGTCCCGCGATCGTAACCACGGCAGGCGGAGCCAGCGGCGCGAAAGTCTGGCCACCCGCGCAACATCGGTGCCGGCGCGGGGCTGCGCGGCGACACGCTTGAGGAACACCGGCAGTTCGCTCCGCGCCAGCCGGGCTGGTGCCCGCAAAATAAAGTGACCCACCGCCAACCACAGCGGCAATCGGTTTCCCGACTTGAATTCTGCGGACTTGTCGCGGTCGCCCGCCGCCGGACTGCGTCTGAACTGGCGGCGTTCCCCGGGCGAGAAAAATGTTGAGATGAAACCGACCCGCTGCGCCACCTGTTTGAGCAATCGGCCGCGCCGCACCAGGCCGTCGTCGCCGCGCGAGGTGGCGGCGCGGGCGGCCGGCCGCAGCAGACCCGCCCAAGCCCGTGCCTCGCGTTGCCATGACCAGGGCCAGCGGTCACCGTGGCGCAGGAGAAAATGCCCGTAACCCCGGCCATAGTTCACCTGCTGTTGCCACAGGCTCTTCCAGCCGGCGCGGTGCCGGTGCAGCACGATGGCCGTGGGGACATGCCGGATTTTTCCACCCAACCGATCCGCGATGCGCAAATGCAGTTCGGGAGTGTCATACCATCTGAAGGCGGCGTCGAACCCGCCGACTGCCAGCAAGTCCGCGCGGCGATAAGCGAGATTGCAGGAAGGCGCCCAGGGCATCGTTGCGTGGCGGAGATAGGTTTCCGCATCCAATGCGCCGATCAAATCCATGAACCGCGCGGCGCGCGTTTTCGATTCCAGCCCGATCGTCTTGCCGGCCAATGCCAGCGTGCCCGGATCAGCGGTTTCGGCGGCGGCCAACAATGCCGGCAGCCAGCGGCGCGACGGAACACAATCGGCGTCGGTAAAGGCGATCCATTGCCCGCGGGCGCTTTGGATGCCGGCGTTGCGCGCGGCGGCCGGACCCCGGTTCCCCGGCAGCCGCACGACGACGGCGCCGGCGTGTTCTGCCACTTCCGCCGTGCGGTCGCTGGAGCCGTCGTCCACCACGATGCATTCAAACAGGTCACGGGCCAGCGGTTGCGCAACCACGGCGCGAACCGTTTCGGCGACCGTACTTTCGGCGTTGAAGGCGGGAATGACGACGGAGAAATGCGGAGTCACGGGGAGCCTTTTTTCCACTGGCCGAAAAATCCGTTCCAGAAGTGCCGGGTCCACCGGCGGTGGTAATCCTCGAATTCCGCCCGCTGTTTGCTCAACAGGCGGGTGGCCCGGCAAAACGCCACCAAAGGCGCCGCCGCCTGGAGGGTCAGAACTGAAAGGCGTACCACGCCGGATCGCCAGGCGGCCCACGGGATCAGGTCGGGATGCCGCTGCATGACCAGCGCATAACCGGCGCCATGCCAGCGGGCCTGCTTCCAGAGCGCGTCGTTCGTGCAGCGATGTTTATGGAACAAGATGGCCTGGTCCACGAAGGCGATGGTTGAGTTGCTGAACCGTTTGCGGAGGCGGATGCCAAAATCCACGTCTTCGCCGCTCATCATCGTTTCGTCCCAGCCGCCGATTTCGCGCGCGGCGGTGCGGCGAACGGCCAGGTTCATGCCGTGGGCGAAGGGATGCAGCGGATGCCGGGCGGTGTTCTCGCAGTCGAAAATTTTTCGCGCGCAGGCGAACCGTTCCGCGCCGGTGCCCGGTCGCCAGCCATGGATCGGGCCGGTGGCCTGAATGGTGTCGCAGCCAGCGAAGGCGGTCAGCAGCGCGGCCAGCCAGCGGCGCGTGGGAAGGGTGTCGGCATCGGTGCAAACGACGATGTCCGCCTGGGCGTGGGCGAGTCCCAGGTTGCGCGCGGCGGCCGGACCGCGCACCGGTTGATGCAGCAGCCGCGCGCCGTGCGCCCGGACGATTTCAGCGGTGCGGTCGGTCGAACCGTTGTCCACCACGATGATTTCGAATGGTCCCGGCACGCCGGCCTGGGCCGTGAGCGCGGCCAGCAATTCGCCCAGGGTGGCCTCGCCGTTGAGCACCGGAATGATGATGCTGGCTGCCGGCGTGGAGCTCATGGCAAAAGACTCCTCAGGCATTCGTCCATTCGTTCCATGGTGGACGGATCAGTGAAAGCTTCGTTGCCGATTTTTAGCCGGGCGGAATTGAGTTGCGCCGCGGTGTGGGCGATACAGGCGACCAGCGGCCGCGCGTGTTCGGGGTCGGTTGGGATCGCCACCTGACGGAGCAGGGCGTTCAGGGTGTTGATGCGATCCAACGGCTCGAAGAAGATTCCGCTTTCGACGCGCTCGACTTCTAAGAGTCCCGCCGGCGCGGCGCGTTCCAGCAGCCGATCGGACCAGACGTCGGCGATCCGCACGCTGCGCTTGTCTGTCCACCGTGAATAGCGTGGGGACTGAGCGATGTTTCCCGCCTCCGGGAACCAGCGCGCGGCCGACGGGTGCAAATGGAATCTCTGCGCCAGCGCCCCAGCGACCACGCCTTCGGCCTCTTTTCGCAAGAGCGTCTTGTCGTCGCCCAAGGTGCGCCAGCCGCGCCGGAGGAAGGCGGTGGTCAAAGTGGTTTTGCCCGCGCCGGAGGGTGCGCACAAAAGTACGCAACGCTTTTCTCCCGGCGGAATCAGCGTGGCGGCATGAAGCGGCGTCCAACCTGCCTGCGACCAGGCTCGGGCGAGCAGCAGCACCAGTTGCTGTTCGACCTCTTCCACGAGTTCCGGCCAGTCGGAATGAAACGGCACCGTGATGCGCGCGGTTCGGCCGGCAAAATCGAACTCCATCCAGACACCCGCGCGGCTCCGGGAACGGAGACGCGAGCCGTGGCGGTCCACGCGAAGACGATAAGAGGTCAGGTAGGTACCGGCCGGTTCGCGGTTTTCGGCCGGCGCGGTTTCACGCTCAATCGCAACGCTGACCACGACCTCTGGAGTTGGCCATGGTGCATCGTACTGGCTCAATAATCCGTGCAAGGCATCACGCCAGTTTGCATCATCAAACCCCACGGCCAGGCGCACCGGTCCGCAGGCATAAACTGCCTCGATGGGCGGGGGTGCCAAATCGGTGCGAGTCATTCGGCGAGCGGCATGCCGGGATCGAAAGCGCTCACCATGATGCGCTGGAGGGGTTCGGCGTGCTTGCTCAGTTCGGGTGCCACCCAGGCGCTCATCGGGATGGCCAGAGCGGCGCCGGCGGGCGCATCCACCCGCTCCACCAGGCCTTCGGCGATGATTTGCTCGATCAGACGGTTGATCGCGGGGGTGTCGCCGTTGGCTCCCCATTTCTGGCTGAATTCAAGAACTTCCGGCGCGGTCGCGCCGGTCTCGAACATTTGGAGAATCGCCCACGCCGTCGGATTGGCGGAAAAGAAATATTTTGTGCGCAGGTCGAGGATCACCGCGCCATCGTTCAACACCGTCGCCACCACCTCGGGACGCAATCGCCAGCGGCGATGATCGGATTGGGAACGCATAAAATTCTTGGCAAAAATGCTCTTTAAATTGAACTTCAGTTTTAGAAAATGAGTTTTCATTGTCAACCACTTTGCGACCTGGATCCGCTTGCGATCTGCCGGACGCAGTCGTCCCAAGGTTCAAAGCGTCTTCAATCGGAGAGAGGATTTGGCCGTCCATCGTGCCGGTGCCAAACCCGCGGAAGTCGCCGTGCCGTCGCTGGCGGATCGGGAAAATGGGGTGCCGGAAAATTCGCGCCGCCGTCAGCCGCGAAAGTTGCCGCCGGCATCCAGGTTGTCGCGGATGACTCGCGCGAGTTCGCTCGCTTTGAACGGCTTGGCCAGGAAGTTGACCCCCTCTTCCAGCCGCAGCTCCTTGCCGGCGATTTCGGCGCTATAGCCGCTGGCGTAGATGACCTTCAAGTTTGGATCCTGCTCCAAAAGCTGCCTGGCGAGTTCTTTCCCGTGAGTTAGCCCGGCATCACGAGGTCGGTCAGCAGGAGGTGGATCTCGTCCCGGTGGAGCTGCCACATCGCCAGCGCCTCCGCGCCGTCGGCGGCTTCCAGCACGCGGTAGCCTAGGCGCGACAGGGTGATCCGCACGGACGCGCGCACCGCGGCTTCATCCTCGACCAGCAGAATGGTTTCGCTCCCGCGCCGGATCGCCGCGTTCGGTGACCAGAAGAATTCGACGTTGGTGGCGTTGGTCTGGCGCGGAATGAAAACGCGGAAGGTGGTTCCCCGCCCGACCTCGCTGTACACATGGATCCAGCCTTTATGTAGTTCGAGGATGCCAAAAACGGTGGCCAGTCCCAGACCGGAGCCTTTGCCCACTTCCTTGGTGGTGAAGAAGGGTTCAAAGATCCGCGGCAGGATTTCCGGCGGGATGCCGCAGCCGGCATCGCTCACGCTCAGGCACACAAACGAACCGGCCCGGGCTTGCGGGCTTTGCGCAGCGGTGACTTCGTCAAATTCGGCGGCGGTGGTTTCGATAATGATTTGTCCGCCTCCGGGCATGGCGTCCCGCGCGTTCACCACCAGATTAAGCAGCACCTGGTCCATCATCCCCGGATCGGCCTGGATGATCAGCGGTTCCTTCACCAACTTGAATTGGATCTGGAATTGGGAATTGTGCCCCCAAGGTGCGCTCGAGCATTTTGGTCATGTTTTGCAGAATTTCCTTTAACTCAAGGTTGCGGGGCTGCATGGTCTGCTTGCGGCTGAACAGCAGCAGTTGGCGGGTGAGGCCGGCCGCGCGCTCGTCCGCCTTCTCGATCTCCCGGGCCAGTTCCAGTTGCGCCGGCCGCAGCCCGGCTTCCGCTTTCAGCAGTCCCGCCTGCAATTGGATCACCGCCAGAATGTTGTTGAAATCATGCGCCACGCCGCCGGCCAGCTGGCCGAAACTCTCCATCTTTTGCGCCTGCCGGAATTGCGCTTCCAACTGCACTTCCCGCGTCACGTCGCGCTTCACCGCCACATAGTTCACGATCTTCCCGGCGGCGTCCCGCACGGGCGAGATGGTGGCCTCATCCTCGTACAGCGTGCCATCCTTGCGCTTGTTCGCAAAATGGCCGTGCCAGATTTCTCCGTGCCGGAGGGTTACCTGGTGTCGTGTTGGCGGACGCCGCATCATGCGTTGATTCCCCGGTGCGGACGCCCGCCGAGGTTCTCGCGATTGATTGGTGGCTTTGACCTCGGCCAATGATCTCGTGCCGCTGCCTGATGTTGATGTGGGGTTCATGCGTTCAACTTTACGCGCCGGTCTGCCTTTGACTCTCCATCGGTTGCCAAACCTTGACCATGATATCGGAACGATTTTGCGCTCGTCGGCGGCGAACCGATGCAAGCGCATTCTCGCCGCGCCCCCGCCCAAGAAATCCAGGCACAACGTCGTCGCTTTAAAAAATGCCCCGGCCCGCTTGACACGGTGACGGCCTCGCGCCATGTAAAGTTACCTATGAAGAATACGTTGACGATTACTCAGGGTCAGGCGCAGTTCCCCGCCTTGTGCCGGAAAACCAAAACCACGGCAATCACCCGGAATGGGGAAGTTGTTTCCTTCGTCGTGCCCCGGCAGAAAATGGCCGACTTGCTGGAGCAAATGGAGATTCTCGCCAACCCGGAAGCGATGGCGACGATCAACCGGGCGAAAGCGGGCAAAGGCAGATACCACCCCTTGAGCGCGCTGGATGAAGCTTGAAGTCATCATTGCCGACCAGTCGCTGAATTTCATCCGCCGCCAGTCGCCGGCCGCGCAGAAACGCCTGCGCGCGGCCGTTCACAAGCTTGAACGCGGCGAAACTTTCCCCGTCCCGCTGACGGATGAACTCGACGGCTTCTACAAAATGAGCGTGGAGAACTGCCGTCTGATTCTAAAACACGAGGCGGGCGGATCCGCCCCGCTGTTCAAGGTGGTTTTTGCCGAACGCCGCGGCGTGGTCTATGAAATGTTCCGGCTCGTTTTGAATCTGGAATGATTTCCGCGCCTGATTTCCGCGCCGATAAGATGACCGGCGGCTCGCATCGCCACCGGCGCGGCCTCGTCGGCGGCGGGTGCATCAGGATATGGGTTTGATTTTCGGCGCGGCCTGTGCAAAAATTATCATCGCAATGGCAATTTAGGTTAGGGGTGTTAGACGGCGCTAATAAAAATCAGAAACGTTTATGAGGCCAAAACCCATCGGAGTGAAGTTTGCGACCGGATTGGCTGTGATGCTGGCCAGCCTGTCCGTGCTGGCGGCACCACTGACGTGGTATCCGGGCCCACTGCTAGGCACGCCCATGAGCGGTTCGGCCACGGTGGTTAATAATGGCGATAACCTCCTCACTGGCGGCGATGCCTATGCCTTTTATGGTTACCCGGTGAGCTATCCGCTCAGTCTGGTGGCGACCAACAATTACTGGACCACGCTCGCCCCCTATTACAGTCTCAACATCGCCCCCGGCGCCGTGGTCAGCGATGGCAACCTGATCATCTATGGCGGCAGCGACGGCACCAACGCGCAAAATGTCACCATCAATTACAATCTTTCGGGCGACACCGTGCCCGCGCTGCCCAACCTGAATGTCCCGCGCGCATATCTCGGATATGCGCCCGACCGCAACGGCAATGCCTATGCCTTTGGCGGGCTGGATAATAACGGCAAACCGATGGCTTCCGCCGAGAAGTTGAATCCGACCGCCTCCACGCCCGCGTGGACCTACATCGCGAGCCTGCCGCAGCCGCGCTTTGATTTCCCCGCCGTCTTTGACCGCACGAATGCCATCTACATTTTTGGCGGGCTGACCAATCCGGCTGCCGGCGGTGAAATCGCTTCCGTGCTGCGTTACTCGGTCAGCGGCAACAGTTGGAGCAGCGTGGCTCCGCTGCCGGTGGCCGTGGCCGGCAGTGCGGCCACGCTTGGGCCGGATGGAAACATTTATGTGGTCGGCGGAACTTCCGGTGGTATCGCCACCAACCTCGTGCAGGTTTACCATCCCGGCTTAAATTCTTGGACGCTCGCCACCCCGTTGCCGGCAGGCTTGAGTTTGGCCTCCGTGGGGGTGGACAGCTTGAACCGGCTCATCGTCGCGGGCGGGATGGACACCAACGGCAACGACGTCAGTGATGTCTGGCGCACGCAGCCATTCGGCGTGCCGGATAGCAAACCAGTGTTCACCAATCTGCCGGCCACGGCGGGCGCGTATCAGGCAGGGTATGTGTCCACGATCAACGCCATCGGCAATCCGCCGCCGGTCTATTTGCTGGCCAGCGGCCCGCCGGGGATGCAGGTGGATTATTTCAGCGGAACCATCACTTGGACGCCGCAGACGTTAAGCGCGATCGGAACCAATCCGGTGACCGTGACGGCGACCAACTATGCCGGCGCCACCAATTACACGTTCAATATCGTCGTGCCCAACCCGGGGCCGGGCCTGCCCACTAATTTCACCATCGTCAGTGTGACCGATAATTCCGCCACCGTTTCCTGGTCGCCCCAGGATCCGGCGGTCGGTCCGGCGACTTATTCTCTTGCCATCCCGCACCCGTATCACAGTCCCAAAGGCAGCGGCGGGGGCGTGACGTATCAGACCATCGCCACCGGCATCACCACCAATGTAGTCACCATTGGCGGCCTGAATCCCGGCAGCACCGCCAGCTACGCCCTCAGCGTCTCGGCCGCAGGTGGAACCTTTCCCTATTCTTACAGCACCTGGTTTTCCGTCTACACCACCGCGCCGCAATCGCCGACGAACGTCACCCTCACCGGCCTGACCTCCCGGTCCGTGACCTTGAACTGGACGCCATCGCCCGGTCCGAACCAAAGCCCTTTGTATTCCACCATCACCAGCTATGCCATTGCCGAGTTTGTTCCGGGTGGCGGCGGGTTGCCGTCCACCACCGCGCTCAAAGTGACCGGCATTCCGACCAACACTTTGACGGCCACTGTGACCGGTTTGACGCCGGGACAATCGCACTACTGGTATGTGGCGGGCGTGGATGCGCAGGGCTTCGCCTCCGGTTACACCGGTCTGCCGTTCACTTATGTGGAGGTTGCCAATCCGCTGCCGCAACCGGCACCGCTGGTGGCGATTTCATCGGCTCCGGCGGCGGTCGGTTTCCAGTTCAATATCCAACCCGTCGCGTCCCAAACCACCTTGGTTCAGGCCACCACCAACCTCGCTGATACCAATGCGTGGACGACCATCGCCACCAATCCACCGTCCGGCACCTCGTTCAACTTCACCGACACCAATTCCAGCCGGTTTACCACTCGTTACTACCGTGTGGTGACCCCCTGAAGCTGGCAACCGGGTGGAGTGGAGCGCAGCGTTGGCGCAATCCGTGCCGCCCTGCGCGCAGACAAATGGTCAAGGCCGTCCATCGCGCCTGCGCAAAACGCGCCTTGATGAAAATCCCTTCACTGGAAGATTGCGAACAGCGTGCCGGGCAAACTGCCTTCTCATCTAATCTGGTCAGGCGGCATATTTGTGACGAAACACAAAACCAGAAATCAGCGACCAAACCAGTGCGCTGAACAATAAACAGCCGATCATCGAACCACCGTCGCTCCAATAGCCGGCTCGCACAAAATCAGCCAGGTAATGGAATGGCGGGATGCCTGGCAAGTTGATGACAAAACTGATGACACCCATCGGATATCCGAGCCAGTGACTAGAAATTTCATGCCACAAGCAATACCAGGCGGCGTCAAATGTTATGATGGCGATGAAGACTATGGCCGATAGTTTGGTGTTGTAAGTTTTCATAAGCGCGGTTTTGGCTAATCTTACTGACAGTGTCGCCCATAAAAGATCACACGCAATGCGGCCTAACGAAAAAAGCTAAGCCACCGCCGACTGGCGGCGTGAACCGCAAGGCGGAGCGGCCAGCGCCAACGGCGTTGGCTCAGGCGACTTGGTTAGGCCACAGGGTCATAATTACTTAGCCAGCTTGATTTCCACTGGTCCAAGCTCTTGACGAATAGGTTTATCAGACACCTTGATATCATTAATAAACTGCGTGCCGTATCCGGGTGCGGAAATATCAAGACCATATTTTCTGCCGGGTGGGAGTGGGGAAAACTCAAAATATCCCGGCGCATTCGTATGCCCGGCATATTCAAGCGATGCGCCATCGGCACCGGTATAATAAATCAACGTCGTGGTTGCGTTCGTGACCGTTTTGCCATCGCAAACCACATGGCCAGCCAGCGTGAGTCCCGGCGCGAGGGTGAGATCCAGATTTGTTGTGCCGGCAGCAAATTCAGAATCCCAAACCACGACCAGATTATGTGCCTGGTCCCAGATGAAGATGGAGTTGATCAAGTGCCCCTCTATGAAATCGGTCGGGACATTCATCAGTACTCCAAACCTGCCCTTGGCGTCGGTTTTGGGATTGGCATTACCGGGCCAGTATGCACTGGTCATCATCATCGGCAACCCCGCCGCCGGCCGGCGATCTGGCAGCCGGACGCTGCCGTGGATTCTTTGCTGCACCGTCCCGTTTGCGGCTGGCGGCGATGGCACCAACTTGGTTGAGCAACCCATGAAGAGCATGACTGCAAAACCAATGGGAAATAATATTGGTGCTCTCATAGCGGCCTAATAAAAAAAGCTGGACCAAGCCGCCAAATGTGTCAACCGCGAATGCGGAAACGAAAGCATAATCGGCGTTGGTTCCGGCGAATTGTTAGGTCTCTGGTTCATTTGTCTAATACGGATACAGGCAAGGCCAAACTTTTCCGTTGGTCACAGTGAAACACAAGATGTTGGATTTCAAATCTCCCAGCGTCCACCACACCTGATAGTCACCATCTTTTGCCGAAGGAAAAAATGTGATAATGTTGCCAACATAACCATGCTCATAACTCTGTCGTGGCTGTAAATCATTAGGAACCAATCCATAGCCTAGGAACCCATCACTCGCGAAATCATAATGCCGCTCTAGTCCAGACTTCGGTAAAAGGTGAACAATAGCATTGTGATAAATCCCGCGTATGCTGCCGCCATTAATAGCTGTCTTCCCAGCGTTTTCGATTCTGAAAGCAAGCGGAAATGCAACGTTTTTGATGGTGAGCAACTTGGTGTCACGAATACCAAGGCTGATTTTGAGGGATGGCTCGTCAGCATGGAGTGACACGGAAGCCATCGTTACCAGCCAAAGCGAAATAAAGAGGCGTTTAATCATAGTAAGCGTGTGTGTAAGAGACCTAACCTATAAAGCTGAGCTGCCGCCGCCTCGCAACGCGAACCGCGACAGTGCCAACGGCGGTTGGCGGTCATTTGTCATGGTTAATCCAATCGCTTTCAAAATTGTCAGGCATCCTAAACGCGCCATCAAGTGGGAGGGATTTCCAAAACAGTGGCCACAAACCAACACTCAAGCAAGAAATGCCCACGACCTCTCTGATGGTGTTCTTGGCGCTTCTGCCGCGATCGGGATAAACATAGAATAAAAGTCTCCATGGGGACGGATTTGTTGGCGGTATGATTGTGAAGTTTATAGACGCGCCTTCAGCTAGCTCGGAATGCAACCGCTGCGACTGATTGTAACCCGGCCAGTAATTACTGACATCGCTCGATTTTGTAGGCGACTGTATTTCAATGCTTGGGTTGTATGCAAAGATTGTAGAATGGTTCAGATTCGTGATGGCTAACCTCGCAACCCGGGCGCCAGCCACGTCGTTCGTGTAGCCGAGAAAAGCGATCGAGATAGTGGGACGTCCGGGAGGTGGAAGGAAGGCAACCCACGCGCCCAATGTGAAAAAACTGACAATGGCAATCACTGTTAGAGTCAGCCTTTTGGTTACCGTGTTGACGCTGCGCTCATTGACATTCAACGGCTTGGTTCCGGGGAGAAATCCTCGCAAGCCAAGAAACCATGCGACGAAAGGCGAGGCAATAAAAATGAGTCTCAACGGACATAAGACATATTCGAGCGATGCATCTGCTGGCAAGATATGTGAGAAGACGATCGCAACGAAAGTGATCGGGATGATGCAAAAAGTCACTGCCGCGAAAACAATCATCCAGAGAATGGTGTTTTTGGTTTTAATTTTCATAAACCTGTCGAGCGGACTCATCATGCCTTGCCGCCGCCTGACGTAGCAAGCTGAGCCACGCCGCCAAACGTGTCAACCGCAATAGCGGAACTGACAGCGCAAGGCATTGGCTGCGGCGACTGGTCAGGCGGTTGGCTAATCATTGCTAAAATAAAAATACTTAACGGCTACCGCTGTGCCTAGCAATGCTGCAAGTCCGATACCGGTCAGCACGGCTCCCGGCTCAGTGCCGTTAAATCCAAAAGTCGAAATCCCGACGCCAAATGCGCTAATACCGCCAAATGCCACCAAAGCAAATAACGCCTGTGAATACTTCTTGGCTCGGATCGCCCAAATGAGCAAACCAATGCCGGCCAATATTATAACTATCATCATCATATCGTTTCCTTTTTATATGTAGTTTCGCTTTGCAATGCCGCCTAACGTAGAAAGCTGAGCCGCCGCCGACTCGTGGCGTGAACCGCGACAGCGGAACTGACAGCGCCAACAGCGGTTGGCTCCGGCGACTGGTTAGGCCGAAGGATTACAGTCAAACTAGTAAGTAATCTTGGCATCTGGAGTGTGTGGAATATTGGTGAGAATGGAACTGACAGGAACCACCTGGCCGCGCTCCTCTGCGGCAATCGCTCGTGCATCTGCCAAAGTCTTGGCAAAACCTGCCGTGACTGTCTCGCTGCTAAAATGGCTGTCATAATAATCAGAATCCATATACACCAGAAATCGAAGCTTGCTTGCTACCGCATTTGTGTCTCCCTTCTCAAGCAATCTGTAAAGTCCCAAATTAACACTCAGGTCAAAACGATCTTGGTCTCGGACAGCCGAGCGCTGGCCGACCGCATAACCAACAATGCAGCTCACTGCGGCAAGCGTGACGGCCGCGCCGACGATGATGACGTTCTTTTTCATGGCGTGCTAGTTGGCCTAACGAAAAAAGCTGGGCCGCCGCCGACTCGCGGCGTGAACCGCGACAGCGGAACGGCCAGCGCCAACGGCGGTTAGATGCCATGATGGGTTGAACGCAGCACCACTCAGTGCCACGCTGTGAACGTAGTTCAAACAATCAATTACCACATCAATGAAAGAATACATCCTCAAACCCATCATGACA
>Ga0302278_10003171_pt1 | contig 18200 bp, 20 predicted proteins | sample III_Bog_N3_2_FD_194543 | JGI IMG/M metagenome (GOLD analysis project Ga0302278, IMG submission 194543) | Peat permafrost microbial communities from Stordalen Mire near Abisko, Sweden - III_Bog_N3_2 | ecosystem: Environmental > Terrestrial > Soil > Wetlands > Peat | place: Sweden: Abisko...
CCTCGTACTTTTTGTTCGCTTTCCATTTTCAAACACAGCGATGAAGGATCCCACAAACGCGAAACCTCCATCCACTTCGATTACGCCCACAGGAAAAGCACGCTGGACGAAAACAATCTGAAGACAGGCGAGACCAAGCACGTGGAAAACGATCTCGCCGGCTGTGCCACCGACGTCATCACCGGCTTCTACTATTTGCAGTCGCTGCCTTTGCTGATCGGAGAAACCTACGAGTTCCCCATCAGTGACGGCAAGACCACCATGGTCCGCGCCACGGTCGAGAAGCGGGAGCAGGTTCGCGTCCCCGCCGGCTCCTACTCTGCCGTTCTCGTGACCGCTGAAGCCACCTCAGGCCCGCTCCAATCCAAAGGCAAAGTGTGGGTCTGGTATTCCGAGGACGTCAGCCACACGCCCGTCCAGATGCGCGTCAAGCTGGGATGGGGCACGCTTCTGTTTCGCCTGCAAAGAGTCGATCGCTAGCTCTCACGATTCATTAGCTCTCACAATCTACTTTGCGGCCACCACCGCCTGCTTCGCTTTCGCCAGCTCCGGACGCGCCGAATCCCCGCCCTCACACGTCTTGACCAACACGGCGTAATACTCGCTCGCCGCTGAAGCCTGCCCTGCCATCTCCGCCGCTTGCGCCGCGCCATACAGTCCGTTGAAGCGCTTCGGATTAAACTTCAAATCTCCCTTGTACTCGGCCAGAGCCCGTTCGGGACGCTTCATCTCCAGCAGCATCTCCGCCAGCATTTCGCGCGCCGGAGTCGATGTCTGCTCTTCCCCAACCGCATCTTCATGGTCGGCAACCTTGCCGAGCATGGCCGTCGCCTCATCGTCTTTTCCCCGGCCATGCAGCACCCACGCATCCGCTTCCTGGCGAAGCATCTCGACCCACTCCGCCGCGATGGGTTTCCCGCCGGACACATAATCGCTGTGAATCTTATCGATTGCCACCAGGTCTTTCTCCGCCGTAGGCAGATCGCCGCTGCGCGCGCTTCCTATGGCTCGGGCCCAATAGGTATACGCGCGATCCCCGGGATCGGCTTTCCCGATTACCTGCAAAGCCGCCGCGTCTGTCCAGTGATGGAGTTCTAACGCATACATCGCCGGAAACTTCGACATCGCAAACGCCTGCATATCGCGATCCATGCTTCCCATGTGCATCGCGGGCATGGTCTTTACTTCTTCGATGACTTTGGCCGCATCAGCCTCGCGCCCGCTTTGCAGATACGCGTAGATCAGAAAATCCATGGCGTGGAACTGATGCCCCTCGCCGCCCATATTCATCTCGGTCGCCTTGCGCGTCGCGGCAATCGACGCCAGGTTTGATTGGATCGAGTCAGGCCAATCTCCCACCCGCGCAAAAATGTGCGACGGCATGTGCACCGCATGCGGAGCCGACGGCGCGATCTGCGCATAGCGGCGTGCCGCCGGCAGTCCGAGTTCCGCCAACTGCGGCTTGTCATACGTATGAATCAGATAGTGCGCGACGCCTGGATGATTCGGTTCCGCCTCAAACAGTTTTTCAAGAATGGCTCCCGCCTCTTTCCGGTTCTCGAAAGTAGTATCGCCATCGGGCTCAGATGCCAGCAGCGAAAGCGCATAGAACGCAGCCGCCTCATGGTCCTCGGGATACTTCTCGTAGACCTTCTTCATCGCCGCGCAGTACGCGCGTGCCCGCGTCTCGTAATTGTCCTTGTCGCTATTCGAATAGAAGACCTCCAGCGCGTGGACGTAATCGCGCTCGCGATCCGTCGGAGCGTGCGCCTTATCCGCCTTCTTCAATTCCGCCCCAGCCTTTTTGATCGTCGCTTCCTTCGGCTGATCCCAAAGCTGATGCCACAGGCTCATGCTTTCGCCCCAGTAGGCCATCGCACATTTCGGATCCTCTTTTTCGGCGTTCAGAAAAGTCTTCTCCGCCTCTTCGTACCAAAAAGAGTGCAGCAGCGCGACCCCTTTTTCGAACGTCTGTTGCGCCTCGGGAGTGCACGACACCGGAAAATGCACCGTCCCCAGTTGCCCTGGAGCAAGTTCATCGTGATGCCCCTCATCCGCAGCGGCAGCCCCTGAAAATGTCGCCGCCAGACACAAAATCCAAATCAGTTTGCCCATAGAACACCCCGCATGGAGTTTAGGGTGACCCTTGACGCGCGGTCAAGACAACGGGAGGATTTCGCCGGTGTCCTTTGGCTTGCACAAGCTATATGGAGTATCGCGTCCCGCAACTTAGCCGCATCAACACAAACACTCTGAAAGGGAAACGCCTTAAGAGAAACGCTTTGCGAGAAACGCTCTGAAGGAAACGGTTTGAGACAAAAGCTCTCCAGGAGACGCTCTGAAAGCAACGGCTTGAGAGAAACGCCTTCGTAAGAGAAGTGCCTTTGTAAGAGAAACGCTTTGAAAGGGCGCGGCTTCAGGCGGGTGGCCAACAGCTCCCGCATGTTTTGGGGACCGCGCACTTGGGGTGCGCCACTTCTCGCGTTTGAGAAGTGGCCCCTCCACCGAACTCGAGTAACTCTCGCTGCTTTATCGAGTCCTCTTGTTGCGCCAGCGCTCCGCCTTCTATTGCCGTCGTAGCTCTTGACAAAATTACCATTTTACTCGTAACTAAATGGTTACAAGTGTAATCGCCTGATTTCGTCAGTTATCATTCTGCAAGAATGTTCCGACTGTCCGTTCCAAGATACGAAAGGCCAACACCGTGGCAAGACGCCGAGTCATGATTGCCATCGCCGTCGGGGTCGCTGCTTGCGTCATCGCAGTGGTGTTTTGGGGGAAAGGCAGACGCGACATAGTGCTCGACGGTACGTTGCAATGGGGTTTTGAGGAATCAGCTTTCTTCCCCGACGGTGACTGCTCAAACAAGCCCTTCTGGTGGGAGTGGCCGAATAATCGAGACAGCGACCTAGACGCGAAGTGGAAAGCCTTGGGAAAGCCAACTGCATTGCGCGTCAAAGTGCGCGGGAACCTGTCTGCGTTTGGAATGCATGGCCATCTTGGAGTCTATCGTCGCGAAGTCCAGCCAATCACACTGATTTCGGTCAGCCCAGCATCGCGTTGCAACTGGACTAGGGTTAAGGAAACACGATAGTTGGCGAAAATCGCCATTACACTCAAACCCCCTCACCACTGCTGCTTTGGGTAAAATCTCACCATAGTTGGAGAATTACCCTCGTGACAGTCTGGATAGAGCCCATAAAGATGGTGGCCATCTCTTCGGCGCTTTGGCTACTTCTATGCGTTATCGCAATTCTGCTAGTCAGCGTGTCTGAGCGCTCCTTCCTGCTCTTGACCCCTACACCGAAGTGGCCCGCGTTCCTCGTGTTTGCACTGCTCGGAGGCTTTGCCATGAAAGCTGGCTATTGGTGGGTCTTTGAACGGGTCGCGTTCTATGGATCACGGTGACGGTTATGGCAGATTGGCGAAATATCCCCATTTGCAGCGATGCGAATTCCTGTTCCTCCCGGAAGACTCGTGATGCTATAGCCGCCCAAGAACGTGCGCGTCTGATCTGCCGTCGCGTTGGAGTCAAGGAAATGCTGTGGCATGTTCTCGTTGAGTCCCCACTCCGCGCCGAGCGACTTCCGCCCGGCTATAACAAAAGCATCCAGCCGAAGACTGCGAATCCGACCGTCATGGATCGTAGCCTCGACGGATATGTACCAAGGCTGAACGCCCAAACGCCTCAGCCGCCAAACGGCAGGCAGGTAGTATTCGGAGGGTATGACGCGAGATAGAACCTTTGCCAGTACCACTCGCCCACCGCAAGGGTCGCGCAGCGATACTCGTCTCTCGACTGGCTCAACGCGCACTGCGGTACGGCTTTTTCGAGAGTGGAAGCCGGATCACCGATTTTGATCGCTTCCAGATCGTCCAGCATCTTGGAGGCTCGCCTCGCCGATACTTCCTGAGCGATGAGTATTGAGATGTACGACAGGACGAAAATTGCAAACAGGGAAGCGATCGAAAATATCATCACCCCCAGCCAACGCCTCGGCAAACTCATTGCCCCATCATAGGCTCTAGCAGCGTGGCCTTCTCGGTGGCTGTCGTAATATCGCGATAACACCTACAGCCTTCGAACTGGATGGTGCGAACCCGCTAGCTGCCCTGTTCTCTCGTCAAATCCCACTTATTACTGATTGGATTCCCGAAGAGCCGAGCACCGCTGACAACGAGAACCGGCCACAATCCCACGGAGCGCAACCCGTATCTGCTCGGACTCTTCCTCACGAGCCCGTATCTCGACAGAAAAAAGTGTCCCGCAGCCGCACCCTCTCCCACTTGTTACCAGTTAGATTCCCGCCACGCAGCTAACGACCGCCCTCTACCACGGCCCACTTTCTCACTTCCCTTTCAGCATCCCTACCACTCGATCGAAATCCTCGAGCGTTCCATACTCGATCGTGATCTTGCCTTGCCCCTTGTGGTCCCGAATGCTGACCCTCATCCCGAGGATCGACTCCAGCGTCCGCTGCGCCGCCTTTACATTCGGATCCACCCATCGCCCCACTCCCCGTTTTCGCTCCGCTGGGTTCGCCTTCGGAACATGGCTGTCGAGCACGAGTTCTTCCAGCAGCGACACCGACATCTTCTTCGCGACCACCTCTCGCGCCACTTTCGAAATCATGCTTTCGTCGCTCAGCGACAGCAACAGACGCGCATGGCTGAACGAGAGTTCCTTCTGCCGCAGCATGGTTTGCACTTCCACCGGAAGCCGCAGCAACCGCAGATAATTCGATACCTGCTCCCGCGATACCCCCACGCGTTTCCCAATGTTTTCCTGCGTCATCTTGAAATCGATCGCGAGTTTCGAAAATCCCAGCGCCTGGTCCAGGCAGTCGAGATCCTCGCGCTGCAGGTTCTCCACCAGCGTCATCTCCGCCGCTTGCTGCTCCGAAACCCGCTTCAGAATCGCCGGGATCGTCGTCTTCCCCGCCAGCTTCGACGCCCGATAACGCCGCTCACCTAGTATCAGGATGAACCGCTCTTTACCATCCGAGAGCCGCTGCTCCGGCCGCTGCGGCCGCACCACAATCGGCTGCAATACCCCCTGCGTCTGAATCGACGCCGCCAATTCGTTCAGCGCCCCCGGATCAAACTCCGTTCGCGTCTGATACGGATTGAGATCGATCTGATCCAGATCCAGCTGAAACACCTCCCCCTCCGCGGCCTGCACCGGCCCCTGCTCAGCAGCCACCAGCGATGCCACAGTCGCCGAAACTACGTCTGCGCCCTGAAAAGAAGATAAAGAAGACGAGGAAGAAGAGTGGGAAGAAGGGGAAGAAGAGGAAGAAGAGGAAGAAGAAGAACCGTGTGCCCCGTCCTTCCTTTGTCCCTGCGGAATCGTCCCCGCCACCGGCACAACTCGCGGCCCCGGCAACAAAGACTCCAGCCCGCGCCCCAATGCTCGCCGCTTCTCCGCCAGTTTCTCGTGCGGCTTCGTCTCGCCCTTCACCGGACCCCCCGTCACCGCATTCGATGGTGCATTCATTGAGCTATTCTCCATATACACAACTATAACTCTAAGCAAACCTCGCAACTCTAAAATTAACTGTCCTCAAAATCCGGTGTCATCCTGAAATTAACTGTCCTCAAAATCCGGTGTCATCCTAAAATTAACTGTCCTCAAAATCCGGTGTCATCCTGAGCGAAGCGAAGGACCCCTACCTTACCCCAACAGTCAGCCTGGAAAGAGAACTCAACGAGCCGCGACCAAAGCGCAATCAAGCCGCCTCATCCGACCCACTCTCCAGCGCCGCCCGCCGGTCCAGAATCTCCTTCGCCAGCCGTATATAACTTTCCGCCCCGCGCGATCGCACGTCATACACCAGCGCCGGCTGCCCATGACTCGGAGCCTCCGCCAGCCGTATATTCCGCGGGATCGTGGTCGAGCACAGCTTGTCCCCAAAATACTTCTTCAGTTCATCCGAGACCTGCTGCGCCAGGTTCGTCCGCTCGTCGTACATCGTCAGCACCACGCCGTCCACCGACAGCCCCGGATTCAGCTCCGCCCGTATGCGCTCGATTGTGTCGAGAAGCTCCGACACCCCCTCCAACGCGAAGTACTCCGCCTGCATCGGAATCAGGACTCCATCCGCAGCGACCAGGGCGTTCAAGGTCAGCAGGTCCAGAGCCGGAGGACAGTCCAACACAATGAACTGGAAGCGATCGAGGAGCGGCAGTAGAGCGTCCCGCAGCCGGTACTCGCGTCGCTCGGCCGTTACCAGCTCGATGTTCGCACCGATCAGGTTCTTGTGCGACGGGATGATCCAGAGCTGCTCAAGCTCCGTGAGCTGGAGCGCCTCCTCGGCCGTTGCCACCCCCATGAGCACGTCATAAATGCTAATCCGCTCGGGGTTTTTCACCAGCCCAAGCCCGCTCGATGAATTCGACTGCGGATCGCAATCTACCAGCAGGGTATTGACTTCGGCGGCGGCTAAAGAGGCGGCTAGGTTGATGGCGGTGGTCGTCTTGCCCACCCCACCCTTCTGGTTGGCAACTGCGATTATGCGTCCCATGATTTTTCGTTAATGGCTATTGGCGCGAGAATAGAGGAGAAGTCGGTCCGAATCAATGCCCCTTTTTTGTGCATTTTCCTTAAATGTTCCACGTGGAACATCCCGATCTTGGCCGGCTAATTACGGAATGGCCAGGGGAGTGTTCCACGTGGAACACTGGCACATCCAAATTTCAGGGAACGCAGCACTGACGAATTCTATGTGTTTGCGCTGAGTGTTCCACGTGGAACACTGCAAGATCGGCCACGGCAATACAACGCTTCCCGATTAGTTTTTAAACCACCTGGGGCTAAAATCTCGGCGTTGTTGTGGCCGGTCTGACCACTATTGACTTGATAAGTGGCTAGTTTTCCCACTTCGCAGGAACGTCGCAATTGACAAGACTCTGCTTTCAGAGTTTGGAACGGCGACGGGCTTGCCCCATCGCAGATTACCCCGAGCAGCCAGGATGGGCAGCTGGCTTGCCCCTATCAGTAGGGCTAAGACGCCGTCTTCTACAAGCAAGGACTCGGCATGAGGCAGAATCGACTCAAAGCGTTCCACGGCGCGGAGGGTTACTAGATTGGTTCGGGCGAAGCTGGGATCGCCAGCAACGACCTCAACCCGCTTCCCGACAACCTCAACGTTCTCAAGGCCGAGCGTTCTGCAGACCTCTCTCAGGAAAGTCACCTTCTTTTGGTTCGACTCGATCAAGGTCAGGTCAATGTTCGGAGACCATATCTTCAGCGGTAAGGCCGGAAATCCCGCGCCGGAACCAATGTCGACCGCACGAAACCACTCGCCCCGGTCGGGCCGCGACGGGTTCCCTTCCACGGAGACAGAGGAATGGGCAGACATCACATGCCGCGCCAGGAAGAAGGACTCGCCGAAGTGGCGGGTTACAATGTCCTCTTCCTTCCGGATCGCAGTCAGGTTGATCCGCGCATTCCAACGCTGTAGCAGCTCGATGTAGACCGCGACCCGCTCGAGTTGAGCAGGCGTCAACGGTTGCTCAAGAAACGGTGCCAGCAGAGTAGCGATGCGCGCGGTGTCCATGTCGAGTAGGTTGCTATAGAATACTGGAGCGATCACTTCCAGCTTGTCGATTTCACCTTACTTCATAGAAGAAAGATCAGGAGAGAATATATGTCTCGAATTCGTTTTACGATTTTGCTGATGGCGGCAGTTTCTATATTGTCGATCTTGCTCGCGGCGCAGGATGCGGGCGATTACGTCATTTTAAGCGCGCAGTATGGCTCGGAATTTCACCATGTTGACGTTACCGACCGCTTGCGCGAGGCGGCGCGGCACGACCACCTGTTCCGCATGGGCAATGGAACGTTCGGCGTGGATCCGGACCCGGGAGTCGTAAAGACGCTACGGATTTTTGCGCGTGGCCCCAATGGCGAGGAGCGCATGTTTGAGTTCCGCGAAGGCAGCGTCATCGATGGCGCCCAGTTTCGCGGCTGGGGCCGCGGTGAGTGGGGATTCGGCGGCTGGAGCGGGAATTGGAATGGCGGCGGGGAAGGCGTCAAGTTCGTAATTTTGAGCGCCCAGTACGGCACGGCGTACCATCACGTGGATGTGACGCAGCGCCTGCGCGAAGAGGCGCGGCGCGACCGTATCTTCCGCAACACAAACGGAGTCTTTGGAGTGGATCCGGACCGTGGAGTGGTGAAGACGTTGCGGATTTTTGCGCGCGGTCCCGACGGACACGAGCGCATGTTTGAATACCGCGAGGGCAGCATCGTTGACGGCGCGATTTTCCGGGGATGGGGCGGCGGAGAGTGGGCCGGCGAGAACGATCACTGGAGCGGACGATGGGAAGGCGGAGACCGGTAGGCCTCGATCTTAACAGCCCCGGTGCGGATGTCGATTGGGACATCCGTACCGGAGTGGTTTCTTTTAGGGGTGCGGGTAGCGGATGCAGGTTCCGCTTCGAGCGCCCGAAAGCTGCTGCCGAGCTCGATTTGACGGTGACGTAACCTTCCTGAGCGTGCGGAGTCAAATTACAAGGGAAGTTGTTAAAGTCGCGTGATCGAGGATGGCCTATGCCAAGCAAGTTCAACCGCACATTCTTTTCGGTACTCTCCATTGCTCTGACGTTATTGATAGCCGTGGCTTGTATTGTCCTGGCCAAGCGCGGATTCGCTGCAGAGCCCTCTTCGAATTCCAGTTCTCCGGTGCTCGTTGAATTATTCACTTCCGAAGGGTGCTCCAGTTGCCCGCCGGCAGACGCTCTACTGAGGAAACTGGACGGGATGCAGCCGGTGCAGGGAGTGCAAGCGATTGTCTTGAGTGAACATGTCGATTACTGGAATCACGACGGCTGGAAAGATGTGTACTCCTCGAGTTTTTTTACGCAGCGGCAGACTGACTATGCGCGCCGCCTGAGTGTGCGGGAACCCTACACTCCACAACTTGTAATGGACGGAACAGTCCAGATGAATGGAAGCGATGCCCATGCGGTCGTAACGGCATTAGAGGCGGCACGGGGACGGGCCAAGATTGCGGTTCGGATAACCGACGTTTCCTTGGACGGAAAAACACTGCATCTACGCGTAACGGCGGACGCCCTTCCCGAAGACGCGAAGACCCGAAACGCCGACATTTTTGTGGCAGTAGCGTTGAACCACGCGGAATCACACGTTGCGGCAGGAGAAAATAAGGGACGCGATATCAGTCACGTCGCCGTAGTCGAGACCATCAACAAGGTGGGCACGATTGAAAGGGGCAAGGGCAAAGACTTTGATCGCCATGTTACGCTCAAGATGAAAACGCCAGCCGAGCTTGCCGCGCTGCGGTTTGTGGCCTTTGTGCAGGAACCCGACACGGGCGCGGTTGTGGGAGCAACGGTCGCCAATGCTCCCGAAAAGGCGATCTCTGAGGTACGTTAGAGATTTGTAAAATAGTTAGCTATGCTAACGACCCAGGAAGGCGCGCCACAAAAATGGAATCCCTGGCACGCATTCCATTTACGGAGCCGTTCCGCGGCTATCCATTTCTATTGCGGCTTCCGTTGCGGAAGCGATTCATCACTGCGCTGTGCAGTTGCGACATTCTCGCTGGACACCGGTTCTCTGTCAGATCCATCCATCGACTTGTCTTGCAAAAACTGTTTTACGCTTCCCAGAAGTCTTGCCTCTCCGAATTGCTCTTGCAGAGGTAAAGCCATGGCTTCGGCAACGGGCGCGAGCGCATAGGCTTCGCAAAAGTCCCGGTACATGAACGGCATCTTGTCGACATCGACCTGGTTGAGTGCCCGAAGGCCACCCACACGCCGTAACGCGTAATCGCTTCTGGGATCGAGGGGCGGCGGTGACGTTACCTCACCGCCGGAGTATATGGGCAGACGATCCGCGCCCCATTTGCGTAGATACTCATTCACATACTCCCACGCGGCGTTGGCCTCTACCTTCTTCTCGTCCTTCGTACTGGATACCGCAAAGTTCCGCAACTCCGCGACCTTGGGAAAATAAGTCAGTTCGCGGAGTGCCCGTCGAAAGGCAACACTCAGTCGATCCCGCGGAATATCAGCCAACGCCTGGGCATAGATCTCGGTGCGCTCGACCGTGAGTGTTTCTCCAAAGCCTTCCGCCAGCATGGTCAGTTGGTCGACAATCCAACTAAATACCTTGGAGACGTTCTCTGAGCCGCTGCTTGACTCGGGCATTGACCTCAAGGTTATCGAGTTTTCGCTGTTCGGCTTTGTTAACTTTGGCATTGGATCTCCATTTGCAATTCTCAAAATAAAATCGGTTAATTTCCGTTCCCCTGCGTCGATCCTCGATGGCTGAGGTCGTAATCAGCGCAGCGGTTTCTTCCAAATCAAGTTTGCGGTCCTTGGCCTCGGCCTTGATCGCCGCCGCAACAATGGCGATTACGTTACTCGTCGGCGGGAGATTAATCTCATCCAATATCCGTTCCGCGAGGGTCTCAGCCAGGCAGTCCTTCAGATAACTTTCGCAGGATCCACTCCTACGCTCCGCCTGCCTCGCCTTGTTCCAGATGTCGGTGACGATGTCGTCGGGGGACAATTTTGTTCCCCTCGCCTTCAACTCGACTGCTGCCATAGCGGCGTTCAGAGAGGAATCGGAAAGTTTGAGTATGTTCAGTATTCGTTGGGCAGCCTCGTGTATCTCGGGTGCGCCCCATTCCAAACTCTTGTTCTTAAACTCTTGTTCTTGAGTTTTGTTCAATGGGTCTTGTTCTTCCTTATTGCGGTTTGCGCCGGTGCGACTGGTTGGTCGCGCGGATGAGACCGGATGTTGCAGGACTGCGACTGACGAGTCGCGCACGCGAAAATCAGTCGCGCTCGTGAGATTCATTTGCAGAGGCGCGACTGGTCCCAAGCTTGAATTCTGAGCTCTGATTTCGACTTCGGTTTCTCCTCTGGTTTCGACTTCAATGGCGTCGAACAGGGGAGTCGGTCCCGCTTCGGATGGAGGAGGCGGAACGGGTAGAACCACGTAGATTGTTTTCTCGCGGGTACGCAAAGTTTTTATGAGGCGCAGATCCTCGAGTTGCTTTAGGTAACGGTAGACCGTGCTTCGATCCATGTCGAGGACTTCGGCCATTTTATCGGCGCCAATCCAAGTCTCCCTGGTTGCAGAATTTGCGCAACGTTGCAGGATGCTGTACACGGCCACTCCATTGCCGCCGACTTTTCTCGCGTAGCAATCAATAAATCGATTTTCGGTTATAAAAAAATTGGCCCTTCGGCCGCTGCGGACTGCTTCCCTCATTGCCGTTCATCCCCTGGTTATTCTAAGAAATTAGACGCTCAGATTCCACGCAGAGATCGTTCAGCGGAAAAAACTCCCTGCTCTAAGACGCTTGGATTGTTGTGTGCGACCTGAAGAATGCGCTTGCCGGTGAAGTTCTCGCAACAGGAAAATCGAGCGTATCTGTGTAGATGGTGTGGAGATGTGGGACTGCTTGTGGAGATCGTCGGAAAACACGGCCTTGTTGAACGGAAGCAACATCGCAACGCCGGCCACGCAAGACGATTTTTTATTTTTGTCCACTTTTACTATGGACTCCTCACCGGTTCACAGGGTAATCCGTTGTAGCATCGGGACTCGAAGCTCGACATGTGCGTTGTTAAAAGATCGATAACTTCCTGGCCCATTCGTACTACAATTCCCGAAATGCTTTTCGGTTTGCCCAATTGCAGCAAGTAACTGAGGAGGTTTCTCGATGCGTATCCAGCGTTCTGTGGGCGTTCTAATCGTGGTTGCGTGCGTGACTGCGTGCGTAACATTGAGTTCCGCGCAAAAGAGCCTGATCGTCATTCAACCGAAATTGACTCCGCAAAGTAGCGGGACTACGCAATTGTTGATCGCGGTCAGTCCCGTGAACACTGATATTGTCTGGGCGGCTGGAGCGCATGGAACTTTTCTGCTCACGACGGACGGCGGAAAGACTTGGAAATCGGGCACGGTAAAGGGAACGGAGAATCTGCAATTCCGGGATGTGCAAGGTGTGAGCGCAACCGTGGCCTACCTGCAGTCGATCGGCACGCAGCCGAACGATTTTCGTATTTACAAAACGGAGGACGGCGGCGCGACTTGGACGAAAGAATTTCAGAACGATCTAGCGGGAGCATTCTACGACTGCTTCGCCTTCTGGACGCCGACGCGTGGAATTTCGCACAGCGATTCCGTCAATGGAGTGTTTCCCGACATACGCACCACCGACGGGAAGACCTGGCAGAGCATCGCGGGGAACATGCCTCCCGCGTTGCCAGGTGAATTTTCTTTCGCATCGAGCGGAACCTGCGTGGCCACGCAAGGCGCAACCAACGCCTGGATTGCGACGGGCGGCGCCTCGATCGCGCGAATTCTTGCAACGACCGACGGAGCCAACACGTGGAACGCCTATGACACTCCACTGCTCAGTTCGGCGAGCGCGGGGGCGTTTACGGTGGACTTCCGCGACCCCGTGCATGGCATCGTAGGCGGCGGCGACCTTGCACCGAGTGATCCGGATAACGCGCGTACTGCTGTGTCGAGCGATGGCGGGCGGACTTGGACGCTGACGAACGCTCCTCCCGTGACCGGAGCGATTTTCGGACTGAGCTATGTGCGGCAACTTGGCTCGGGCTGCAATCAAACCTGTAAGACCGTAACGACGTATGTGGTCGTGACGGCCAATACGGGAGGCGCGGCCTGGACTCCCGATGAAGGGACCACGTGGTATGTGTTGCCGGGCGTGAGTGGCGGCTGGGCGGTCGCGTTTGCCAGTCCCGATGCAGGATGGCTCGTGGGTGCGGGCGGACAGATTACAAAGATCAGCTTCTAAGAAGGGACGAGAACACGCCGACCTTCTTTTCAGCCAAGGTATAGCCCTCGAACAGCGCATCGAGCTTTTTGTATTCTGCGCCGAAGCGATCGAGAAAGTTCTCGAAGCTGGCGAGGCTCTGCCATCGATCGATGGTCAGGAAGACGTTGGGAGAGCTGGTCGAACGCAGAAGTTCCGTACCGAGGTAGCCATCGGCGCGACGAAAGAGTTGAGCCCAGTCTCCATCAGAGTCGTAAGCGGAGATGAATGCCGCAATCTGTTCTTCCCGAACCGTAAACTCCCAGACTATGGTGTGCATCGGGTGTGCTAGCTCAAAAGTGACTGTATTTATTTGGTCATCATACAAGAACGGCTGAAGGGAGCGCATTCGCGCCTATTTAACTGCCGTCGCCGCGGCTGCACTCGAAGTTGGCTTGGGCGCTGCGCCCATGATTAGGAGCCAAAACATGAAAAACAATTCTCCAAAGCTGAAGGGCATCATCCACCGCGAGATGACGGCTTGGTATTGGGGCGCGAGCAAGGATGCAAAACTGTCGGCCAAATAGGTGAAGCAATTGGCGATCACCAGGACACCCAGGATGCGCGGAACAAATCCCGAACGATAGACCAGCAAGCCGAGAGGAACGAGCCAAAGACCCCAGAATATTTCGGCAATACCAAATCCGCGGCTGTGCAAGTTGAGGAACAGCATGGCCAGAGCGTCCCTCTGAGGCTTTTCAATGATGGAGAGGAAGTCCGCTCCGCGCACGAGGATGAGCGCCGCGATTGCGTTCAGTTCATTCAGTAGCGCGATCGGAATCGAGATCACAATCAATCCCAACATGACCGAGGCGCGCCGCTGGCTGACACCCTTGAGCAGATCGTACAAAGCCAGGGCCACCCAAATAAAGAGCACCTGGGAGATGAGGTTGCACGCGATGCCGAGGCGAAAGAGCGTCTCGGAGGCGGCGATGTTGCTGGCCGTCGCCGATGCGTTTCCATGCACAATCAGCTTGCCAGGAACATAAACGAGGGCGAACGCTCCAGGAATCGAGGCGACTACATACAACAGCCCTGCAAATCTACCGGGGTTTCGGGTGGGGGTCATCGGTCCTCGTTGGTGGAGTCAGGCCTGAGATACGGCCTCGGCTGACAGAAAGTTCCCGCTGCGTCCGGTGCTACTAACTCCTTCCAAGGGTCGGTCACACGACAAAAGCGCTAGCCGTCTTTGCGGTAGAGCAGGTTGCGCATGGCTTGGCGGCGAGCCTCGTTGGCCTCTGCCACGGCTTTGCGCTCGTCGGCATCCATCGATGGTTTGGAGCCGGAGTCAGCCGCTTCGGGCTCGCTGCAGGCGGGACAGCGGTTCGCAAAGCCGGGCTTGTCGGGCTTGAGCTCGAACTCTTCGGAGCAGACGGCGCATACTCGAATGGGAAAAGCCATGGCGTGAGTATTCTACAAAAGCTTAACCACTAAGGCCACGGAGGTTCACTACGAAAAAACGCCTGGGAAATCAGCTTCGGCGAAGTTAGGGCGCTTGTTCTGAATTTTCACTGCCTTAAGTTTTCCACCGCTTGCCGAAGTGTGCGCGCGATTTCTTCTGGGTCAGTCTCGGGAGGGAATTCTTGCGGCTGACCGATGCGGACTTGAATTTTTCCCGGCGCGGCGAACTTTTTTCCGGATTGCACAATGTCGAACAGGCCATCGATGCGCATGGGGAGAACCGAGATGCGCAGGTTATTGGCGAGGAGGCCGACTCCGGTGCGAAAGGGGGAGAGATGGCCGTCTTTCGTGTGTCTGCCCTCGGGGAAAACGAGAATACTGTAGCCGCGGTCGACGGCTTCTCCGGCGTAGGCGAAGCTTTTGCGGAAGCCGGCCTGGCGCGGCAGGGGGAATAAATTAAGCAGTGCGACACCCAGCGTCCACTGCATGCGTGCATACATGCGATAGAAAAGGTTGCGATCGCGGGAGGGGGAGCGCAGCTGTTCAAGACTTTCGCCGCCCGTTGCGGTTGCGAGTTTGTGGCGGATGCGAGGCGGAAGCGCGGCTTGGATGAAGGCGATGTCGATATCCGCAATGTGGTTCGAGACGATCAGGAACGGGCCACGAAGGTTGCGCAAGTTTTCGCGACCGGTGATGCGGGGCCATCCGAGAAGCAGCATCGCCGGTCGGCCCAAGAGGTAGTGCACGGCGAAACGCAGCCAGGTCGTGGGCCAGCGCAACGTCCAACTTGGATAATGGAAGCGAGGCGTGGTGCGAGGGCCGGAGTCGCGATCCGACGAATCGCGACTCTGAAAACTGGAACTTGGGACGGAGGACTCGGCTGTGGGCTCTCCCCGTAGAAGTTTTTCCAGATCGCCGACGGTAGCGACGTTGGCGAAATTTGTTTCGCTGAGATCGATCTGGTAGCGGTCTTCAAGCGCGCTGAGAAGCTCCACGCGTTCGAGGGAACTCAGGCCCAGTCCGGTTTCAAGGTTGGTGCCGGGTGACAAATTTTGGGGAGGGCGTCCCGTAATTCGCGTCAGAATTTCGGACAGTAGACCCGCGGCATTGGCAGCCGAAGATGCGCCCGCAATTCTTTCTGCGAGGCTGGTTTCCGCGAGGCTGGCTGCGACTGTGTCGCGAATCGCATTACGGCGCGGCTTCTGCGTGGCGCTGCGGGGGAAATCTTCGTCCGGCCACACATACCATGTGCGCATTCGCTGATATTCGGCGAGCGTTTGATTGGCTTGGGTGACGGCTTCCTGTGCCGATTTCTGTGCGGATGCGTCGCTTGCGCGCTTACGCAAAATGAGGACGGCACAAGGCTCGGCATTGCCTCCGCGATCAAGGCCGACGACGACGCAGTCTCGAACCTCGGCTTGCTGGCGCAGAGCCGCTTCGAGATCCTGAGGATAGATGTTCATTCCGGCGGGAGTGACGATCACCTCTTTCTTGCGCCCTTTAAAAAAGAGATTGCCCTGCTCGTCGAGCGCTCCGAGGTCGCCGGTGCGATACCAATCTCCACCTTCTTCTTTTTTTTCGCCGTCGCTTTCCACGCCGCTAGTGGTGACAGATTGCAGGCCCTGGTCGTTCCAGTAGCCGCTGGCGACTCCGCTGCCGCGCACCATGATCTCGCCATCTTCGGCCAGCTTGATTTCGCGACCAGGAAGCACTTTGCCGATGGAGCCACGGCTGGTGTGGAAAGGATGATTCAGGCTGATGAGTGAAGTGGTTTCCGTGAGTCCGTAACCTTGCACGACCGCGTAGCCGAGGCGATGCCAGAATTCCTCGGTGTCGCGATCGAGGGCAGCGCCGCCGCTGATCATGGCCCAGAATTTCCACCCGAATTGGCGGCGGATGGCACGAAAAGTCCACCAGCGGCGGAGGAAATGCTGGCTCTGGGCGGCGGTAAAGAGCGCGGCGAACTTTTTCTGGTCACCCGCCAGTTCCAGGTCGCGTTCGACCTTCTGCTTGAGCGATTCGATCATGCGAGGCACGGCAACCAGAACCGAGACGCGCTCGCGATGGATGGTGGTCATGATCTCGGTTGGATTAAATGTGTTTTCGAAAACCACGGTGCCGCCGAGCAGCGGCGGCAAAAAAATCCCAAGGAACTGTCCGAAGACGTGGCTCAGTGGAAGCAGGTTGAGAAAGCGAATGGGGTGAACCCAACGCTCGTACTTGCTATATTTTTCAATTTCGGTCGCGATGGGAATCAGGTTGCCAACAACGTTGGCGTGGGAGAGAACGACCCCCTTCGGCTCGGCGGTGGTGCCGGAGGTGAAAACAATTTCGAGCGGATCCGAGGGCTGAATCTGGGCAGGAAGAAAGCGCTCCGGGGAGTGGCCTGCGACGGAGGCTTCTAGAGTGGAGGGATCGAGAATCGAGATGTCCATTTCGTTTTGGGGGAAGATTTCGGCGCGTTCAGGCGGGCATAGAACGAGGTGGGTTCGCACCTGCGCACACACTTTGCGCGCAAAGTCGGGGCTGGAAGCATCGTCGATGGGAACGACAATTACGCCGGACAAAGCGCATCCAAGGAAGGCCGCGACCCACTCGGCACAGTTCGCGGTCCAAAGGACGACGGAATCACCTTTTACGATATGACGCGCTTCGAGTTCGCGCGCAAAACGATAGGCGAGAGCCGCGACCCGCTGGTAGGTCCAGCGCTCGTGACGGTATCCGCGCGGAAATACGTAGGCGGTATCCGTGGCACCGCGTTCGAAATCGTCCAGCGTATCGAGTAGACTTGCCCGCACACCCTGTTTAGTAGCACAATTCCGAGAACTTTAGTGGGGAAGTGTTACAGAAGCGAAACTGTACGCTGGCGGACGCTGCGGGCGGCTTATGGCGCGGAGTACGCCGAGGGGTCGGGGTGCAACTTTATTTATGCCGAATTTATGCCGAAGACGCTCGCAATTCGCGGGGCTGGCTTTTACATGCTAATGAGAGTTGTGCTCGCGATCGGACTTGCAGGGCTGATCTCGTGCCAGCCTTCCACTTCCGCAAATAACGCGTCCTCGTCTGGTACTCCTTTTTCGGATTCTGCCCGCGCGTCCACCGGCAGTCATGCCAACAGTGGGCCAGCGCGCGATCTGACGCGTGACGAGGCAAGAGGCGGCCACATCCTGCGCAAACATGTAGGGCAGACGGAGCAGCAGTTGCGGGACCGGTTGGAGCGGGAAAGCAACATTACGGGAGCGTCGACTTATACCGACCGCTCGACGGCCGAACATGCGGTGGGCGCTGCAATCGCGCAATCGCGAGGGCGCATCCAAGCGTGGCTCGAGCGCTCGGGACGGCATCCCAACCTGGTGCTGGATTATGACAGCGAAGATCCGATTGGCCGTACGATGAATCGCGGAGAGAACCAGTCGCGCCCGTGCGCGCATGCGCTAGTCGTGCTGAAATACGCGGGTCCCGATGATTATTATGTTTTGACTTCGTATCCGGAGTGCCGCTAATGAACTCGAAACCGGAAATTACCACTGCCAACTTTCCCGCGCTGCATACATTCCTGCGCGGATACTTTCACGAAGATGTCGCTGACGAGTATGGAACGGCTCCCGAGGCTGCCGACCAGTTTTGCGAAGACGCGGAGAGCGATGAGAGGATTCCGGTGGCGAAGGAATGGCAGCAGCTGCTGGATATCACGGGAGGATTGGCCGCGGCTTTGAATCCCGCCCTCAAGAAGCTCGGCAGCGCGGTTCGCCTGACGGAGGCGGAGATTCCGCAAGTGTCAGCAATTTTTGCGCGCTGTCTGGCCGTGAAGCCTCGGCGGGCGGCGAACGAATAAGACGAGGGGTGCCGCAACAATGGAAATCCCAACCAAAGCCGTGACTGCGGTCAAGCAAGCTGTCCCGTTTTTCATGGTCGCAAACATCCAGAAGTCGCTCGATTTCTACGTAACGGGATTGGGCTTCGAGAAGACTAACC
>Ga0302278_10003179_pt1 | contig 18173 bp, 18 predicted proteins | sample III_Bog_N3_2_FD_194543 | JGI IMG/M metagenome (GOLD analysis project Ga0302278, IMG submission 194543) | Peat permafrost microbial communities from Stordalen Mire near Abisko, Sweden - III_Bog_N3_2 | ecosystem: Environmental > Terrestrial > Soil > Wetlands > Peat | place: Sweden: Abisko...
CTACTTTTTGCTGAACACGTCGCCCATGCGGCGGATTTGGGCGCCGACACCGCGGAGCTTTTCTTCAAAGTGTTCGTAGCCGCGGTCGAGGTGGTAGACGCGGTCGAGGATGGTCTCGCCGTCGGCGACCAGGGCGGCCAGCACCAGCGATGCGGAGGCGCGCAGGTCCGAGCACATCACGGCAGCCGACTCCAGTTGTGTCCGGCCGCGCACGGTGGCGGTGCGGCCCTGCACGGTGATGTTCGCGCCCATGCGGTTGAGTTCCTGCACGTGCATGAAGCGGTTCTCGAAGATGTTTTCGGTGACGGTAGTGGCGCCTTCAGCCTGCGTGGCGAGGGCCATGAACTGCGCCTGCATGTCGGTGGGGAAGCCCGGGTATTCTTCGGTGGAGATGTTGGCGGCCGTGAGTGCGCCGCCGGAGCGGACACGGATGTGATCGCTGCCGACGTCCAGCTTAACGCCGCAGGCTTCGAGCTTGGTGATGACCGCGCCGAGGTGCGCGGGGTTGCAGCAGTCGATGTTGAGGTCGCCGCCGGTGATGGCGCCGGCGATCAGGAAGGTGCCGGCCTCGATGCGGTCGGGGTTGATGCGGTGGCGCGCGCCGTGGAGCTTCGCGACGCCTTTCACCTTGATGGTGGAGGTTCCCGCGCCCTCAATCTTTGCGCCCATGGCGTTCAGCAGCGCAGCCAGATCGGTGACCTCCGGCTCTCGGGCGCAGTTCTCGAAGACGGTTTCGCCGTCGGCGAGTGTGGCGGCCATCAGCAGATCCTCCGTGCCGGTGACGGTGATCTTGTCGAAGACGATGTGCGCGCCCTTCAGACGTTCGGTCCTGGCTTCGAGATAGCCATGGTCCTGCGTGATGGTGGCGCCCATGGCTTCCAGGCCCTTGATGTGGAGATCGATGGGACGGCCGCCGATGGCGCAGCCGCCGGGCATGGCCACTCGGGCGATGCCGGTGCGCGCGATGAGCGGGCCCAGCACCAGCGAACTGGCGCGCATGGTCTTGACGATCTCGTACTTGGCGACCGGGTCGGACAAGATGCCGCACTTGATACGCGTGCGGTGCTGGGCGCGGCCGTAGCCCAGTTCGACCTCGGCGCCCATGGAGACGAGCAGCTTGCGCTCGGTCTCGATGTCGCGGACCTGGGGAATGTTTTCGAGGATAACCTCGTCTTCGGTGAGGATGGCCGCGGCCATGCAGGGGAGCGCGGAGTTCTTGGCGCCCGAGACCTTGATGGTACCTAGCAGCGGGTTTCCGCCGCGTACAACAAACTTGTCCATCTCCCTAGTTTACGGAAGTTGGCGTGGAGATGGGTATTGAGCGTGGTGCGGAATGTGCTGCCGAAGTGTTTTCTATCTGCGGCGGTAGATGGTGAAATTGGCGAGGGTGCGGTAGGGAGCGAAGTCCTGGAGCAGGACGGCGGTGACGGCGGGCAACTGGTCGTAGGGCGACGCGGCCAGTTGGGGGTTGGTATCCAGGATGAGCCAGCGGATGTTGCGGTCGCGGGCCTGGTCGCGGGTTTGCTGCGGGGTGTAGGGATCGGTGGCGGGATCGAAGAGCAGGATGGGGAACTGCGGAGTGCGGCCGGTGGCGAAGTAGAGGGGATCCTCGCCGGGGACGAGCAGGATACCGTCGTTCGGGGGGATCTCTGCGTTGGTCACGCGAACCAGCTCCTCGAAGCCGGGAATCCAGGGGCCCGGCGTGGTGAGGCCGCGGAGGCCGGGCAGAGTGGCGTGGGCGCGCGTCCCATCGAGTTGGATGTAGCTCAAGCGCTCGTGGCTGACGGCATAAAGACTGCCGTTGATAAGGAATGTGGCGGCGATGACGATGGCCACCGGGCGGGCGATGGTGGGGACCTGCGCAAGCAGGGCTGCGATCAGCAGTATGAGCAACGGCCAAATCGCGTAGGTCGAGCCCCAGAGTTGCTGCGATAGGAACGTGGCGTGAATCGTGACAAGAAGGATGATGGGCAGCAGCATGTTCAAGCTGGGGTTCACGGCCCGGCTCGCGAGGTGCAGGTTCCACAGCGCGAGGGCGGCGCTGAGCACGAGCAGGTGCGGCCACAGGGAGAGGAACTGGTCTGCGCGGTCGCTGGGGTCATTGCTGAAGGCGAGGGTGGCCATGGTCCAAAGGAATGGCGCTACGAGCAGGAGGATGGCGGCAATGCGAGCCCCTCGAATCTCGCGGGGGAGTATGAAAAGGGCCGCCAGAGCTGCGGGTATGGTCCATAGCAGAGAGGTCTGCCGATAGATGGACAGCACGACAGCCAATCCTGGCAGGCGGCGCTGGCGGGCGAAGGTGATCGTCCAGTAAAGGTAGTTGTGCAGCCCGACCGCGGCGTGGATAGCCAGTAAAGCGGCGGCGAGCGCGGCCGCAGCGCCAACGATGAACCAGAGTTGCGAGGCGATCGGGAGGCGTTGGCGACGGCGAAGAACTGCCAGGGCAGCGACCGCTCCGAGCGTGACAAGGAGGAAGAAGAGGCCTATGTTCTGCTTGAAGAAGAGCGGAACGACGCAGGCGGCGGCGGTAAGGACGTTCTGCGGCGGCCTGGTGCCATCGCGCTGAAGGAGGTAGAGGGCGAAGAGGACGGCGAGGATGGCGTCGCTATCGTAGACCGGGTGGGGGTAGATGCCGTAGATGCTGAGGACGGTGAGCGGTGTAGCGAGAAGGAGGGCTACAGGCCAGTCGCCGATGAGCTTGAGCAGGATGCGCCAGGTCAGCAGCGTGGCCGTGCCGGCCTCCAATGCGGCGCACAGAATGTGGGGAAAGTAGACGCGGCCGAAGACGTGGATGATTGCGGCATGGAGCATGAAGGTAAGCGGCGCGTGCGCGAAGGGGAAGTCGCGGTAGGGAACCTGGCCGAGCGAGATGCGCCAGCTCGAGTCCAGCAGGTAGGTCAAATCCCAGAGAACGGCGACGCGGGTGTTCTGCCAGAGCGTAAAGGCGGCTGTGGCGAGGAAGAGCGCGGTGGCGGTGAGCCATTGCGACGCGGTTCGTCTTGCGTCGGAGAGTTCGCGAGACACCGTAACCGGGTTCTCTCCGCGAACTACAGACTTGTCCATAGGGATAGTTTACGGTGACGTTTCCAAAGAAGTGCTCTTCACAAGCTTTTGGTGGAGGAGCGACCGGAAAGGCGTATCTTGTGCGTATATGCGACGAAGTCTAGGTGGGCTGAGAATCAGATGTAGAGGTGTTCTCCTCGCTTCCGCCGTCATTTTTTCAATTATGGGCACGACGATGGCGCAGGCTGAGCATGTAACGCGTGCGTTTGTAGGGCAAGATGGGCTGATACACATTCTGAATTCGGATGGGCGAGAGTTTGTAGCGGCGAGAGAAGACAGCCCCGAATCCGCTTTGCGCAAGGACCCTGGATTCAACCAGCAGAGCGTGGAAGTTCCGAAGATAGCAGTGGACGGAAAGACAGTGGGCTGGATCGTAAACTTTGGGAACTGCTGTACGTCGTATCCGATACCGCTGATGCTAGTGGTCTATCAGAACGGAAGGGTGATCCGCCGGATCACCCCCAGCGACCTTCCACCAATCATTCTTGACTGGCATTTTGTGGCTGGCGGCAAAGAGATCGCTATTTCCACGAGCACTCTGCATGGGGATTCTCACGGGGCTTTTGAGTTATATATGGTAAAAACGGGGCGGCTGATCCAAAGATGGGACGCTGAAAATTCTGGCCCGGATCCGGCATGGGTACAGACCTTCGGGAAGGAATGAATAGGCTGACCGCCCCCTTGCGTCCCTTGCGCTAGATCTCCAGGCGCGAGTCGTCGATGGCCAGGCGGACATTTCCGTCGGACTTGGCCAGCCGGCGAACGGCTTCCATCTTGTCGACGTTGGCCTTCAGCATCACCACGGCGATGGGGATGGACTTGCCCGCGGACTTGATCGTCCGGATGGCGGCGTCGCGGTCGATATTGCACACCTTCATCAGCACGCGAATGCCGCGCTCCACGAGCTTGGCATTCTTCATATGCACGTTCACCATCAGGTTGTCATAGACATAGCCCAGGCGGGTCATGGCGCCGGTGGTGATCATGTTCAGGACCATCTTCTGGGCGGTCGCAGACTTCATACGGGTGGAGCCGGAGACGACCTCGGGGCCGACCTCAACGACAATGGTGGTATCGGCAACCTGGGAGAGGAGCGTGCCGTTATTGCAGGTAATTGCTGCGGTCATGGCGCCGCGAGCCCGGGCGTACTCCACTGCGCCGACCACATACGGCGTACTGCCGGAGGCGGAGACGCCGACGATGATGTCTTTGCGGGTGGGACGCCGGCGGGCAATGTCACGCTGGCCGATCTCTGGGGAGTCCTCGTTCACGTCGGAGGCGGAAGCAAGGGCCTTGGGGCCGCCGGCCATGATGTACTGCACCTGCGAGGGCAGAGTGGAGTAGCTAGGGGGACACTCGGAGGCATCCAGCGCGGCAATGCGGCCGGAAGAGCCGGCACCCACATAGATCAGGCGGCCGCCATCGCGCAGGGAGCGGGCTACGATATCGATCACTACGGCAACTTCGGGCAGCGCCTTCTTGACGGCTGCCGCGATTTTGGCGTCTTCGTGGTTGATGATGCGGGCGATCTCGAGGGCAGATTTAGTGTCGAACCCCTCGGACGCGATGTTCGCGGTCTCGGTGGTAACGTCTCGGGAAACCTCTTGGGAGTGCACAGGAGGTCTGGGTGTCGCTGGCTGTTCAAGCATCGTAAGTGTGGCCATAGGGTACCGCCGCCGCTCTCTAATAACGCTATTGTTCGGCTCTGGGGTTGGTTGAACTGGTTGGTTTTCAGGACGGCGAGAACTGTTCTGTCGGCCAGTAAACCTTAATTTTGAGCATACACCGCATTGTGAGCCAGGGGAATCACCAAATGGTGCCCCGGTCTATCGGTGGCGATGGATGCAATCCGCGGGCGTATCGCCGTCGCAGGTCATTTACTAAAGATTGCGGTACTGCTCCATCCGATACTGAATGTACCATGCATAGGATGAAAGTCTATGAAATTTTGCTGGCTGTTGGATTGGCGGTAACGTGTTGGGCGCAAGTTGGCCGCGCGCAGGCGCCGGGCGAGGCAACCGGCGCGGATATCGCGCTGCAAGGGCGATTGACGGACATCGCAAGAGCGCACCACGGCAAGGTGGCGCTCTACGCAACCCAGCTGAATACCGGCAAGGTCGTTGCGCTGGATGGCGACGCGGTGGTGCAGACCGCTTCGGTCATCAAACTGGCGATTCTGTTTGAGGCGATGGAGCAGGTGCGCAGCGGAAAGGCGCATTGGGACGACCCCATCACCCTCGCGCCCGGCGACGCCGTCAGTGGCTCCGGTTTGCTGCTGTTCCTGGATGCGCCCCAGACATTGACGCTCAAGGACATTTTGACGCTGATGGTGGTGATGAGCGACAACACGGCGACCAACCTGGCCATCGACCGAATTGGGCTGGATGCCGTGAACGCCCGCATCGCCTGGATGGGGCTGAAGGACACGCATCTGTATAAAAAGATTGGCAAGCCGTCCGAAGGCCCTATGCCGGCGGATCAGCCAAAATACGGCCTGGGCAAATCCACCCCGCAGGAGATGGCCACTGTGATGGAGCGGATTGGACGCTGCCAGTTGGACACGCCGGTCGCAGTGGCCGCGCCGCTGACGGAAAAGGACACGGCGATCTGCGGCGTCGCGATGAAGATGCTGCGCAATCAGTTCTATCGGGATACCATACCGCGGTACCTGGAGAAGTTGGATTCGACCGAAACGGGCTCGGGTACCGCGAGCAAGACGGGCAGCCTGAACGCGGCGCGAGCGGATGTGGCCATTGTGGCCGGAAAGAGCGGACCCATGGTGCTTTCTATATTTACGTATGACAATGTAGATATGGGCTGGACTGCCGATAATGAAGGCGAATTGACGATCGCCAGGTTGGCCAGGGCAATCGTCGAGGCGTGGTCGCCCGCTGGGATTGACGGCAAGACGCTGGTGCCAGGACTTGGACTGGCGCCTGTGGGTCCGCCGACGAGTTCCAGGAACGGGCCTGCTGCGTCTAACTGAGGGGACGAGGAACAAGCGCAATGGGCGAAGTGAACATCAACGAGGAACCAACGGTCTCCGATCCGGGAGTCGGGGCGGCCGAGAGTGGTATTGCCACGGATGCCGGCAGCGGCGGCGGCTGGCACTCCTGGCTGCGCGACCTGGTGGTGTCGGTGGCCATCTCCGCGTTCATCATCGTGTTCCTGTACCAGCCAGTGCGTGTAGAGGGAACGAGTATGCTGCCGATGCTGGAAGACCAGGACCGCCTGTTCATCAACAAGGTTGCATATCGCATGGGTGAGATCCATCGCGGCGATGTGGTGGTATTCCAGTATCCACGCGATCATACGAAGAGTTACATCAAGCGGGTGATCGCGCTGCCCGGCGACCGGCTGCGGATCGACGACGGCCAGGTGTACGTCAATGGTGAACGGATGCTGGAGCCATATGTTCCCAACCGCTTCTCCGACGACCGCTCACAGCCGGAGATGGTGCTGCCGCCGCATGACTACTTTGTGATGGGCGACCATCGTTCGATCTCCAGCGACAGTCGTGAGTTTGGCCCGGTGGATCGCAGTCTGATCTATGGCAAGGCGGTGTTTGTGTACTGGCCGATGGAGCAGGTGGGCGTGGTGCGGTAGGGCACTTGCTAATTGTGAGCTGTTGGTTGTTAGCAAGACCGAAGATTGCGTGGAGGGGTGAAGCTTCGCGTGGATTTTCGCGGCACCGGATGCTTGCGCGAATGTTCAGCCGTGTGCGGTTGATTCGGCATCGCACCTACTGTTAGCCGGTGCCACCACCACAGTCATTATCATCATCGTCATTACCGCCGGTAACATCTGCGAACCAGCGATGGAAGCCAACACAGAAGCGCCCACGTCGAGATTCGGCGTGGGCGCTTCCGCATGCGGTGCGATCAATTTGCGGAGTTGATAACGATTTTGGAGAAAGATGTGGGCTCCAGGCTGGCTCCTCCGACCAAGGCTCCGTCGATGTCCTCGAGGCAGCACAGGCTGGCTGTGTTGTCCGGCTTGACCGATCCGCCGTAGAGGATGCGTGTGCTGGCGGCGAGTGCTGGCCCGAGCGACTTGGTGATCTGCGCGCGGATGATCTTGTGCGCGTCGTCGGCGATCTCGGGCGTTGCGGTGCGGCCGGTTCCGATGGCCCAGACGGGCTCGTAGGCGATGACGAGGGGCGTGGCGATGGCGGGATCGATGCCTTCGAGCGCGATGGAAGTCTGGCGCTCGAGGACTTCGGCGGTCTGGTTGGCTTCGCGCTCGGCCAGTTGCTCACCGACACAGACGATGGGAACGAGGCCGTGGGCGAGCGCGGACTTGAGCTTGAGGTTGACGCTCTCGTCGGTCTCATTGAAGTACTGGCGGCGCTCGCTGTGACCGATGAGGACGTGAGTGGCGCCGAGGGCCTTGAGCAGCAGCGGCGAGGTCTCGCCGGTGTAGGCGCCCTCGTCGAGCCAGTGCATGTTCTGCGCGCCGACGTGAACGTGACTGCCCGAGGCATGTTTGATTGTCGCGGGGAGCAATGCGGGCGAGGGACAGAGGACGATCTCGGCATGACGATGGTGAGCGATGAGTGGGACGAAGGCGTGGATAAAGGCGACGGCTTCGTCGGGCGTCTTGAACATCTTCCAGTTGGCGGCGATAAGCTTTTTGCGTGACATTCGTTTTATCTTCCTTAGTTGAGATTCTAGGTTAGAAATCGTTGGCTGCGTACCTATGGCCGCATTTTGTATATTTGTGATATATACATGATGTGCGATCACGTGAGTCTGAAGACTTGGTCGAAACCTGCTCCGGATTCGATTGGGACGAGTGGAATACCTCCAAGAACTGGGACAAACACCGGGTCAGCCCGCAAGAGGCTGAATCTATTTTCTTTCACGATCCGCTGCTGTTGCGCAGTGACGCGGGACACTCCAGACAGGAGAAACGATATCTGGCGATGGGTGAGACACCCGCAGGCCGGGGCTTGCTGGTGGTATCTACCATTCGCAGGAAGCTGATTCGGGTGATTTCCGCGAGAGACATGAACCGCAGGGAAGCGGAGGCATACAGAAGATATGAAAAAGAAAATTCCTGAGTTTCGCAGTGAAGAGGAAGAGTTCGAGTTCTGGTCGAAGGCTGACTCCACGGAGTACGTCGACTGGAGCAAGGCGAAGCGCACGAAGCTGCCGAATCTGAAGCCGATGCTGCGGACCATCTCTGTGCGCCTGCCGGTGGCGATGGTGGAGGACTTGAAGATACTCGCAAACCAGCGGGATGTGCCTTATCAATCGCTGATGAAGGTGTTTCTGGCGGAGCGGGTTGAGCAGGAGCGGAGGCCGGCGCGCAGGCGGGCGTAAGAACTGCGGCTTAAGCTTCCCACTAGCGCGATCCAAGCCATAACGAGGCAAACGCGCTTCCACGCTCTTTGAAGAGCGTTACTCATATTTGTCCTCTACTTATCTGTCAGCGCGGCCACTCCCGGCAGGGTCTTGCCTTCCAGGAATTCGAGTGAAGCGCCGCCGCCGGTGGAGATGTGGCTGATCCGGCTGGCAACGCCGGCCTGGTGTACTGCGGCCACGGAGTCTCCGCCGCCGACGATGCTGGTGGCGTTCTCGTTGGCAGCCACCAACTCTGCAATGGCATTGGTGCCATGCGCGAAGGGTGCCAGCTCAAACACGCCCATGGGGCCATTCCACAGAATGGTGTGGGCTTCGGATATCTCCGCGCCGAACAGGTCGATTGTCCTGGGGCCAATGTCGAGCGCCATCAGGTCCGCCGGGAACGCGCCGTCGCCGGAGAAGGCGGAGATCTTGGCATCCGCGCCGAACTTGTCCGCCAGGACGTGGTCGACGGGCAGCAGCAGCTTGACGCCCCTGGCCTTGGCCTTGTTCAGCGCGGCCGTGGCGACGTCGATCTTGTCTGCCTCAATCAGCGATTTGCCGGTGGACTGGCCCAGCGCATTCAGGAACGTATACGCCATGCCGCCGCCGATCAGCAGCGTGTCAGCCTTATCCAGCAGATTGTCGATCACGTCGATCTTACCGGAGATCTTGGAGCCGCCGATGATGGCCACGAACGGGCGATCGGGAGCGGTCAACACCTTGCCCAGGAAGTTGAGTTCCTTCTCCATCAGCAGGCCGGCGGCACACTGGCTGACGAAGTGGGTGATGCCCTCCGTTGAGGCATGGGCGCGGTGCGCACTGCCGAACGCGTCGTTCACATAGACATCGCAAAGCGCGGCAAGCTGCGCCGCAAAGGCCGGATCGTTGGCCTCCTCCTCGGCATGGAAGCGGAGGTTTTCCAGCAGCAGGGTCTGTCCGGACTCGAGCTGGCTCGACATCTCCATCGCCACGTCCCCGACGCAGTCCGGCGAGAAGGCGACGTTCTCAGACTCCGTCAGGATGTGGTCAAGCAGGCTGCGCAGGCGCGTGACCACCGGGCGCAGACTCATCGAATCGACCGGCTTGCCCTTGGGGCGGCCCAGGTGCGAGCACAGAATCACCTTGGCCTTGTGGCGCAGGGCGTATTCAATGGTGGGGAGGGTCTCGCGGATGCGAGTGTCATCGGTGATGACGCCGTCTTTGAGCGGGACATTGAAGTCTACACGGATGAGCACGCGCTTATGGGCAAGGTCGAGATCGCGAATCGATAGCTTAGACATATGGAAACAGGATAAGTTCTTTTGCGGGGAATGGGAACCCGCTGATGTTAGATTTCGCCCAATTGGTGCGATGATCGCGCCGCGCGGCCAAATCGCCCGCATTATGCATGGTGTGAACATGGAGGGGGATCGCCAGAAACCTGATCGATCGACAAACATCTATACTTGGATATGGCAAATGCCCTCCCCATCACTCTCGGCGCATTGCGCGCCAGCACCTACACTCCAGCCCGGATTGGTCGCTCGGTCAAGGACGAGCTGCGCGAGAACCTGATCGCCAGGCTGCGCGCCAATGCGGCGGCGCAAGACGTTACCCCGCTGTTTCCCGGGATCGTCGGGTACGAGGACACGGTGGTTCCACAGCTCGTCAATGCGGTGCTCTCGCGCCACAACTTTATCCTCCTGGGCCTGCGCGGCCAGGCCAAGTCCCGCATTCTGCGTGCGCTCACTACGCTGCTGGACCCACAGGTCCCTTACGTCGCCGGCTCGGAGCTGCGCGACAACCCGTATGCGCCCATCTCGAAGTTCTCTCGCGACCTGATCGCAAAACTGGGCGACGAGACGCCCATCGCCTGGATGACGCCGGACGACCGCTACGTGGAGAAGCTGGCGACCCCAGATGTAACCGTGGCGGACCTGGTCGGCGACATCGACCCGATCAAGGCAGCGCGCTCCAACCAGGACCTCGGCTCCGAGCTGACCATGCACTACGGCCTGCTGCCCCGCGCCAACCGCGGCATCTTCGCCATCAACGAGCTGCCGGACCTCGCCGGCAAGATCCAGGTCGCGCTGTTCAACATCATGCAGGAAGGCGATGTGCAGATTAAGGGCTATCCGGTCCGGCTACCGCTCGATGTGGCCATCGTGTTCTCCGCCAACCCAGAGGACTACACTGCGCGCGGCAAGATCGTCACGCCGCTCAAGGACCGCATCGGCTCGGAGATTCGCACGCACTATCCGGAGAGCATCGAGGATGGCATCCGCATTACGGCGCAGGAAGCCTGGACGGAGCGGCCCGGCAAACCGGGCAAGGCAGGGAAGAGCCACATCGAGATACCTCACTATGTGCGCCAGGTGGTCGAACAGATTGCCTTCAGCGCGCGCGAGGACAAGAAGGTGGACAAGCGCTCCGGCGTCTCGCAGCGGCTGCCCATCACCACCATGGAACTGGTGGTCTCAAATGCGGAGCGGCGTGCGCTGTTGCATGACGAAGCACTGGCCGTTGCGCGAGTCGGCGATATCTACGCGGCGCTGCCGGGAATCACCGGCAAGATCGAGCTGGAGTACGAGGGCGAGATGCGCGGCGCCGATACGGTGGTGCGGGAGATCATCCGCAATGCCGTGGCCCAGGTGTTCGATATCTACTTCGCCAAGACCAACACCCAGCAGATTGAGCAGTGGTTCAACCTGGGCGGAACGGTGCAGTTGAACGATGCGCAGCCCTCTGCCGGCTCGCTGGCGGAACTGCAGCAGATTCAGGGGCTGATGGAGAAGCTCTCTCCGCTCGACATCACCACCAAGACGCAGCCGGAGATTGCGGTGAGCGCGGCGGAGTTCCTGCTGGAGGGCATGTATGCGCACAAGCGGCTCTCACGTGCCGAGGAGCGCGTCTTTTCCGCCGGCGAGAAGAAGTCGCGGCTGGAAGATGCTGCGCGCTACGCGGAGAAGGTGCGCGAGCGTGACGCCGAGCGCGAAGACTATGCCAAGAGCCGCACACGCAGGGGCTTCAACTAGCGCAGTTATGCCATGGTCGGCACTGTCAATTGCGGCATTCATTATTCTTATACTGTGTTGTCGCTCTATTCGATCTGCTTATACTGAAAAGTATGAGCCAAAATCATACTCAGGCTGTCTTCGATGCGACTGCATCCACCTATGACCACGATCGCTCACTCCTGATCCCCGGTTGCGATACCTTCTATCGCTGGGCGATCGCCCTGATCCCGGAGCGCGCAAAGACGATCGTTGAGCTCGGCGCCGGGTCCGGTCTGCTCACGGCGCTTATCCGCAACCGGCTTCCACAGGCTCACATTCATCTGCTCGATTTTTCCGTACCCATGCTTGATCTCGCCCGTCGACGACTGGGCGATGATCCTCATCTCTCGTATCACCACGCCGACTACGCCACTCAGAATCTCCCGCCAGAGGCATGTTCTGTCGTCTCATCGCTCTCCATCCATCACCTGGACGACGCCGGCAAACGCGAGGTCTTTCGCAAGGCATATCATGCGCTCAAGCCAAACGGAGTGTTCGTCAACGCCGATCAGGTAGCCGGACCGACTCCGGAGTTGGACGAGCGCTACAAGGTGCTCTGGATGGAGCAGGTGCGAGCAGCGGGAGCGACCGAGCAACAGCTCGCCGCCTCGCTGTATCGCCAGCAAGAAGACCGGTGCGCCTCAGTGGAAGACCAACTCGGCTGGATGCGCGCCGCAGGCTTCGCCGATGCGGATTGCTGGTACAAGGAGAACAGGTTTGCGGTTCTGGCCGGAACCAGACGCTAACCTTCAGGCTTCCTCGTTCCAGTTCTGCGCATCCAACGGCTACACAGCATGAACCAGAAATGCCGACGATGTTGGTTCGAAATTCGTCCCTTTGGAGGTTGCGATGCGCCGCTTCTTGCCGCTTCTTGCCTTGATTCTTTTCTGTGCCGTTCCGGTTCGCGCACAGGTTGTCGCCGTGTACGTGACCTCTTCCTCCAACCGCTTCTCCAACGTTCAAACCGGATCGACCCAGACTGACTCCGGCTATCAGGAGCAGTACGTCAGCTTCTGGACCTCGGGCATCGGCGGCGGTATTACGCTCAACTTTCTTCCGCTCGGTCCGGCCAGGCTGGGATTCGACCTCCGCGGTTCAACCCGCCCTGGGACCGTTGGTGCGGACACCGCGATGGGCGGACTCAAGCTGGCATTCTCTCCGCCACTGCTCCGCATCAAGCCATACCTGCAGGCCTCCGGAGGATATGTGGCCACTCGCACGGTGAACGTCTCCAGCGGCACCGGCGGCGGATCCTTCAACAACAAGTACGCAGCGTGGGAGATTCTCGGCGGGATCGATGTTCCACTTATGTCGATTGTCGACTGGCGCGTCCTCGAGGTTGGCGGCGGGACCGGCTTGAATGTGGGGCTCAGCTCGAATGTCCCCAGCCTCTCCATGTTCAGCATCAACTCGGGGTTGGTCGTTCACTTCTGATTGAGCCGGCATTCGCTGCAAGCACTGGTGGGCCGGGGCGAATCCTGGCGCTGCGAAATCCCGTCTAAGATAGAGGGCAGGGGGCGACCAGCTTTGAAGCGTATCCGCTATACGAAGTTCACGGGCGATCTTGCTTCCTCTGTCGGTCTGGAAGACCTGATGCAGGCGCTCTCGGATTTTCTGCTGGACTCCGGCTTCCAGGACCCCTACGCCGCATTTTCCGAGTTCAACAACCAGACGATGGAGCACCTGCGCGAGGCGATCAAGCAGGCGCTCGAATCGGGCGATCTGTTCGATGAAGAGTCGCAGCAAAAGTTCGAGGAACTGTCGGCGGACCAGGTGGACGAGCTCGTCGACCAGATCATCCAGAAGATGCAGGAGCAGAACTTCATCCACGCCGAGGAGCCCGCGGAAGGCCAGGGAGAGCAGGGCCAGGGCAATGGCGAGGCGCGCTTTGAGGTCACCGACAAGAGCATGGACTTTCTGGGTTACAAGGCGCTGCGCGAGCTGCTGGGGCCGTTGGGCCGATCCAACCTGGGGCGCCACGACACGCGCCACGAGGCGTCCGGCGTGGAGACGAATGGCAGCTCCAAGCTGTATGAGTTCGGCGACACGCTGAACCTCGACATTACGGCCACGCTCAGTTCCGTCTTCGCTCGCGAGGGCATTCGCACGGCCGTTGAAGGCGAAGAGAATGCGCCGCTCAACATTGAGTACTCCGACGTGCACGTGCATCAGTCGGACTACCAGTCGTCCTGCGCGACCGTGGTGCTGCTGGACTGTTCGCACTCCATGATCCTCTATGGCGAGGATCGGTTTACGCCGGCCAAGCGCGTCGCGATGGCGCTCTCGCACCTGATCCGCACGCAGTTTCCCGGCGACACGCTGAACGTGGTGCTCTTCCACGACACCGCAGAAGAGGTTCCGCTGAGCCAGTTGCCGCGCGTCCGGGTTGGCCCGCACTACACCAACACGCGCGAGGGCCTGCGGCTGGCGCAGCGGATCCTGGCGCGGCAGAACAAGGACATGAAGCAGATCGTGATGATCACGGACGGCAAGCCCAGCGCGTTGACGCTGCCCGACGGGCGGATTTATAAAAATGCGTTCGGGCTGGACCCGCTGGTGATTGCGGAGACGCTGGAAGAGGTAAGCCGCTGCAAGCGTTCCGGCATCATGATCAATACGTTCATGCTGTCGTCGGATTTTTCTCTGGTCCAGTTCGTGCAGCAGGTCAGCGCCATGTGCCGCGGCAAAGCGTATTTCACCACGCCGCAGAACCTGGGGAATTATCTGCTGATGGATTTTATGTCGCGGCGGATGAAGACGGTTCACTGAGCTTCCCCTTCGCGCATTGCAAGCAATAGTTTGGCCGTGGTGACGGCCTGTCCGGTGTGGCGCTGGGTGTGGTCGGCGCAGTGGACGAGCAGGCCTCCGAGTGTGGTGGGCAGGGCGGCGCGGCCGACGGTGCGGGGAGCGTTGTAGTGCTCCGGCGAGAAGGCGCGGATGCGGGCGGCGGCGGTGCGGAGTGCGGCATGGAACTCGGCGCGGACGGCGTCGCGCGTGGCGTTGGGATCGAGTTCCGTGTGGAGCGCGGTGAGTTGGGTTGCGTCGAGCTGGACGCCTTCGGCGTAGCTGAGCAGGCGGTCGAGGCTGCGGGCGATGTGACGAAGATGGAAGCTGAGCGGCGGCAGGCCGTATGGGCGCGCGTTGAATTCGGCGTCGGTGAAGGGCGCGCACCATTTGGTGACGTCTTCGTCCGCCAGTTCGAGCGCGTGGAGTACGGCGCGCTGGACGGCGTCAACTTCGGTCGCCTTGCCACGGAGCCAGGGTTCGACGGTAGTGGTATCAGGCTGGATATCGCTCACGGTTACAGGCCTTTCTGGGCGCGGAAGTCGCGGACTACTTCGGTTACGTCCTGGTGCTTGCCGTCGACGGCGTCGTTCATGGCTTGCACGTCTTCTGCGGAGACCTTGCCGGCGAGGCGGTCCATTGCGATCTGAATTTCGGGATGGCGGGTGAGTGAGTCTTCGCGGACGAGCGGGACGGCCTCGTAAGGCGGGAAGTAGTGGAGGTCGTCGGCGAGGACGGTGAAGCCGAGCGCGGGGATGGGGCCGTCGGTGGAGTTGCCGGCGACGATGTCGACCTGGTGGTTGGCGAGGGCGCGGTAGAGCAGGCCGAGGTCCATGGTGCGGAGCGACGCGAATTTGAGGTTGTAGGCGGCGGCGAGGCCGGGCAGGCCGTCGGGGCGCGACTCGAATTCGTAGCCGACGCCGAGGCGAAGTTGGGGCGCGATGCGGGCGGCGTCGGAGATGGAATGCAGGTGCAGGCGCTGGGCGTCGTCGTTGCGGACGACCATGGCGAAGGTGTCCTGGAAGCCGAGGGGCGGCTCGACGCGGACGTGGTAGCGCGCGGCGTAGAGGGAGCGGACGGTGCTGAGGACCGCGGCGGGGTCGCGCTGGCCGGGTGGCGGGAGTGGCTGCTTGAGGATGGCGGTGAGCGCGGTGCCGGTGTACTCGACGTAGGCGTCGATGCGGCCGGCGGCGAGGGCTTGCTGGCAGATGTAGCTGCCGGCGAGGTAGAAGCGGCGGTCAACCTTCTGGGGATGGCCTTCGGCGGCGAACTGCGCTTCGATCTGCTGGGCGAGGAGTTCGCCGAGGACGACTTGCTCAGTAAAATTTTTTGCGCCGATGACAATGCGGGAGGAGCGCGGCGGGGCGCAGGAGCAGAGGGCAAGCAGGATGAGCGTGCCTGCGGCTTGTGCGGTTCGTCGCAGCCATATGTTCATACCCCCTCCCCCTATCGAATTCTCCATAATCAAGAAAATAAACGAGTTAAAGGCTATGATCGTGGAAGTAAACGACTTAGCTGTAAGCCATTGTTATGATTGGACTTATTTCTTGACAACTTTCATCCCTGAGTTGAGGGAGACACAATCCTAATGCTGGTGGATTCTGTCCTGACTCTTCTTTAATTCAGGATTATTCACTTGACGCGTGTTATACATTGGTATACACTCGATTCATGGTAAAGGTAAGCTTCACTCCTGATTCGTCTTACGCTCTGGGGCGGAGAACGATACCTTTAGCTTTTCGTGCAATTCCTCCCGCACCCGCTTTACCAATGTTCTTAGAGGGACATTCTCAAGCGGCCTGCCTGTTTTGCGCGTTTTCTTCTTACGAGGTGTAGCCATGACGCTCCCTGATCTGATTCGGTTGTATCCCACAGACGAAGCCTGCCGCGAGATTCTTACTCGGCTCCGTTGGCCAGAAGGTGTGACGTGCCCACGCTGCAAAACGATGGACGTTTGGTGGGTTGACTCGCGCAAGCAGTTTACGTGCAGCGAGTGCTCGTACCAGTTTTCCGTGATGAGTGGGACGATATTTAACGACTCCCATTTGCCGCTGCCGATCTGGTTTATGGCCGTGCTGCTCATTTGCGAGGCCAAGAAGGGCATGAGCGCATCCCAACTCAAGCGGACGATCTGGGGCGAGCACAGAGGCTCTTACAAGACGGCTTGGTATCTTTGCCACAGGATCAGGGCGGCGATGGCGTCGGCGGAAAAGAACATGCTTTATGGCACGGTCGAGATGGACGAAACTTACGTCGGCGGACGGCAAAAGAGTCCGTTTGGTACTGCGGGTCGCGTCCCCAAGGAACTGAGCAATAAGACCTGCGTGATCGGTATCAAGCAGCGCGGCGGGGAACTGCGATTCTTCAAAGCCGAAGATGCCAAGTCGGGAACGCTGGCGAAGTACATCAAGGAAAACATTTCGCAGGATGTGGAAGTGATTATGACGGACGACCTCACATCCTACCCCGGCGCAATCAAGCAATCGGGTTTCGGCAAGGAACGGCACAAGAGCGTGAACCACAGTGCGAAGGTCTACGTTGACGGGGACATTACGACCAACGGCATCGAATCCGCGTTCTCTTTGCTCAAGCGGGGTATCGTTGGTTCGTGGCATAAAGTCTCTGCAAAACATCTTCCGGCTTACCTCGAAGAAATGACGTTCCGGTTCAATCGCCGTGGGCGTTCTGATCTGTTCATTGACACGTTGCGACACATGGTTACGGCTGACCCGCTGACGTTCGAGGCTTTGACGGCCTAGTCTTTTTCTTCTCTCCTGAATTCAACATCTTATTGTGGGCCTTTACCACTACCTCCGCCTCTCTTGGAGTCAGCATTTTGGGAAAGCTCATACCCAAATTGTGTGGCTTGTCTTTGTATTTTTCCTTGCTCAAGTCGAACCGTCTCATCTCTGCGTCAATCGCTCGGATTGCTTCCCCCGGCACTCGCTCAATGCGCTCGTAGAGTCCGCGCACGTATTCCACTAGGTCTTCTGGTAAATCGAGGGTGGGCGATAAGTCTCGAAAGCGCACGGATACATCGGTATCTCGCCCCACATCGGTGGCAGATTCGGCGGCAAACTTAGCCGCAATCGTTTGGTAAATACATTCAGCAAATGTTGCGTGTCTGCGGTAGGGGTAGCCCGCCAGATGACTGATTGCGGCGTGCTTGCCTGATCCAACCGCCCAGTATCCAGTACGATCAAAAAACTGTACCTTGCCCGGATGAGTGAGCGTAAAAATATGAGGAGCGCAGCGAGGATCAAATCCAGCAAATAGGAATTGTGCTCCCAGGTCGTATTCTTCCATCCCTTCAATTAGGTGCTCGTAAACCTTGTCCGTGAAGACCCTGCTCCCCGATTCCTTGAACTGCTTTAGAGTCATGTCGTATTTACTGAGGATAGTGCTCTCGATCCCCATAGTTTGCTGATGCCTGTAAGCCTCTCGACAGACCACGGAGAACTGTTCCACGGTGAGAGTTCCGTCGTCTTTGCTATCCACTTCGTTCAGCATCGGCACAGCCGCTGAAATATTCTCCCCAGCAATCATTCCGATCCACTTGGAAGTGGTCAGAGCCTTTGTCATCTCGCCTTCGGTTGAGACCATGCCTGAAAACGTGATTCTCTTATCTGACACGGCAATGATCGCGCTATTGCTATAGATTGAGGCTATGCAGCAGGTCACGGTATTACACCTGTAGCGGGGCTCCGACTCCTCCCGCTTCTTTCGCAGAGTGCGCCAGCGGAACGGCGTGAGTGTCATTGGACACCTCCACCGCTACACGCGTCAAGTGAATAATCCTGCTTTAATTATACGGGTAGTGTCAAGCGAATCTGCCGTAAAAGGGCTTGCGGTTCGGGGAGTGGATTGCCCGCAGAACGACAACTACGGAGATTCTGCACGTCGTGCAGAATGTCGGCCTGGGAGGGGTGAATGGGAGCGGTTC
>Ga0302278_10003180_pt1 | contig 18173 bp, 9 predicted proteins | sample III_Bog_N3_2_FD_194543 | JGI IMG/M metagenome (GOLD analysis project Ga0302278, IMG submission 194543) | Peat permafrost microbial communities from Stordalen Mire near Abisko, Sweden - III_Bog_N3_2 | ecosystem: Environmental > Terrestrial > Soil > Wetlands > Peat | place: Sweden: Abisko...
GGCATTCCGGCGATGGCGACCACTCAGGAGCTCGAGTCGCAGATGCTTCTCCTTCAGGACACGGGGAGGGGAGGTGAGTGTTACTCCCCGGGAAAAAAGGAGTGGTTGGGAATTTGAAGTTCCAAACGGAGCCAGCTGATCCTGCGCGTCGAGCCAGCGTTCGTCAGCCAACCCAAGGTCAAGTTCTGCATCCAGATGAAGTCGTGGTATCAGATCCTCCTCCTGAAGAAGTTCACGAGTGGCTTTTTCAAAACTCTCCCGCAGCTCTGGAAGGCATGATTCCTGAAGGCTCAGACCAGCCGCCATGTCATGGCCTCCGAATGCCAGGAGGAAGTGCGAGCATCTGCCAAGAGCCTCCACGAGTGGAAGCCCCTCAATGCTGCGGCCACTTCCTTTGCCACTCCCCGTATCGTCGAACCCGATGACGAGTGTCGGGCGATGCCATCGTCGGGCAATACGTGAAGCGACGATGCCGACAACTCCCTGATGCCAGTCACGCTGTCCTAACACAATGCTGGCGTGCTGTTTTGGAATAAAGTTTGCGGTGACCCACTCTTCGGCCTGGAGAGTGACATCTCGTTCAACGGCTTGCCGCTCCCGATTCTGCTGATCCAGTAGTGCGGCGATTTTTGAAGCCTCGTTCACATCATCCGTGAGTAGAAGATCAAGGGCTTCCCGGGCATTACCGAGACGTCCTGCGGCATTAATCCTTGGCCCAAGCTTGAAACCGACATCCGAGGGAGAATAGGGGGCAACTGCTCCTGCAACATGGAGCAGGGCGTGCAGTCCGCACCAGCGTGAGCGAGCGAGTTGACGGAGACCGGTGCGCACGAAAATTCTGTTTTCGGCAAGCAGCGGGACAATGTCAGCGACGGTGCCGATGGCAACAAGATCAAGATAGTCTTTCAGATCGCAGTCAGGAACAGGATGCCGCTTCTGCATTGCGTGGCAGAGTTTGAAGACAATACCGGCACTGCAAAGATACTGAAAATCTTCCCCGAGTTTTGGATTCACAAGGGCAGCACAGACCGAAGAGGCGGTCTCTTCACCTAGCTCATGATGATCCAGAACGATAAGATCACACCCTGCTTCCCGAAGGATGAGGGCTTCCGTTTGGGAGTTGGTACCGCAATCCACCGCAATGAGCAAATCCGGCTGATGCTCCGCAAGGCACCGGCTGATGCCTGCGCTACTAAGTCCGTAGCCCTCCTTTGAGCGATCGGGAATAAAACAAGAGACCTTGGCTCCGGCTGTTCTCAGAAACCGGCAGAGGATGGCCAGCGAGGTGATGCCATCCACATCATAATCCCCGTAGAGGGTGATACGTTCTCCTGAAACCAGAGCTTCCTGAATTCTTGTGACTGCTTCGAGGATTCCAGGAATCTGCTCCGGGGCTTGAAGGGATGAGAGACGGGGATTTAGGAAAAGGGTTGCTTCCTCTGGTGATGAGAATCCCCTCGCCGTGAGCAGAGTTGCAACGGCAGGATCGATGCCAAGCTCGCCGGTAAGTTGTCGGATCACTTCTTCGTCCTGAGAGGCGGGTAGGATCCAGCGGCGTTGCATGCAGAAAAAATAGCCCTCCCTCCGATTGCTGGCAATACGCACCGTCGGCACGGTGCGGATAGATTTTCCGTCAGGAAAACCCGTCAGGGTGAGCCGAGCGAACGCCGAGTGCCGGGAGGCACGGAGTAACCTGCGAATGCAGCTCCGCAGGAGCGAGGCCATCGGGAGATGGCGAGGCAAAGCGAGCGAATCAATATCCGGTTTTCTGTGAGGAAGGTCCTAGGAAAACGCTGATTTAATCGCATTGAGGCCGTTGCGGAAAGAATGGGCCGCAAGCAAGACGGCTTCGCGCGCGCATCCCCATGCGGGCTGTAAGCGCGAAGCCAACGCAGCTTCCGGCTCCGTTATCTTCGCAACCCTTTTGGGCTGTGAGTATTTGACTGTTTTCCGGCGTTGCTCGCTTGGGCAAGACCGCAGGGGTATTGCCTCTGCGCTTCGCGCCTTGTAAAATATCCAAATACTCTTCAGTGGCCATCATGGGATTAAATCAGCGCTTCCCTAAAGAAGCGGCCCTGATGCGAAATGATCTGCTGGTTTGGATTGCATGACATCGACCCAGATCGGAAGTGCTAGTTCAGCTCCGTATCCCCCGCGCATGATTGTCTTGGGGTGGTCGAATCCAACCCAGACACCGCAAGTGAGACCCTGAGTGTAGCCAAGAAACCAGGCATCCTGAAAATGATCGGTGGTGCCGGTTTTTCCAGCCGCCGGTTTTTTCAGACCAAGTGCAGCGGAGTTGCTGGCCGTTCCTCTGGTGAGCACCTCGGTGAGTACGCCCGTTGTGGTCCTTGTTGCCGTGGGGTCGAGTGTCGGAATACGACCGTGTGTTGCCCGATAGAGGACAGTCCCATCCGCATCGGTCACCTGCTCGATCAGGTGAGGGTGAAGACGGGACCCTCCCGTCGCTAGAGCGGTGTAGGCGACGGTGACATTCCTCAAGGTGGATTCAAAGGAGCCCAGACAGATGGAGGGATAATGGGGGACATGATCTGCTAGTCCCAGTCGCTCCATCGTGGAGGCGACGTCACCAAGTCCTGTTTTGAGCCCCACGCGGACACTCATAGTATTTCGCGAATGAATGAGCCCCTCTCTGGCTGGCAACTCTCCGCCGAAGGTGCCGTCACTATTTTGCGGATCATAGGCTGGGGAGCGTGGAGGAAGTTCACCCTGAGTGAGGCGGGCATCACTAATCGGTGTGTCCGGCGTGATAACACCACGGCGGAAGGCCTCCTCATAGACAAACGGTTTGGCCGAGGATCCGATCTGGCGCATGGCGACCAGTGCCCGGTTGTATTTGCTTTCGGCGAAATTCCGTCCGCCAACGATGGCTGTGATGCCGCCTGTGGCATTATCGATGGCAACCAGGGCTCCCTGAAGTTGCTCCTGGGCCTCTCCGTTATTCATGTGATGTTGTTGACGAAAATCGGGTCGAGCCTCTACGTCGGCAAGTCGTCGCGAAACCGACTCTTCGGCTGCACTTTGCAGACCTGCATCAATCGATGTGTCGATGCGCAGGCCGCCTGTGTCGATTTTGTCAAGAGCCACCACCTGTTCCAGTTCATGCAGGATGGCATCAATGGCCCAACTGTTGAGAGGGTTGATGAGTTTCTGCGGCTGAGGTGAGATTTTCTCGTTCAGGGCCTGTTGATACTGTGCCTCGGTCATGAAAGGGGTGTGATCCTCGCGATCCGAGAGTTCCTTCATCTGGGATAACACGACATCGCGCTGCTTGAGTGAGGCAACCAGATCGTTGAAGGGGGAGAGCCGGTTCGGACTCCTGATCAGTCCAGCAAGTAGTGCTGCCTGCGAGAGCGTCATCCCGGAAGCAGGACATCCGAAGTAGGCCTGACTTGCAGCCTCAACGCCATAGAGACCTGATCCGAAATAGATCCTGTTCATGTAGTTTTCAAGGATCTGTTCCTTGGAAAGCTCCATTTCAATCCTGAAAGCCATGGCTGCCTCCAGAAACTTGCGATTGAAGGTGCGGCCGCCGAGTGGAAAGGCATTCCGCGCCAGTTGCTGGGTGATGGTGCTGCCTCCTTGCTTCATGCCACCGAGCAGGAGATTTCTGGCGATGGCGCGCATGATGCCGATGGGGTCGACCCCGTGGTGTTCGTAGAAACGGGAGTCTTCTCGGCTGATGAGGGCATTGACGAAATTTTGAGAAACCTTGTCGTAGGGAACGACAAGGCGGTTTTCGCCGACTGTCCTGCTGTAAAAGGTGCCCGAGCGATCATAGATCGAGGAGCGCTGGGGCATCTGGCCGATCGTGGAGAGATCGAATGTCAGCGCCCAAAGATAGTAAAACAGGGCCACCAGCACCCAAAGAAGCAGGGCTGCAAAGCCGAGCTTAATGAGCACAACAAGGAAAGAGCCTCGGTGGCGTTTCGGTTTTTTAGGGGATGGGGGAGCCGAACGATCTCGGCGAGGGTTTGCGGAACGGGACACAAAGGGAAGTGATTATTAAATCGCATTGAGGCCGTTGCGGCAAGAAGGGTCCGAAGGCAAGGCGGCTTGGCAAGAGCATCCCCTTGCGGGCTGTAATTGCCAAGCCAACAAAGCCATCGGATTGTTATTGCCGCAACCCTTCGGACTGTGATCAGTTGCCCATTTTCCTGCGTTGCTTGCTTGGACAAGACCGCTGCGGGTATGGCCACTTCGCTTCACGCCTTGGTAAATGGGCAATTGAATCTCAAGCGGCCATCATGGAATTTAATAAATACTCCCTATGCTTCTTGCACACTAACCAATCCTATCGCTTGATGACTAGAGCATGATTGAGATTCAAATTCTGACCCCGATTCCTTCGATTGCCGAAGGCGTTCTTAGCGAGAGCATTCTGGGGCGTGCCCAGGCAGCGGGACTCGTGAAACTGGAAGCTGTGGATCTGCGGCGCTGGACAAGTGACCGCCATCGCACCGTTGATGACTCTCCCTACGGAGGAGGGCCGGGCATGGTGATGAAAATCGAGCCAATTGCCGCAGCCCTGACTGAACTCCGGAGGCCGGAGACCAAAGTGATCTTTCTCACACCTCAGGGAAGGTCTCTGAAACAGCCGATTGTACGAGAATATGCAAAAGCGGAACATCTGATCCTGCTCTGCGGACACTACGAGGGGGTTGATCAACGGGTTGTCGATCATCTGGTTGACGACGAAATCTCCATCGGAGATTACATCCTGACCAATGGGGTGCTCGGGGCGCTTGTCTTGACCGATGCCATCATCCGCCTTGTTCCGGGTGTGTTGGGGGATGACGAGTCTGCGGTGACAGAATCATTTGAAACGGGACTACTCGATCATCCGCATTACACGCGACCCGTCGAATTCAACGGATGGGAAGTCCCTCCGATGCTTCTTTCCGGAAACCATGGGGCGATTGCCCGGTGGCGCGCTGAAGAGGCCTTGGCAGCGACAAAAAAAAGACGCCCTGATTTACTGGAATAATCAGCAGGGCTATTTTCTTCTCCTTGAAATCCCTCATCACCCCAGATTGATTTTTCGATGATAAAATCTCTGCTGCTGTTAGCCTTGGTTCCGATGGTTTCCCAGGCAATGATTTCTGATCCGGCAGTGACGAATCCCCCCTCCCTGCCAGCCGCTCAGGAGGAACAACTAAAGCTGCGGTTTGATGTGCTTGAGAAAGAACCCTGGACGCTCCATTTGGAAGATCCGGGAACAGCTGATTGGAAACAGAAATGGTTTCTCGATGGAGAGAAATCCTCCATCACCAATACGCCTGCCGGTATCAAGCTGGTAAGCGGTGCCGAATCACTGGGTGATGCCGGACACTGTGTTCTATGGAGCAAGGAATCCTTCCAAGGAGACCTCCGTGTGGAATATGATTTTACCCGGCTTGATGAGAGTGAGAGGGGGGTAGACATCATCTATCTCCAAGCCACCGGAAGTGGAAAGGGCCGTTATTCAGAGGACATTCTTGAATGGGCTTCACTCAGGAAAACTCCCTCGATGAAGTTATATTTCGACCACATGAACACCTATAGCATCAGCTACGCGGTTGGGATGCCCGGAAGCGAATATGTCAGATTGCGTCGTTATCTCCCTGAGTCCAAGGGGCTCGACGGCACGGAGGTGCCTCCCGCTTTCGGAAGAACTGCTCTCTTCAGCACTCGGTGCCTGCACCACCTGACAGTGATCCGGCATGGGCGTGAGATTTTTCTGCGGGTCCGCACCGCCGAACGGGAGGGCTTTTATTATTGGAAAAATGACCTCTTTGATCCCATTAATGAGGGGCGCGTCGGCCTGCGGCAGATGGCTGGGAAGGCCGGATTGTACGCAAACTTCAAGATCTCCACGGCATCGGATGAGACTGATCCAGAATAGACTCCCGGCGTAAAATAACAGAGTGCCGGGGTTAAATAACCGTGCCCCTCCCTGGCACCGGTCTCACTGAGGAGCATGAACGAGCACGGTACGTTGGATCAAGGGATCGTCCTTATTCATTCTAGCCAAAAAACGGTTAGAATCCCATGAATCTGGGCCAGGATGCCGGAGGGGAAGATACTCAAGAGCATCCTGTACGACTGCATCCGGCTCGAACTCGACGAAACTCATCCTTTCTCAACCAAGGAAAAAGCTGTAAAAAGCAGCGTCACCACGCCCGATCCTGCCGAGACATCGGAGGAGTAAAAAGCATTCCCACCTCACAACTATCGATATGACAAAACCCATTAACTCTCTCTTCGACCTTACCGACCACGTGGTGGTGGTGACTGGTGCCACCGGAGCCCTTGCCGGATCAGCCGCAACCTATCTTGCCTCTCAAGGGGCCCGTGTTGTTTATATCGGCCGCTCTCAGGAGAAACTCGATGATGCCCTGGCGAAGTGCCGGAAGCAGACCCCTGATGCAGAGTGTCTCGGGTTGGTTGCTGATGTGCTCGATCGTTCCGCCCTGGAGCATGTGCGGGATACGGTGCTGGAGAAGTGGGGGAAAATCGATGCCCTGCTCAATGCCGCTGGAGGTAATATGCCCGGGGCGACGATCTCTCCGGAGAAGAGCTTCGAGGATCTTGACTTCGAAGCCTTTCGACAGGTGGTCGACCTGAATCTCAATGGGACCGTGCTGCCATCCCTGATTTTTGTCCCGGCAATGGTGAAATCTGGGAGTGGATCGGTTGTCAATTTTTCCTCCGTTTCAGCTCCATCTGTGTTGACGCGTGTGGTCGGCTACTCCGCCGCCAAATCGGGAGTCGAGAATTTCACCCGCTGGCTGTCTGTGGATATGGCTCGGAGGACAAATGGAAAGGTTCGGGTAAACGCCGTGATGCCTGGATTTTTCCTCGGCGAACAAAATCGCCGTCTCCTGACGAATGAAGATGGATCGCTGACCGAGCGGGGTAACCTGATCGTGCAGAACACACCTTTTGGGCGGTTTGGGCAGGCGGAGGAACTCTACGGGGCCATTCATTATCTACTTGCTGAGGCATCCCGTTTCGTGACTGGAAGTGTGATGGCCGTGGATGGCGGATTCACTGTTTTTTCCGGTGTCTGATCGGTGAGCATTGAGTCTGCCGCGCTGAATCGTTGAGAGAAATCGTTTCGTCGATTCGAGCCGGATGAGCCGTTATTCCCTGTCCTGGGTCTGCCCGTATGATTTCAGACTAGGATCAGTGGCCACTACTCGCTGTGGTGGGGAGCCCTGCCAACAGCCTGTGCTTTTGTACAGGGCCCTTTCAGGGCGCGTCCGGGTAATCATCTCCCTGCGATGATCCGTCATAACTGCAATCAGCAAGAAGGGCCGACCTATCTATAAATTTCGATCCTCTTGGGGATTGGTATTGGGTGATTGGTAGGAGATGACCTCTGGGTTTAGAAGAGCAGAAGACCACTAGTACTGGAGATCAATCACCGAGGCGATGGGATCGGGGGCCTTGGTGGGAAGATTCCCAACAGTGGTGCCCGACTCATCTTGGGTGACGCTCAGCTTGATCGAAGGGTCGGCAAGAAGAGTGGCTGAAGTCAGGTGCTCCTGCACGGTGGGAACATGAAAGACGCCGTTTTCAGGCCATTTGAAGATGATCAGGTAGATGTGCCCCGGCTTCTTGGTGGCGCGCCAGACATCGCCAGAGGAGGTCGGGCGTTTCTTGCCGTATCCGTCGACAACTTGCACGGATTTTCCAAATTCTTCACCGAAGGGCGTGGCAGTCGTGCCGTAGATGGCCTCGCTATTGACCTTCATCCACTGGCCGACTTCGGCAAGGCGCTGGACACTCTCAGCGGGGATCTCACCGTGGGAATCAGGACCGACATTCAAGAGGTAGTTCCCCCCCTTGCTCGCGATGTCGCAGAGGTTGTAGAGGATCGTTGAGAGAGACTTCCAATGCTTGTCATCCTTCTTGAATCCCCAGGTATCATTCAGGGTCATGCAGGTTTCCCAATCACGACCGGGATATCCTTGGGGTGGAATATGCTGCTCTGGGGTCTCGGTATCCCCCTTGAATTTTCCGCCGAGACGATTGTTTTGAATCAATCCTGGACGAAGTTTTTGAACGACAGCATTAATCCTCGCGGCACGGGCAGGGTTCATGTCCTGCGGAGTGTCCCACCAGACGACGGCAGGCGTATCGGGTCCGTAATTGGAGAGAATTTCGCTGATCTGGGGAATCGCCGTCTTGTCAATGTAGTCATCCATGTTGTGCTCCTGGTTTTTGTCCCATTTGCCACCGGCAGCAGCGCCTCCGTTGTTCCAGTCCTGCGCCTGCGAATAGTAAAAGCCGAGGCGGATGCCCTGCTTGCGACACTCTTCGGCGAGTTCCTTCAGCGGATCGCGTTTGAAAGGAGTCGCTTGGACAATGGTCCATTTGTTTACCTTCGAGTCGAACATTGCGAATCCGTCGTGATGCTTCGAGGTGATCACGATATATTTCATGCCGGCATTTTTGGCCGTGGCAACAATGCTCGCGGCATCAAACTTGTCGCCGGTGAATTGCTGGGCAAACTTCTGGTACTCTTCCATAGGGATCTTTCCCTTGTTCATGATCCATTCACCAATTCCCTTGACCGGTTTGCCCTGATAATAGCCAGCAGGAACCGAATAGACCCCCCAATGGATGAACATGCCGAATTCGTGCTGGGCCTTTGTTTCACCGGGTACCGAAGAGACCGGATGTTCCAGGTCAGGAGTGGGTGAAGGTGAAGCAGTGGGAGTGGGAGTCGAGAGCGATCCGGGTGTGTTTGTTTGCTGGACCGATTGGGAATAGCTGGTGCCGAGTGAAAATGTCAGTGCCAAGAGAACGCCTGAAACCAAGGGGGGAAACTTCATCTGACGGTGGTAATACAGGCGGATGCTCTTGCGCAAGAAAGGAAAAACCAGCAACCGGGATGGGCGGTTTTAGAATTCTCCGTGGATATCCTCTTTGAACCGTGAAGCTTTCGTGGAGGAAGCTGGGTTCGTTTGATAAACCTTCACGGATTCTATCTCCATACGCTGCGGAAAGCAGGAGTCATCGATCGACCCGCCAGTACTGCCCCCCAAGGCCAGATTAAGTAGCAAGTAGTGGGGATGCTGAAACGGATTGTAGCCATGATCTTCCGCTTTGATTGTGTCCATGTGAGCATAAACGTTTCCATCAACTGAAAGAGTGATGTTGGATGAGGTCCAGTCCATGACGTAGGTATGAAACTTGGTATCCGAATCGGCAACGATCAAACTTCCGCCGTCCCTGGAGGCAAGTTTTCCATCCTTGGAAAAATGAAAATTTCCGCGTACGCAGTGTGGCACTATAAACATCTCTAAAAGATCAATCTCCCCGCACTTCGGCCAACCAATGCTAGATCTGGAGGTGCCAAGGGTCCAAAGGGTAGGCCAGACCCCTTTATCGATGCCTGTGGGCATTTTAGCCCGGATTTCGATTCTCCCGTAGAGCCAGTCATTCTTACCGGAGGTAAGGAGCGAGGCAGAAGTGTAGGGCGCAAATTTTACCCTTTTTTTGTGATTGGAGGGAATCAGATAACGCTCCTTGCGTGCTTCAATGATCAGACGACCATTTTCAACTCTGGCATTTTCAAGACGTGAGCGGGTGTAAAACTGCGCCTCATTGTTTCGAATGTATCCTTCCTCCTCGTTCCATTTTGAGGGATCGGGCAAGCCCGGTTTGTCAGCTGCAAAATTGTCAGACCAAACCAGATGGTAATTCTGAGCGGTTGAGGGTGCCGTATTGGTTCCAGTTGCCTGCGACGGGGGTGACTCATTCGTGACTGCAGTAGGAGCTGGGTTGACCTTAGCAACATCATTCGTCGCGGTATCTGCCCGCAATTGGGCCAGTTGAAGCATTGATAGAAGCAGGATAAAGGCCTTTTTCATGGTGCTGATTTTCTGATGAATGCGCACAGCATCACCTGTCCTTTAACCGTAACAAGCCATGAGGGGGAGTGTTTTATCGTCTCCTAGCAATGCGCTAACACCATCACTCGCACTTTCTCATTAAAACCTCTTCAGAGAGAAATAAACCTCTGTCAATGATCAGTGAATTAGCGATTTTCTTAACCGTTGAATTGTCGAGTTCCAGTTTTTACAGAGTAATTCATATAAAAATAGATCACCCAAGCTGTTATTGTGAACCGCTTGGGTGAAGTCGGACAGGCCCACTCAGCTTCTTTTTCGTTCAACCCGCCGCGCAACCCCTCGCCCAAGCTCCGATCTGCGACTCATCCCGATAAAAAACTTCTTGCTGACGCGCCATTTCAGCGGAAAATGATGAGTTAGGTCTCTTGGCTTCCCCCCATGAACAAACATCAATCTCGGAGTCACTTCCTCTCCGCGCTCGCGGCCAGCGTTCTGCTCCTCGGTACTCCATCCTTTGCCCAGAGTGTCGTGAGCGATCCCCTCGGCTACTCGACGATCACCTGTCTAGGGAATTCCGATACCATTGTCTCCGTCCCTTTCACCCGTCCGGTCGCCTTCGCCGGAGCCGTTAGTGCGATCAGCGGCTCGCAAGTCACGATTTCCAACGCTGCTTTCGCTGCCAGCGGTTCCGCAGCCGGATTCACCTATGTGGCCAGCACGCAGCCAAATACCTATTACCTTTTCATCGGTCCGTTACCCCTGCCGCTTAACGGTACAGTCAGCGTCACCAACGGCAGTGCGACCGTGACCGGTACCGGTACCACCTTCACGACCACGCTGGTTGTCGGCGACATTCTCACGATCAACGGCACCAATTATCCGATCTCCGCCATCGCTTCCAATACCTCGCTAACGCTGAGCCGCAACTTCACCGACACGACGGCGAATGGTACGGTGATCAGTGGCTTGAGCGCCCTCTACGATCACTCCCCCAAAGAAGGAAATTTCTACACGATCACCGGTAACGACGCCACCTCGGTGACGGTCAACTTAAACGGAGACAGCCTCTCCAATGTCGTCGTCGGCACGATGGTCAAGATCATCCCTTATTGGACGCTGGGGACATTATTCCCCGGCGGGCAAGGTGTTTTGACTTCTCCGAGTATCGGATCGCAACCGACTCAAATACTTTTGCCGGATTCATTAAGCCAAGGCATCGATCTGATCCCCAATCAAACTTTCTATTACTTTAATGGTGCCTGGAGGAAAGTGGGTAGCGGATTAGGAACGATCTCCTGGAACGACCAGATTTTATATCCTGATCTCTATTTTGTTGTTCGCAACAATACATCTGTCGGAACGACTTTCTCGCCCGCTGGTTCCGTTGTCACGGGCAAGTTGGCCATTCAATTGGCAACCAGCAACCAAGGTTCTTTACAGCAGGATAATTTTGTTACTTTTCAACGTCCGGTGCCCGTTTCGCTGAACAATTCTGGTCTTATAGCTAGCAAGGCTATTTTGCCCAGTCCCGGGCCCTTCGTTGGCGTGCTGACAGATCAAGTTTTGGTTTTCGCAGATTCCGCAACTCCGGTAATTGATCGAGTTCCAACTGCGACCTATTATTATTATAACAGTGCCTGGCGAAAAGTAGGATCAGGTCCAGCCATTGATGTGGGGGCTGATCTCATTCCAGCCGCCGCAGGCGTGATTATTCGTAAAGGTAATGGAACAGGAAACACGGTGACTTGGTCGAATCTTCCAAATTATTAACCATTCAGATTTGCTTTTCGCTGCCTAAAAATGAAAATAAAACATCTGCTTTTTCTTTCTGGAATCTGCGTTTTTCTTCCGATTAATTTACACGCGAATTATTCAATTTTACTCACGGTTGATTCGCTAAAAAATCAATCGTCGGTAACTTTATCTTCCGGTCTCATCGTTTTAGTCGAAAGCCCAGACAGCACCTTTAGTGGGCCCGTCCCAAATAATTTCGTTTCTGGAAATGATTTTGTTTTACAAAAGTGGGATTTTACAAATGGCGGTTATTCTGGCGCATTCCAAAACACTTCGGCGAGTATTTCCCTGACAACTCCTCTCGCCAACGGCAGCCAATCCGCAACCGGTGATTTTTTACAACTTTATTGGTACCCAACATTAACTCTCGCTTCCACTGCACCGTCGGCAGGAACCCCCTATGGAACTTATCGTGCTGCGATCACGACGGGAACTGATGCTGACGGCAGTCAAGTATGGCAAGTTCCTGCAAATGGAGTGGTTAATTATGCCTTAAATTTCTTTACCGCTGATGCCACTTTTATCCGTCCAGCCACACCAGGAAGTTTCGATGGAAACTCTGCTGGATTAGGCGTTGCAAGTCTCACCGTAGTTCCCGAGCCTTCGACATATTTCTTACTAGGCATTGGCCTGCTTGGCTTGATTGGAATGCGTTGTTATTCTCGATCCCCGCCATGCCGACCCCTGGGCAAGGAAACGGCCCCTTTCAGATTCAAACTCCGGGCCAACGCTTCGGGGGGCCGAAAGCTAATTACCGTACTCTGCCTTTTCGGGACCCTCACAAGCGTCTGGGCAAACATCCCCGGCGGTGGCACGGGCACTGGCGCAAACGTGACTGTGGTGGACAACGGCGACGGCACGGTGACGATGGCCAACGGCGTCGTTTCCATTCATGTCGTCAAAAACGGCGCCTCCATCAACCAGATCAATTACACTTATAATAATGGCAGCGGCTCCCAGACACCTAACCTGCTTGCTGGCGGCAAGAACGGCGGCACGTTTTATTGGGAGTTTGGCGGTTGGGGCGGCAGTTCTTGGGCGTATTCGCTGGTAACCAACAACGGCAGTTATGCGGAAATTGATCTCAAGTGCGACTCGGCCACGAACGGCCTTGTGGACATTCATTTCTCGATGCTGCGGGGCTCGCCGGGTTTTTATGCGACCCCCATTTGGAGTCATCGGCCTCAGGATGCGGCCATGGGCACGGGGGAGGAGAGGGACAATATTTACATCGCCCCCTACTTTAACTGGATGAGCGTGAACGACCAGGTTCAGCGTGAGGAGGGACTGAACGCCACCTATGCGCCGGCATTTTATTCGCCGCAGGAAAATTCGCTGGTGACCGGCGGCGTGGACCAGGGCACCTACGAAGACAAATACAAATGGAGTGCGGATTTGGGAGTGGAACGGGTTTGGGGCTGGAGCAGCGTGAGCGATGCCAATCATGGGGCAACAGGAAAAAACGTGGGCATCTGGCACATCGTAGCCAGCTCGGAATTTTACAATGGCGGCCCGCTCAAACCGGAACTGAACGACGCGCCGATGGTCAACATGATCAATGGGGGACATTATTACTTTGGCAACGACAGCGGCTTTGCCGCCGGTGAATCCTGGACGCGGGTCTCCGGCCCGTATTTCATCTACGTCAACAGCGTCACCAATACTCTCACCGATCCGGTGCAGACATCGCAGGCTCTCTATGCTGATGCCAAAGCGCAGGCGGCGGCCGAGGTCACCGCGTGGCCGTATGCCTGGATGAACAACACCAATTATGCATCGGCGTCACAACGCGGCACGGTCACAGGCAAGATTGCGATCAACGATACCTACAATCCGAACGCTTCGGCATCCAACCTATGGGTTGGCGTGGTGCAACAGCCATCAGTCACCATAAACAATGTCTATGATTTTCAGTTGTGGATGAAGCCCTACCAGTTCTGGGTCAAGAGCGATGCAAACGGCAACTTCACCATTCCCAATGTCATCGCCGGCAGCAACTACACCCTGTATGCCTTCGGCCCCGGCGCGTCGGGGATGTTCATGTCCAAGAACCAAACCGGAGGCAATCCGGGAATCACCTATGCCTTGCCGGTGTCACCGTTCACGGTGGTGGTGGCGGGCGGGGCGACAAACAATCTGGGTACGGTCACCTGGTCCCCAGCACGGGTAGGACCCACGGTTTTTGAAATCGGCTATCCCACTCGCAAGGGTGACAAATTCCGGCACGGAGATGACTATTGGGTCGGCGACGTCGGCCCCAGCCCGACCGCGCCCAGTCCTGTCTGGGACAAGTTCATGGAATTCCCCTATGACTTTCCGAACGGCCTGAATTATGTCGTCGGGCAGAGCCGCTGGAACACCGACTGGAATTATGCACAGTCCGTCTATCCAGATTCATCGGGCAACAGCATCACGTCGAGTTCCACCGTCACCTTTAATCTGGCCTCCGCCCCGGTCAGCGGTGCGACGGCCTCCCTGATGATGGGCATCGCTTCGGATGATAACAGCCCGATTTATGTGACGGTCAACGGAACGCTGTTGAGCGGCGGCAACGCCACCGGCACGCCGCAGACTTCCCTGCCCACTACGGGTTGGTTCCCCATCAACGACATCAGCGACAGCAACATCCGCGAAGAAAACCACGGCGGCTATTCCGACGAGCGGCTGACGTTCGCTGGCAGCCTGCTGCACGCCGGCAACAACACAATCAATTTCAGCTTCCGCCAAGCTGGCGGCTCCGGCTTCACCCATCATTTCATGTATGACTACATCCGGCTGGAGATGACTGGCTACGTGCCGCCCGCGCCGGCAAGCGTCTCCGCCTATCCGGGGAGTAACTCGGTACTGTTGAGCTGGCCAGTGAAACCCGGTGCGACCAGCTACAATGTTCTGCGCTCGACGGTCAGTGGAAGTGGCTACACTCAGATTGCGAGCAACGTCGTCGGGCCGGTCAGTGGCAGCGGTCCGGGTAATGCCACTTATGTTGATTCGACCGCTACCAACGGGACGACCTATTACTATGTTGTCCAATCGGTTAATCCCATTGGCATCAGCGCGAACTCCCCACAGAGCAGTGCTGTCACGCCTTTAGCAGCAGCCGGCACGCAAGCCCCTGCAACTCCAACCGGAGTCACCGCGACGGCGGGCGTCGGCAGTGTCGCCTTGAGTTGGAACGCGGCCACCGGCGCAAACTACTACACGGTTCAGCGTTCCACCCTCACGGACAAAATTCCCGACTTCACGACCTCCACCGTGGTGACGAGCAACCAGACAGTCCTCTCCACAGTGACCCTCAACAACTCGGTCACCGGCACATCGTTCACTGATACTAACGTATCCAATGGCACCAAATATGCCTACACTGTGCAAGCGAGTAGCGCTGCGGGCACAAGTGGCACCTCGACGCCCTATGTCGCCAAGCCTCTTGCCGCTGCCCCATCCACTGCGCCAACAGGCGTCACGGCCACGCCCGGTGCCCAGCAAGTCATGTTGAATTGGAGCGCGGTCCCGGGTGCGATCGGCTATATCGTCCAAGTGGCAACCACGCCCGGAGGACCCTACACTTTTGTCACTAGCGTCTCTACTCTTAACTACACTCAAGGCAGCCAGGCGGATAACAAAACATATTATTACATAATCACCGCCACGACCTCCGGCGGAGTCAGCGGCGACTCCGCGACAATCAGTGCCTTGACCGGTCCCTCTGCGCCCGCAGTAACGACCACCGCCGGCAACACCCAGGTGCAACTCACCTGGCCGGCCTCCACCGGGGCCACTAGTTACAAGGTCCAACGAGGCACCGCCACCGGCTCTTACACCAGCAGTTTCACCACCACCGGCCCCAGCTTCATCGACAGCGGGCTGACCAACGGCACTACTTACTATTACGTCGTCAGCGCAGGAAATGCCGCTGGCACCTTCGGGCCCGTCTCCACTGAAGCCAGTTCCACGCCCGTCACCACGGTGCCCGTGGCCGCCACCAACCTCACCGCCAGCGCAGGCAATACCCAGGTCGTGCTCAACTGGACCGCCGTTTCCGGGGCAACCAGCTACACGCTCAAGCGCGGCACCGTGTCCGGCGGCCCCTATGCCACCACTGTCGCCACCGGCCTGACCTCCACCACGTTCACCAACACCGGCCTGACCAACGGTACGACGTATTACTACGTGCTCATCGCCGTCAACTCCGGCGGCAGCAGCGCCTACTCCAGCCAGGCCAGCGCCACGCCACTGCCGCCCATTCCAGACGTACCCACTGGCCTCGCTGCCACTGCGGGTAACGCCCAGGTCTCCCTTACTTGGACGGCGGTCTCCGGGGCCACTAGTTATATCGTGAGCCAGGCCAGCACCAACGGTGGCTCCTCCACCTTGCTCGCCACCAATCTTACCAGCCCCGCCTTCATTGCTACCGGCCTGACTAACGGCCAGTCCTATTACTATGTTGTCGCTGCCTCAAACCTCGGTGGCACCAGTGCCAATTCCACTGTAGTCAGTGCCAAACCAGTCCAGACTTTCGCCCAATGGATTGCTGCCGCATTTCCCGGCGGGAGCGCTTCTGTCCTGGCCGCAGGCGCCGATCCCGATCAAGATGGCTACTCCAATCTCCTCGAATACTTCCTTGGCACCCAGCCCGGCACCGCCAATGGCGTGAGTGCAATCACCTGCACCCCCGACGGCGCAGGTCATCTCATCTTCAACTTCCGCATGGCCAAGAATCTCACTGGCGTGAGTTACACCATCCAGCAGTCCACCGATCTGATCACCTGGGCTAATACCGGCATAGCCGCTTCTATCCTTTCCGATCAGGGAACCTACTATCAAATGCAAGCTCTCGTCACCTTAAACGCCAACCCTTCTCTCTACCTTCGACTCTCCGTCACTCCCGGCGGGTAGTCGTTTCTCCCTTTTATCTGCGTTTGATCCACGTTCCCTGAGTTGCTCCGCCTTGCGCTCATTCTTGTGAATAGTCCAACATCGCCACTGTATGCTACGACGAAGCATTTGTGGATTTAGAGAGGTTTAATTAATTCTCTAGCTATTATTTGTCTGCCGATCCTCCCGGATCAGCCATCCCGTCCCTAGAGGAGGGATGTGACTGCCTTCGGCATGACGAAGCTGCGTTCCCACAAGCACCTTCTGCGGTGGCATAGGGCGTTTCGCGGTGTCGCATCACCCGGGCTGTAGCACAACGACTACAGCCGCTTCGCTTGTTCCCTGCCAACCAACCCCATGGACACACTATTATTTAAAACGCTCTAACGTTTCTGGGAGTTGCTGACTGCCGCTAGGGCTCTCGGGCTCCTTCCCGATGCTCATAGTGGTCGTAACCAGTTGAGAGCGAGACTCGGGCTGGCGGGATTCGAACCCACGACCTCTTGAACCCCATTCAAGCGCACTACCAAGCTGTGCTACAGCCCGTCTCGGACTGTGGAGAATCGTGCTTCGAGTCGCAGGGTGCAAGGAAGAAGTAAGGAAAATGACCGAGAAAAGCTGAAACCTGAAACTTGAAACCTGAAACTACTCACCTACGCTGAACAAAGAATGAATAAATCAATTTCCAAGCCCGATGCTGCATTACGGAAAGTTGCCGTCGTCGGCGCCAGTGGCTATTCCGGCGAGGAACTCTGCGCCCTGCTTGACCGGCATCCCTCGGCCGAGTTGACAGCGGTTTTCTCAAGGCAGCATCAGGCCAAGACGATCGGCGAGGTGATGCCGCGGTTCACGGGATTAAAAATTGCGGATGTACCCTTCCTTGATGCCGATCCGGCCAAAGTGGCCGCCTGTGATGCCGGGTTGGTTTTTCTCGCGTTACCCCATGGAGTTGCTGCGGAATATGCCGTTGCGTTGCTTGAGGCCGGTAAGGTGGTGATTGATCTCAGTGCCGATTTTCGGCTCAACGATGCCGAAGTTTATGCCGACTATTATGGAGGCGAGCATCCAGCGCCAGAGTTGCTTCAGCATGCCATCTATGCGATTCCTGAGCTTTCGAGGGATGCAATCAAGACCTCCAGCCTGATTGCCTGTGCAGGCTGCTATCCGACAAGCATTCAGATCCCGCTCGCCCCCTTGTTTGAAGCGGACCTGATTGATCCCGACGGCATCGTTGTCTCCAGTGCCAGCGGTGTGAGCGGTGCAGGGCGGAAAGCGGTGGGTGATTATCTCTACGCTGAGTGTAACGAGAACATGAAGGCCTATGGAGTGCCCCGCCATAGACATCTTTCCGAGGTTGAGCAGCAGCTTTCCATCGCCGCCGGCAGCAAGGTGATTCTGACTTTCATCCCTCATCTGGCCCCGATGACACGGGGAATGCATACGACGATCGTGGCAACCCCGGTCGTGGGTAAAAATGCTTCCGAACTGAAGAGCGCGTTGCAGGCAGCTTATGCCAATGAACCGTTCGTGCGGGTTCGGGAACAACCGCCTGAAACGAAAAATGTCACCGGGACGAATTTCTGTGATATTGCTCTCTTCGACGAACCTCGGACGGGACGCGTGGTGATCTTGTCGGTGATC